>BNJS01003955.1_pt1 | contig 62312 bp, 97 predicted proteins | sample 8540461 | NCBI WGS metagenome assembly BNJS01 (sample SAMD00202454, study PRJDB9452) | human saliva metagenome | isolation source: human saliva | place: Japan
AAGCACTTCATAGACTCGCCTCCTTATTCATCTGCTGAATTTCCTTAATTGCCTTCTTGATTGAAGTATTTAACCCATCATGGAAGAAAAGCAAATCTCCTGTCGGTCTATCCATGCTTCGCCCAACTCGTCCACCAATCTGAATCAAGCTAGACTTGGTAAAAAGGCGATGATTGGCCTCTACTACGAAAACATCCACACAAGGGAAGGTAACTCCACGCTCCAATATTGTCGTACTGATAAGTATTGTCAGTTCTCCATCTCGAAAAGCTTGTACCTGCTCTAATCTATCTTCTGTTACAGAAGATACAAAGCCAATTTTCTCATTTGGAAATTGCTCCTGTAAGATTTCTTTTAACTGCTCCCCTTTCTTAATTTCTGAAGCAAAAATGAGTAACGGATAAGCTGTCTTTCTCTGCTTCTCAATATAGGACTTTAACTTTGGTGACAACCGATTTTTCTCTAAACAGTGATTAAAATCCGATAACCAGACAGGTTTAGGAATAATCAACGGATTTCCATGAAATCGTCTTGGCAAGCTCAATCGTTTTAGTTCTCCTATGCGAACCTTCCTATCTAACTCATCAGTCGAAGTCGCTGTTAAAAAGATTCTCAGTCCATTCTCCTTTACACTATTCTTGACAGCATGGTAAAGTGTAGGATTGTCAACATAAGGAAAAGCATCTACTTCATCCACTATCAGCAAATCAAAAGCTTGATAAAACTTCAATAACTGATGTGTCGTCGCAACAACTAATGGTGTTCGAAAATACAGATCTGATTCTCCATGTAGGAGGGCTATCTCGCAAGAAAAATCCTGTTGCAGGCGTCTGTATAGCTCCAAACAAACATCTATGCGAGGACTGGCCAAACATACTGCACCACCTTCATCAATCACTTTAGCCACTACTTGATAAATCATTTCTGTCTTCCCAGCTCCTGTAACCGCATGAACTAACGTTGGTTCTTGCTTGTCTACTGCTTGAATCAGTCCCTCTGATACCTTCTCTTGAAAAGGAGTTAATTGACCACGCCATTTCAGAACATCTTGCTTCGGAAAATCCTCCTGTGGGAAATAGTATAAAGATTGATCACTCCTGACTCGCTTCATCAGTAAACACTCCCTACAATAGTAAGTACCGATGGGCAAATACCATTCATCTAAAATAGCACTATCACAACGTTGACAGAAAAGTTTCCCTTTCTCCTTTCTCATTGCTGGAAGTTTCTCTGCCAACTGACGGTCCTCTTTAGTTAATTCATTCTCCGTAAACAACCGACCGAGATAATTTGGATTTACTTTCATACTTCTTTATTCGTAAAAACCTAGCACTTTAGATGATTTTTTAGTACAATTAAATCATGGAATTTAGAACAATTAAAGAGGACGGTCAAGTCCAAGAAGAAATCAAAAAATCCCGCTTTATCTGTCATGCCAAGCGTGTTTATAGCGAAGAAGAGGCTCGTGACTTCATTACTGCCATCAAAAAAGAACACTACAAAGCTACGCATAACTGCTCTGCTTTTATTATTGGAGAGCGTAGTGAAATTAAACGTACAAGTGATGATGGTGAGCCTAGTGGTACTGCTGGCGTTCCCATGCTTGGGGTACTAGAAAATCACAATCTTACTAATGTCTGTGTGGTCGTGACACGCTACTTTGGTGGTATTAAACTAGGCGCCGGAGGACTGATTCGTGCTTACGCAGGCAGTGTGGCCTTAGCTATCAAAGAAATTGGCATCATTGAAATAAAAGAACAAGCTGGCATTGCTATTCAAATGTCTTACGCTCAGTACCAAGAGTACAGTAACTTCCTTAAAGAACATAACCTCATTGAGCTAGATACAAATTTTACAGATCAAGTCGATACGATGATTTATGTTGATAAAGAAGAAAAAGAAGATATTAAAGCTGCACTGGTGGAGTTTTTTAATGGAAAAGTTACTTTAACTGATCAAGGTTTACGTGAAGTTGAAGTTCCTGTAAACTTAGTGTAAATAAAGGAGAAAAATATGGCATTTGGAAAATTCATTCAAGGACTCGCTGGTAACTTTAGCGAGCAAAACAAAGAAACTCTTATCAAAGAATATGGACAATATCTACTAGAAAATGAAGAAATTCAAAGTGGATATAAACTGATTCGTGACTCGATTATATTTACAAATATCCGTATTATCTTTACAGATAAACAAGGCGCTACTGGTCGTAAGATGTCCATTAAATCAATCTTTTTTTAATGAACATTATTAACGTTGAAATGGAAACTGCAGGAGCAGGTATAGATGATAGTGAAATTACTATTACTTATTTAGAAAAATGTCTTTCTAAAAAGCACATAATGAACATTTTAGTTCTCATAAATTTGAATTTCCTAAGAAAACCGATATCGTTCCACTTTATACATATTTACTAGAATTAGCCTATCACAATCGCTTAAAAAAATTAATGGCTTAGACCTATGATATAAAAAAATCCTATCGCTTCGATAGGATTTCTATATTTTACAAATGGTATAGATAGCGTTATACTAGAAATATCTTATACAAAGAGGTATTCATATGTCTATTTATAACAACATTACTGAATTAATCGGTCAAACTCCGATCGTTAAACTCAACAACATTGTGCCAGAAGGTGTCTGCGGACGTCTATGTAAAAGCTTGAAGCATTTAACCCTGGTTCTTCTGTAAAAGACCGTATTGCTCTTAGCATGATTGAAAAAGCTGAACAAGATGGTACTTTGAAACCAGGTTCTACACTTGTTGAAGCAACAAGTGGAAACACTGGTATTGGACTTTCATGGGTAGGTGCTGCTAAAGGGTATAAAGTCGTCATCGTTATGCCTGAAACTATGAGTGTAGAACGACGTAAGATTATCCAAGCTTATGGCGCTGAACTCGTCCTAACTCCTGGTAGCGAGGGAATGAAAGGTGCTATTGCTAAGGCTCAAGAAATCGCTGCTGAACGTGATGGTTTCCTTCCTCTTCAATTTGACAATCCAGCTAATCCAGAAGTACACGAAAGAACAACAGGAGCTGAAATACTAGCTGCTTTCGGTAAAGATGGGCTAGATGCCTTTGTTGCTGGAGTGGGTACTGGTGGAACAATTTCTGGTGTTTCTCATGCACTCAAAACAGCAAATTCAAGCATTCAAGTTTTTGCAGTAGAGGCAGACGAATCTGCTATTCTATCTGGTGAAAAACCTGGTCCTCACAAAATTCAAGGTATCTCAGCTGGATTTATTCCTGATACACTGGATACAAAGGCTTATGATGGTATTGTTCGTGTAACATCAGACGATGCTCTAGCACTCGGCCGTGAAATTGGTGGAAAAGAAGGATTCCTTGTAGGGATTTCTTCAGCTGCAGCTATCTACGGAGCCATTGAAGTTGCCAAGAAATTAGGTACAGGTAAAAAGTTCTTGCTCTAGCACCAGATAACGGTGAACGTTATCTGTCTACAGCACTCTATGAATTTGAAGTGTAGTCTCCTAAATACACTTAGCCCTTATTATAGGGCTTTATTTATGCCTTAAAAATAGGAACATCTCCCTATAAAGATCGACTGCATAGAAAAAAGGAAGCAATTTAGCTTCCTTTTTATTATTAGTTGTTCAAGGCTGCTGCCATTGTAGCTGCAACTTCAGCTTCAAAGTCATTTGCAGCTTTCTCGATACCTTCACCAACTTCAAAGCGAGCGAACTCAACTACTGAAGCGTTAACTGATTCAAGGTATGCTTCAACCGTCTTGCTGTCATCCATGATGTATACTTGTGCAAGAAGTGTGTAAGCTTGGTCAACTTTAGTGTTGTCAAGCATGAAGCGGTCCATCTTACCTGGGATGATTTTGTCCCAGATTTTTTCTGGTTTGCCTTCTTCAGCCAACTCAGCTTTGATATCAGCTTCAGCTTGAGCAATCACTTCATCAGTCAATTGAGCTTTTGATCCATACTTCAAGTGTGGAAGAGCTGGTTTGTTAACCATTGCACGACTTTCGTTGTCTTGGTCGATAACGTGGTTCAATTGTGCCAACTCATCTTTAACGAATTGCTCATCCAATTCTTTGTAAGAAAGAACTGTTGGTTTCATCGCTGCGATGTGCATTGACAATTGTTTAGCAAGTGCTTCGTCTCCACCTTCAACAACTGAAATAACACCGATACGTCCACCGTTATGTTGGTAAGCTCCAAAGTGTTGTGCATCTGTTTTTTCAATCAATGCAAAGCGACGGAATGAGATTTTTTCTCCGATAGTTGCTGTTGCAGATACGTATGCAGCTTCAAGAGTTTCACCTGAAGGCATTGTCAAAGCAAGTGCTTCTTCATTATTAGCAGGTTTTCCTTCAGCAATAACTTTAGCTGTAGTATTTACCAATTCAACGAATTGAGCGTTTTTCGCAACGAAGTCAGTTTCAGCGTTTACTTCAATAACTGCTGCAACATTACCGTTAACATAAACACCAGTCAAACCTTCTGCAGCAACACGATCAGCTTTCTTAGCTGCCTTAGCCATACCTTTTTTTCACGAAGCAATTCAATCGCTTTTTTTCGATGTCACCGTCTGTTTCTACAAGCGCTTTTTTAGCGTCCATAACACCGGCACCAGATTTTTCACGCAACTCTTTTACAAGTTTAGCTGTAATTTCTGCCATTTTGATTCTCCTATATTTTTTTAAAAATAGGAGAGCCGGGCTAAGCCCCGCCCTCCTAGGTAATTACTATTTGTATAAATTAAGCGTTGTCGCCTTCTACAACTTCAACGATTTCTTCGATTGAATCTGCTTGAGCTTCTGAAGCTGCAAATTCTGCTTCAACTGCTACTGCATCTTCACCTTGACGTCCTTCGATGATAGCGTCAGCCAATTTAGCTGTAATCAATTTAACAGCGCGGATAGCGTCATCGTTAGCTGGGATGATTACATCGATATCATCTGGATCAGTATTTGTGTCAACCATCGCTACAACTGGGATTCCCAATTTCTTAGCTTCTTTAACAGCGATTTGCTCTTTATGTGGGTCAACTACGTACATAACATCTGGGATACGAGGCATATCTTCGATACCACCCAAGAATTTTTCAAGACGTGCACGTTGTTTGTTAAGAAGTGCAACTTCTTTCTTAGGAAGAACTTCAAAAGTTCCATCTTCTTCCATACGTTTGATTTCTTTCAAACGAGCGATACGTTTTTGGATTGTTCCCCAGTTTGTAAGAGTTCCACCCAACCAACGGTGGTTGATGAAAGTATTGACCTGAACGTACTGCTTCTTCAGCAACTGCATCAGCTGCTTGTTTCTTAGTACCAACAAACAATACAACTGCATCGTTAGCTGCTGCATCACGCATGAAATCGTAAGCTTGGTCAGCGTATTTTACAGTTTGTTGCAAGTCGATAACGTGGATTCCGTTACGCTCAGTGAAGATGTACTTAGCCATCTTAGGGTTCCAGCGACGAGTTTGGTGACCAAAGTGTACACCAGCCTCAAGAAGTTGTTTCATTGAAATTACTGCCATGAGTATTTCTCCTTTTTGTTTTTTCCTCTTCTTGACTTCAACTCGCAAAACGACCCAAGGGCAACTGTTTCACAATTCATCAAGAATGAGTATTATCGTTCACACGACAAGTTTCATTCTACCATACTTTTTCAATATTTTCAAGCTATTTTAGTAGATTTTTAAAGTAAGTTGACTATATAAATCATAAAAGAGACTCAAATAGAGCCTCTTCGTTTTATTCATTAGTTTGGATAGATATATGTTACAAAACCTTCTGAAGTTGTAGTAGGATTGAACCAACCACGTTTATTTCCGATTGTACGGTTTCCACCATAGTTTGATTCAGATACTTGGATACTTGTTGATGATGAAACAGCTGTAACTACGGCTACGTGTCCATATCCACCATCATTCCAACATGCAATCGCACCAACTTGAGGTGTAGATCCTGTACGGAATCCCGCAGCTGCCGCACTTGTAGCCCACTGTGCTCCATTACCCCAGTAGTCTCCAGCCCAAGGTGCCAATGTCTTAGCTCCCCATGTACACTCTCCTGTTGGATAACTTGAAGCATTTGTACTATATGTTGGACGATGTTTCACTGGTGCAGGAGTGTAGCTTGTTGATTCTGTTGAAGCACTACTTGAAGATGATTCAGATGAAGAAGCAGTAGATACTGCTTGAACTTCTGCTGTAAAAGTTGTATTCCCAGAAGCAACAACTGTTTGTTGTTGACTTGCTTGTTTAGCTTTATAAGCTAGCTTCTGCTTCTGCTGCTGCTTTTAGCTTCTGCTTCTGCTGCCGCTTTTTTTCTCAAGTAAACTTGCTTTTTCATCCTCTGCAGTAGCCTTTTCAGCAGCAAGATTCAATTCTGCAGCTTTCAACTCAGCTTGTTTTGTAGTTAATGTTTGAGCATCATCAGCTAGTTTTTGCTGATTTGCAATAACTGTATTAATTGCATCATTGTTTGCTACTTGTTTTTCAGAAATAGCTTTTTTATCTGCTTTTTGTTGTTCCAACATTTTGTTGTTTGCAGACACTATTTCACTCATTAGCTGCAACACGTGAAATAGCTTCTGTAATTGATTTTTGAGTTTACAATTGTATTGATGTAGCTAGTTGCAGCTCCATTTGTTTGAGCACTACGAGCTTGTTTTTCCAAACGAATCATTACGAGATACAATATTCTTAGAAAGTTCTGTAATCTCACCCTCAAGCTTTTTTTAGATTCTGCTTGTAATCTATCATTTTCAGCTTGCAAGTTTAGATTGCTCTGTTTGAATAGCTGATACTTGTCTCCTGAATTTGATCAACTTGTTTTTTTGAGCTTCTTGTTGTTGTGCTGTTAAGTTACTAATTTTTATTATCTTGAGCAGCAATTTTTGTCATCAGTAGTTTCTGCATGCGCAGTTGTTAAAACAGCTACTTGAGAAACCATTACTGTACTTAGTAAAAAGTGACGCTAAGATTTTTTTCTTCATATTACGTAGATACTCCTTCTATTTAAAGACAATACTAGTATACCAAAAAAAGACATAATAAATATTACGCCTTTATTACATTTTGTATTTCTTTCTCATAGATAATATTTTTTTCAAAAAAATAAACTGAAAAATAACTCATCCATACAAAGATTTCAAAAATCATTGATGGTACTAAACTATAGACTATAAACAAAGACATACTATCCACAGTTAAACCTACCACTAATGCAAGTATATATGCTCCCCATCTCAAATAGAAAAGTCATGACAATAATTGCCAACATTCTCGTCCAACGATTCAATAAAAATAACACTATTAAATTTATGGAGAAATACCCCCAACAAGACGAACAACAGAGTCGCAATCCCTATCAAGTGGAAAAAGTAAATGTCATAAACCAAACCCACTACAAAACAATAGGCTAAATAGAGATACTCTGATACTTCAATCGTCTCAAATAAGAGAAACAAAAAAATAGAAAAATGACTAGCTAACTGTACATGGGGAAAAAATGAGCCCAAAAGCTGGCTAATATGGGCATCAATTAGAACAAAGAAAGGAAGCAATAAAAACACTCCAACCCGCTTCAGCTGTCTCATTATGAATTCCCCACTAATTCTATCACACTCACATTATGAGTATCTGCACTCAATTTAACAGTTACTTCTCGTGTCAAATAGTCCGTACTATGCGTTGTGGCAACCACTTCACCAACAGGAATATCAGCAACATTAAAGTTTCCTAATCCACCCGTTGTCACCTTATCGCCTGCACTAATATCGCTATTACTATTTAATTGACTAATTTTAAGAACCTCATTTTCCTTGTCATAGCCAACAATAATCCCATAAATTGTAGTAGAACCATGTTGAATTTTAACAGAAATCTTATCAGCATTTCCGTATTTGTCAGAAGGTTGACCATAGTAGAGTTGTCCTCCACTTTTGAAACACTCCCAATCAAACCACCATTTGCAATGGCTAACATATTCTCAGAAGCCCCTTTTGATTTGCCTGCATCCAGGGTCAATTCCTGCTTCCAAGATACCGGAGAACGCATAATAACATCTGCTGCCAAAGTCTTTGTGGCTTGCAACTTGGACTTCATATCAAGCAATTGACGCAGTTGTTCATTTTCCGTCTTTAAACTTCCCGCCTCATTTGATTTAACTTCTAATTGGTAAATCTGTTTCTTCAAACTTTCATTTTCGTTATATGTTCGTGTCAAATGAGCCAAATCTGATTTGACAGAATCAAACCACTGAAAAGGGGTTTTTACAACTCTATCAACCAATGAGATTCCATCTCCTAATTTTGTCACAATTGTACTTGAATAAGTCGTCGCTAAGAGAGCTGACACAAGCAGAACAGTGACAAAAACAATAATGACATATTTTGATTTTTTAAAACGGTTCATATCCCTACCTTTATATCAAAAACTGTTACAGTAATTTTTTATCAATTCCTGAAAGCTACTAAGATTTTAAGAAAAATAAGCAACAACCAAGTACGATAATAACAAGAATGGTCAGCGTATCCTTTAGAGTCCATTTCAGTTGTCGGTATTGACTTCTACCTTTTCCCCCCTGATAACCACGCGCTTCCATAGCGATAGCTAAGGAATCTGCACGTTTTAAACTTGTCGCAAAAAGAGGAATCAAAATAGGAATCATCGCCTTCACCTTTTGAACAATGCTTCCTTCACCAAAATCCACTCCACGCGCTTTCTGTGCATTCATAATCCGCGTCGTATCATCCATCAAGGTCGGAACAAAACGTAGACTCATGGACAGCATCAAGCCAATTTCATGAACTGGAACTTTCACACGCTTTAAAGGTGCTAATAAAGCTTCGACAGCTGATGCCAAACTTAAGGGCATGGTCGTTAAGGTTAACAAAGTTGAAAAGAAAATAATCAATACAAAGCGACAAAAAATAATTCCAGCTTGTTGCAAAGCATAATCCGTGATTCTCACAAACGAAAACTCAAATAAAACATTCCCATTAGAAATGAAAAATAGTTGAAAAATAGTTGTGAAGGCAATCAAGAAAAACATAGACTTTCAAGCCCTGAATAAAAAATGAAAGAGATACTCCTGACAAGGCAATAAATATCCCTGTCGCTATAAAAAGAATTAGATTCGTCAAGGGATTATTAGCCCAAAAAACGATTAAAATCAGTAACATCATAGCAAGCAATTTGCTACGTGGATCCAATCGGTGAACAATCGAATCCCCTGGGATATAACGCCCCAAAATCATACTATCCATTTAGCGACTCCTTGAACTCCTCTATCTTAATCGGTAATCGTTTAAATGACACGCCTCTATCAGCCAATCGTTTACAAAGGCCGTAATTTTAGGTACTCCCAACTGCACTTCTTCCATAAAGACAACATCTTGAAAGACATCACTTGGTTTACCCCCCTTAACTAAACGTCCCTTTTCCATCACATAAACTTGATTTGCATATTCAGCAACGTCATCCATCAAATGCGTTACCAAGATAATGGTCATCCCTGACTGGTGGAGTTTTTTGAACAAATTCATCAGCTCTTTTCTTCCCAGGGGATCTAGGCCTGCTGTGGGCTCATCTAAGACTAATATGGCTGGTTCCATGGCAAGTATGCCTGCAATGGCCACACGTCTCATTTGTCCACCTGATAGCTCAAACGGGCTACGATTAAAAAGTGATTCATCAATTCCAACCAGAGCCAGTTTCTCACGCGCAATCTGCTCCGCATCTTCTTCAGAAACTCCAAAATTTTGCGGTCCAAAAGCAACGTCTTTCAAAACCGTTTCTTCAAAAATCTGATTTTCAGCAAATTGAAATACCAAGCCAACCTGTTTTCTAATTTGACGAATATCTTTATTTTTAGAAGTCGAGGTGATTAAGGTATCAAAAACTCGCACACTCCCTTGACTTGGCACCAATAAACCATTTAATAGTTGTAAAATAGTTGATTTACCACTACCTGTGTGTCCAATTAAAGCCGTATAAGAACCATCTTCAATCGTCAAAGAAACATCCGACAAAGCTGTTGAAGCTAAGGGAGTCCCTTCTTGATACGTAAAACTCACATTTTCTAGAGCAATTCCCATAGCTTATCCTCTAGCTCACTTTCTGTCAAATAATTTTCAGGTAAATCATAGCCATTCTGGCTCAAAGAATGTTTTAATTGATTGGAAAAAGGATCGTCTAATCCAATTTGATCTAAATCATTTCGAGAGAAAAGTTCTCTTGGGCTACTGGTTGATTCAATTTCCCCTTTTTTCATGACCAATACACGATCACTCATGGCAACTTCTTCCAAATCATGTGTAATGGAAATGACCGTCATATCATAGTCTTTTCGAACTCCTTGTACTGTCTCAATCAGTTCTCTACGCCCCTCAGGATCCAACATACTCGTTGCTTCATCTAGGATTAAAATAGCTGGTCTTAGGGCTACAACACCTGCAATAGCCACACGTTGCTTTTGGCCACCTGATAGACGCGCTGGCTCTCTCTTTTTAAAGTCCAACATGCCAACCAAATCCAGAGCTTCTTCCACTCTCTTTTTCATTTCTTGACGAGAAAGTCCCTGATTTTTCCAAACCAAAAGGCAACATCATCTTCAACAGTCGCTCCAACAAATTGATTATCTGGATTTTTGAAAAAAACCATACCGATTTGACGACGTATATTCCAAACATTTTCCTCAGTCAACCGTTGACCATCAATTACAATCTCTCCAGATTCTGCTTCCAGTAAGCCATCAATTAATCGAACCGTCGTTGATTTACCACTACCATTATGCCCTACAATCGAAAGCCATTCTCCACGTTTCACGTGAAACGTAATATCCTTCACATCATAGTATTCCTGACTTTCCTTATAGCGAAAAGAAAGATTTTTTACATCAATTATTGATTTCATTTCGAACCAAATGTCCCTTTAAATACATAGGCACTACCCTTGAAATAATCATAGCCAGAGTAGATAGTGAAAAACAAGGCTACATAAAGTAGAACTTGACCAAGCAAAGTCCAATGTAATAGCAAGAAAATAATGGCAAACATCTGACTGAAAGTTTTAATTTTTCCAGGCATTGCTGCTGCTAAAACCGTTCCACCAGTTTCAACCAATAAAAGCCTTAAACCTGTCACAGCCAACTCACGACAGATAATCACTGCAACAATCCAAGCTGGAGCCATACCTAACTCAATCAGCATAATAAAAGCCGACATAACTAGTAGCTTATCCGCCATAGGATCTGCAAATTTACCGAAATTACTGACCACATTCCATTTACGAGCTAAATATCCATCTAAATAGTCTGTAATACTGGCAATAGCAAAGATAATAGCTGCTACTATATGACTCTCTATCGAATTTCCTATCGTTAAAATAAAGATAAAAATAGGTATAAAGAGAATTCGACCTATTGTTAAGAGATTTGGAATTTGTTCTTTTTTCATTCGTTTTTCCTTAATTTTCTAGTAAAGGTTACAGTGATTTGTCCAGTTTGAGCTGTTAATTTCGATAAATCAACAGTCTGATTATCTACTGTTAAAGCAACACCTTTGACAACACCTAAAGTAATGGTCACAGGATTTTTAGTTGAAACTGTTGTTTCCGCACTTTTATTATCCGGTGATAAGGTCACACCACCCTCAAGCTCACTTTCTGAAACACTAACCCAACTTCTAGCATCTGAAACCGATAATTGCAATTTTGCAGTTTCCTTACTTGTTTTATAAGCGATTTCTACATGATTTCCTTCACCTGATACACTTATAGCTGGTTCAATATTCGAAGAGCTACTTGATGAACTACTACTTGAAGATGGAGTTACAGAACTAGTCGAGCTTGTTGCTTGGACTACACTATAACTAGACGCAGATGAACGCTCAGGTTGAGTCTGGAGATAATTCCAAACATAATAAGTCACAAAAATGACAATCGATAGTGCAAAAGAGTATAAAAATAAAATAAAAGGTAAAAAAATGATGTCTTATTTTTTTCTTACTGGAACGTCTCCTGCCTGTCAACTCGTCTTCATCAAGATCTACTTCCTCATACGTAATCATGCTCCCAGAATCATAAGCATCTAAGACAATTCTATCATCTAGCTCAACTGCCCACGCATATTTTCGCAAAAAAGAACGAGTATAAAATGGACTAGGAAGTTGATCAAAATCATCAGCTTCCATTGCCTCCAACATATCCAACTGAATTTCTGTTTTTTGTGTAATTCTTCTAAAGTTAACCCTTGGTTGGTTCTAGCTAAACGTAAAAACCTCACCAATTGTTTTTTTCCTCATACTTGTCATTCCTTCTTTCTAGTATCAATTATGATAGGTTGCTACGATGGAAATATTGTAAAATCAACTATGTCACCATCATCTATTAAATGGTGTCCAGCATCAAGGACATCCTCTAAAGTAATTTCCTGTAAAATCTTTGGCAAATCAAAGATTGTCTCACCTTGTCCAAAAAGCATCATATTGCGTTGCAATAAATTCAAGAGAGTTCATGCTACTGAAAAAAATTCTCCAAACATCTCTCTTTTGATAATATCTAAATGATCCTCTGTAATATCTAAATCCTTTGTAAAATTACGAATAGCCTTCCTAAACTGATGAGATAAAAGCAACTGGCTCTTTTTGTATCCATTGTCAACATAACAAAAATGAAAAGCGACTTGTTACTTCAATTTCAAGAGATAAGGAAGCATCAATTTTACCTGATTCATATAATTTTCTGAAAACGATCCGAAGTCCAACCAAACATCATTGCAAACAATAATTTTTAATAAAATATGATGTCGATAGCAATCCGCCTCAGCAACTTCTCGCTTTACCTCTAATCCCAATCGCTAGTTTTGGGAGAAGATACTTCCATTCTCATACTGTCTGTTTGCTTTTACATCTTGTAAAACAAACTTTTTCTCTTACTACTTCCTGAACATCTAAATCTTTCCAGTTCTTTTCTTTCAAAAGTAGTCCTGTACTTGATCCACATCAAAATTACCAACTAAAAAAACAGAGACATGTTTACAGGTTTGTAAAATCTTGTAAAATTTTCTTGCAAATTAGTTAGATTGATTTGGGAAATGGACTCCTCACTTCCAACTATATCAGTTGCTAAAGGTGTACCAGGATACAAATTCGCTAAAGTTGAAAAGAATAAACACGAATCTGGATCATCTTGATACATTTCTCGTTCTTGCTGGATAATATCCTGCTCTCTTAAAATGGAATCTTCAGTAAGTGTGCTGATGTTACCAATTCATCAAGTAAATCTAAATTCTCTAAGAGATGATCCGTTGCTGAAAAGAGATAGTTTGTTTTTGTAAAGCTTGTAAAGGCATTACTATCTGCACCTAGACTCGTAAAAGCCGACATCAAATCGCTAGCATCTTCTCTCTCAAATAATTTATGTTCAAGAAAATGAGCAATTCCCGCAGGATATTCTTTTACATCTCCGTCAACTTCTGTTACAAGCGTATCTACCGAACCAAACTGTACAGTTACACTCCCGTAAACCTCTTTAAATTCCTTTTTAGGCAAAAGAGCAACTATCAATCCATTTGACAAACGAGTTCGATAAACCATTTCTTTTACAGCTGGATAGTATTTTTCTTCAAAAACAACCTTTGTCATTCTATTCCTTCCATAAAGTAAATCGCTTGTAGTTTCACATTATTAGCTGCTCTACAAATAGCATCTTTGTCAACTTGCTCGAGTTTTGCAATCCAACCTTTAAAGTCTGCTGAAGATTTTCCAAGTAAGGCATTTTGATAAGCACGTTCAATCAATGAACCTTGATTATCTTGAGAAAGCAACAAAGACCGACGAATCATTTCCTTGGTCTGCTCTAGCTCAAGCTCTGTAAAATAACCTTTTTTTAAATCAAGCAGTTGATTATTCATCATTTTACGAGCCTGGTTCCGATTTTCTCGATCGATACCAGCATACATCCTCAAGAATCCACTAAATAAATCGAGCTGACTTGAAATAGTATAAGCCAATCCAGCATTTTCACGGACATTTGTAAATAGTTTAGAGTGAGCAAATCCACCAAGTAAACCATTCATTACAATCATGGGTAAATGTTGCTCATCACCATATTCAGAAGGGCAATGATAACCTAATTCCAAAATGGATTGTCCCACATTTTTCCGAACCATACCTTCCTGAAGGATATTGGAATAAGGTTGACAATACTGAACCTTCACATCTCCTTTTCGACCTTTAAAGCCAAATGATTCTAATACATTTTGAATTTCAACCTCATTAAAATCACCTAGGAAAAAGAAATCTATTCGATCATTGGCCAAAAATTCTTGGAAACAAGAATAAGAACTTTGTGGAGTTTCAGCTAAAATACGATTTCGTAAATCACTATATTCCAATTGGAGACGTTCATCATGAAAAAATAATTTATCTAATTCTTTATGTGCAAAATAAAAAGAATCATCCATATCAGCTGCTAAACTTGCTAGCAATTGTTTTTTCTCAATTTCAAATAAAGCCGAATCAAACCCATTATCAACTACTACGGGTGAAAAAAGAGTTTCTTTTACAAGTTCCAAAACCTGAGAAGTTAGCACATTTTTCCTACTTAAAAACTCATCACGAACATAGGTAAATGTCAATTCTACAATGTGACTTTGCCCTCTTCTGAAAACAATTGGTTGACATATCTGTACCGTATAGACTGGCCAAATGTTTTCTCAAATCTTGAGAAGTAGGGATACATCTGATTAGCAGTCTCTAGCATACTCGCACTCAACATGCGACCTGCAATCGTATCGAGAGATAATGGAGCGGTAAAACGCACGGTGATTTTGTTCGTTTTAAACTTTTTTGATTGGATAAAATGTGTTGAAATTCCATGCACTAACTCCATGATTTACCTCCTTATATACAGACTTCTATTATATCACGAAAACCTGAAATTTTCTTGTTCTCTGTAACACTTTTGAAATAAAAATCGCTTACATTTCTCCCTGTTTCTCTCACTATTTTTAGGAAAATATGGTATAATACCAAAGATTGAGGTGAATTATGGAATACAAATTATTTGAAGAATTTATTACCCTCCAAGCACTACTCAAAGAACTTGGAATTACACATAGCGGAGGAGCTATCAAATCATTTCTCTCTGAACATTCTGTTTACTTTAATGGGGAATTAGAGAGTCGTCGTGGTAAAAAACTTCGTATTGGCGATAAAGTTGACATCCCTGACATGAATATTGACATCTTGTTGACACAACCTACTTCTGAAGAGCAAGAGGAATACCAAGCTGATAAAGTTGAAAAAGAACGAATCGCTAAACTTGTTAAGGAGATGAATAAGGGAGTAAAAAAAGACAAATCAAAACCTACTTCATCACCCAAAAGCAAACAAGCTCCACGATTCCCTGGTAGATAATCATGTGGCTACAACACCTATCTCTCAAAACTTTTCGTAACTATAAAGAGACGAAAATAGACTTTAATCCTAAATTAAATGTCTTTTTAGGACGCAATGCACAAGGTAAAAACAAATATGTTAGAGGCTATCTATTTTTTAGCCTTAACACGTAGTCATCGAACTCGAACAGATAAAAATCTCATTCATTTTGATGAGGAACAACTTCATCTTTCAGGTCTTGTTCAGAAAAAAAAACGGGATCCATTCCTCTCGAAATCGAACTAACACAAAAAGGACGTGTGACAAAAGTTAATCACTTAAAACAGGCACGACTTTCAGATTATGTAGGACACATGAATGTTGTCTTATTTGCTCCTGAAGATTTACAACTAATTAAAGGAGCACCTTCAGTTCGACGAAAATTCATTGATATGGAGCTTGGACAAATTAAGCCAATCTATTTATCTGACTTAACCAATTATAACCATATCCTAAAACAAAGAAACACTTATCTAAAAATCAGCTCAAACAATAGATGAAACCTTCCTTTCAGTATTAGATGATCAGCTAGTTGATTATGGATGTCGTGTAATGAATCACCGCTTAGATTTCATAAAAAAAACTAGAGCATTTTCGGTCGTAAGAAACATTTTGAACTCTCTAATCAGATTGAAGAGTTGTCAATATCCTATCAATCTTCTGTCAAGATAACTGACAAAGAAGACTTATCAGAATCTTTCAAAATTGCTTTAGAAAAAAGTAGGTCCAGAGATTTATTTAAAAAGAATACTGGTGTTGGTCCTCATCGAGATGACATTTCTTTTTATATAAATGGGATGGATGCTAGTTTTGGAAGTCAAGGTCAACATCGTAGTCTCGTCCTTTCGATAAAATTAGCAGAAATCGAATTAATGGAAAGTATTACTACAGAATCTCCAATATTACTGCTTGACGATGTTATGAGCGAACTTGACAACACTAGACAACTAAAATTATTAGAAACGATTTCTCATTCAATCCAAACCTTTATCACAACAACAAGCTTAGATCATCTTCAAAATCTGCCAGAAAATCTAAGTATCTTTCACTATTCAGGATGGTAAAGTTTCTGTAAACTAAAATTGACAACATTGTAAAAGAACTCCTGTTTTCACGGGAGTTCTTTTCATTATTTTACATAGAATAATTTGGTGCCTCATTAGTAATTTGTACATCATGAGGATGGCTTTCTTTCAAACCAGCACCAGACATTTCAATAAATTGAGCATTATCGTGTAGTTCTTTAAGGTTAGCTGCACCACAGTAACCCATACCAGAGCGAATACCACCAATCATTTGGAAGACAATATCAGCTGCCGCTCCTTTATAAGCAACACGACCTTCAATTCCTTCTGGAACAAGTTTGTTTGCTTCATTGACAGAACCTTGGAAGTAACGATCGCTTGAACCTTTCTTCATAGCAGCGATTGATCCCATACCACGGTAAGTCTTGAATTTACGTCCTTGGAAGATTTCAGTTTCACCTGGAGCTTCATCAGTTCCAGCAAACATTGATCCAAGCATAACTGCATTTCCACCTGCAGCAAGGGCTTTTACAATATCTCCAGAATACTTGATTCCACCGTCAGCAATGATCGTTTTACCATATTCACGCGCAACAGCTGCAGCATCGTAGATAGCTGTTACTTGCGGAACACCAACACCAGCAATCACACGAGTAGTACAGATAGAACCTGGTCCAATACCAACCTTGACAACGTCTACACCTGCTTCATAAAGGGCACGTGCACCTTCAGCAGTAGCAATATTTCCAGCAATCAAAAGTACGATCTGGGAAAGTGAGCACGAATCTCAGCAATTTTACGCAAGACACCTGCAGAATGACCATGTGCAGTATCAATAACAATCGCATCCGCTCCTGCCTCAAAAAGAGCCTCTGCACGTTCAAATGTATCTGAAGTAACACCTACTGCACCTGCAACTAGAAGACGACCAAACTCATCTTTAGCCGCATTTGGAAACTCAATAACTTTTTCAATATCTTTGATAGTAATCAAACCAGAAAGACGACCTTCTTCATCTACCAAAGGAAGTTTTTCAATACGGTGTTCTTGAAGAATACTCTCAGCTGTTGCAAGATCTGTACCCACAGGAGCAGTAACAAGATTTTTCACTGGTCATATGGTTTTGAGATTGGTTGGTTATAATCTGAAATAAAACGAAGATCTCGGTTTGTCAAAATACCAACCAATTTACGATTTTCAAGTGTTTCAACAACTGGAACACCACTGATGCGGTAACGACCCATAAGCTCATCTGCTTCAGCAATTGTATGTTCAGGCGTCAAGAAGAACGGATCAATAATAACTCCATTTTTCAGAACGTTTTACCTTACGAACCTCGTCTGCTTGTTGAGCAATTGACATGTTTTTTTATGGATAACTCCGAGACCACCTGCACGAGCAATAGCAATGGCCATTTGACTCTCTGTAACTGTGTCCATGGCAGCGGTAATAATTGGGATATTTAAAGTCAAATTATCTGCCAATTTAGTTGTTAAATCTGCATCGTTAGGCAACACATGACTTTCAGCTGGAATAAGCAATACATCATCAAAGGTAAAACCTTTTTTCAAAAATTTAGTGTCCCAATTAGACATTCGAAGTTTCCTCTTTTTCTTTCTTTTTTTGAGCTTGACTCTTTTTTTATATTGTATCTATCATACCATTCTATAAAAAAATTTGTCAAATGTTACAGGGGTAAATAAAAAAACTATCTTTTTCTTTCGAGATAGAAATGATAGTTTCTTGTAAAAATAAACTTAGTTAAAAGTAATGAAGTCCCATTGCTCCTTTAACCTCAGATAGGGTTTGACCTGCAACTTCACGCGCTCTTTCACTACCTTTTTTTGAAGCATATTATAAACTTCTCCCATATCCTTAGCAAATTCGATACGGCGCTCACGAATAGGACCCAAGTTCACGTTCTAATATTTCAAGTAGATAACGCTTGGTCTTCACATCACCAAGACCACCTCGTTGATAATGTTCTTTCATGTCAGCAATTTCTTGAGCATCTTCTGGACGACCAAAAACATCTAGATAATGGAAAACCATATTTCCTTCAATTTTACCTGGATCCTCAACGCGGATATGATCTGGATCTGTATACATACTCATTACTTTTTTACGCAAAGTATCCGCATCATCAGCTAAATAAATACCATTATTGAGTGATTTAGACATTTTAGCATTTCCATCTAAACCAGGCAAACGCCCTGCTCTCTCATTTTCTGGATAAATACCTTCCGGTTCTACCAAGACATCACAGTTATATGCATTGTTAAAAGAACGAACAATTTCACGAGTTTGCTCAATCATTGGTTTCTGATCTGTCCCAACAGGAACATAATTGGCCTTAAAAGCTGTGATGTCAGCTGCTTGAGCGATTGGATAGACCAAAAATCCTGTCGGAATACTTTCTCCAAATCCCTTTTGAGCAATCTCTGTCTTGACAGTTGGATTACGCTCCAGACGTGCTAATGAAACCAGATTCATATAATACATAGACAACTCAGCTAACTCTGGAATCTGGCTTTGAATAAAAGATAGTTGATTTACTTGGATCCAATCCAACTGCAAGATAATCCAAAGCAACATTTCCGATAGACTCTACAATTGTTTGAGGGTCTTTAGCATGATCTGTCAAAGGCTTGTTGGTCAGCCAAGAACACAAACATATCATACTTATCCTCTTCCTGTAATAAATACTCGATTTTTTTGAGACTTCCAACATAATGTCCAATATGCAATTTTTCCTGTTGGACGGTCTCCTGTTAAAATAATGGGTTTAGTCATTTTATTCTCCTTCGATATGGTCCCTTCAATTATAGCATTTTTTTAATGAAATAACCGTAATTTATCAAAATAAATCAACCTTGCTATTTACGGATTTGTGTAAAGTATACTGTAAATCTAATTTACACAAAATTGACAGATAAAAATTTGAATATTTCCGTATTTTCTAGTAGAATAAATATATTACATATATAGGAGAAAAACATTGCTTACAGTATCTGATGTTTCACTACGTTTTTAGTGATCGCAAACTTTTTTTGATGATGTCAATATCAAATTTACAGAAGGAAATACTTATGGATTAATCGGTGCTAATGGTGCCGGAAAAATCAACCTTTTTTAAAAAAATTTTAGCTGGAGATATCGAACCTACTACTGGTCACATCTCTCTTGGTCCAGATGAACGTCTCTCTGTTCTTCGTCAAAATCACTTTGACTATGAAGATGAACGTGCCATTGATGTCGTTATCATGGGAAATGAAAAACTTTATAGCATCATGAAAGAGAAAGATGCTATCTACATGAAGGAAGATTTCTCAGATGAGGATGGAGTGCGTGCTGCCGAACTCGAAGGAGAGTTTGCCGAGCTTGGAGGTTGGGAAGCAGAAAGTGAAGCCTCTCAACTACTTCAAAACCTAAATATCCCAGAAGAATTGCACTACCAAAATATGAGCGAATTGGCCAACGGTGAAAAAGTAAAAGTTCTCCTAGCCAAAGCACTTTTTGGTAAACCAGATGTTCTTCTCTTTGGACGAGCCTACCAACGGTTTGGATATCCAATCTATTACTTGGCTAGAAGACTTCTTGATTGATTTTGATAACACCGTTATCGTAGTATCCCACGACCGTCACTTCTTAAACAAAGTATGTACTCACATGGCCGACCTTGACTTCGGAAAAATCAAACTCTATGTCGGAAACTATGACTTCTGGAAGGAATCTTCTGAACTCGCTGCTAAATTGCTAGCAGACCGTAATGCTAAAGCAGAAGAAAAAATTAAACAATTGCAAGAATTCGTTGCTCGTTTCTCTGCCAATGCTTCTAAATCAAGACAAGCAACATCACGTAAGAAAATGCTTGATAAGATTGAACTAGAAGAAATTGTACCATCTAGTCGTAAATATCCATTTATCAACTTTAAAGCGGAACGTGAGATTGGTAATGATCTCTTGACAGTAGAAAATCTAACTGTAAAGATTGATGGTGAGACTATTTTAGATAATATCAGCTTTATCTTGCGTCCAGGTGATAAGACAGCGCTTATTGGACAAAATGACATCCAAACGACTGCATTAATTCGTGCAATCATGGGGGACATTGACTATGAAGGAACTGTCAAGTGGGGAGTAACTACTAGCCGTTCTTACTTGCCAAAAGATAACTCGGCAGATTTTGCAGGAGGAGAGTCAATCCTTGACTGGTTGCGTCAATTCGCAAGTAAAGAAGAAGATGACAATACTTTCCTACGTGGCTTCCTCGGCCGTATGCTCTTCTCTGGAGATGAGGTTAACAAACCTGTAAATGTCTTGTCAGGGGGAGAAAAAGTTCGTGTCATGCTTTCAAAACTCATGCTCTTAAAATCAAATGTCCTTGTACTTGATGATCCAACCAATCACTTGGACTTGGAATCTATCTCAAGCTTGAATGATGGATTGAAAAACTTTAAAGAATCAATCATCTTTGCCAGCCATGACCACGAGTTTATTCAAACTCTAGCTAACCATATCATTGTCTTGTCTAAAAATGGCGTCATTGACCGTATCGATGAAACCTATGATGAATTCCTAGAAAATGCAGAAGTACAAGCAAAAGTTAAAGAACTTTGGAAAGACTAAATAAAACTTCAAAACTCAGTTGGGTTAACCAGCTGAGTTTTCTAACATTTTATGAGGTAACATGAAATTATTTTTTAAAACATATTGGACCTATTTTGTTTCTTTCATCATTCCCATAATCATTATGATAGGAGTATATCTATCTCAAGGTATCTACTGGAATAGCGATACATCTCCACTATTAGGAGATGGGTTTCATCAATACGTTATTTTTGATGTAGCTTTACGAAATATCCTACATGGAAATGGTAGTCTGTTTTACACCTTTACAAGTGGCCTCGGATTAAATTTCTATGCCCTATCTAGTTATTACTTGGGTAGTTTCCTTTTCACCACTAGTTTACTTTTTTTGATCTAACTAATATGCCAGATGCTGTCTATCTGACAACTCTCTTAAAAATTTGGATTGATTGGACTGTCAACTTACTTTTAGTTTAAATAAATTATTTCAATCGATTCCTAAGCCTTTAAAACTAGCTTTATCTACTTCCTATGCTCTGATGAGTTTCACTGTCAGTCAATTAGAGATAAAAACCTGGCTAGATGTTTTTATCTTGATTCCTTTAATTATAACTGGTTTACATCTACTTATAACTGAAAAAGAAATTTCCTATTGTACTTTACAAGTCTGTCAATTTTGTTTATTCAAAACTATTATTTTGGCTATATGACAGCATTGTTTCTTATTTTCTGGTATCTCTGTCAAATTTCATGGGACTTTAAAACTCGAAAATCATCTTTTCTTGATTTCATAGTCACCTCCTTTTTAGCTGGTATGGCTAGTTTGATTCTGACTCTTCCTACTCTGTTTGATTTACAGACACATGGAGAAAAATTAACTGAAGTTACAAAGTTTCAAACTGAAAGTAGCTGGTATCTTGATCTCTTTGCTAAGCAATTCATCGGTTCCTTTGATACAACAAAGTATGGGGCTATCCCAATGATTTTTGTTGGACTACTTCCCTTTATTTTGACCATTTTATTTTTTACACTGAAATCTATTAAGTTTCACGTGAAACTTATCTATGCAATTTTCTTTGCATTTCTAATTGCAAGCTTTTATATAGAAGCTCTTGATTTATTTTTGGCAAGGCATGCATACTCCAAACATGTTTTTTTACATCGCTATGCTTGGATTTTTCTCTACCTTGTTAATTTACACAGCAGCAGAAGTCTTAAATCGTCTGAAAGAAATTAAAATCTGGAATTTTTTTAGTTTCGCTTTTTTTCTTATAGTAACAGGATTTTTAGCTACCATCTATCTAAAATCACATTATTCTTTTTTAACAGATTTGAATATTCTGCTTACTCTTGAATTTTTGGTTGTCTATTCGCTTTTACTCCTTGCAGTTATCAAAAAGTTTATCTCTGTAAATCTATTTGCCATTCTAATCTCTTTATTTATAATGGTTGAAATGAGTTTAAATGCTTCATCTCAAATGGACGGAATTGCTAAGGAATGGGGATTTGCTTCTCGAAGTGCATATAATCGAGATATCCCAGCTATGGAATCTTTCTCAACATATATTGGAAATCAATTTACTCGTACTGAGAAACTACAAACTCAGACAGGAAATGACAGTATGAAATTCAACTACAATGGAATCTCTCAATTTTCATCTGTTCGAAATCGTTCAGCAAGCTCTACTTTAGATAAACTTGGCTTTAAATCCTCTGGAACCAATCTCAATCTCCGTTATGCAAATAATAGTATTTTGGCTGATAGTTTATTTGGCATCCAGTACAATATCTCAGACAGTCCTATTGATAAGTATGGTTTCCAAGATGTATATCAAAAAGATAATCTTACCCTATATGAAAATCAATTCTCTCTTCCGATTGCATTTGCTAGTCAATCTGTTTACAATGATGTCAAGTTCAATGAACATACCTTGGATAATCAGGCCTCATTTTTAAATCAACTTGCTAACGTCAATTTTGATTATTTTTTTCTCCAATACCCTTATGACAAAAACAGAAAATACTGATGATTTGATTAGTGTTACAAGTTCTTCAAATGAGGATGCAGCAATCCAGTATCAAATTGAAGTTCCAGAAAACAGCCAAGTTTATCTTTCTTTCACAAACCTTCACTTTTCTAATGACAAACAAAAGAAGGTTGACATCCTTGTAAATGGAGAAAAAGAAAGACTTTTACAACTGATAATGTCTTCTCCTTCTTTAATCTAGGCTATACAAAAGAGAAAAAAACTTTCAATATTCAATGTTAGTTTCCCTGGAAATTCACAAGTATCATTTGAATCTCCTACCTTCTATCGTTTAGATACCCAAACTTTAACTGAGGCAATTCAAAAAATTAAAGAACAACCTGTCACAGTATCAACTTCTAAAAACAAGGTTTTTGCTACATATGATGTCCAACAAGATACATCCATTTTCTTCACCATTCCTTATGACAAAGGCTGGTCTGCCTACCAAGATGGTAAGAAAATAGAAATTAAACAAGCTCAAACTGGCTTTATGAAAGTTGACGTTCCCAAGGGAAAAGGAACTATTACACTTTCCTTTATTCCCAATGGTTTTATTACTGGAGCAATCTGTTCCTTTACTTCTCTTTTACTATTTGGAATCTATAATCACAAACGAAAGTCATCTAAGACATAAAAAAATCGACCAGTTAATCGGTCGATTTTTTTAATCTTCTTCCATTTTCTTAGGTTGATAGGCTAGCATACCTAAACCAGTAAATAGAGCTAGTATCACAGCAAGGAAAATGACTTGATGATGAATATTTCCTGTCATAGAGATTGTTTGTCGTAATCCAGAAACTGAATAACTCATTGGTAACCAAGGATTAATAGCTCTAAAGAAATCATTTGTCAAAGCAAGTGGATAAGTACCTGCACTTGATGCTAACTGTAATAAAAGCAAAATAAGAGAAGAAAGCTCCTATACGGCTATTCCATGTTGTTAAAGCGGTCACCATGGACATGAATACTAAACTTGTTAGGATAATGAGAATAAATGTTCTCATCTCATGATTAGCTGTTAGACCAATAAGATGAACTCCTCCATATACCAAAATTCCTGCTAAAACAGCTATAATACCATTTATTTCAGCTCGAGATTTCAACCAAGCCCAACGACTCTCTGGATGACGTCCTGAAGGCAACTTCGCAAAGATCATATTCGTTGATATTGCTGCAACAAAGAGAGCAACTGATATCATATAAGGAGCCATTGCAATTCCATTTACAGGAACTTGGTCATTGTCAGTTTTGGATAGACTGAGAGGATTTGACAAAATCTCTGCATTTTTAGATTCTGTTGATGCTGACTTGAGTTGATCACTAGCATTACCTAATCCTTGTCCCAAAGAAGCAACTCCTGTCTGTAAACCTTCCAATCCAGAAGTTAACTTTGTTCCACCTTCTGCTAGTTTCCCAGCTCCATCTGCCAATTTATTAGCTCCACTTTCTAATTGAGAAGCACCTGAAAGTAACTGACTGGATTTGTCAGCTAGTTGGCTAGAGCCTGACTGCAATTTATCAACTCCTGCTATCAATTCTTGACTCTTTTGATTCAATTGGTTAGAGCCAGTTGATAATTTTTCAATACCAGACACTAATTCTGGAGTTTTTTCAACTAATTGACCAACTCCTGCTGTCAAGTTAGAAGATTTTTGTGTCAAGGTAGTTGAGCCTGAAACTAGTTGATCCAAACTACCTGTCAAGGTGGAATTTTTTTCACTTAGTTGACTTGCGCCCTTGAGAAACTTTATCAACACCTGCAGTATATGCATTTACACCTGATGTAATCGACTGACTGGCAGGAACTAATTTACTCGTCACTGCTCCCTGTATTTCTGTTAATCCACTTGACAATCCTGTCAAAGAAGTAGAAGTAAGCGGTAATACTTGATTAGCTTGATTTTTTAATGTCGAAAGACTTGAAGATTGATTTTGTAAGTTTTCCAAACTTCCCTGTAAACCTTGTACTAAAGCTATAATTGACTGAGCCGATTGAATACTATCAGTCGAATTTTGAGATACAGAAGCGCTTATTTCAGCTTGTTGCTCACTTGTCAATGATTGATAGGCTGCTGTCGATTGAATATTGGCTAATGTAGTTGCTTTTTCAGACTGAGCACTTGCTAACATTTGATTAGAAAGAGATACTATACTTGATAAAACAGAATCTAATTGTTTTGTATCTCCAACATCAATATTTTGAATAGCTTGATTTAACTGATTCAGACCAGAAGATAATTGAGCAATTTGATCTTTTTGCTCAGACGAAGCATCTAACTTGCTAGAAAGTTGTTGAATCCCTTCACTTAATTGCTCCACACCCATTCGAAGTGTAGCTGATTGATTAGATAACTGATTAGCACCTGCTGCAAGATTTCCCACTCCATTTGTATAGGCACTAACACCAGATGAAAATTGATTAAGACCAGCATTGAGCTGAGAAACACCGCCAGTATAGGACTCTACACCAGTATATAATTGATTGATTCCCCCTACTAATTCAGGACTTTTAGAAGATAATTGACCTAATCCGCTATCTAATTGACTCACTGCACCAGTATATGTAACTAAACCACTATTAAAATTCCCTAAGCCAAGATGAAGTTGTTCAACACCAGAGACATAAGAGGATAATCCTTTAGTAAACTGCTCCGTTCCATTTGAAAATGTTAAACTTGAATCTGCTAAAGAGTGTAGGTTAGTAGTTAATGTTTGACTTCCTGCCACTAACTGATTCGCTCCATCAGTTAATTTTTCACTACCAGAAGCTGCTTGACTCATACCATCCTTTAAATCGACCATTTTGTTAAATAAAGCTTTAGTATAGGTCTCGGTTACATTGGTAGAAACATTCTGCTTTAATTGTGTCATTGCAGAATCACTCATCTTGCTGGCAATAAAACTATGACCACTTGAAGTCTGATAATCGATTTGCATTTGCTCTGGATGATCCGTTAAAATAGAAGCTGCTTTTTCAGATAAATCACTTGGTAAAGTCACTACCATATAGTAATCGCCATCTTCTAAATCCCTTCTTACCTTCCTCTTCATCTACAAAATGAAAATCCAAGGTTTTATTTTCTTTTAAATTGGACACCATGTCTTTTCCTATAGACATGCTATTACCATTATAGGAAGCCTCTTTATCATTATTGACAACTGCCACAGGTAAGTCAGACAATTGACCATATGGATCCCACATTGATGACAAAAATATGATATTGTACAGAGCTGGAATAGAGAAATCCCTATCATGACAATAATAAAGGTTGGTTTTTAAAAATTGCTTTCCATTCTTTAAACATAGTTTCTCCTTTTTTTAAACATATTGTCTAAAATTTTTGATATAATAGATTATACATTAAAAAAAATCTAAATTACAAGATAAAAAAATCTATTTTTTTAGACATATAGTCTAATTTGTTTACAAGGAGGAAATATGCAAAGAAAGTAACAAACGCTTAAAAAAACAAAAGCGAACTATTGAAAATGCTATGGTACAATTACTGATGGAACAGCCATTTGATCAAATTTCTACTGTCAAGTTAGCAGAAAAAAAGCCGGAATTAGTCGTTCCAGCTTCTATACTCACTATAAGGATAAGTATGATATGATTGAGCACTATCAAAAGCAAAGCTATTTCCATACATTTGAATATTTTTTTCAAAAAAACATGCTCATCACAAAAGAGATGCTATTTTAGAAGTATTTGAATATCTAGAGTCAGAACCACTTCTGGCTGCTCTTCTTTCTGAAAATGGGACCAAAGAAATCCAAAATTTCTTACGAAATAAACTTCATATCATGCTCAGTACAGATTTACAAAAGCGATTTATGCAACTGAATCTCAATACCACTGAATTAGAATACAGTAGCATCTATCTAACTCACGCACTTTTTGGTGTCTGCCAAACTTGGATTGCACATGGAAAAAAAGAAAGTCCTCAAGAAATAACAGACTTCCTTATGAAGATGCTTGGTGATACAAATTGATACAAAAAGAGGAACACAGTTGTGTTCCCTTTTATCTATACTCCGCCAGTAGGACTCGAACCTACGACATCATGATTAACAGTCATGCGCTACTACCAACTGAGCTATGGCGGATAAAATAGTCCGTACGGGATTCGAACCCGTGTTACCGCCGTGAAAAGGCGGTGTCTTAACCCCTTGACCAACGGACCTTCTATCTGTAGCAGATATAACCATTATATCAATTTCTTACTAATTGTCAATCACTTTTGAGATTTTTTCTCTAGAAATATCTTTTCAATTTTCTAATTTTTTTAACCTTGAAATAGGACAACGATGGTCTTCATAGAAAACAATTTCTAGATTCTTTTCGATCAATTTCTCTAATATTGCCTATATTTACCAAAAAAATGACTTATGAGGAGAATAAAAATCGCTGAGTATGTTTGTCCTTTTTCCTGAATATCTGTCATGGTACCATAGAACTCTTTTGGCAAAAATTCTTACCAATAATGCGCAATTTATGAGAGACTCCCTGTCGTTTCAATATACAAAATATCATGGTAAGGAATTTTTTAAATCATTTCCCTTGTAATTGTAGTCAAAAATAATCTACCACATCTTCATTTTCAAGTAACATACTCTTCGTGTAGAAAGATATTTTTGCTCAATTCTCTTCTTAAACAACTCATCATTGATATCCTTATCAACAAAATCTAGGGCTGATACCTGGTATTTATAGGTTAGAGTCGCAAACTCTGATCGACTGGTGATAAAGACGATAATAGCGTAAGGATTGTAATGACGAATGAGCTGAGCAACTTCAAATCCCTTTTTTTCTCAATTCCATGAATATCGATATCTAGAAAATAAAGCTGGTTTACTTCATCATTTTTCGATGTATTCTTCAAATTCACGAACTTTTCCCTGTTGTCTTGTATGATATTGGAATATTCGATTCTTTCGAAATTTCATCCAATATTCTCTCTAGTCTCACTTGATGTTCAATAACATCTTCTAAAAATTAAAACTTTCATTCAAATTCCCTCTTAAATCTAATGATTTGTCTAAATGTACTGCCTTCCATCTCTGTTTCTAAAAATAATGTTGTTGTACTTATCTAGTAGTTCTTTTCACATTATTTAATCCTACTCCGCGATTTCTTCCCTTAGTGGAGAATCCTAAAGCAAATAGATCTCCTGAAGGAGTCATCGTCATTTTACATGAATTCTGAATCACAATAACTGTTTCAGTTTCCAGCTTAATAACTGCTACTTCCATCTGCTTTTTATAGCTATCAGCCGATCCTTCGACAGCATTGTTCAATAAAACACTCATGATACGAACCAAATCCAATAGTTCAATTGGGAGCTTAGTAATCGTATCTTTTACTTCCAGTGTAAACTCTACACCATTATTTCGAGCATAGACAATTGACTGAGCAACCAAACTTCGTAAAGCTGAATCTTCTATGTTGTTCAAATCAAAGTAAGTGTACTTATCTGAACGCAGTTTGTGATTGGCTTTGACCTAAAACTTCATTGTAAACTCTGTCAATTTCCTGTAAATCACCACTGTCAATTGCCATCTGCATGCTGACAAGCATTACCAGCATAATCATGTCGAAAACCACGGATTTCATTATACAGACCAACAATTTCATCTGTATAATTCTGTAAATGTTTCTGTTCAAATTTCTTCTGCTTCAAAGCAATCTCTTTTCTCCATTTGTTCTTTATGCGAATTCATTGCAAAGAAGGTCAAAAGGAGAGAGATAAAGACAATAGATGATAAAATACTTCCAAAACTATTCAAATGTTTAATCGTACTTACCATATCTGAAACGAAAGATACAATATGGAGCAGTAGTAAAGCAAAAAATACTTTTTTCAAGAAAGGATAGAGGTAATCTTTGTCAAAATAGTTTAGTTCTAAGTGGAAATAATGAATGATTTTTACGATAACAAACATAAGTCAACACCGTTACAACGAAAAAGAATAGGGTCATAATATTGTAAAAACAAAAATTGTCTCCTGTTATAGAGGAGAAAGTTACGGACAGAAAAGGTATGAGTGCTCTCATATAAAAGAGATAGTAGTAAACTTAGGAATAGTCCTCTATCCCTCTCATACTGTTTAATCCATCGAAAATAGGAATATAAGCCCAAAGGAAATAAAAATATTTCAATCCCTAACCCATCTAAATATAGAAGATAAAAGGAAAAGTTCAAAGTACTATTTCTACTAGTAATGTATAAGCACCAAAAACGTATAATTCTTTTTCTATTTTATTTTGACCTTTTACAAATTAAACTGTAACTGTGACTAATAATAAAAAAATATAATATAAAATCTACTACTAAGAAAAAAATTCATTCTACTACTCCCTTTATCTTCTTCTTAAGAAAATTAATAGAACATATTATCTGATTCTCCTCATCTCCCCACCTTGAATCTTTTGCAAAGTCTTTTTTTCCTTCAAGGCTACAAACTGTTCCAATTTAACTGTGTTTTTTTCATAATAAAATCTCCTCAAAATGTTTTTTTCTTGTAAGCTAACTTACAAAAAAACTATTATACAAAAATGGAATTTCATTTTAGATAAAAATTCTCTCAACTGTCATTTTTTCTCCCCAAAGTGTACTTTTTTTAAGAAAAAAAGCCGGGAAAAATTCCCAGCTTTGCTACTATATTGATCCCAGCAGGATTCGAACCTGCGACCGTTCGCTTAGAAGGCGAATGCTCTATCCAGCTGAGCTATGAGACCTAACACAATTATTCTACCAAAAAAATTCAATTGAAAAGTCAATTTTCTATTTATGATAGGGTGATCCCTGCTGAATTGTAAAAGCCCGATAGATTTGTTCAACAAGGACTAGTCTCATTAACTGATGGGGGCAAGGTTAAACGACCAAAACTAACAGAAAGATTGGCTCTTTTTTTACAGCATGATGACTAATCCTAAACTCCCTCCAATAATAAAAAGTAAGAGTAGAAAAATCCTTTTATAGAAGCTTCTTCTAACTGCTTACTAAATTCTTCTGAGGAGAAAAGTTTTTCCCTTCAATAGCTAACACAATAACAAAAATCACGGTCACCAACTTTTGATAAAAATTCTCTGACCTTCTATTTCTAAAATCTTTTGATTTTTCTGATTCACTAGCCCTTATCTGGTGTTTTTTTCATCTGCTAGCTCAATCATTTCAAGCTTAGCAAATCGAGAAATTCGTTTTTGAATACTCTGCAATACCATCTTTTTAAATACTTTTTCTTTCAGTTTTCCCAACTGTTACAACTTTTAATTTTTCATGACTCTATTCTAACATATTCTCTATTTTTTTCACATCTTATTCACAAAATAAAAAGGTTAATTTTAGCCGAGAAAACCACAGATTTTTTTGAAAAGTTATCCACAATCTGTGAAAAAAACTTTTGTGTTTTAAGTTATAATTAAGCTAGTCAGTTTATACTTTCAGTAATTTCAAACAAATGGAGGCAAATATGAAACATCTAAAAACATTTTACAAAAAATGGTTTCAATTATTAGTCGTTATCGTCATTAGCTTTTTTAGTGGAGCCTTGGGTAGTTTTTCAATAACTCAACTAACTCAAAAAAGTGGTGTAAGTAGCTCTAACAACAATAGCACTATTACACAGACTGCCTATAAGAACGAAAATTCAACAACACAGGCTGTTAACAAAGTAAAAAGATGCTGTTGTTTCTGTTATTACTTATTCAGCAAACAGACAAAATAGCGTATTTGGTAATGATGATACTGATACAGATTCTCAACAAATCTCTAGTGAAGGATCTGGGGTTATTTATAAAAAGAATGACAAAGAAGCTTACATTGTCACCAACAATCACGTTATAAATGGTGCCAGCAAAGTAGATATTCGTTTGTCAGATGGAACTAAAGTACCTGGAGAAATCGTCGGAGCTGACACTTTCTCTGATATTGCTGTCGTCAAAATCTCTTCAGAAAAAGTGACAACAGTAGCTGAATTTGGTGATTCTAGCAAGTTAACCGTAGGAGAAACTGCTATTGCCATTGGTAGCCCGTTAGGTTCTGAATATGCAAATACTGTCACTCAAGGTATCGTATCTAGTCTCAATCGAAATGTATCTTTAAAATCTGAAGATGGACAAGCCATTTCTACAAAAGCCATCCAAACTGATACTGCTATTAACCCAGGTAACTCTGGTGGCCCACTAATCAATATTCAAGGACAGGTTATCGGAATTACCTCAAGTAAAATTGCCACAAATGGAGGAACATCTGTAGAAGGTCTTGGTTTTGCAATCCCTGCAAATGATGCTATCAATATTATTGAACAGTTAGAAAAGAACGGAAAAGTGACTCGTCCAGCTTTGGGCATCCAAATGGTCAATCTCTCAAATATTAATACAAGTGATATTAGAAGACTGAATATTCCAAGCAGTGTAACATCTGGTGTAGTTGTTCGTTCTGTGCAAAGCAATATGCCTGCAAATGGTCACCTTGAAAAATACGATGTTATTACAAAAGTAGATGACAAAGAGATTGCTTCATCAACAGACTTACAAAGTGCTCTTTACAATCATTCTATCGGAGACACCATTAAGATAACTTACTATCGTAACGGTAAAGAAGAAACTACATCTATTAAACTTGACAAGAGTTCAGGTGATTTAGAATCTTAATTGACATCTATGTAAAGAAAGCTTTACATAAGAGAAAAGATGTGTTAGTGTAGAATCATGGAAAAATTTGAAATGATTTCTATCACGGATATACAAAAAAATCCCTATCAACCTCGAAAAGAATTTGATGGAGAAAAACTACATGAACTAGCACAGTCTATCAAAGAAAATGGGGTCATTCAACCGATTATTGTTCGTCAATCTCCTGTTATTGGTTATGAAATCCTTGCAGGAGAGAGACGCTATCGGGCTTCACTTTTAGCTGGTCTAACGTCTATCCCAGCTGTTGTTAAACAGCTTTCAGACCAAGAGATGATGGTTCAGTCCATCATTGAAAATTTACAGAGAGAAAATTTAAATCCAATAGAAGAAGCACGCGCCTATGAATCTCTTGTAGAGAAAGGATTTACCCATGCTGAAATTGCAGATAAAATGGGCAAGTCTCGTCCTTATATCAGCAACTCTATTCGCTTGCTTTCCTTGCCAGAACAGATCCTCTCAGAAGTAGAAAATGGCAAACTATCACAAGCCCATGCGCGTTCTCTAGTTGGCTTGAATAAGGAACAACAAGACTATTTCTTTCAACGAATCATAGAGGAAGACATTTCTGTAAGGAAGTTAGAAGCTCTTCTGACAGAGAAAAAAACAAAAGAAACTGCAAAAAAAAATGATCATTTCATACAAAAATGAAGAAGAACAGTTAAAAAAAACTACTCGGATTAGATGTAGAAATCAAACTGTCTAAAAAAAGATAGTGGAAAAAAATCATTATTTCTTTTTCAAATCAAGAAGAATACAGTAGAATTATCAACAGCCTGAAATAAGGCTGTTCTTTTTATTTTTTTATCTCACAAGGTTATCCACTATCAATAAAAAAAGCTTAATAAATCAATAGTTTTCTGACTTTTATCCCCAACCTGTGGATAAAACTTGATAACATTGTGGATTATTTTTTTCACAGCTTGTGGAAAAATTCTTACTATCTATGGTAAAATAAGTCTAGCATTAAACTTTTAAATAGTAAAGGAGGAGAAAGGATTGAAAGAAAAACAATTTTGGAATCGTATATTAGAATTTGCTCAAGAAAGACTGACTCGATCCATGTATGATTTCTATGCTATTCAAGCTGAACTCATCAAGGTAGAGGAAAATGTTGCTACTATATTTTTACCACGATCTGAAATGGAAATGGTCTGGGAAAAACAACTAAAAGATATTATTGTTGTTGCTGGATTTGAAATTTATGATGCTGAAATAACTCCCCACTATATTTTCACCAAACCTCAAGATACGACTATCTCACAAGTTGAAGAAGCTACAAATTCAACTCTTTATGACTATAGTCCAAAGTTAGCATCTATTCCTTATTCGGATACTGGATTAAAAGAAAAGTATACCTTTGATAATTTTATTCAAGGGGATGGAAATGTTTGGGCAGTATCAGCCGCTTTGGCTGTCTCTGAAGATTTGGCTCTGACCTATAATCCTCTTTTTATCTATGGAGGACCTGGGCTTGGAAAGACTCACTTACTCAAATGCTATTGGAAATGAAATTCTGAAAAAAATATTCCTGATGCGCGTGTTAAATACATCCCTGCTGAAAGCTTTTATCAATGACTTTCTTGAACACCTAAGACTTGGGGAAATGGAAAAGTTTCAAAAAAAGACCTACCGTAGTCTTGATCTCTTTATTGATTGATGATATCCAATCTCTGAGTGGCAAAAAAAGTTGCAACTCAGGAAGAATTTTTTTCAATACCTTTCAATGCTCTTCATGACAAGCAAAAACAGATTGTCCTAACCAGTGATCGAAGTCCCAAAACATCTAGAAGGGCCTTGAGGAAAGACTTGTCACGCGCTTTAGCTGGGGATTGACGCAAAACTATCACACCTCCTGACTTTGAAACACGTATTGCCATTCTTTACAAAGTAAAACAGAGCATTTGGACTACAATTTCCAAAGTGATACTCTAGAATACCTAGCTGGGTCAATTTGATTCAAATGTTCGAGATCTTGAAGGAGCAATCAACGATATCACTTTAATTGCCAGAGTAAAGAAAGATCAAGGATATCACTATTGATATTGCTGCAGAAGCTATTAGAGCTCGTAAAACAAGATGTTAGCCAAATGCTCGTCATCCCAATTGATAAAAATCCAAAATGAAGTTGGTAACTTTTTATGGAGTCAGTGTCAAAGAAATGAAGGGAAGCAGACGCCTTCAAAATATTGTTTTAGCCCGTCAAGTAGCCATGTATTTATCTAGAGAACTAACAGATAATAGTCTTCCAAAAAAATTGGGAAAAGGAATTTGGTGGAAAAAGGATCATACAACAGTGATTCATGCCCATGCTAAAAATTAAAATCTTTGATTGATGAAGACGATAATTTACGTTTAGAAATTGAATCAATCAAAAAGAAAAATTAAAATAACTTGTGGATAACTTTTGCTTTTCTTATCTTTTTATCCACATTTTTTTAAACAAGCTAAAAACTTGATATGACTTATAGAGTCTGTTTTCCACAGATTTCACAGACTCTATTATTACTATTATCCTTCTAATACTAAAAATAAATAAAGGAGAATCCATGATTCATTTTTCAATTAATAAAAAAATTTATTTCTACAAGCATTAAATACTACTAAAACGAGCTATTAGTTCTAAAAATGCTATTCCTATTTTTATCAACAGTCAAAAATTGACGTGACCAATGAAGGAGTTACTTTAATTGGTTCAAATGGTCAAATTTCAATTGAAAATTTTATTTCTCAAAAAAATGAAGATGCTGGTTTTGTTGATTACTTCTTTAGGTTCGATTCTTCTTGAAGCTTCTTTCTTTATCAATGTTGTATCTAGTCTTCCAGATGTGACTCTTGATTTTAAAGAAATTGAACAAAATCAAATTGTTTTAACCAGTGGAAAATCAGAAATTACCCTAAAAGGAAAAGATAGCGAACAGTACCCACGAATCCAAGAAATTTCAGCAAGTACTCCTTTGGTTCTTGAAACAAAACTGCTCAAGAAAATTATCAATGAAACAGCTTTTGCTGCAAGTACGCAAGAAAGTCGTCCCATCTTAACAGGTGTACACTTCGTATTGAGCCAACACAAGGAACTAAAAACAGTTGCGACAGACTCTCATCGTCTTAGCCAGAAAAAATTGACTCTTGAGAAAAAAATAGTGATGATTTTGATGTTGTGATTCCTAGCCGTTCTCTACGCGAATTTTCAGCGGTATTTACGGATGATATTGAAACTGTAGAGATTTTCTTTGCAAATAATCAAATCCTCTTTAGAAGCGAAAATATTAGCTTCTACACTCGTCTCCTAGAAGGAAACTATCCTGATACGGATCGTTTGATTCCAACAGACTTTAACACAACAATTACTTTTGATGTTGTCAACTTGCGTCAATCAATGGAACGTGCTCGTCTCTTATCAAGTGCGACTCAAAATGGTACTGTGAAGCTTGAAATTAAAGGTGGTGTTGTTAGCGCCCATGTTCACTCTCCAGAAGTTGGTAAAGTAAACGAAGAAATCGATACTGAGCAGGTGACTGGTGATGATTTGACTATTAGTTTTCAACCCAACTTACTTGATTGATTCCCTCAAAGGCTTTAAATAGCGAAAAAGGTGACTATTAGCTTTATCTCAGCTGTTCGTCCATTTACTCTTGTGCCAGCAGATACTGACGAAGACTTTCATGCAGCTCATCACACCAGTTCGTACAAATTAAGTTAAAGAGGTTGAGCCTAGCTCGCCTCTTTTATGATATAATCGAAAAAGAAAGGAGAGTAGTATGTATCAAGTTGGAAATTTTGTTGAGATGAAAAAACCACATGCTTGTACAATTAAATCAACAGGTAAAAAGGCCAATCGTTGGGAAATTACACGCATAGGGGCAGATATCAAAATCAAATGTAGCAATTGTGACCACCTTGTTATGATGAGTCGCTATGATTTTGAACGAAAAATGAATAAGATTATTGACTAAGAACCCTTAGTTAGAGGGTTAGCAAGTTTTCCCTTTTTGTGTTATAATGTTAGGGATTGAAATGAGAACGGAGAATGAGAAAATATGGCTTTAACAGCAGGTATCGTTGGTTTGCCAAACGTTGGTAAATCAACCCTTTTTAATGCAATTACAAAAGCAGGAGCAGAGGCGGCAAACTACCCATTTGCGACTATTGATCCAAACGTTGGGATGGTGGAAGTTCCAGATGAACGCCTACAAAAACTAACGGAAATGATTACTCCTAAAAAGACAGTTCCAACAACCTTTGAGTTTACAGATATTGCAGGGATTGTAAAAGGAGCTTCAAAAGGAGAAGGTCTAGGGAATAAATTCTTGGCCAATATCCGTGAAGTAGATGCGATTGTTCACGTTGTACGTGCTTTTGATGATGAAAATGTTATGCGCGAGCAAGGACGTGAAGACGCCTTTGTGGATCCACTTGCAGATATTGATACCATTAACCTAGAGTTGATTCTTGCTGACCTAGAGTCAGTAAATAAACGCTATGCGCGTGTAGAAAAGATGGCACGTACGCAAAAAGATAAGGAATCTGTGGCAGAGTTTAACGTCCTTCAAAAAATTAAACCAGTCCTTGAAGATGGAAAATCAGCACGTACCATTGAATTCACAGATGAAGAACAAAAAGTAGTCAAAGGACTCTTCCTTTTGACCACTAAACCAGTTCTTTATGTTGCTAATGTGGATGAGGATGTCGTTTCAGATCCAGATTCTATCGACTATGTGAAACAAATTCGTGAATTTGCAGCGACAGAAAATGCAGAGGTAGTAGTTATTTCTGCGCGTGCTGAGGAAGAAATTTCTGAGTTAGATGATGAAGATAAGCAAGAGTTTCTTGAAGCACTTGGCTTGACAGAATCAGGTGTTGATAAGTTGACTCGTGCAGCTTACCACTTGCTTGGACTCGGAACTTACTTCACAGCTGGTGAAAAAAAGAAGTCCGTGCTTGGACCTTTAAGCGTGGTATGAAAGCTCCTCAAGCAGCTGGTATTATCCACTCAGACTTTGAAAAAGGTTTTATTCGTGCAGTAACCATGTCATATGAGGATCTAGTGAAATACGGATCTGAAAAGGCTGTAAAAGAAGCTGGGCGCTTGCGTGAAGAAGGAAAAGAATATATCGTTCAAGATGGCGATATCATGGAATTCCGCTTTAACGTTTAATAACATTTAATAAATAGTGTCAATTAGTTGGAAAAAAATTCCAACCCTTTTGGCTTTTGAAAGGAAAAATAAATGACTAAATTACTTGTTGGATTAGGAAATCCAGGGGATAAATATTTTGAGACCAAGCACAACGTTGGATTTATGTTGATTGACCAATTGGCCAAAAAACAAAATGTTACCTTTACACATGACAAGATATTTCAAGCTGACCTAGCTTCTTTTTTCTTCAATGGAGAAAAAATTTATCTGGTCAAACCAACAACATTTATGAATGAAAGTGGAAAAGCGGTTCATGCTTTATTGACTTACTATGGTTTGGATATTGAAGATTTACTCGTTATTTACGACGACCTTGACATGGAAGTCGGGAAAATTCGTTTAAGAGCAAAGGGATCAGCGGGTGGTCATAATGGTATCAAGTCTATTATTCAACATATTGGAACTCAAGTATTTAACCGTGTTAAAATAGGTATTGGAAGACCTAAAAAAGGCATGTCGGTTGTTAATCATGTTTTAAGTAAGTTTGAACAGGATGACTATGTGGGTATTTTACAGTCTATTGACAAGGTTGACGATGCTGTAAACTACTATTTACAAGAGAAAAACTTTGAGAAAACAATGCAGAGGTATAATGGTTAAATGGTGACTTTATTAGATTTATTCTCAGAAAATGATCAGATAAAAAAATGGCATCAAAATCTGATAGATAAGAAAAGACAACTAATACTTGGTTTATCAACGTCTACCAAGGCTCTTGCAATTGCAAGCAGCCTAGAAAAAGAAAATAAGATTGTGTTACTGACTTCAACTTATGGAGAAGCAGAACGAATTATCAGTGATCTTCTTTCTCTCTTAGGAGAGGAACTTGTCTATCCTTTTTTGGTCGATGATTCTCCTATGGTAGAGTTTTTGATGTCTTCGCAAGAAAAAATCATTTCGCGGGTTGAAGCCTTGCGTTTTTTGAATGATCCATCTAAGAAAGGGGTTTTAGTTTGTAATATTGCAGCGAGTCGGTTAATTTTACCCTCTCCGACTAGATTTAAAGAAAGTACTATAAAAATTGCAGTCGGTGAAGAATATGACCAACACGAGCTACTTCACCGGTTAAAGGAAATTGGATATCGAAAAGTTACTCAAGTACAGACACAAGGTGAGTTTAGTATTCGAGGAGACATTTTAGATATTTTTGAGATGTCTCAGTTAGAACCTTTCCGAATCGAGTTTTTTGGTGATGAAGTAGATGGTATTCGTACTTTTGAAGTAGAAACACAATTATCGAAAAGGAAAATCAGACAAACCTCACTATCTTTCCAGCTAGCGACATACTTTTGAGAGAAAAAGATTATCAACGAGGACAGTCAGCTTTAGAAAAGCAAATTTCAAAGACTCTATCACCAATTTTAAAATCATATTTGGAAGATAATTTTGTCAAGTTTTCATCAAAAACAAGTACATTCAGATAGTCGAAAGTTTTTGTCCTTATGTTACGATAAAACATGGACTGTATTTGATTATATTGAAAAAGATACACCAGTATTCTTTGATGACTATCAAAAATTGATGAATCAGTATGAAGCCTTTGAAAGAGAATTAGCACAATACTTTACAGAAGATTTACAGAATGGTAAATCATTTTCTGAGATGCAGTATTTTGCAGATACAGAGCAAACCTATAAAAAACAAAGTCCAGTTACCTTTTTCTCCAATTTGCAAAAGGGCTTAGGAAATCTTAAGTTTGATCACATTTATCAATTTAATCAATATCCCCATGCAAGAGTTTTTCAATCAATTTTTCTTTTTTTAAAAGAAGAAATTGAGCGATACAAAAAAATGGACTACACTATTATTCTGCAGTCTAGCAATTCAATGGGAAGTAAAACATTGGAGGATGTTTTAGAGGAATATCAGATCAAATTGGATTCCAGAGATAAGTCAAGTATCTGTAAAAGAATCTGTAAACTTGATTGAGGGTAATCTAAGACATGGTTTTCATTTTGTAGATGAAAAAATTCTCTTGATTACTGAACATGAGATTTTTTTCAAAAAGAAATTAAAACGTCGTTTTCGAAGACAACATGCTTCAAAACGCAGAGCGATTAAAAAGATTATAATGAACTTGAAAAAAAGGGGATTACGTTGTTCACCATATCCATGGAATTGGTCAATATCTAGGAATCGAAACAATTGAAATCAAAGGGCATTCACCGTGATTATGTCAGTGTTCAGTATCAAAATGGTGATCAAATCTCCATCCCAGTAGAGCAGATTCAGTTACTGTCCAAATATGTTTCAAGTGATGGGAAAAGCTCCTAAAACTCAATAAATTAAATGATGGTCATTTCAAAAAGGCCAAGCAAAAAGTTAAGAACCAGGTAGAGGATATAGCTGACGATTTAATTAAACTGTATTCTGAGCGTAGTCAGTTGAAGGGTTTTGCTTTCTCAGCTGATGATGAAGATCAACATGCTTTTGATGATGCCTTCCCTTATGTTGAAACGGATGATCAACTTCGTAGTATTGAGGAAATCAAGAGAGATATGCAGGATTCTCACCCCATGGATCGACTTTTAGTTGGGAGATGTTGGTTTTGGGAAAGACTGAAGTAGCAATGCGTGCAGCTTTTAAGGCAGTCAATGATCACAAACAGGTGGTCGTTCTAGTTCCAACGACGGTTTTAGCGCAACAGCACTATACGAATTTTAAGGAACGATTCCAAAATTTTGCTGTTAATATTGATGTGTTGAGTCGCTTTAGAAGTAAAAAAGAGCAGGCAGAAACACTTGAAAAACTAAAGAATGGTCAAGTCGATATTTTGATTGGAACGCATCGTGTTTTGTCAAAAGATGTTGTGTTTTCAGATTTGGGATTGATGATTATTGATGAGGAACAACGATTTGGTGTCAAGCATAAGGAAACTTTGAAAGAACTGAAAAAACAAGTAGATGTTCTAACCTTGACAGCAACGCCAATTCCTCGTACTCTCCACATGTCTATGCTGGGAATCCGAGATTTGTCTGTTATTGAAACTCCTCCAACCAATCGCTATCCTGTTCAAACCTATGTATTAGAGAAGAATGATAGTGTCATTCGTGATGCTGTCTTGCGTGAAATGGAGCGTGGAGGTCAAATTTACTATCTTTACAATAAGGTTGACACGATTGACCAGAAGGTTTCGGAATTACAGGAGTTGATTCCAGAGGCTTCGATTGGGTATGTTCATGGACAAATGAGTGAAATTCAGTTGGAAAACACTCTACTGGACTTTTTCATTGAAGGTCAGTATGATATTTTGGTGACGACTACTATTATTGAGACAGGGGTAGATATTCCAAATGCCAATACCTTTATTTATTGAAAATGCAGACCATATGGGCTTTGTCAACCTTGTATCAATTAAGAGGAAGAGTCGGTCGTAGTAATCGTATTGCTTTATGCCTATCTCATGTATCGTCCAGAAAAAAATCAATCAGTGAAGTCTCTGAGAAAGAGATTAGAAGCAATTAAGGGATTTACAGAATTAGGCTCAGGATTTAAGATTGCGATGCGAGATCTTTCGATTCGTGGAGCAGGAAATCTCCTAGGAAAATCGCAGTCTGGTTTCATTGATTCTGTTGGTTTTGAATTGTATTCACAGTTATTAGAGGAAGCTATTGCTAAACGGAACGGTAATGGGAATAAAAAGAATCAAAGGAAATGCTGAGTTGATTTTTACAAATTGATGCTTATCTTCCTGATACTTATATTTCTGACCAACGACATAAGATTGAAATTTACAAGAAAATTCGTCAAATTGACAATCGTGTCAACTATGAAGAACTACAAGAAGAGTTGATGGACCGCTTTGGAGAATACCCAGACGTAGTAGCATACCTTTTAGAGATTGGTTTGGTTAAGTCATATTTTGACAAGGTATTTGTAGAACGTGTGGAAAGAAAAGAAAATAAGATTACAGTTCAATTTGAAAAAGTCACTCAACGACTATTCTTGGCTCAAGATTATTTTAAAGCCTTATCTGCAACGAACTTAAAAGCAGCTATAGCTGAGAATAAGGGATTAATGGAAGTTGTATTTGATGTCCGAAACAAGAAGGATTATGAAATTTTAGAAGGTTTGCTGATTTTTGGAGAAAGTTTATTAGAGATAAAAGAATCAAAGGAAGCAAATCCCATTTAACATTTTTCTTCTATAAAAAGGATAAAAATGGTACAATAATAATTTGAGGTAATAAAAATGAGATTAGACAAGTATTTAAAAGTATCACGAATTATTAAGCGTCGCACAGTCGCAAAAGAAGTAGCAGATAAAGGTAGAATCAAGGTGAATGGAATCTTGGCCAAAAGTTCAACGGATTTGAAAGTTGATGACCAAGTTGAAATTCGCTTTGGAAATAAGTTGTTGCTTGTTAAAAGTACTAGAGATGAAAGATAGTACAAAAAAAGAAGATGCAGCAGGCATGTATGAAATTCTCAGTGAAACACGGGTAGAAGAAAATGTCTAAAAATATTGTACAGATGAATAATTCTTTTATTCAAAATGAACATCAACGTCGTCGTTACCTGATGAAGGAGAGACAAAAACGAAATCGTTTTATGGGTTGGGTCCTTATTTTGATGATCTTGTTGTTTATTTTACCAACTTATAACTTGGCTCAAAGCTATGATCAGTTACTACAACGCCGTCAGCAATTGACAGAGTTGAAAGAGCAGTACCAAACTCTTAGTGACGAAAAGGATAAGGAATCTGCTTTTGCTGCAAAGTTGAAAGATGAAGACTATGTAGCAAAATATGCACGCGCCAAGTACTATTACTCAAAGAAACGAGAAGCAATTTACACAATTCCTGATTTGCTTCCGAGGTAATGTCATGGAAAATTTATTGGAAGTTGTTGAGCAATTTTTTAAGTTTATCAGATGAAAAAAATTAGAGGAATTGGCAGCTAAAAACCATTTATTACGATTACAAGAAGAAAGGGAAGAGAAGAATGCGTAAGTTCTTAGTAGTTTTATTGCTACCTGCTTTTATCATAACTTCAAGAGTAGTTAGCACAGAAAAACAGCTTCCTTACTCTTCACAAGAAATTTATTATCTAACAGAGTCTGATTATGGATTCTACTATAAAGAAACTCTGGAATCCCCAATGGTATACGGAGAAACAGCTGTCTACGCTAATGAGGATCTTGTCAAGGAGTCTGGTAAAATTGACTCCTGGAAACGCCTTTAAAATCGTAGAATGGCGTTTGAATAGACAAGGTGTTCCTGTTTTTAAATTAGATAATCACCAGTTTATCCTTGCAGATAAGCGCTTAGTCTATGATCAAAGTCAAGTTCAAACTCAAAATAGACAAGTATGGTTGGAGCCAGGGTTTGTTATCTATAACAGCCCTATGACACTAAAGAAATTTCTTCATCTTCCTCTCTCCCTATCAACGCGTAACGGTGGATAGAGCTCTCTTTGCTGAGGGACAAGAATTTCTTCATATCGATCAAGTTGGGTGGGTATCAAAAGAGTTCACCTCAGAAGAAGACAATCGCATCCAGAAGGTTCAAGAAGTTTTATCAAACAACTATCAGAATGAAAATTATTCTATTTATGTTAAACAACTGAGTACAGGTAAAGAGGCTGGGGTGAATGAAGACAGCAAACTCTATGCAGCTAGCATCTTGAAACTAGCCTACCTTTATTACGCTCAAGATAAGATAAATCAAGGGGAATATACGCTAGACAGTAGCTTCAAGTATGTCCCGGAAGTAAATAGTTTCCCTGGGTCCTATAAACCAGAAGGTAGTGGTAGCTTACCTAAAAAAGAAGATAACAAAGAATACAGTCTTCAACAGTTAATTACCAAGGTAACAAAAGAGTCTGACAATGTTGCTCATAATATTTTAGGTTATTACGTGACCAATCAATCTGACGGAGCTTTCAAAGAAAAAATGTCCACCATTATGGGCGAAGATTGGGATGTGAATGATAAACTGACTTCTTCAAAAATGGCTGGAAAAGTCATGGAAGCTATTTATAATCAGAATGGTTTTGTCTTAGAGTCTCTAGGTAAGACTGATTTTGACAACCAACGAATCGCAAAAGGTGTTTCGGTTAAGGTAGCTCATAAAATTGGAGATGCCGACGAGTTTAAACATGACACTGCCATTGTTTATACGGATTCTCCTTTCGTTCTTTCCATTTTCACCAAAAATTCTGATTATGATACTATTGCTAAGATAGCTAAGGATGTCTATGAGGTTCTAAAATGAGGGACCAGGATTTTTTAAATCATTTTCTCCAAAAAGAGTATTTCAAAAAACATTCGAAAGTCGTGTTAGCTTTGTCTGGCGGACTGGATTCAATGTTTTTATTCCAGCTATTGTCTACTTATCAAAATGAGTTAGAAATTGAGTTGATTGTAGCACATGTCAATCACAAGCAGAGAAGGGAATCTGATTGGGAGGAAAATGAACTAAGGAAGTTAGCTGATGCAGCTGAACTTCCTATTTATATCACAAGCTTTTCAGGAGACTTTTCAGAAGCACGTGCTCGAGAGTTTCGTTATGATTTTTTTAGGAAAATCATGAAAGAGGTTGGAGCAACTGCCTTGGTAACTGCCCACCATGCAGATGATCAAGTTGAAACGATTTTGATGCGCTTGATTCGAGGAAGTCGGTTACGCCATTTAACAGGGATAAAAGAAAGTCAAGTAGTTGATGATATTGAAATCATCCGTCCCTTGTTGCAATTTCATAAAAAGAATTTTCCACCAATTTTTCATTTCGAAGATCAAACAAATCAGGAAAATACCTATTTTCGCAATCGCATTCGGAATAGGTATATACCAGAGCTTGAAAAAAAGAAAATCCTCGTCTTAAATCCGCCCTTTTAGATTTAGGAAGGGAAATTTCAGATTACCAAGCAACAATAACGGAGCTTTCGAAACAAATTGATGTGGAAGATTTGAATGAGCTATTTTCATACTCTCAACAAACTCAAGGAATATTGCTCCAGAACTATCTTAATCAATTCCCAGACTTAAATCTGACGAAGGCTCAGTTTGATGAAGTTCGACAGATTTTAGCAACTAAAAGCCAGTATCGTCATTCTCTTAAAAATGGCTATGAATTGATAAAAGAGTATCAGAATTTTCGAGTTTGCAAAATCAGTCCACAGGCTGATGAAAAGGAAGATGAACTTGTGTTACACTATCAAAATCAAGTTCGATATATGGGCTATTTATTTTCCTTTGGCATTCCTATTGAAGGGGATTTTGTTCAAAAAGTAACGGTTTCACGGGAAACATCTGTACATATTAGATGTCGAAAACCTGGCGACGTTATTATCCTAAATGGTCATCGAAAGAAACTGAGACGCTTATTTATAGATTTGAAAATCCCTATTGAAAAACGAAAAACAACCCCTATTATTGAGCAATTTGGAGAAATTGTCTCAATTTCAGGAATTGCGACCAGTGATTTGAGTAAAAACACGAAAAATGATATAATGAACACTGTACTTTATATAGAAAAAATAGATGGGTAAAAAGATGTTAGAACACGATATAAAAAAAATCCTCGTTTCACATGATGAAATTACAGAAGCAGCTAAAAAGCTAGGTGCGCAACTAACAAAAGAATATGAGGGGAAAAATCCAATTCTTATTGGAATTCTGAAAGGATCAATTCCTTTTATGGCTGAATTGGTCAAACATATTGATACGCATATCGAGATGGACTTCATGATGGTATCTAGTTACCATGGTGGAACAGCAAGTAGTGGTGTCATCAATATCAAGCAAGACGTGACTCAAGATATCAAAGGAAGACATGTTTTATTTGTAGAGGATATCATTGATACAGGTCAAACTTTGAAGAGTTTGAGAGATATGTTTATTGCAAGAGAAGCAGCTTCTGTTAAAATCGCGACTTTATTGGACAAACCAGAGGGACGTGTTGTTGAAATTGAAGCGGATTATACTTGTTTTACTATTCCAAATGAGTTTGTAGTAGGTTATGGTTTGGACTATAAAGAAAATTATCGTAACCTTCCTTATGTCGGAGTATTGAAAGAAGAAGTTTATTCAAATTAGAAAGATTTATCTTTAATGAAAAAACAAAATAATGGTTTAGTTAGAAATCCATTTCTATACTTGTTAATTATCTTCTTCCTAGTGACAGGATTCCAGTATTTTTACTCTGGAAATACTGCTGGGCGAAGCGAAAAAATTAACTATACAGAATTGGTAAAAGAAATTACAGCAGACAATGTAAAAGAATTAACCTATCAGCCAAATGGCAGCATCATTGAAGTGTCTGGTGTTTATAAAAATCCTAAGACTAGTAAAGAAGAAACAGGAATTCAATTTTTCACTCCTACAGCTACAACAGTAGAAAGATTCTCAAGTACTATTCTTCCGTCTGATTCAACAGTTTCAGAATTGCAAAAACTTGCTTCTGAACATCAGGCAGAAGTAACAGTCAAACATGAGAGTTCAAGCGGTATGTGGATCAATATCCTTGTCTCTGTTGTGCCATTTGCTATTCTTTTCTTCTTCCTATTCTCTATGATGGGAAATATGGGAGGAATAGTGGTCGAAATCCAATGAGTTTTGGACGTAGTAAGGCCAAAGCTGCAAACAAAGAAGATATCAAGGTACGATTCTCAGATGTTGCTGGTGCTGAGGAAGAAAAACAAGAATTAGTAGAAGTTGTTGAATTCCTAAAAGATCCAAAACGATTTACCAAAACTTGGTGCGCGTATTCCTGCAGGTGTTCTTTTAGAGGGACCTCCGGGAACAGGTAAGACCTTACTTGCTAAGGCGGTTGCTGGAGAAGCAGGAGTTCCATTCTTTAGCATCTCAGGATCGGACTTTGTAGAAATGTTTGTCGGAGTTGGGGCTAGCCGAGTTCGTTCACTTTTTGAGGATGCAAAAAAAGCAGCGCCAGCCATCATCTTTATCGATGAAATTGATGCCGTTGGTCGCCAACGTGGTGTCGGTCTTGGTGGAGGTAATGATGAACGTGAACAAACCTTGAACCAACTCTTGATTGAGATGGATGGTTTTGAGGGAAATGAAGGAATTATTGTTATCGCTGCGACGAACCGTTCAGATGTTCTAGATCCAGCTCTTCTCCGTCCAGGACGTTTGATAGAAAAGTCTTAGTTGGTCGCCCTGATGTTAAAGGTCGTGAAGCAATCTTGAAAGTTCACGCTAAAAATAAACCTCTGGCAGACGATGTGGATTTGAAACTAGTTGCCCAACAAACTCCAGGTTTTGTGGGAGCTGACTTGGAAAATGTTCTAAATGAGGCAGCCTTGGTTGCAGCCCGTCGCAACAAGTCAGTCATTGATGCTTCAGATATTGATGAGGCAGAAGACAGAGTGATTGCTGGACCATCTAAGAAGGATAAAACAGTATCACAAAGAGAACGGGAATTGGTTGCTTATCATGAGGCTGGACATACTATTGTTGGTTTAGTCTTGTCAAATGCCCGTGTTGTTCATAAAGTTACCATTGTACCACGTGGACGTGCAGGTGGCTACATGATTGCACTTCCGAAAGAGGATCAAATGCTTCTATCTAAAGAAGACATGAAAGAGCAATTAGCAGGTTTGATGGGTGGTCGTGTAGCTGAAGAGATTATCTTTAATGTCCAAACGACAGGAGCTTCAAATGACTTTGAACAAGCTACACAGATGGCGCGTGCAATGGTCACTGAATACGGTATGAGTGAAAAACTTGGCCCAGTTCAATACGAAGGTAATCATGCTATGTTTGGTGCACAAAGTCCTCAAAAATCAATTTCAGAACAAACAGCCTATGAGATTGATGAGGAAGTTCGTTCATTATTAAATGAGGCACGAAACAAAGCAGCTGAAATTATCCAATCAAATCGTGAAACCCACAAACTGATTGCAGAAGCATTGTTGAAATACGAAACATTGGATAGTACTCAAATTAAATCTCTTTACGAGACAGGAAAAATGCCTGAGACAGTAGAAGAAGAATCCCATGCACTATCTTATGATGAAGTAAAATCAAAAATGAGTGAAGAAAAATAAATTTAGAGAGGTTTAACCTCTCTTTTTATGTTCTAATGTGATGGCTACCGAGCGGATGCCTTGATAGTCGATCCTCCTCGTACAGGTTTAGATGATAAGCTGTTGGATACCATTCTGACCTATGTTCCAGACAAAATGGTCTATGTATCCTGCAATGTTTCGACCTTGGCACGAGATTTGGTTAAACTAGTAAAAGTCTATGATCTCCAGTATATCCAGTCGGTCGATATGTTTCCCCACACTGCACGGACAGAAGCAGTGGTTAAGTTAGTGAAGAAAAGAAAAAATTAAATTCACTGAAAAAAGTTCTTGACAAAGGTAAAAAAGTAGGTATAATAGAAAGAGTTGAAAAGCTCAGGTCCGTTGGTCAAGGGGTTAAGACACCGCCTTTTCACGGCGGTAACACGGGTTCGAATCCCGTACGGACTATGGTGTATTGCGGTTAAAAAAACTTGAAAAAAGTTTAAAAAATCTGTTGACAGAGACAGATGGCTGTGATATACTAATATAGTTGTCGCTTGAGAGAATGAGTGACAAAGACCTTTGAAAACTGAACAAGACGAACCAATGTGCAGGGCACTATAACTGAGGTTATAGTACTGAACAATGAAAAAACAATAAATCTGTCAGTGACAGAAATGAGTGAGAACTCAAACTTTTAATGAGAGTTTGATCCTGGCTCAGGACGAACGCTGGCGGCGTGCCTAATACATGCAAGTAGAACGCTGAAGCTAGGAGCTTGCACCGAGCGGATGAGTTGCGAACGGGTGAGTAACGCGTAGGTAACCTGCCTGGTAGCGGGGGATAACTATTGGAAACGATAGCTAATACCGCATAAGAGTAGATGTTGCATGACATTTGCTTAAAAGGTGCAATTGCATCACTACCAGATGGACCTGCGTTGTATTAGCTAGTTGGTGAGGTAACGGCTCACCAAGGCGACGATACATAGCCGACCTGAGAGGGTGATCGGCCACACTGGGACTGAGACACGGCCCAGACTCCTACGGGAGGCAGCAGTAGGGAATCTTCGGCAATGGACGGAAGTCTGACCGAGCAACGCCGCGTGAGTGAAGAAGGTTTTTCGGATCGTAAAGCTCTGTTGTAAGAGAAGAACGAGTGTGAGAGTGGAAAGTTCACACTGTGACGGTATCTTACCAGAAAGGGACGGCTAACTACGTGCCAGCAGCCGCGGTAATACGTAGGTCCCGAGCGTTGTCCGGATTTATTGGGCGTAAAGCGAGCGCAGGCGGTTAGATAAGTCTGAAGTTAAAGGCTGTGGCTTAACCATAGTACGCTTTGGAAACTGTTTAACTTGAGTGCAAGAGGGAGAGTGGAATTCCATGTGTAGCGGTGAAATGCGTAGATATATGGAGGAACACCGGTGGCGAAAGCGGCTCTCTGGCTTGTAACTGACGCTGAGGCTCGAAAGCGTGGGGAGCAAACAGGATTAGATACCCTGGTAGTCCACGCCGTAAACGATGAGTGCTAGGTGTTAGACCCTTTCCGGGGTTTAGTGCCGCAGCTAACGCATTAAGCACTCCGCCTGGGGAGTACGACCGCAAGGTTGAAACTCAAAGGAATTGACGGGGGCCCGCACAAGCGGTGGAGCATGTGGTTTAATTCGAAGCAACGCGAAGAACCTTACCAGGTCTTGACATCCCTCTGACCGCTCTAGAGATAGAGCTTTTCCTTCGGGACAGAGGTGACAGGTGGTGCATGGTTGTCGTCAGCTCGTGTCGTGAGATGTTGGGTTAAGTCCCGCAACGAGCGCAACCCCTATTGTTAGTTGCCATCATTCAGTTGGGCACTCTAGCGAGACTGCCGGTAATAAACCGGAGGAAGGTGGGGATGACGTCAAATCATCATGCCCCTTATGACCTGGGCTACACACGTGCTACAATGGCTGGTACAACGAGTCGCAAGCCGGTGACGGCAAGCTAATCTCTTAAAGCCAGTCTCAGTTCGGATTGTAGGCTGCAACTCGCCCTACATGAAGTCGGAATCGCTAGTAATCGCGGATCAGCACGCCGCGGTGAATACGTTCCCGGGCCTTGTACACACCGCCCGTCACACCACGAGAGTTTGTAACACCCGAAGTCGGTGAGGTAACCTTTTAGGAGCCAGCCGCCTAAGGTGGGATAGATGATTGGGGTGAAGTCGTAACAAGGTAGCCGTATCGGAAGGTGCGGCTGGATCACCTCCTTTCTAAGGATAAGGAACTGCACATTGGTCTTGTTTAGTCTTGAGAGGTCTTGTGGGGCCTTAGCTCAGCTGGGAGAGCGCCTGCTTTGCACGCAGGAGGTCAGCGGTTCGATCCCTGCTAGGCTCCATTGGTGAGAGATCACCAAGTAATGCACATTGAAAAATTGAATATCTATATCAAATAGTAACAAGAAAAATAAACCGAAAACGCTGTAGTATTAAAAAGAGTTTATGACTGAAAGGTCAAAAAAATAAGGTTAGTTAATAAGGGCGCACGGTGGATGCCTTGGCACTAGGAGCCGAAGAAGGACGTGACAAACGACGATATGCCTTGGGTAGCTGTAGGTAAGCGATGATCCAGGGATTTTCGAATGGGGGAACCCAACAGGTACTACCTGTTACCCGCATCTGTTAAGGATGTGAGGAGGAAGACGCAGTGAACTGAAACATCTAAGTAGCTGCAGGAAGAGAAAGCAAAAAGCGATTGCCTTAGTAGCGGCGAGCGAAACGGCAGGAGGGCAAACCGAAGAGTTTACTCTTCGGGGTTGTAGGACTGCAATGTGGACTCAAAGATTATAGAAGAATGATTTGGGAAGATCAGCCAAAGAGAGTAATAGCCTCGTATTTAAAATAGTCTTTGTACCTAGCAGTATCCTGAGTACGGCGGGACACGAGAAATCCCTGTCGGAATCTGGGAGGACCATCTCCCAACCCCTAAATACTCCCTAGTGACCGATAGTGAACCAGTACCGTGAGGGAAAGGTGAAAAGCACCCCGGGAGGGGAGGAAATAGAACCTGAAACCGTGTGCCTACAACAAGTTCGAGCCCGTTAATGGGTGAGAGCGTGCCTTTTGTAGAATGAACCGGCGAGTTACGATATGATGCGAGGTTAAGTTGAAGAGACGGAGCCGCAGGGAAACCGAGTCTGAATAGGGCGCCTTTAGTATCATGTCGTAGACCCGAAACCATGTGACCTACCCATGAGCAGGTTGAAGGTGCGGTAAGACGCACTGGAGGACTCGAACCAGGGCACGTTGAAAAGTGCTTGGATGACTTGTGGGTAGCGGAGAAATTCCAAACGAACTTGGAGATAGCTGGTTCTTCCGAAATAGCTTTTAGGGCTAGCGTCGACATCAAAGATTCTTGGAGGTAGAGCACTGTTTGGGTGAGGGGTCCATCCCGGATTACCAATCTCAGATAAACTCCGAATGCCAATGAATTATGGTCGGCAGTCAGACTGCGAGTGCTAAGATCCGTAGTCGAAAGGGAAACAGCCCAGACCACCAGCTAAGGTCCCAAAAATAATTGTTAAGTGGAAAAGGATGTGGGGTTGCACAGACAACTAGGATGTTAGCTTAGAAGCAGCTATTCATTCAAAGAGTGCGTAATAGCTCACTAGTCGAGTGACCCTGCGCCGAAAAATGTACCGGGGCTAAAAACAATTTACTGAAGCTGTGGATACCTTTTATAGGTATGGTAGGAGAGCGTTCTATGTGTGAAGAAGGTATACCGTGAGGAGTGCTGGAACGCATAGAAGTGAGAATGCCGGTATGAGTAGCGAAAGACAGGTGAGAATCCTGTCCACCGTAAGACTAAGGTTTCCAGGGGAAGGCTCGTCCGCCCTGGGTTAGTCGGGACCCTAAGGAGAGACCGAAAGGTGTATCCGATGGACAACAGGTTGATATTCCTGTACTAGAGTATGTAGTGATGGAGGGACGCAGTAGGCTAACTAAAGCAGACGAATGGAAGAGTCTGTCTAAGCAGTGAGGTGTGAATTGAGTCAAATGCTTAGTTCTATAACATTGAGCTGTGATGGGGAGCGAAGTTTAGTAGCGAAGTTAGTGACGTCACACTGCCAAGAAAAGCTTCTAGCGTTTAAACATACTCTACCCGTACCGCAAACCGACACAGGTAGTCGAGGCGAGTAGCCCTCAGGTGAGCGAGAGAACTCTCGTTAAGGAACTCGGCAAAATGACCCCGTAACTTCGGGAGAAGGGGTGCTGACTTTACGTCAGCCGCAGTGAATAGGCCCAAGCAACTGTTTATCAAAAAAACACAGCCTCTGCTAAATCGTAAGATGATGTATAGGGGGTGACGCCTGCCCGGTGCTGGAAGGTTAAGAGGAGTGCTTAGCGTAAGCGAAGGTATGAATTGAAGCCCCAGTAAACGGCGGCCGTAACTATAACGGTCCTAAGGTAGCGAAATTCCTTGTCGGGTAAGTTCCGACCCGCACGAAAGGCGTAATGATTTGGGCACTGTCTCAACGAGAGACTCGGTGAAATTTTAGTACCTGTGAAGATGCAGGTTACCCGCGACAGGACGGAAAGACCCCATGGAGCTTTACTGCAGTTTGATATTGAGTGTCTGTACCACATGTACAGGATAGGTAGGAGTCTAAGAGATCGGGACGCCAGTTTCGAAGGAGACGTTGTTGGGATACTACCCTTGTGTTATGGCCACTCTAACCCGGATAGGTTACCCCTATCGGAGACAGTGTCTGACGGGCAGTTTGACTGGGGCGGTCGCCTCCCTAAAAAGGTAACGGAGGCGCCCAAAGGTTCCCCTCAGAATGGTTGGAAATCATTCGCAGAGTGTAAAGGTATAAGGGAGCTTGACTGCGAGAGCTACAACTCGAGCAGGGACGAAAGTCGGGCTTAGTGATCCGGTGGTTCCGTATGGAAGGGCCATCGCTCAACGGATAAAAGCTACCCTGGGGATAACAGGCTTATCTCCCCCAAGAGTTCACATCGACGGGGAGGTTTGGCACCTCGATGTCGGCTCGTCGCATCCTGGGGCTGTAGTCGGTCCCAAGGGTTGGGCTGTTCGCCCATTAAAGCGGCACGCGAGCTGGGTTCAGAACGTCGTGAGACAGTTCGGTCCCTATCCGTCGCGGGCGTAGGAAATTTGAGAGGATCTGCTCCTAGTACGAGAGGACCAGAGTGGACTTACCGCTGGTGTACCAGTTGTCTTGCCAAAGGCATCGCTGGGTAGCTATGTAGGGAAGGGATAAACGCTGAAAGCATCTAAGTGTGAAACCCACCTCAAGATGAGATTTCCCATGATTTTATATCAGTAAGAGCCCTGAGAGATGATCAGGTAGATAGGTTAGAAGTGGAAGTGTGGCGACACATGTAGCGGACTAATACTAATAGCTCGAGGACTTATCCAAAGTAACTGAGAATACGAAGTGTGAGGTTTTCTTGAGATTTGATAGATATTCAATTTTGAGTAGGTATTACTCAGAGTTAAGTGACGATAGCCTAGGAGATACACCTGTACCCATGCCGAACACAGCAGTTAAGCCCTAGAACGCCGGAAGTAGTTGGGGGTTGCCCCCTGTGAGATATGGAAGTCGCTTAGCTTTTATCCGCCATAGCTCAGTTGGTAGTAGCGCATGACTGTTAATCATGATGTCGTAGGTTCGAGTCCTACTGGCGGAGTCAGATCAAAAGAACACCGGGTGGTGTTCTTTTTTCTTATGTTACTATTAGTCCGTCTCACATCTAAAGGAGTGAGATAAATAACTGGCTCTTTGTCAACTGTAGTGGGTTGAAGTCAGCTAAGATCTAGAAAGGACACATTTCGTCCTTTCTTTTTTGATGTTCAGAGCGATAAAAATCCGTTTTTTGAAGTTTTCGAAGTTCCGAAATCCAAATGCATTTCGTTTGATGAGTTTAATGAGATTATTAGTTGCTTCCAATTTGGCATTAGAATAGGGTAGTTGAAGGGCGTTGACGATTTTTCTCTTTGTCCTTTAGAAAGGTTTTAAAGACAGTCTGAAAAAGGGGATGAACCTGCTTTAGATTGTCTTCAATGAGTCCAAAAGAATTTCTCCGGTTCCTTATTCTGAAAGTGAAAAAGCAAGAGCTGATAGAGATCATAGTGGTGTTTCAAGTCTTCTGAATAGCTTAACAGCTTGCCTAGAATCTCTTTATTGGTCAAGTACAGACGAAAAGTAGGGCGATAAAATCGCTTATCACTGAGTTTACGACTATCCTGCTGGATGAGTTTCCAGTATCGCTTGATAGCCTTATATTCATGGGATTTTCGATCCAATTGATTCATTATTTGGACACGCACATGACTCATAGCACGGCTTAGATGTTGCACAATGTGAAAGCGATCAAGAACGATTTTTAGCACACGGAAAAAAAGCTGTTTCGCCAAGTCATAATAAGGATTAAACATATCCATGGTAATAATTTTTACCTGACATCGGACTGCTCTATCGTAGCGAAGAAAGTGATTTCGGATGATAGCTTGTGTTCGCCCCTCAAGAACAGCGATGATATTGAGTTTGTCAAAATCTTGCGCAATGAAGCTCATCTTTCCCTTGGTGAAGGCGTACTCATCCCAAGACATAATATCAGGAAGATGAGAAAAATCAAGTTTAAAGTGAAAGTCATTAAGCTTGCGAATGACAGTTGAAGTTGAAATAGACAGCTGATGAGCAATATCGGTCATAGAAGTCTTTTCAATCAACTTCTGGGCAATCTTTTGGTTGATGATACGAGGGATTTGGTGATTTTTCTTGACGAGGGAAGTTTCAGCGACCATCATTTTTGAACAGTTATAGCACTTGAAACGATATTTTCTTAGAAGAATTCTAGTAGGGATACCAGTCGTTTCAAGGTAAGGAATCTTAGACGGTTTTTGAAAGTCATATTTCTTCATTAGACTTCCACACTCAGGGCAAGATGGGGCATCGTAGTTCAGTTTAGCGATGATTTCTTTGTGGGTATCCCAATTAATAACATCCATAATTTGGATATTGGGGTCTTTAATATCGAGTAGCTTTGTGATAAAATGTAATTGTTCCATATGAATCTTTCTAATGATGCTTTGCTTGCTTTTCATTATAGATCTTATGGGACTTTTTTTCTACGACAAAATAAGCTCCATAATATCCATAGGGGATTTACCCACTACAAATATTATAGAGCCAAATAACTACTTGCTATGCGAGTGTGCGTTGTTGGTTATACAAGGTCTTCGAGCTAATTGTAGAGTGAAAGGAGAAATCATAGTACAAAAGACTCACAGTTTATCACACACAATGTTCCACTGTAAGTATCACATTGTGTTTAGCTCTAAGTATTCACGAAAAGTCAACTATAATTCATATCGAAGCATTCTAGGAGAAATATTTCATGGTTTGTGAAATTATAAGGATATTGAGATTATATAGGGTCACCTGATCCTTGAATATGTAGAGAGGATTCCTTCAGGGATAGTGGTAAGTAAAGAGCAATGAGGCTATAACAACGTGAAAGCCATTGTCTGTAGGTACTGGCTGATAATTTGACCTTATATTCCCTATTGCAAACTATTTTTTTAGACGAGTGGTTATGATTTTATAAATGAAGTAAACTTCACAGAATTCAAAACTTAATTTTTTTCATCTATAAATGCCTCTATATTTTTATTTTTTTAGTTCGTTTAGCTTTAAATTCTTCTTTTATAGGATTTGAAGCTTTTTTAGTTCCTTTTTTTGTTAGACTAGTGTTACTAATAAGAAAGGGAATTTTTATATGCTTCAGAAATTTTATGATCGAGCATTCGTCTTTTTGAAACTAGTTGAACAAGAATATGCCTCTTTAGGCCAGAGTTGTTCAGAGTGGGAATCACTTCATCTTCGGTTTTTACTATATTACTTAATCCGATTTAAAATTAAAAGTGATAGGGACTTTTCTATATATCACTTTAGAACAGCTTATCGTCTATATCTAGATAAATTACTGCAAGGTGGTACAACTCTTATCTAATAGGAAGCATCTATGTAATAATTACGAACGATGGTTATAGATATATTTTAAAAAATATAGAATTAGCTTATAATCAGAGACTTCTGTATTTAGAAATGAGAGAATTTCCAAATCTTTTCTACTGTTTCTTCTTGATAAAATAGTATTTTTTTCTTATAATAAATTGTAAGATATAATTGCGGGTGAAATTCCTGCCATGTATATGAGAAAGGACGAGCTGCTAGTAGCTCAGACGAATTTTATTATGACTTCAGTTGTTGTTGTAGGTACCCAGTGGGGTGATGAAGGTAAAGGGAAAATTACAGATTTTCTTTCAGCTAATGCAGAAGTGATTGCTCGTTATCAAGGTGGTGATAATGCTGGTCACACAATTGTGATTGATGGCAAGAAATTTAAGTTGCACTTGATTCCGTCAGGTATTTTCTTCCCTGAAAAGATCTCTGTCATCGGGAATGGGATGGTTGTAAATCCTAAATCTCTAATAAAAGAGTTGACTTATCTTCATGAAGAAGGTGTGACAACAGATAACTTGCGTATTTCGGACCGCGCGCATGTCATTTTGCCATATCATATTGAATTAGACCGTCTACAAGAAGAAGCTAAGGGTGACAATAAAATCGGGACTACTATCAAGGGTATTGGTCCAGCCTATATGGATAAAGCTGCTCGTGTTGGAATTCGTATTGCAGATCTTTTGGATAAGGATATTTTCCGTGAACGCTTGGAACGCAATCTTGCGGAAAAGAATCGCCTGTTTGAAAAATTGTATGACAGTACTCCTATTTCAATTGATGATATTTTTGAAGAGTATTATGAGTATGGCCAACAAATCAAGCAGTATGTGACAGATACGTCCGTAATCTTGAATGATGCCCTTGATAATGGAAAACGTGTGCTTTTTGAAGGTGCGCAAGGTGTTATGTTAGATATTGACCAAGGTACTTATCCATTTGTTACTTCGTCAAACCCTGTCGCTGGTGGTGTGACAATCGGGTCTGGTGTTGGTCCAAGTAAGATTGACAAGGTTGTAGGTGTGTGTAAAGCCTATACGAGTCGTGTAGGGGACGGACCTTTCCCAACTGAATTGTTTGATGAAGTGGGAGATCGCATTCGTGAAGTAGGTCATGAATACGGTACAACAACTGGCCGTCCACGTCGTGTGGGTTGGTTTGACTCAGTTGTGATGCGCCATAGCCGTCGCGTATCTGGTATTACCAATCTTTCATTGAACTCTATTGATGTTTTGAGTGGTTTGGATACTGTGAAAATCTGTGTGGCCTATGATCTTGATGGTCAACGTATTGATTACTATCCTGCTAGTCTTGAGCAGTTGAAACGTTGCAAGCCTATCTACGAGGAATTGCCAGGTTGGTCAGAAGACATCACTGGAGTCCGTAATTTAGAAGACCTTCCTGAGAATGCACGTAACTATGTTCGTCGTGTAAGCGAGTTGGTTGGTGTTCGTATCTCAACTTTCTCAGTAGGTCCCTGGTCGTGAACAAACTAATATTTTAGAAAGTGTTTGGTCATAGGAGATTTTTAAGATTAGTTTAAGACAGGTTGGGTATACTATAGACAGTTACAAGAAGACCTCCTAACTTGTTGTAACAAATATCCTAAACTTTTCTTTTTCATAATAATCTCCCTTAACTCCACCCAATCAGGTGGAGTTTTTTTGCTTTATTTCAAGCTTTTCGGGAATTTCCTAAACATCGTTTTCCGATAAATTTCGGTAGTTTTTGGAATTTGGTCGGGGAATTGGCGGGGACCTTTTTAGCGAATATGACTAAGAAATAGGTCTGTCGTCGCTTCGGCTAATTCGTCCTCAACTTGATTATAACGATCCGTCATATAAACCTTTGTATGACCTAGCGCCTGGCTTAATTGTTCAAGTGGAACCCCTGCAATAATGCTTTGAGTCGTGAAGAAGTGGCGCATCATGTGAGGTGTTACATGTAGACCTGTTGCTTCATTTACTAGGTTGAAGTTTCTATTTAGCTGGTTTGGATTGATGAGACCACCTTTTTCATTCAGGGTGATATAATCTTTTTGTTGCTCCTTGATAATCCCTAACTTTCGCTTAATCTTAGAAGCTTCAGCTATCAGATAATAGATAAGGTCTGTTCCGATATCATCAAGGCAGACGTATCGCTCCGAATCTTTCGTTTTAAGCCCTCCTTTCCCTTTCAAGGTCTGGTTGCTTCGACTATCTCTAAGATGCAGTATAGCCCGTCCATTGTCGTTCTGAGTGACGTCCATCGGGCGCAATCCAAAGACTTCTCCTCTTCTCAATCCAAAAATGGTCAGGTAGGTTAGTGCGTAGAATTGTTTTGGCATAATCTCTTCTGCCTTTGCTATCCAAGTCTTGAACTCTTTGAGAGTCACTTTCTTGTTAGCAGCAGGAATATCACTCTGGCCAATGAAGACACCTTTCAAGCGATTTGAGAGCAGGTTTCCATTCTTTACTGCATCATTTAACAATGCCATGAAGCTTGAATTTAAGGTTTGAACAGTGTATCTGGTATGGTTTTGCAACTTTTCAGCGATAAAGAGTTCATACTCATTTCTATCCAGGTTTTTAAGCAGAACAGAACCAAACTTGGGTTTAATATGGTTCTTATAGAGATTGTCATTCAGGTAGTGGGAAGTGTCATTCCAGCGCCCTGTTGACAATCTCTTTTCAGAATAAATATCCCAATACTGATCGAGTGTCAGATTAGTGTTGATACCTAGTTCCAGGTCTTGGATTTGTTGCTCAAGCTCTACCAAGGCTGCACGAGCTTGAGGGAGAGTTGTGAAACCACTTTTACTTTTTTCTCTTTTTTTACCTCGGAAGAAAAAAGAACGTCTGACATAGTAACGCTTGCCTTTAGCAGTCTCATAGTAGTAGATATTTGGGTATTTTGTTTTATTATATTTCATTGTATTCTCCTTGTTTATCGGCTTCTGGACAAGGTCTAAACATTGAGAATATTGACATCACCCCTTTCATGGTGTAAAATAGGGTATAGAAAAGAGGCCTTTTTAATGGCTGATTTTTTATAAGGGTAAGCTTCACAATCAAACTTTGGCGAGGGCGATTGTGGGGCTTTTTTGTTTTTAATTCAACAAAAAACGGTAACTAAATTTATAGTTACCGTTTCTGCGTGGCAGCTTGTGCCAACCAGGTTATTTGCACTAGGATTTCTCCTAGGTTAGTAACTATATATTATCAAATATATTTCATTTTGTCAAAAATGGAAAGTTGAATCCTCACATTCAAAGATTCCGTTGGAGAGTGTGGAGCTTTTTTATTTCTTGTTTACTATTCCTCAAGCAATCTTATAAAATCATTTTCTGTCATGATTTCAATATCTTGACCTTTTTCTAACAAGGTTTGTGCTTTTTTCATTTTACTACTCAATCCATCTGTGCCGACAACTCTCCAATCTTGCTCCCCTACAACTAAGATATTAGTGTGTTTAGTCACTCCTTTTTCAGGAATACCACCAACTAACGCAGTAGCTTTGTTAGCTTCTTTTCTAGTCATTCGCTCGAGTTTTCCAGTAAAGCAAAAGTACAAACCGTAAAAGTAATGGTCTGGGTTCATTGCTGCCTTTTCTTCTTCTGTTGGCTGATAGATAAGATTTTCTTTGTACTGATAACTTTTTTTCCTTTTAAATCCATACTGGCCAAGTAAGCCAGTTTTATTGTAGCTATATTCTTTTAAAAAAGCGTTGAGGTCGGAAAATGAATTAGTAGATAATAAGTATTCTAAAATCAATCCGCTTGCTCGTGCATCTGATAAAAGCGTTGTGGTGGTCTAGCTCAATATTCAAATTTTTAGCTAGTCTTTTTAGTTTGTAATTCAATTGTCCAGGGAGAGCGACCTTGGCTAATCGATACGAACAAATATATTCTATATTATCAAAATCCAGCTCGTATTTTTGGTATACATCTTTAAGAGCACCCATATCAAACTGTGCAAAGTGGGCTACAACTATATCAGAACCAATAAAATCAACAATCGCCTTTCTCACCTCTGGGAATGTAGGCGAATCAAGAACATCTTCAGGTGTAATGCCATGGATGAAAATATTGAAATCATCAAACTCTTCTTCTGGATTGATTAAAGTGTAAAAAGTATCAACAATATTTCCATCTTTAAATTTTACTAATCCGATAGAACAAACGCTACCGCGAAAATCATTCGCAGTTTCAACATCTAAAGCAACATACGAGTAAGACATATGAGTCTCCTTTCACTCCATCAATGCAAAGTATTCCTCTTTTACCATAACTTCATTCGTCATAGTTTTTAGATCATAGTAGGACATGAATTTGAGGTAATCAAACTCTGTAGGGTCGTCTAAGCTTTCTATCGCGTCTTTTACGAGATGATGGATCATATTCCTATCAGCTTCGTTTTCACAGCGTAGGCGAGCGTTCTGGTACTCTGAGCGTGTGTGGTCCTTGTGGCCGAGTTCGTGTAGAAGCACCTTAACTCTCTCTTTTTTGTTGAGCTTGCTCGATAGGAAAGCTGTATTGGTTTCTTTTTCGTAAAATCCAAGTTCATCAGGCATCAAATCTCCATCAAAATCGATAATACGAATCTGAAAATGACTTATAATTTCTTTTTCGGTCACTAAGAAATACCTCTAATCACCAGCTTCTTTAAGATAACCTTCAATGATAGACTGGATGATTTTCTTCTTTTCATCTGTTAATTCTCGACCGCCAAACATCATGACATTAGATGCCATTTCTTCAACATTTAGGGTCTTTCCTTGCCAGGTATACTCTTTTGAATCACCAGCAATAGTAGGATTATCCGTGCGACCAAGTAAATAGTCTGCACTTACATTAAAGTAATCAGCTATTTCTTTTAAAACTTTTGAACTCGGATTGCTTCTTTTTAATCGATATAAAGTGTTAGTTCCATAACCAAGTTTTTTTCTTCCAAAACATTTATAGAAATCCCCTGTTTATCAGCTAATTCCTTTATTTTATCGAATGCTACGAACATTTTTTTAGAACCTTTCTAAGCAAACGAAAAAAATAATTTTTAAAAATATTTGTAGAAAATAGTTGACATATTTAGTCAAATGTTTTAAAATAATAATCGTAAGCTAAAGAGTTAGCGAATAAGATAACTAAAAAATAAAGCCTAGCAAACTGATTGGCGTCCGTTTTCTATAGGTAAACCTTACTTTTAGTAGGTCTTTTCTCTATGTTTTCATTTTAAAACATTTGACTAGAGTTGTCAAGAAATTCGCTAACTTTTTAGATAATTTTTTAAAAAGAAAGGAGAGAGGGAATGGCAAAGCTGAGTATCTCTCTAAGAAGTACGTCTGTAAATGAAGCTATTGAAAAAATAGCTCACATTAAAGAAGCACATCCAGAAGATGTGCTCAAAATAGATGTTACGATTCTGGATGATTATCTTTTAAATTCGTAACAGTTTCATAGAATCGCTTGTAGAATTGTTCAATGATTTCGTCTGTTAATCCAGATTGTCGGATACTTTGTGCAACTCTAATATTAAAGTGTTCGACGGTAATCTTTGTAAGTTCTAAAGCGATTTCTTTGTCAGACAGTGTCATTAGATCACCTCCCTTCTGATTTTATTATAGCAGAAAGGGTAGAACAATAGAAAGGAAGAATATGAGTAAAGAGCTAAAGATAATCAAGGCTAAAATCAAAACTCGCTTGATTGAGCTGGATATGACTCAAGCTGAGTTGGCAAAACAAGTATTTGTAACACCATCGGTCATTTCAGAACTGCTGAAGTATGGCAAAGGAAGTGATTCTGTGAAAGAAAAAGTCGTAGATGTTTTAGGAATTGAGAATCCTTGGAGAAATCACTGAGAGGTCCATACATGCAAGTAAAAATAATACAGAATTGGCAGAAGAAAAATCATCAACTCAGTCAGCTGATGATCGATAGTCTTGAGGGACTAGATGTTTGGGAAACTATTTTAACACTGGGAAAGGTAAGAAGAGGAATACTATGAACGAAATTTTTAATTTTCACGGGCAGGAAGTCCGTACTTTGACAATTGATGACGAGCCTTGGTTCGTAGGGAAGGATGTTGCAGACATCCTAGGATATAGCAAGGCTAGAAATGCAATCGCTCTTCACGTTGATGAAGAGGACGCCCTAAAACAGGGCATCCCTACAAGTGGTGGAACACAAGATATGTTGATCATCAATGAATCTGGTCTCTACTCTCTTATCTTATCTAGCAAGTTACCTCAAGCCAGAGAATTCAAGCGTTGGGTGACATCAGAAGTCTTGCCAGCTATTCGCAATCAGGGCGGATTTATCCGTGAGGATTTGGACGAGGATGCTTTCATCGCTCTATTTACTAGTCAGAAGAAATTGCGTGAGCAACAGGCTACTATGCTGGAAGATATTGACTATCTCAAGAGCGAGCAACCGATTCATCCGAGCTATGCTCAATCACTACTGAAGAAGCGTAAGGCTCGTGTAGTAGCTTGCTTGGGTGGTATTGACAGTCCTGCTTATGCTGATAAAATCTTCGCTCAATCAGTTTTTAGACAAGCTGAGATTGACTTTAAAGACCACTTCAACATTAGTCGCTATGACTTGCTACCAAAAAAATTCGCAGAAGCAGCTTTAGCTTACTGGATGACTTGGGAGCCAAGCACCAATACCAAGATGAAAATCATGAAATTAAACTCATTTGACGAAGTGTAGGAGGGGAAGAAGATGGACAATGTTCTACTTTCACTATCTGAATGGATTAAGTCCATTATCAAGGACACAATCACAAGGCTAGTCGAAATAGAAAAAGATAGTGACCACTATCCTGAGTTGATGGATGTAGGCACCACCTGCCTATTTTTAGGAATCAACTATGACACATTTTCAAATAATTATCGTTACATGAAGGGATTTCCAAAAGAACTCCCTGGTAAGAATGAGTCAAAAAGAGCCATCAAAGAATGGCTCTCAAATCAACTATAATAATTTTACTAAAAGGCTTCTGGACAAGGTCTTAGCAAAATTATTTGACTATATTATAGCATAAAAAGAGGATAAAAACATGAACAATTTACAAATTATTGCAGTAGGCACAGTAGTATCAGTGGTTTTTGATCGAATCGCTGATGATGAATATCAAGCTAAAAATGGCCATGAGATCGAAAAAAAGAAGATTCAATTTCAAGCGCCGAAGATTGAAAAAAAGGGTTTATCGACTTTTAAAACTGGTCAACGTGTGGATATTGATCCCGTGACTCGAAAAAGAAACATTTGTGGATTAACGAAGGGGAAATGATGGATGAATTTAGAATATTACCTCATGATCCAGTAGCGGAGCAGTCGGTTCTCGGGTCTGTCTTTATTTCACCTAATTTCTCTCATC
>BNJS01001677.1_pt1 | contig 62278 bp, 79 predicted proteins | sample 8540461 | NCBI WGS metagenome assembly BNJS01 (sample SAMD00202454, study PRJDB9452) | human saliva metagenome | isolation source: human saliva | place: Japan
TTTTATGTTCCAAGCTCTTTTGTTGTGACACCGTGGGTTACCTGTCCCATCTCTCGTGAGTTTCTCACAAGAAATATAGGCAGCACTTGCGACTGCACGCTTTTCCTTTCCCTCTTGGAGAGATGATCGGCCATGTAAAGTGAAAACTGTCTGCCACTCTTATCAACTCCTCCTTTTCTGCTTTTAGATTGTCTTTGTTCTTTTCTTTTGTTGTAAATGTGTCGGTCTTAGCGGTTTTCTTTCTCGGATAGTCCGCCATAGAGTGAATGACCGTTTTGAAACGGCACAATAGAGTGTCGACTATCCTGCAGCGCTTTTGTTGTTTCAGTATGTCGGCTTCAGATAAAGTAGTATCCGTTTCAAAATTTTTAGAGTCAAGGCGAGCGCAGCGAATGCTACTGCCCGTTTGACGATAAAAGGGGAGTGGGGATATCGCAATCATCTCTGCTACTCCTCTTTGTGCTCCTGCATGAGCAAAGGCTCCGCAGCGCTGGGAATACCCTTTGAGGGTGTATAATTGCGCCCTTAGAAAATCTAAGGAATTGCGTTTATATGTGATGTCCTTGCTTTTCTCATCTTTTGAAATTGTTTCTTTGTAAGATGGCCTTTGTTTCTTGATTACTACCAGCTGTGCTCCTCAATAAAACTTTTCTCAAGATTGCTCCTCGTTCTATCAATTCATTGGTTTCGCTTTTGCGTTCTTCGAGGCATCGCTTGCTCTCGATTTTCTTTTCCTGATTTTTAACTGCACCAACTTCTTTCTCGTGCTTTTCAAGCTCATTTTCTGAGTTCACTCCGATTTTACTTTTGTAGTTCTGTCTCTATTGTCTTTCATATCCATTCCTCGCTTTCATCTTTATGAGAAAAGGTTAAGCACATTCTTGCAATTTAACCTTTTCTCGCTTTATTAGACCACCCTCTAAGAGTTTTCTTGGATTTCTCTAAATCTTATTCCTCCTTTTCCGAGGTGCCTGACCAAGCTTCTGTCTTTCTCCAATAGACCGTAAACTCTCCTCTCCTGACATGGCAGTAATGATGTCCCTTTCTTCTTCTGTATGCGGGTAGCTAATGCCTTATTCAGTTCTTCAATTTGCATTTTACTCTTACTAGTCAATATCCATGCTTTCGTCTGCGATGTTATCTATAAAATGACCATCATAATCGAGATACTGCAGTGTTGCACGTTATGCTCCAATCTTTTCTTGGAGATATTTTCGTGTTCCGTTATTCTCCAGTAAAGCTCCTGTCTGTTTCCTCATTTACCTCAACCGCTTTTTCCTTTGACATAGGAAATATTCTATCCATTGTAGCAATCCTCCTTTCTCTGCTCTCTGATTTTGGTTTTGAGCATAAAAGGAGGACTTCTGCTGGCGTAAACTGAGTCCTCCCGTATCAAAAGTTTTCTATTAAAATTAACCTGTTATGTCATTTCAAAATATCATTTTATTTCAACCTCCTTAGTAGTCTTTCTTACTCAAATTAATATCTTCAATAATTCCTCGATAGCCGTTCGCTTTCTCTATCAAGCTTCCCTTTACACCCATTGCAAAAGCAATATCACTGCCACGAATAGCTAAGAGTTTATCCCTGACTTTTATTTCTAACATCTTCAGTCAAATCATTTGAAAGACATACTGTATTTTCTTTTAGTGAAAGCCAACCGTATTTTCTTCCTTTGTAAGCAATCAACTCTCTCGCACTCAAACTTCTGTCTGCTAAACTTGGATTTTCTTCCAAAACATTTTGTGAGTGTTGAATGAGTCGGGTTCGGTCATTACACTAAACCCTCCTGTTTGCTTGCTACTGAAACAATATAAATGTAGGTTTCTTCTTGTAGCTTATATTCATTACCGCCATTGTCGGAAATGAGTTCTCCATTCTACTCTATCCTCGACCAACCAAAAATATATTTTCCGCCTTTAGTCATCTGTGGCATTGTCTTCACTCTCCTTTCAATGCTTTTTGTGTAATCCGTATTGCACCCGGGCACTATGAATACGAACAAGCAGGGTTTGTATCATTATCTGCAAACCATTGTAATTTTTCTAAATAAGGCTTTACATACTGCGGTTTTTCTTTTCCCATTACTCGAAACATTTCCGGAGCTTCTATCCGTACTCTCACTCCTCTATCTTGTATCATTTCACAAAACAGATCCATTCTTTCGCAAAATAATTAGGAGCGTTGGTTGCAATATTTTCACAGGCCCAAACAAAAGCAAGCCTAACATCATCTACTTGATCTTTTCTCATTTTCATTATTTTATCGAAATAAGGATAATCAAGTTTTATCTGCTCCGCCTATTCTTCCTAAAGCATTAACCGCACGCCCCTAATTTTTGAATGCTCGTCATCTAAACAAAAGGCAATATCTATAACATATGCTTCTACTTGCCGGATAATTTAATCCCATTTCCAAGAAGCCACAAGATTTTTGCTTACAATAACAGAATGATTTTTCATTGAGTTTTATTTGCAACATCATCAATCACTTCTCCCCAGTTTTCTTTTGGTTTTGTTGTTTCTCTTAACTCCTTCAGGATTTCTTTATCCTCATTTTATTTGCCATTTTTATTCCTCTTAAATACAATTCTCTAAAGTTCTCAATCCACTTATTCAATGCTTCTGATAATAATACTTGTTGTTTTAGAATAGTCTTGCCCGTAAACGGAATATCCGTCCTCTCTTCCTTCAATTGTAATACCGCTTTTGAAATTGACGGATCTGATACCTGATATTTTCTGTCAGTTCCTTTCTGTTCAAGCGGAGATACCATTTCTAAATTGATGATGACAGCATTAAAATCCAAAAATATATTTACCATTTGAGCAGAAATTTTCTTCATCAGCTCAAGAAAATATTTATTTCCTTTTTCTCTGTGATATGATAGATGGACTTTTTCAGGCATATTTCCCTCTTTTGACATATTGCCTTTTATATATCCTTTTTCCTCCAACTGAACAACTTTTCTTATAAAATGGATGGGGTACTCACTTTGATCCATTTAGAAATGTTCGATACTCCACATGTAAATCATAAGCACTTTGTTCTTTTTCTTTAATCATTCCTAAAACAATCAAATCTATTGCTGACATATTTTTCTCCTCCATAAAAACTACTATAAATTATATCACTATATTTTATAGTAGTCAACGAGAGAAACCATCTATGCAGGACATCTATCCTCTTATATTCACTTTAGTGGTATTCGCTCAGCGTTTTGAGTTTCTCCTGTTTTGTTTCCTCTCTCTTGCTCTTATATCTGTCCTCATATTCTTTTGCTTGCCGTTTGCTTTACGCTTGAGGTAGTTTTTGATGAAGCCTGTCTTTTTCTTGCCCCGTTCTTTTTCTTCCTCCTCCCTTAATTTTCTGCATTTCTTCTTCGGATAATTCTTCTTTCGGCGGTTCATAGTTCCCCGATAAAGTTGAAAGTAGATTTCGACTTTCTGATTGGCGGTTTGACTGCCTTTTTCGATCTCGTTCGTGGACTAAGATTTTTTTCTACAAACTCGTTGATGATGGTCGGTGTCAGTTCGTCAAAGTTATCATAGCGTTCAATCAACCGGATAAACTTTTTTGCTCTGTCGGTTTCTTTTTCGTATCGCTTGATGGCTTTTTCCAACCCATCGATTTCTTTGCTGAGTTCTCTTTGCTCGGTTTCATACTGATTGTTTAAGATTTCATATCGGTTATTCGGTATCTTCTCCAATATCATATCTTCGTATATCCGACACATTAAGCGTTCCAGTTCCTGAAGCCTGTTTGTACTATCTGTGAGCCTTGTCCTTTTCTTTTCCATTTCCATTTTTTCGCTTTCTTCCATTTCGTTTTGAATGGAATGGAGAAAGGCTTCGTTATCTTCATCAAGGCTTTTCTTAATGTCTTGTAGGGTGCTTTGAATGAGATTTAATACCACTTCTGCTTTTATCCTGTGAGCGGAGGGACAAAGTGTCCCACAAGGTACTTTTGTGTAGGCACTGCAAGTATAATAGGGGATATTCTTGTAGTTGCTCGTTCTGTGAACATACATTTTACTGCCACAATCGGCACAATACATCAGTCCTGTAAGGGGATGGTATTCGCCCCAACCATCGGGATACCGTTTGACATTTCCTCGTATTCTCTGCACATTATCAAAGGTTTCTTGGTCTATGATTGGCTCGTGGGTGTTTTCAAAGATGAGCCAGTTATCTTCAGATACATATTTACTTTTCTTGTCTTTGAAATGCTTTCTGGTTTTGAAGTTGACGGTATGCCCTAAATACTCTTGCTTTTTTAAGATACTTGCAATCGTGGAACTGCACCAACGATACGGATATTCAAACACTTTGCTTTGATGTAGTCCATATCCCAATTTCTGCTGATGATAGGCGGGTATATCTATCTTGTCGGCTTCTAATATCCTTGCAATGGCATAGGGTCCTTTTCCATCCATTGTCAGATGGAATATTCTTCGGACAACCTCTGCTGCTTTTTCATCGATAATCCACTGATTTTTATCGTCCTTGTCTTTGATATATCCATAGGGTGGACTGCTTCCTGTATGCTTTCCGCTTTCGCCTTTGGCTTTGAATGTGGACTTGATTTTCCTTGAGGTATCTCTCGCATACCACTCGTTCATAATGTTTCGAAATGGAGTAAAATCATCGTCTTTGTAAAAGCTGTCTACATTGTCGTTGATGGCAATGAGCCTAACTCCTTTTTGTCTTAGTATCTCCATACATTGACCGACTTTGAGGTAATCTCTGCCAAGTCTGCTCATATCCTTTACGATGATACAACCGATATTTCCCTGATTGACTCCATTCATCATTGCCATAAATCCCGGACTGATCAAACTGTGTTCCGCTGATTCCGTCATCGGTAAAATGAATGATGTTGTCTAAATGATTTTTGCTTGCATATTCTTCCAAAATTTTTCTTTTGATTGACGATCGAATTGCTCTCGCCTTGTAGTTCATCATCACGGCTTAACTCTTTCATACAAAGGCGGTTATCTTTTCATAATTCTTCATGATTACCCTCCTTTCGCTCCAATTTCTTCAAATAAAAAAGAATTAAGCAAAACATCTTTCACTCAAATAGTGATGAAGTGTTCTTCTTAATTCTATTACTCCCGCAGCCAATTTGTACTTTTTATATTGCTTCACTGCAAAGTGTGTAGGCTCTTTCTTTTCCAGTGCTTCAAAGAGTCTAGTCTATGGGATTCATATAGGTTTCATCATCTTCTCTAACTCCTGAAGCGTCTATCATATCGAGAAGTGTTGCAAAGTTCTTTTCTTCTCTTGGAGCTTCATGAAGATGATATCCGATAAAGGGCTGTATAGTAGAGCTTTTCGGCTTTGACCCAAAAATCTTCACTGCTTTTTCTCCCTCTCCTTTCGTGTTTGCAATGATGGTCTGCACCAATTTTAGAATGTCTTTCTCACTTAAACGGATATAGGCAAAGGGATTGTATTTCATAGACTTTTTGAAGTTAATGGGTATTTAGATTTTTAATCTCATAGCCATTATCTCTCAAGCATCTTGCCGCACTCAGGACTATCGTTCCTCTGGATCGGTTACGCAATACTGACGGTGCATCTGCATAAGATTCGGTTTTACATAAAATCGGGTTTCTCACTTCCTGATCCACCGATTACAAGCACATTTTTGTTGTCTCGCATACTTTGGATTAGCCGGTCTGCCATTCATGGTTAATCGCTCTGTTTGCGTAAGCAAAATATTGTTTTGAAACTTTTTCATCCACATATATGGCTCTATATCTTTTCGTTCCCCATCTGTGCCGATCCGTACTCTTTCCTGTCTCAAAGCTTTTTAGCGTTTTTCCTTTTTGGTATAGACAATAAATTTGATTAAAACTGCCAGTCCCTATTCCCTATTAAAATGTCAGCAGGATAAATGACTTGGGAAAAAAGCTCATTGTGTTAAGCTCCAATATCCCTGAAGATTTTATCTATCACATCTCCACCACGTATAGCTTCTTACATGATTTGAGAAAAGATGTTTCCTAAATAGAAAAATGCAAGATAGGGAATATTTTGTTTTACAAACTTTGCCTTATCCTGCACCTTAAATAAGCCTTTGATGTCCTTTAATATCTTATCTATCATAGGCTCTGCTCCTTTTGCTTTATTCTTGATTTTATCTTTTGTGAAACATAGTATTTTAGCCATATTCCTTTGAACTTCTCAAAGTGTTCTTATGGATGAGACTCTTTTCCTTTCCGTCTCGATTCTGCAGGAGCTTTCTTAAAGTGCTTTGTCCATAATCTTTTACATCTTTCGCTTGAAAGAAATACGGAATACTGTTTCCCGTCTTTCCTTATCTTTCATGACTGAAAAACTTTTACCACCATACCGATTCAAAGTTTCTTTTTCAGGCTTTCATAAGCTCTTCTTCTCTCAACCAGAATTTCTTCAAGCTGTCCCTTTTCTGAACCATAGTCCTTCAGCTTTCACTTCATTACCCTTTTCACTGACAAATTTCTCCATTCCCCAAATTTTTAGCTTCTTTTCAGTAGTTTCTTTTAATCTGCTGAATAATCAGTTTTGCAGTGACTTTTAGCAGCTCTTTATTTCCATATTCAGGCGTTTTATCGGATACTTTCTTCATTGATCCATGTTCCTTCACCTCCGCTCAATAATCGCTCTTGTTTCGAGAAAGCTTCTCCTTTTTGAATTTGCTTTCCTGTAAATCATGCTCCTACAACCATAACTGAATACACATCTCTATAATTCTTGAGTAAATTCTCTGATACTCCACACTTTCTATACAGTTTTTGAATAGTGTCATAAGATAGATTTGTGGTAAATATGGTCGGCTTCGTCTTAAAGTACCTGCTGTTCACAATGTTATACACCTGCTCTTTGCATAGCTTGTGTCCCTTTCAATTCCCAAGTCATCTAAAATCAGTACGGAAGTATTATGCAAAGATTCAATGTAGGCATTCTTATCAAAGTCAAAATCACACTTTTGCATTTCATTCATAATCTGCGAAAAAGTTCCTGAATCTTCACCGTAATTTGATATTGCTCTATTAGAGCGTTGGCACTAGAACAGGCAGGATAAGTCTTTCCACTACCCATACAGAACCATAGAGGTCCCATATTTTTCCTTCTTCATTTGCTGATAATCCTTCACAGTTCTTGTAGCAATAAAGAAGACTTGATTTCTTCTCCTTGATAATTCTCAAAGCTGCACTCCCATTCTAGCCTCTGGAACTAAAACAACTACTCTTGAGACGTTCTATTTCCAATTGCTTTCTGTCTCTTTAGCTTCTCTTCTCTCTCTCTGTTTTGTCGCAATGAGAGATACGCGATGCAAATCGATCTCACCACAAGAACTCAAAATCTTTTCCGTCTTTTCTTGTGACGCAGTCTTACAGTAAAACATGTCCATCCTTTTCATATTCTTCATTTGCATCGGCGGAATACTCCACGCCCTCAATCCAAGTCCTTTTCATTTCACCCATTATAAAATGCTCTCCTTTATCGTGGTTCTTCCAAACTGAGATATGTTGGAAGCTTTGTTTACCTCCGAGTTTCTGATCTCTGTAAAACCATGAAAGGATAGTCGCCTTATGGTCTTTGGTAAGTCTTTTCCCGTACTCTCTTAAGATATGCTGACAACCTTTCCACATATGCCTGAAAAATCCTCAACTAGAAACTTCTCAATTCTTTTATTTCCTCATCTCTTAAATAAACGTTTTGAAAAATCCCTATGATCCAAAACTAAAATCAAGTATAATTACATGTTTATTATTAATATTAGAATTAGTTCCGTGTATTTTCTTCACTTCCTAGCGTATGTCTTCACTTCTTGTATGTATATTCTTCACTTCTAGACTGTAGTTTTACCTCGGAAGAAATGATGCTAAGATAATCCTTACATAAATGATATTTGGCTTTTCCTAAACCCTCGAACTAGCTTTCTCTCTATGAGCCCCAGTCCTCCTGTACTGTTACCTCTAATTCATTTAAAACTTTTACAGCTGTTTTATTAGATCTACCTATTACTTCCATAACCCTTCCAACGTAAAATTGATGTATTTTCTATTCTTTTTGATCAATCCATTTATTTTGATGGATAAAGTTGTTTTCTCGTAAATAGGCATAAAGAATCTTGGGTATTCGAAGATAGATTGAAACTTTCTTGTGATCTAGGAAGCATATAGTAATTAAATCGTCGACCATCTTGGTTATAAAAAATATCAAACCTGGCTATCTCCTTTTTATTTTTTTACACAATTTTAGGTATAAAAAAAGACGATAGAACTTTCTATCGCCTTCTTCATATAAATTCACTTCTCTTTTCTTAAAAAGATCGTATTCTCTGATTTAGCACTTCCAGGAAAGCAATAATTGTTGCACCTATCATAGGTAATCCATAGGGACTGAGGATAAAGCCAACAATTAGTGCCTCCAATGCAACTCTTCCGTCCTGAAAGAATAGAAAAGAACCTATTGCTACAAAAATGCAAAGAATCATCAATAAATACAAGATAGCCATTCCTATACTTAGCAAAAATGTTAGAAAAGCAGTGCTAACCGATAATAGAAGACTAATAGGAAACAAGACAAGCTTAAATAGTATTCTCATAGGCAAGCTCTTTTCTTTAATTAACTATCTATTCATCTACATTCGATTACTAAGTTTATAATAGCACACGGGATGAAATTGCAAATCATCAATTCTTTTTATATAAAATGGCGGATGAAGTTAACTTCATCCGCCATAAGGCATAATCTCTTTGTCTTCAAAATAGTTCAACAATAAACAAAAATACTAATATAACTTCGCTCCTGCAGGAATATGATTATCTACCATCACAAGGTGCAACTCTTCCTCATCACTATCCTTCTTCTGGTTAATGGCGGAAAGTAGCATACCGCAGGACTCTACTCCCATCATTGCTCTTGGGGGAAGATTTGTGATAGCAATCAAGGTCTTTCCAATCAGCTCTTCCGGCTCGTAATATGCGTGAATTCCGGAAAGAATCGTTCTGTCGCTACCGGTTCCGTCATCCAAAGTAAACTGTAAGAGCTTCTGGACTTTGGAACGGAACAGCAATCCCTTTACCTTTACTGCACGGAAGTCGGACTTGCTGAAAGTTTCAAAGTCAACCTGTTCTTCGAAGAGAGGTTCAATCTTCACGTTTGAAAAATCAATCTTTTCCGGAACGGTCGCAACTTGGTCGCAAATTCTGTTTCCATTACCCTTAGATGCCCTATTTCCCTCATCCTTCTTGTCTAAGGACTTCATTGTGGGGAAGAGCAGTACATCACGGATGGAAGCCGCATCGGTAAGAAGCATGACCAGACGGTCAATGCCGTAGCCGATTCCTCCTGTTGGAGGCATTCCGATCTCCATAGCATGCAGGAAGTCTTCGTCGGTGTGGTTCGCCTCTTCATCTCCTGCATCCGCCAAAGCATCCTGCGCCTTAAAACGCTCTCTCTGATCGATAGGATCGTTTAGCTCGGAATAAGCATTTGCCATCTCTCTACCATAGATAAAGAGCTCAAAACGCTCTACCTTGGAAGGATCGGAAGGCTTCTTCTTGGTAAGGGGAGAAATCTCCACCGGATGATCCATAATAAAGGTTGGCTGTACCAGCTTCTCCTCACAGTATTCCTCGAAGAAGAGGTTTTCAATATCTCCGATGCCATGGTGCTCTTCGTAGGCAATCTCCTTTTCCTTCGCCAAAGCTCTAGCCTCTTCCAAGGTCTTAATCTGATCAAAGTCAATGCCTGCATATTCCTTGATAGCTTCGGTCATGGTCAAGCGACGGAAAGGACTCTCCAAATCAATGGGAGTTCCCTGGTAGCTGATGTGCAGAGTGCCGCAAACCTTTTCTGCAAGGTAACGGAACATGGACTCGGTCAGCTCCATCATTCCCTCATAGTCTGTATAAGCCTGATACAGCTCCATTAAGGTAAATTCCGGATTATGTCTGGTGTCGATTCCCTCATTACGGAACACTCTTCCAATCTCATAAACTCTTTCCATGCCCCCGATAATCAGACGCTTTAAGTAAAGCTCCAAGGAAATACGAAGCTTTACATCTTCATTTAAGGCATTGTAATGGGTTTCGAAGGGACGAGCTGCTGCACCGCCGGCATTTTCCACCAGCATAGGAGTCTCTACTTCTATAAAATCTCTTCCTGCAAGGAAATTACGGATTTCCCGAAGAATCTGAGAACGCTTCATGAAAACGGTACGACTGTCCTCATTCATAATCAGATCCACATAGCGCTGACGATAACGGGTGTCGGTATCAGTTAAACCGTGAAACTTCTCAGGAAGTGGGTACAGGGACTTGGAAAGCAGGGTAATCTTCTCTCCGTGAACGGAAATCTCTCCCATCTGGGTTTCAAAAACATAACCTCTAACTTCCACAATATCGCCAAGATCCAGCTTTTTAAACTTCTTGTATTCCTCTTCCCCGAGGCTTTCCCGGCTTACATAAACCTGGATTCTGCCGTCTCTATCCTGCAAATGCATAAAGCTGGCCTTACCCATGACACGCTTGGATAAAATACGTCCTGCAATCACGACCTGCTGATTCTCTAAGCTCTTGAAATTCTCTTTGATTTCAGTAGAATGATGGGTCTGTTCCGCTTTGGTAATTTCAAACGGATCTTCCTTAGCTGCCTGATACTCTGCCAACTTATCATATCTGGCCTTCAAAATGTGGTTCATGTCCACCGGTGCATTTCCCTTTTTGCTTTTTCCTGCTCTCCCATCCTTCTATCCTTTCTTAGCGCCAAATCTAACTTATTTTTTCCAAACTAACCTTTGATTTTATCGAATCTTCTCTTCCTTAAATCCCGTCCTGATATGTGTAGAACAGTCTTCTACTGAAAAGAATAATACTCCTATGAAAAATTTCTCTTTATAAGAACATCATTTATTCGTCGTTTGCTCTCTCTACGGAAAGTACCTTGTACTCTAAAATTCCTGCCTGAGTTTCTACCGTAACTTCATCTCCCACTCTGTGGTTCAGTAAGGCCATACCTACGGGAGATTCGTTGGAAATCTTTCCCTGCATGGAGTTCGCTTCTGTGGAACCTACAATCATATATTCCACTTCTTCGTCAAATTCCTTATCAAACAACTTTACCTTACATCCGATATTGATGGTGCCTTCTTCCGCATCATCCACTACTTCCGCATTCTTTCAACAAGAGCTCGATAGCAACAATTCTTTCTTCAATTTCTCTCTGCTCATCCTTTGCAGCATCATACTCTGCATTCTCAGACAAATCTCCCTGTTCCCGAGCTTCCTTTATTTTTTCTGCAATTTCTTGTCTTTTATTTACCTTCAAATTATGAAGTTCATTCTCTAACTTATTCAATCCTGCCCTGGTAAGGAGGTTTTTCTTTTCTTCAGCCACCTGCTATCCTGCCCTTTCTCTAAAACTGCAAGGACGGCTTCTGGAAGACCCAGAAGCCGTTTCATCCAATGATTCGATGTAGTATTCTAGCAATGGAAGCTTGAGAAGTCAATGTTTTTTCCTTGTTTCTTGCGGGATTTTTCCAGCTTTTTATTCCTTCTTTCATCCTTTTTCTTCCATTGCCATTTTAAAAAAATCTTTTTATTTTTTGAAAAATACTAAGCTTTCTCCACTTAAAAGGAAGCGCAAAAACCGCAGCTTCCGCCCTTCCTTTTACCATGCAAAACATAAATACTACATAAGATATGGAGTATCCATTTCCTAAATCTAAGGCTCTATTTTTATCTTCTTTCTTATACGCGATTCTGATGCATCATAGTAAGGAGGATTATAATAAGCTCTTGAACAGTTCCTGAATATCCTCCAGCTTAGGATCTCTTGGATTTCCGGGTCTGCAGGCATCGTCCATAGCAGACTGGGATAAGAAATCCACGTCCTCAGGTTTTACAATGTTCTTCAAATCTTTAGGAATACCTACATCCTCAGCCAGCTTCTTTACCGCATCAATAGCAGCCTTCTGGTATTCTTCCTTACTCATATTTTCTGTTCCGGAAACTCCCATAGCCTTTGCCACCGCTCTAAGCTTTTCTCCTACTGCATCCTTATTGTATTCCATAACAGTAGGAAGAATGATGGCATTTGCTACACCATGAGGAGTATCATATAGTGCTCCCAGGCCGTGAGCCATAGAGTGTACAATACCCAATCCGCAGTTGGAGAATCCCATTCCGGTAAGATACTGTCCTAAGGCCATCCCCTCTCTTCCTTCAGGGGTATTTTCCACTGCCCCCCGAAGGGACTGTGCAATCAGCTCAATAGCCTTTAAGTTAAACATATCGGTAATGGTATTTGCCCCCTTAGTGGTATAGCCTTCAATAGCGTGGGTCAGCGCATCCATTCCGGTGGATGCGGTAAGTCCCTCTGGCATGCTGGACATCATATCCGGATCCACGAAAGCCACCACAGGAATATCATGGGGATCTACGCAGACAAACTTTCTCTTCTTTTCCACGTCGGTAATAACGTAGTTAATGGTTACCTCTGCTGCAGTTCCTGCTGTTGTGGGAATAGCAAAAATAGGTACTGAAGGCTTTGTTGTTGCAGACAGTCCCTCTAGGCTTCTTACATCCTCAAAGGCAGGGTTGGTAATGATAATGCCGATAGCCTTGGAGGTATCCATGGAAGATCCTCCACCGATAGCAATGATATAGTCTGCACCGGATTTCTTAAAGGCAGCTACGCCGCCCTGTACATTTTCAATGGTAGGATTTGCTTTGATCTCGGAATAGATTTCATAGGGAAGCCCTTCCTTATCCAGTAAATCTGTCACCTTCTTGGTCACATTAAACTTAATCAAATCCGGATCGGAGCAAATGAAGGCCTTCTTAAAGCCGCGACGCTTTGCTTCCTCTGTGACACTTAAGATTGCTCCCTTTCCATGATAGGATACTTCATTCAGTACAACTTTGTTTGCCATATTATCCTCCCTAATGAAATAAATAAACTCTCTTTGCTCTTCATTGTTTTATCTTTTTGCTATCTTTCGACTTTATCTGTTTTACTCTTTTACACGACTCCCTTTTGCAACATAATATTGCCGTAGAGAGCCTTTTCCGATGTCGCAATAATCAAATAGCAGGTCTTTGCCTCTTCATAAAAAGCAAAACGCTCAATACTGCCAATGGCTTTTTCTCTGGAATCATACTTTGTCACAATAGTCTTAAACTCATCCCAGATAGGGGTAGCCACCTGATCTCCCGGTACCTTTTCCATGATTTTCACAGGGCTTTCCGTGTAAGTATCCAGGGAAAGAGCTGTAAAATCCCATCCAGAATTTCACAAACTCCATGACCGTCCATGCGAATCACATGGGCGTTTGCGCCTACGGAATGGGAGGGAAAATTCCCATCCGCAATCAGGACTCTATCTGAATGTCCCATCTCACATAAACGCTTTAAAAGTTCCGGGGAAAGAATTGCAGGAATTCCTTTTAACATCTTTTCCTCCTCGTATTTTTATAGGGGCTGTAAAAAATCAAAATAAGAAATATATTTTCGGCAATATAGGGCTAAATGAGGGTAGTCTGAGCCCGTCGGTACTTGCGAAAACAAGAGAATCGAAATTTTTCACTTAGTATCCACATGTGGCGAAGTTTGATGCGAAAAAGCGTGCCCCAAAATTTGAGACCTATATTGTTTAGAAAACTATTTCTGATTTTTACAGCCTTCCTCATCAGATTTCTATCTTGAAAATCCGCCCTATTCCATTGTTAAAGAATGTACTATTTACCTTTATGCTTTGAAATTACTCGTAAAGACATGGAGCAATCTTTCTCATCTTCCATATTGTCCTTGTTGTACCAAAGTGCACCGGTATCCACATCGGATACGCTTTCTCCATTTGCTGCCTTTACAGCAAGCTCTACAGCCTTATAGCCAATCTGTACAGGATCCTGAGTTACAGAACCTGCAAACAAGCCGTCTCTGATAGCCTGTAACTGCTTGCTTCCTGCATCAAATCCTACTGCAACAACCTTGCCTTCTCCAATCTTATCCAAACCTTCATTTGCAGTAATGATAGCGTTTGCCGCAAACTCATTGGAGCCGTAGATAGCGATAAGGTCGGACTTCTCTAAGATAGCGGAAGCAACTGCAGCACCGTCAGCATCCTTAACTTCTGCAGGGATACCTACATCAATGATAACCTTTGCACCGGACTTTTCCTTCTTTAAGCTGTCGTGTCCTTCTACAGAAACCTTATCAGCGCCAATAAGTTCTGTCATAGCCTCTACAAATCCCTTGGTTCTTTCTACGATGGACTGAGAGTTGGATTCCTGAGCAACTACACCGATTCTTACAGTCTCAGATGCACCGTCAATCTTATCCTTGATTAAAGCATAAGTCTCTTTTGCAGCAAGCTTTCCTGCCTCATAGTTGTTGGTGGAAGCATTTGCCTTGATAGCACCTTCCGGAGCATCAGGTACACCGGAGTCAAATCCGATAATGGGAATGCCCTTGTCCATAGCGTTCTGGATAGATCCTATAGCAGCCTGAGTGTCTAATGCAGCAAGACAGATTGCTGCCGGTTTCTGAGCGATAGCAGCATCCAGGTACTCAACCTGCTGTGCAATAGCAGACTCATTGTCCGGTCCCTGGAAGGAAACTTCTACACCAAAGTCCTTTCCCGCTTGCTTTGCCCCCTTTTCTACTGCCTTCCAGAACTGGTGCTGGAAGCCCTTGGCAATGACGTTGATCTTCTTAGCTTCTCCGTCCGTCTTGGTTTCAACGCTTTCAGCATTTTGCTCTGCTGCAGAGCTTCCTGCTGCTGCAGTAGTGCCCTCGGACTTTGCGGAAGAACCTCCACATGCTGCCAGAGACAGGGCCATCATACCCGCCAGTGCAACCGCCATAATTCTTTTTTTCATCTTTCTTTCCTCCTTATACCTTTCTTTTTCTGTTTAAGATATCCATATACACAGCGAATACTAAGATGATTCCTGTGATAAAGAGCTGATAGTGAGACTGTACTCCGATATATGGGAAACCGATTTTCAGTACCGTCATAATGAACACACCGATGATGGTTCCTAAGATGGAACCCACGCCTCCGGAAAGGGATGTTCCGCCGATGACAACTCCGGCAATGGCATCCAATTCAAAGCCGTTTCCGGTATTGGGCTGTGCTGTAGAGAATACTGCCACATAAGCAATTCCTGCCAATGCTGCAAAGAAGCCGGAAAATACATAGGCCAAAGTTTCATATTTTTTTACGTTGATACCGGAAAGTCTGGTAGCTTCCTTGTTAGAACCAATGGATAAAATATATCTTCCGGTTCTTGTCTTGTTTAAGACTACTGCCATAACGGCCGCACAGAAAGCCAAAAGTAAAAATCCTGTAGGGAAATTCTTTGGTAAAAGACCTCCATCCTTAGTCACCATAAAAATCTCTCTCTAAACCAAGCGCCCTCCGCAGAACCTTGAGGGAAGGAGATGGTCTTTGTCTTGGAAACGATGGAGCCCAATCCTCTGGATACCATCATGGTTCCCAGGGTTGCGATAAAAGCCGGAAGCTCCAAACGGGAAACCAAAATGCCGTTAATCAGTCCGAACAAAGAACCGCAAAGCAGAATCACCAATAATACCAATGGCATGGGCAAACCGTTTTCCATGAGTGTTCCGCCTATTAGGGCACAACAGATGGCTACCGTTCCGATAGATAAGTCAATTCCTCCTGTGGAAATAACAAAGGTAACACCAATCGCCATAAATGCTACATAGTAGGCAGACTTGGAAATGTTGGTAAAGGTGGTTCCCTGTAAAAATTTGTCTGTAAGTAGCGAGAAAACCACACATATAATGACTAGGGCAGCTACTACCACTGCCTGCTGGTTTGAAAATAACTTTTTAATCTTCACCTTTATTCCCCCTGTCTATTCGTAGCACAAGTCATAATGGCTTCCTGGTTGACTTCTGCAATATCCAGACAACCTGTCACCCTGCCTTCGCACATAACGATGATTCTGTCGCTCATTCTTAAAATCTCAGGCAGCTCCGAAGAGATCGTGATAATGGACTTTCCTTCGAAACCAATCTTTCCATCAGCTCATAGATTTCGCTCTTGGCTCCCACGTCAATTCCTCTTGTAGGCTCATCAAAGATTAAAATCTCCGAATCCTTTAACAGCCACTTGGCAATAACCACCTTTTGCTGATTTCCGCCGGATAATTTTTTGATGATTTGGCTAACACTCGGCGTCTTAGTTCTCAATTCTTCCACGTACTTTTCGCTTCGTTCCTTACACTTCTTTTCATCAATGAAGAAGCCCTTTTGGAACTTTTCCAGAGAGGCCAGACAGGTATTTTCCTCAACGGTCTTATCAACCAACAGTCCGTATCTCTTTCTATCCTCGGATAGATAGCCAATTCCTGCCTTAACCGCATCCTCGGTGGATTGAATATCCACTTCCTTCCCGTGAATGAAAATCTTTCCGGAATCCCGCTTGTCCGCTCCAAAGAGCAGTCTTGCCACTTCCGTTCTTCCTGCTCCCCATCAAGCCGGAAAAGCCTAAGATTTCTCCCTTCCTAAGTTCAAAAGAGACGTCCTTTACTGCCTTACCCCGGCTTAAATGCTCACATTTTAGGACTACTTCCGCCCCTTCCTTCACCGCCGACTCAGTCTTTGGATCCATGAAAACGGTTCTTCCCACCATCATTTTGATGATATCGTCCTTAGTGCATTCCTTGGTCACCAAAGTTCCCACATACTCCCCGTCTCGCATAACCGTTACTTTATCGGAAATGACATTGATTTCATCCATTCTATGGGAGATGTAAATGATTCCCGTTCCCTTTTTCCCGTAAATCTCGAATAACTTTGAAAAGCTCTTCAATCTCGGAGCTACTTAATGCCGCTGTAGGTTCATCGAAAACAATAACCTTGGCATTTGTGGAGATAGCCTTGGCAATTTCCACCATCTGCTGCTTTCCTACGGTAAGCTCTCCGATTTTAGCACTGGGCTTAATATGTACATTCAGCTTTTTAAAAAGCTCTTCCGCATCTCTTTCCATCTTCTTATCATCGATAAAGAAGCCGCTCATTCGTTCTTGACCGATGAAAAGATTTTTGCGCTACCGTCAAATCATTCATCATATTCAATTCCTGATGGACAATAGCGATTCCTGCTGCTTCCGACTCGGAAACGGTTTTTGTATTCCACTTCTTTTTCCTTCAAAGTGAATACTTCCCTCATCCTTGGAATAAATTCCGGTTAAAATCTTCATGAGGGTGGATTTTCCCGCTCCATTTTCCCCCATCAGGGCTACTACTTCTCCCTTATTTAACTCCAACTCGGCATTCTTAAGTGCTGCAACTCCGGAGAAAGATTTTTGATATTTTTCATTGATAATAATGCTTCCATAAAATCTCCCTCCTAATCTTTTTTCGTACTCACTCTCTGCCCGTAGGTCTTGAATTTTTCTGCCATAAGCTCCATTTCTTCCTTAGGAAGAATAACCGGCTCTCCGATGGCCTTAGCCTTGGTATACACTTCTGAGCAGTACTCAATCTCTTCGATGATGTTAAAGGCATTGAGTAAATCCTTTGCTCCTGCCAGAATGCCGTGGTTAGCAAGAATTACCGCCTTTCTATCCTTCATGGCCTCAAAGGCATTTTCCGCAAGCTCCTTGCTACCGTAAGTGGCATACTTTGCCACCCGAACTGTTTCTCCTGCCACTGCAATCATGTAGTGGGTTGCCGGTAAATCCTCTCTTAAGCAAGCCAGTACGGTGGCATACATGGTGTGGGCATGAATCACCGCATCAATGTCATCTCTGTACTTATAGGGCATGATGTGCATGGCCCACTCGGAGGAAGGAACTCTCTTTCCCTCCACCGTATTTCCATCCAGATCAATGATAACAATGTCCTCAGGCTGAATTTCGAAAAAGTCGATTCCGGAGGGAGTGATTGCTACATTTCCTGTAGCTCTGTCAAAAATACTAAGGTTTCCCCCTGTTCCCTTGGTAAGTCCCGCTTCTACCAATTTTTTTCCGTACTCAATAAGAAGCAGTCTTTCCTTTTCCATTAACATAAGTCTTCCTCTTTTCTTACCGATTCTCTAAAAAGTTTTATCCTCCATTTTCTTGTGAACAGAATAAAACTTCTATGATTTTAAGCCCCGGCTCCCCTATACGGGGAGCCTTAAGCATTTTTCTACTTATATAAAGGTCCGTAGTAAGCGCAGGCTCTGTAATCCTGTCCCTCTAAATCCGCTGTGCCGAATCCGTTGAAGGAGTGAGGTCTGAAGATTCTTCCCTCTTCCACATTGTGGAATGCCACAGGAATTCTCAGCATGGAAGCTAAGGTCAAAAGTCTATCTCCCACATGGCCTTCTACTGTTGCGCCATGGTTTGCGCCCCACTTAGCCATTACGTTATATACGGAATCTGCCGCTCCAACCCCAATCTTTGGTGCAAACCATGTTGTTGGCCAGGTCTTACTGGTTCTCTCATCCAAAATCTTATGAACTTCATCCTCCAGTACACAGGTATGTCCTTCAATCACCTGTAAGGTTGGTCCAACACCCTCTACCATATTTACACGAATCATGGTTACAGGCATCTCTGCCGCTGTTTTAAAGTGGGAGGAGAATCCGCCGCCTCTAAAGTACTCGTAGTCCGCTCTGCACCAGTCGGTAGCTTCGCAGCAAGCCTTGATATCTTCTTCGGTAAGGTTCCACCATTCCTTCATGGTACCCTTTCCGTTTGCATCCTTTGCACCGGCGCTAGCATCTAAACAGCTTGCTCCGGAGTTAATCAGGTGGATAATTCCGTTCTTTGCGTAGCCGCTAAGTTCCTTACCGCTAACTCTCTTTACCGCCTCCGGAGACCAGTAAGTTCTTACATCGGAGAAGATGGGGGCCTTTCCTGTGGAAAGCCATCCAAACATCATTGCCACACCATTTAAGGTATCGTTCTCTGTGGCAAAGGGAGTGGGCATCTTCTTTCCGTTCCAGTTAAAGCCGGAAGCCATGATTGCCTCGGTAAAGTCCGCATTGGGAAGCCAGTCTGTCCACATTCTCTGTCCCTGGAATCCGCCTGCAATGGCATTTCTTCCAAGAGCCTCTTCATGCCAGCCAAGGGCACTTAACTTTGGATTTCCGTAGAGAATATCTCTGACAATCAACACATGCTTTACACAGAACTCCCACTGCTTGTCATCCGGAATATATCTGGACTTAGTGATAACTTCGGGGAAATTCTTCCCGGCATTGATGTCCATACCTTCCTTACAGTATTCCTTTACCCAAGCCAATGCCTTCTCATATTCTTCATGGTCATAGATTTCCAGATTAATTCTGCGAAGAACCTCTGTCATATCTACCCACTCTGTTCTCATTCCCAAATACTTTTGAAGGAAGTCTACATTTACCACACTACCTGCGATACCCATGGATACCGCACCGATGTTCACATAGGACTTGTTCTTCATAATGCCTACTGCAACCGCAGCTCTGGCAAAATCCAAAATCTTCTTCTGCACATCTTCTGTAATGCTGGTTTCGTCCTTGTCCTGTACTTCGGTTCCATAGATGGAGAAGGCAGGAAGACCTCTCTGTGCGTAAGCTGCCATAACTGCTGCCAGATATACAGCTCCCGGTCTTTCTGTTCCGTTAAAGCCCCAAACCGCCTTGATGGTATTGGGATTTAAGTCCATGGTTTCTGTTCCGTAGCACCAGCAGGGAGTAACCGTCAGGGTTCCCACTACATTTTCCTTGGAAAAATACTCCTCACAGATAGCAGCTTCTCCACCGCCGCCAATGGTTGTGGGAGAAATCACTACCTCCACAGACTCTCCGTCAGGATAACGAAGATTCTCTGAAATAAGCTGTGCAGCTCTCTTCGCCATGTTCATGGTTTGTTCTTCTAAAGACTCTCTTACTCCACCCCATCTTCCGTCAATGGTGGGTCTGATACCGATTCTTGGATGATTCATATTGCCTCCTTTATAGTTAAAACACTCTATTACCTTAGATTTCCTTGTCAGAAAGAATACTCCCGAATTTCCGATGCCTCGTAAATCAATTTTCTTCCTGCCTCAAGACTATCTATCTCCCCTTCTTTCAATAAAAGTAGGAGAATATTTCCCAGGGCAGAACTTTCATAAGGGCCTGCCTTGACCTTCAACTTTAAATTCTTGGCTATCTTTCCCGCCAGGTACTCTGACCTTGCTCCTCCTCCAATCATCTGAAGTTTGGAGAAAGTCTTGCCTAAAATGCTCTCAATATCCTCTTTTACTTCTCTGTATTTTTCCACCATGCTGGCATAAATCAGAGTAAAGTAGGAAAAAGTCTTCCTTAGGAGCTGTCCCCCTTGGCTAAGAGATAGGCATCAATTTCTTGCTTTTACCTTTATGCCTTCTCTTCCGAAAAACCTCTGCGTCCATATCCAATAGACAGGCGGGTTCTGTATCTTTCTTGACAAAGTCTGTGATTTCTGAAAAAGCAATCTTTCTTCCCAGTCTTTCTTCCAGCTCTTCCTTATACTTTTTCTAACAGATAAAGTCCTGTGATATTTTTAAAGAAAAGCGTTTCCGACCGGTAACTCAACTCATTGGTAAGATTCCTCTCATAGGCTTCTTTACTGACCAATGCCTTCTCTACAGAAGTTCCGATTAAAGACCAGGTACCGCAGCTTAGGAACAAGGAATTGTTCTCTGCATCTCTTTCCGTCATCAAAAGGGCACTGGCTGTATCATGTCCGCAAACCGGAATCACATCTATGGATAAGCTTCTAAGCCTCTCCAGCCTTGCATTCTTGGTATTTCCCTTCCATTCTCCTGCTCGCACAATCCGGGGAACCAACTCCTTCTTTAATTGAAGCTTAGAAAAAAGATGGTCGGAAACGGCCTTTTTCGATAAATCGTATAAACCTGTTGTAGACCAAATGCTTTCCTCTCCAATCTTTTTCTCCTGTCAAAAGGTAGAAAAGAAGGTCCGGAATCATTAAGAGCTTATCAGCTTTCTCATAAAGCTCCGGTTCCAGCTTCTTTAAAGCCAGAAGCTGATAGACTGTATTGATGGTCATAATCTGGTTTCCGCTGTTTTGGAAAAGCTCAAATTCCTCCATTAAGTCCTTGGCTTCTTCTCTTCCCTCGGAGAACTTATCGTCCCTATAGCAATGGGGGGCTTGTAGCAGATTTCCCTCCTTGTCGATTAAGCCAAAATCCACGCCCCAAGTGTCAATCCCGATACAGGCTACATCCGGGTTTTCCAAGATAGTCTCCTCAATCTTTCCGGCAAGGCTTTCCCAATCCCAGTAGAGTCTTCCGTCCCTTTTTTTGAATCTTATGGGACATTCGCATGACTTCTTTGGTGCAAAACTTACCATCTTCTATATAGCCTAAAATCCCTCTGATGGAGGTCGCCCCATATCAAACGCCAGAACTTTTTTCATAATCCTATCTCCAAACAATAGCCCTAAATCTTATAAACACTTAGGAGTACTCCCCTCTCCACTACTCCTTATAAATGATTTTCTCAAGTCATTTTTAATATCCAGAATATAGCATATTTCATAAAATAATTGTATCTTTGAACATTTTGTTGGAAATATTTTCCTATTTCTGTGCTATACTGTCCAAGAATGAACATTTTTGTTCACGATGGATAAGGAGAAATAAATGGGGATTAATGAAAGAAAAAGAGAAATTGTGGAAAGCCTGAACCAACATAACGGCTTTGCCAGTATAAATTACCTTTGTAAGAAACTTTATGCTTCTCGCTCTACGATTCGTAGAGACCTGATGTCTTTGGAGGAAGATGGCATACTGAAGCGTTCCCACGGTTACGTTTCTTTGGTGGTCAAGTCTGCGAAAGAAAGTCCCATCAGTATGCGGCAAATTGAAAATCTGGATAAAAAACAAAGCATTGCAAGAAAAATGGAGCCGCTAATCAAAGACGGAATGGTAATCTTCTTGGACTCCTCTTCCACCGTCTGTCAGCTGGCTCCTATTTTAAAGACGAAGCAACACCTTACCATCATCACCAATGGTATCAATATTGCCAATGAATTATCCCATGCTCAAAACCTGACCTGCTTTCTTTGTCCGGGCGTTCTGAAGCACAAGAGTCTTTCTATTGTAGGGGAGTTCACCTCCCAATTTATCAAAAACTTTCATGCAGAGCTTGCCATCCTTTCCTGCAAAGCCATTCAGGAAAAGGGCATTTTCGAAGGAGATGATTCCCAGGGCTTAGTCAAAAAGCATGATGGAAAATGCGGAAAAAACCATCCTGCTTTGTGATAATACGAAGGAAAATGCTGTTGGCTTCTTTAAGCTTGCAGACTTTCAGGCCCTGTCCTGTCTGGTGTCGGATGCACCCTTCTCCCCTTCTTTACAGAAGACTTTGGAAGAACAGATTCCAATGGTAATTTACTAAATAGAAAATAGAGATTCTTTAATAATAAAATAGCTTTTCCATAGTACCATTAAAATTCGAGGCACGCTCCCGCTTACTTCGCCTTCGTAGTGGACACTAAGCGAAAAACTGCATTTCATTTGTTTTTCGCAAGTGCCAACGGGCTCAGATTACCTCTCATTTTAATGGTACTATGGAAAACTCATCTATCTTTAATGAAGTCTTCCTCTGACTTTCCTTATTCCCCTATAGTTCCCTAACCATTTGGAATACCTTCTCCAAATCATTTTCCGTATTCACTCTCTGTCTCCAGCGGGCTGCATTTTCCAAGCCTTCCATATACCAGGAAAGGTGCTTTCGCATTTCCAAAAGAGCCAAATGCTCTCCCTTAATTTCTACCATCAGTCTTAAGTGCCTAAGCATCATTTCCTTTCTTTCCGAAAGGCTCACCGGCGGCAGCTTCTTCCCTTCAGAAAGAAGGCTCCTACATGCTCGAATCAAAAAGGGATTCCCTTGGATGCCACGGGCCAAAGCGATACCGTCAACTCCGGTGGAAAGGAGCATGGCCAGAGCATCCTCTTCTTGGAAAATGTCTCCGTTTCCAAAGACAGGAATCTTCACTGCCTCCTTGGCTTCCTTAATGTATTGCCAGTTGGCCTTTCCTCTATAATATTGCTCTCTGGTTCTACCGTGAATGGTCACGGAAGCCACCCCGGAGGCCTCTGCCATTTTCGCAAATTCCACCACATTGATGGCATCATCCGTAAAGCCGATGCGAAACTTCACGGTAAGAGGTTTCTTCAACGCCTTTGCCATGGTGCTTAAAACCTGTTCCGCTAAGGGAAGGTTGGTCATTAGAGCTGAGCCCTCCTGATTCCGTACCACCTTAGGCACGGGACAGCCCATATTAACATCAATGCCGTCAAAGTCCTCTTCAATTCGGCAGGCCATTTCCGCCATCAAGGCCGGATCCGAGCCAAAAAGCTGTGCCGATACAAGCCCCGGCTCTCCATGATGTTCAAGCAGGGAATCCGTGTTCTGATTGCCATAGTAAATGGCTTTCGCTGACACCATTTCCGTAAAGGATAAACTTAAGCCCATTTCCTTACATAGAATACGGTAAGGAAGGTCTGTCACCCCCGCCATGGGCGCCATCAGGATATTTCCCGGAAGCTTGCAATCCTTTAAGGAAATCGGCTGAAAGAGGTTTTCTCTCCCCTCTTCTTCTCTTTTTTCAAGGCCTCCTCATAGGAAAAGTCGGAAATTCCATGGCTTTTCACGATTTCTTCTATTTTTTCCTTTTCAACTAAGTATTTGATATTGTCCTTCTTTCTTATTTCTTCTCCAGATTCTGCAATCCCGCATAATACTCTTCCAGCTTGGAAAAAGAGCTCCTTATAATCCTTTTGAATCTGCTTCTTCTTTAGCTCTGCCCCTATCGGATCATAAAGATAGTCTGTCTCCTCCGCAATGCTGATAAGCTCCAGCCTTCCTTCTTCTCCGAATTGCAGGAGAAATACGCCGCCGATTTCCTCGGTGTAAGTTACAGTGATTTTTTGCAGGCTTTCCTGTACCTCTTTGGGAAGGAGGGAAAAACGAGGATTGAAAAAATATTGCTCTCTATAGGAATTGGCGCCGCAAAGCACCTTCTCTTCCTCTTTCTTTAAGACATCCTGATTCATTGCTTTTTCGTCCATAATCTCTTGCTCCTTTCGGAATTTTTAACCTGCATCATCATAACACAAAAGGAAGAAAGCCAAAACCCTATGCTTTCTTCCTTTTTATCCTAAGGGAAACTCCCCCCTGATATTCTGTCCTCCATAAACACGGCTACAGAAGTGCTTTTAAAAAGATAATTATAGAATCATTTTTAGCAATAAGCCTCTCTTTTATCTTACCAAAAGCTGGGCAATACGGTACTGCTCCTCAGAAATATCCTTCTTCATGCGCAGTGCTTCCTGAATATCATAATCCACGAATTCACCCTTTTTATAAGCCACCAGGCGATTGGACTTTCCTTCCAAGAGAAGCTCCACAGCCCTTGCGCCCATAATAGAGGCATAGTAACGGTCCTTACAGGTGGGAGATCCGCCTCTTTGCATGTGTCCCAAAATGGTTGCTCTGGTTTCAATACCGGTAGCCGCCTCAATGCGCATCGCCATAGAGGAGGAATGGCCAATACCCTCTGCATTGATGATGATATAGTGCTTCTTTCCTCTTTTTCTACTTTCGATAATACGGTTGATAATGGCCTGCTCATCTCCCTCATACTTTTCAGGCAGAAGGATTTCCTCAGCGCCGTTTGCCACACCACACCAAAGAGCGATATAGCCTGCGTGTCTTCCCATTACTTCGATAATGGAGCAACGCTCGTGGGAGGTAGAGGTATCTCGAATCTTATCAATAGCCTGCATCGCAGTATTGATAGAGGTATCAAAGCCAATGGTATAATCTGTACAGGCAATATCCAAGTCAATGGTTCCGGGAACGCCGATGGTATTAATCCCTAAGGAAGAAAGCTTTCCCGCTCCCATAAAGGATCCGTCTCCACCGATAACTACCATGCCATCAATGCCGTGCTTTTTACAAATCTCTGCACCCTTTTTCTGTCCTTCCGCAGTGGTAAACTCCTTACATCTTGCGGTATACAGTACGGTACCTCCGCGGCTTACTATATCAGAAACAGAATGGCTGTCCATCTCCTTGATTTCTTCCTCTAAGAGCCCTGCATAACCACGCATAACGCCCTTCACCTTCAAGCCATTGTGAATTGCGGTTCTTACTACAGAACGAATTGCCGCATTCATTCCGGGAGCATCCCCTCCGGAAGTTAAAACACCAATGGTTTTTACTGCTTTCCCTGCCATAACTGCCTCCAATCTATACACCTATATGCTTTTATTTTATCTAAAAACTAATTTTTTACTTGGCATAAACTATCTCGCCATTCCCTATCTACTATTCCAAAAAGCTAGTCTCTGCCTTTAAAAACAATCGTTTTTGTTCTTTGTATTTATTTCCGAACAAGTACTCTATCTTACAGTATCCTTAAGCATTTTTCAAGGATTTTAGCTGTTCTTTCACATTTTCCGGACCTACAATTTTTGCAAGATTTTCCAGCAATTCTTGGGAAGATTGTACAGCATAAAGCTTCCCTAAGCGCTTAATAGCCTTTTCCTTTCGAAGGTAAATGGCCACGGTGCTTTCGCCTCCCTCTTGAGACAGGCATTCCAAAACTTCCTTTTCCTTCTCCAGATAGGCCTCTTTGTCGGAAAATTGCAACCAAATTTCTTTCGGCAAATTTTCAAAAGCTATAATTTTTTCCGCAATCAATTTTCCGTTGGCTTCATCGCTCATTTGCACTCTGCCGTAGACAAAGACCTTTCTGTCCTCCTGAATCAGCTCCTCTGTAAGCTCGTAGGTCTTCGGGAAAACCACCACTTCCATGGAGCCGGTATTGTCTTCCAAGGTCACAAAGGCCATCATATCATTTTCTTGGTAATCCGCCTGTGTAATGCCGGTAATCATCCCTCCTACGGTACAATGCTCATCGTCACAAGATTCTTCTCTTCCTCTATCGCTTCCAAAGAGAAGTCTCTGGCTCTTCTGCTGCAAAGCTGCTTTTAGGAGCGCCCTGTCGCTGTCCAGAGGATGTCCGGAAAGATATACCCCTAGGCATCCTTTTCATTTCGCAGAAGCTCAGCCTTTGGAAATTCTTCCAAATCCGGAAAAAAATCAGCTCAAATTCCTGTCTTTCCTCCGCCTCTTCGCCTGAAAAGATCCAAAAAGGCTCATCTGCCCTGCAATCTGGTCCTTCTTCCCTTCTGCAAATCCTCCAAAACCTCCGGAAGCATCACCAGCTTTTTCCCTTCTGTTTCCTTCCAGATTGTCAAAAGGCTCCTGCATGGATAAAAGACTCCATAGCTCTTCTGTTAATACCTCTTTGATTTAGTCGCTGTACAGATCTTCAAAGTTTCGAATGGGCCGTTCTTTCTTTCCAGAATAATCTGCTCTGCAGCGGATCTTCCCTACGCCCTTTACCGCGGAAAGGCCGTAACGAATCTTTCCCTCCTTCACGGAAAAGCCCACCTCCGCCAACTGAATATCCGGAGGAAGAATCTCTATGCCCTGTTCTCTGGCCACTTCGATATACTCTGCGGTTTTCACCGTGTTATCCATAAAGGAGCTCATGGTGGCGGCGTAGAATTCCGGAACATAGTAATACTTTAAATAGGCGGTTTGATAGGAAAGCAGGGCATAGCTTACCGCATGGGACTTGTTAAAGGCATACTTGGCAAAGTCAATCATCTTGTCATAAATCCGATTGGCTACCTCTTCCGAAATTCCCTTGGAAATACAGCCTGCAATCCCCTCCTTCTCATTGCCGTAGACGAAGCTCTGCCTTGCCTCCTCCATAACGGAGGTCTTCTTCTTGGACATGGCTCTTCGTAAGAGATCCGAGCCTCCCATGGTAAAGCCTGCCAGGTCTCGCACAATCTGCATAACCTGCTCCTGATACACGATTACCCCATAGGTATTTTTCAGGATGGATTCCATCTCCTTACAGTCATAGTGTACGGTAGCAGGATTTTTCTTTCCGGCAATGTAGTCCGGAATAAAGTCCATGGGGCCCGGTCGATACAGAGCTACTCCCGCAATAATGTCATCCAGACAGGAGGGCTGTAAGCGCTTCATAAAGTTGACCATCCCCGCAGATTCCAACTGGAACACACCGGCACAATCCCCTTTGGATAACATGGCGTAAACCTTGGTATCATCATAGGGCAGTTTGTCCAAGTCCAGCTTCACCCCGTGATTTTCCTCTATAAATCGAAGGGCATCCTGAATTACCGTCAGGGTGCGAAGGCCTAAAAAGTCCATCTTTAATAGCCCCAGCTCCTCTATGGTGGTCATGGTAAACTGGGTGGTAATGGAACCGTCGGAACCTCTGGACAGAGGCACATAGTCGGAAACCGGACTTCCGGCAATCACCACTCCCGCTGCATGCATGGAGCTGTGCCGGGGAAGTCCCTCCAAACGAAGACACATGTCAATCATTTGCCTGGTTTCCTCTTCCGTATCATAAAGATTTTTTAATTCCTTACTGACACTTAAAGCCTTTTCCAAGGTCATATTTAATTCGTTTGGCACCAGCTTTGCCAGCTGGTCACATTTGGCATAGGGAATGTCCAATACTCTTCCCACATCTCGGATTACCCCTCTTGCTGCCAGGGTTCCGAAGGTGATAATCTGGCTGACCTGTTCTTTTCCGTACTTCTTTCCCACATAGTCAATGACTTCTTGTCGTCTTTCGTACTCAAAGTCCACGTCTATATCCGGCATGGTCTCACGTTCCGGATTTAAGAATCGCTCGAAAAGCAACTGATGCTCCATGGGGTCAACATCCGTAATCCCTATAGCATAGGCCACAATGGAGCCTGCCGAGGAGCCTCTTCCCGGCCCCACCGCTATGCCGTGGGTTTTGGCAAAATGAATATAGTCCCAAACCACCAGAAAATAGTCCTAAAAGCCATATCGGAAATGGTATTTAGCTCATAATAGAGCCTGTCCTTATTTTCCTGCCGGCTCTCACCGTAGCGTTTCTCCAGCCCCTTAAGACAAAGCTCCTCCAAATAGCTGTAGGCGGTATACCCCTCCGGCACAGGGTATTTCGGCAAATGATATTCCCCAAAGGTAATGTTCACCTGACAGCGCTTGGCAATTTTTGCAGTATTTTTCCAAAGCTTCCTTCGCACAAGGAAACAGTTCTTCCATCTCCTCTTCACTTTTTGATATAGAACTGCCCCCGGGATAGCGCATTCTATCCTCGTCCATCAGTTTTTTTCCGGTCTGCAAACAAAGCAGGATGTCATGGGCCTTGGCATCCTCCTTATAGGTGTAGTGAATATCATTGGTTACCACCAGGGGAATCCCGGTTTCTTCATGCAAACGAAGCATGCCCTGATTCACCAGCTTCTGCTCCACGCAACAGTGGTCCTGCATTTCCAGAAAGAAATTCCCTTTCCGAAAAATGCCTTCATAGCGAAGTGCCTGCCTTTGCTTCCTCATACTGGGAAAGCCAGAGATTTCTGGATACCTCTCCCGCAAAGGCAGGCAGACAGAGCAGTAATCCCCTCATGGTATTTTCTCCAAAACTTCGTAGTCCACTCTGGGCTTATAGTAATAGCCCTCGGTGAAGCCCAAGGACACCAGCTTCATCAGGTTATGATAGCCTGTATCATTTTCCGCAAGAAGCACCAGATGATAGTATCTGGCCTCTCCCTTTTGGATAAAACGCTCCTCCATGGAACGACTCAAATAGATTTCCGAACCCAGAATCGGATGAATCCCCTGCTTCTTTGCCTCTTTATAAAAGTCAATGACACCGTACATAACCCCATGGTCTGTAAGGGCAATGGAGTCCATCCCCAGCTCCTTCACCCTGGCAATCATCTCCGGAATCTTTCCGGAGCCGTCCAACAAACTATAGCTGCTATGTACATGTAAGTGTGTAAATGCCATTTTCTATCCTTCTATCTATACACTTGCCATCAGCACTTTAAGTAAGCACTATGCTACTGGAATCACTTTTCCATAAGCGCTGTCAATTTCTATCTATACTGTACAGGCTAATTTCCGTATTGCCTAGTCTTTTGTAGAAAAAGGCCCCGTTTCCGAGCTCCTCTGTTTAAATCGCTTCTCCAAGAAGATATCCGCTGATTGCTGAAATCGCATCCTCTTCATCTTCTCCCTCTGCAGATACATATAGCTCTGCGCCGTTATTAATGCCGAGTGCCATCATCCCCATAATGGATTTTGCATTTACCCTTCTGCTTCCCTCCGTCATATAGATGCTGGATTGAAAACGACTGGCAATTTGTACGAGCATCGCCACCGGATGATCATCTGTTTTGTTTGTTAAGTTAACGGTTACATTACTGTCTTTCATGGTCTGTGCCTCCCTGGTGCATTTGAGCTCCCTAAACGCAGGTGTTGCCACTCCATCCTCAGTTCCAAAGCTGTCTGTCTAAATTGTCTTGAAAATGCAGGCCTAACCAATGTACCTTTGCAGAGCTCCTCTTTTGCATATTTTATTTTTAATCCTATTTCTTATGCGAAGCGGATTGTTCCTCCCGAAGTTCTTTTGCAATTCTGGCCAATTTACGCAGGCGATGATTCACCCCGCTCTTTCCGATGGGGGGTTCCAATCCCTGTGCAAGCTCCTCCAAAGAAGCATCCGGATATTGCAAACGACGCTTTGCCACCTCTTTAAGGGCCTTCTCCAGTTGATCCAGTCCTAAGACTTCCTCGATGTATTGAATTTCTTCCTGCTGCTTTAAACTGGCTTTCACGGTGCGATTAATGTTGGCGGCTTCAAAGTTCACGCGCCGGTTAACATTTTCGCTGACTTCCTTTAAAATGCGGGCATTCTCCAATTCCATCAAGGCATCCACTGCCCCTAAGAGTTTTAAAACATCTGCGATTTCCGAAGCATCCTTGAGATATACCATATGATTTTTACCTCTTTTTCCCTGCTTTGGGTGTAGAGAATAATGCCGTAGAATTTCTTCTACTTCCTACCATCCTCTGCTTCGGAAAGACAAATTCCAAATGATATTCTTTTTGGGGATTAGTTAAAGATGCGTTGGAAAGAAAAATCTGTCTTAGTTTTTCCCTTCTTCCCTTCTCATCATCTGCCTTCATATTTAAAGGTTTTTCCAAAAGCTGTAAAGTCAATTCTCCTTAGTTCCTCCTTGACTTTTCTGGGAAAAAGAAACTTTTTTGCTTGTTTTTCTGCTGTCATCTCTCTTGTCTCTTGGCAGAAATTTCTATGTTATTTTTTCCATAAATTTTCTATCTTTTATGAAATTTTATGTTTTCCTATTTATATCATTTCCTTATATCTCTATGTTCCAGTGCTATCCATAATCCGCAGTATCCTTTAGGATTGATACAATTTTTCCGCCATAGTCACGGAACGATGCTTCCTCCGTGCAAGCCAGCCCCAGTACCAGCTGATTCTTCCCTTCCGCCACATAAAGAGGAAGGAGAAAATGAAATAAATCCACTAATTTGTCTAAAAAGATTTGGGCATTCCCATCCTGAAACACAAAGTCCTGTACCTCCTTTTCCTCCCCGGTATGCGTCCGTAAATCCGGGTCATAATAGGGGTTTGGTAGAAGCGAAGGTCAAAAAGTAGGTCCAAGTCCTCCGGCATACCATATTTAAAAGCCGAAGGAGAGAATGGACAGCTGAAGATTTTTGATATTTTTCTCCTCTTGTACAATCTCCTTTAACTGCTGCCGGAGATTTTTCGTTAAGAGTCTGGAGGTATCGATAATCAAATCCGCCTTCTTCCGAAGAAAGGCCATCTTCTCTCTTTCCTTTGTGATGCCATCCTGAATCCTGCCCTCTTTGGACAGAGGATGACTTCTTCTGCTTTCCTTATAGCGTTGAATAAGCACTTCATCACTCGCATCCAAGAAAAGAATGCGAAAGGGCACCTTCTTTTTCTTCTCGCCAGATTTTCAATAATCTTTTCCAGCTCTGAAAGCTCTTTTCCGTTTCTGCTGTCAATCCCTAAAGCTGTCCTCTGTTCATTTTCCCTACTGGAGAGCAAGAGCTCCAAAAAGAATTCATAAGCCCTATGGGCAGGTTGTCGATACAGTTAAAACCGAAGTCCTCCAAATGCTTCAGACAAACGGTTTTGCCCGCCCCGCTCATACCGGTTACAATTAAAATTTCCCCACAGCTTTACCTCTGTTTCTAAACGCACTCCCTGCTTTTCTTCACAATTCGAATCACTTCCCTGATCGGGTCAGTAAATCTCTTTGGCGCCAGCTCCTCCCAGGTTCACCACAGACCTGCAATGCTTTTCGGACACCGCCGCTCTTCCCATTTTGAAAAGCCCCTTAAGCCGTGACTTCAATGAGGCGGGAAGCATGAGTCTCCCTCCGGTCTTTTTAAAGGTGGATCCTGCCGAAGGCATGTCTAAGGGCTGTTTTTCCTCTCTTCTTGCCTGAAAATCCTGCATTTTTTCCCGTATTTCCGCCGGATTTCCCTTCTCTAAGAGAAAGCTTGCCTTTAGGCATAGGTCTTTCTCCGAAAGACAGGAATGTCTATAGGAAAAATCCATTTCAGAAAGTTCTTTTTCCAAAAATTCTCCCTTTTCATTTAAAAGAAGCCCCTTATGGAAGAAATCCTTAATTTCTCCTCCATAGGCACCGGCATTCATTTTCACCGCTCCCCCAAGGGTTCCGGGAATTCCGGAAAGGGGCTCAAAGCCGGTATAGCCGGCTTCCAGAGCAATTTCCGACATTCTCTTTAAAGTGCATCCCGCTTCCGCTTCCAAAAGCCCCCGACCGTCCTCCTGTTCCTTGATACTGCAAGCGGATAAGTTGTCTTTCACCAAAATCACTGCCTCATCCACCCCTTCATCAGAAACCAAGAGGTTAGAGCCGTTTCCCAAAATCAAATAAGAACGCCCCTCTTTGTAGAGTTCCTGTACCAGTTCCTGCACTTCTTCTATAGTAGAAGGAATATAAAAGTCCTTTGCTTCTCCCCCAACCTTAAAGCTGGTATAGTCCTTCAAGCTCTGTCCCTGTCTATGTTCCATTCTGCTCTCTTTCCTACATTCATCTTCTGATGCTTCCTGTATTAATCCTATAAATATCCCTGTACGAATACTCCGGCTCTTCCTGTATTAATCCTCTGAATCTTCCTGTCGTTTCATATTGGCGGTTACTCGCTCATAAAGCACCTGAGCTGCATTGTAGCCCATCTTCTTTGCCCTGTTGTTAATGGCGGCACATTCTACAATGATAGCCACATTTCTTCCCGGACGAATAGGGATATCATAGCTGATCACCTTATTTCCCAGAAATTCCATATAGTTGTCTTTAAGTCCCAGGCGATCATAATCCTTTTCCTTAGACCACTCCGCCAGGTTAATCACCATGTTTAAAGTCTGGGTATCTTTTACAGACTCCACACCGAACATCTGCTTAACATCAATAATACCGATACCCCGAAGTTCAATAAAATGCTTGGTAATGTCAGGGGCTGTTCCCACCAAAGACTCATCGGAAACCTTTCTTAACTCCACCACATCATCACTGACCAAGCGGTGACCTCTCTTAATCAGCTCCAAGGCGGCCTCGGACTTTCCGATACCGCTGTCCCCCATAATCAGAACGCCTTCTCCGTACACATCTACCAATACCCCATGGACGGTAATCATGGGCGCCATCTTTACCTTTAGCCAGCGGATAATTTCACCCTCCAGCTCCGTTGTGGGTCTGGGACTGGACAAAAGCGGAATCCCCGCCTCTTGACAGGCGGAAATCATACAGGAGTCCGGTTCAATATCTCTGGCATAAATAATGCAAGGGATGGGATACTTGGTGATTTCATTATAGCGAGCTCTTCTCTCCGGTCTGTCCATCCGCATTAGGTATGCAGTTTCCACATTTCCGATAATCTGTACTCTCTCGGAATCAAACTGGGCAAAGAAACCGGCAAGCTGCAAGGCAGGACGGTTCACATCAGGAATCGTCATAAAAATATTATCCGTATCCAATTCCGGAGTCAGATTCTTTAAATTTTCCTTCTTAATCAGCTCCGATACACTCACCTTATCTGTACTTTTCATCAAACCCTCCTACCCTTCGGAATGCCTTTCCTCCACTTGTATGCTTATCCTTAGCAGTATAGGTTTTTCAGGGTAAAATTGCAATCCTTTTCAAGCTATGCTACACTCCAAGAAATGCCAAATGAAATCCTAAAATAAGCACCCTAATACCGGCGGAAAGGGGGAGGAAAGAGATATGAAAAAAGACAGAGCCATCGGTATTTTTGATTCCGGTCTAGGAGGACTCAGCGTCTTAAAGCGTCTCCAAGAAGAACTCCCCGGGGAGGATTTTATTTTCTTCGGAGATCAAAAGCACGCTCCCTATGGAGAAAAGTCAGAGGAAGAAGTGCGTTCTCTTTCCCTCTCCGCCTATCGTTTTCTACAGGAAAGAGGAGTAAAGGCCACCGTTATTGCCTGTAATACCGCTACCTCCGCAGCTGCCCCCTATCTTCGGGAACTGTTTCCGGAGGATATCATTATTGGTATGGAGCCCGCGGTAAAGCCCGCCGTGGAACATTTGCGTGCCTTAAAGCATTTGCCAAACGCGGAAGCTATACCGTCTTCGGAGTCTTTACAGGCCTCGGAGTCTTTACAGGTCTCTGAATCTTTGCAGAACTGCGAAGATAGGGTAAACAGGAGTAATCCTCCAAAGATTTTGATTATGGCAACAGAACATACCATCAAGGGGGAAAGACTGCAGCAGCTGATTTCCCGTTTCGCCCATCCCTCTCAGTTTCTTCTGCTCCCCTCTCCGGGCATTGTCCGGATCTTGGAAGCAGGCAAGGGAGATAGTCCGGAAATGCAGGACTACTTATAGAAGCTTTTGCTTCCTTACCAAAAAGAATCCATTTCCTCCATTGTTTTTAGGTTGTACCCACTACCCCTTTGTTAGAAGCAGATTCAAAAAGGCACTGCCCTATCCGGTGATTTTTTTTGATGGCGCTGAGGGAACCGCAAAAGAAACCAGACATCGCTTAGAGGAAAAGGGGCTTTTAAAGGAAGGAAAAGAAGAGGGAACTGTACAGCTCTTTAGCAGTAACGAGGACAGCTCCTTTATAGAAGCTTTTTACCGAAAAATTGCCTCTCCTAAAAACTTGGAAAGCCTTAAAAATCTTTGCAAATTTTTGATGGAAAAATTTTTTTAGAAAAAGTTCTTGACAAGTTTTTCGGAAGTTTTGTATATTGTACAGGTGCCGCGAAAAACGGCGAAACAAGCGCCCTTAGCTCAGCTGGTAGAGCAGTAGACTCTTAATCTATTTGTCCAGGGTTCGAGTCCCTGAGGGCGCATTTCTAAAGAATGTTGGAAGAGCAACATTCTTTTTTTTTATTTTTTTCTAAAGACTTTTGCTACGCCTTTCTCTTTCTTAAAAGCTTTGCTATACTCTGATAGAAATAACTTTTGAGTAAAGGAGATTCTTATGCAAAAGATTTTTAGTTTGTGATGATGATAAACAAATCGTAGAAGCGATTTCCATATATCTTACCGGTGAGGGATTTCAGGTAATCAAAGCCTTTGACGGCTACGATGTTCTGAAGATTTTAGAAAAGGATAGCGTCGACCTGATTATTTTGGATGTTATGATGCCCGGTCTTGACGGTATCCGTACCACCTTGAAGATTCGGGAAAAAAGTTCCATCCCCATCATTATCCTAAGCGCCAAGAGTGAGGATACGGATAAGATTCTGGGCTTAAATATCGGCGCGGATGACTACATCACCAAGCCCTTTAATCCATTGGAAATGGTAGCCAGAGTAAAGTCTCAGCTTCGTCGTTACACCCAGCTTGGCAATATGAATGAGCAGTCCAAGGGGGAAGCCATTTACAGCTGTGGCGGTTTAGTGATTAACGATGATACCAAAGAGGTTTCCGTTGACGGAGAAATCGTAAAGCTAACGCCCATCGAGTATAACATTCTCCTGCTTTTGGTACGAAATGCAGGAAAGGTCTTTTCCATTGATGAGATTTATACCTCCATTTGGAATGAAGAGGCCATCGGGGCGGATAATACCGTTGCGGTACATATTCGTCATATCCGGGAAAAAATTGAAATCAACTCCAGAAAGCCCAAGTACCTTAAGGTTGTGTGGGGCGTTGGCTACAAGATAGAAAAGCAGGGAAAGAGCGAGGAATAAGCATGAAACGTCTTGCCCCTTTTATGCTTCATTTTTTTATCCTTCTGGTTTTTCTTAAGCTTAACGCTTTTTGCATTTTGCTCCCAAGGGAAGTGACACCATTGCTTTCCTACAGGAAAAAGACTACCTTTCTTCCTCCAGCTTTGACAGCGCGGTTTCGGAAAGTATCAACGACATCTTTGACTACATTGATTTAAGAGATCTTTTTGAAACCAGGGGAAACTTGGATTTAAACCATACCATAGCCCAGAGTGAAAGCAACGGGGCAACCCGCTCTTACAGTCTGGACTATTTAATTAAGTATGCCCGTTCCATGGGCTATTATTTGAATGAAAAAAATGAAATCATGGAGGATGGACCTGCCACCGTTAGCAAAGAGCAGGACGAAAAGGAGCACCAGATTAAGGTTACCTATCGGGCCTACCTTCCAAACTACCAGCCTGCCAGTCCTGCTGACGGCTTTATGAGTCTTGGAAAACTGGCCAAGGAAGCCTTAAGTTATTTGGCCAAGTACTATGCCATCCGCTCCCGTTATTTTGACCAGGGCTCCAACTTTCATTTTTATGTAGCCTATAGTAACGGAAATAACTCTACTTATTACAACAACGAGGCAGGAGGCACTGCGGAAAAAATTCAAAAACTGGGAAAATACCTTTTCACGGGACTCCTCTTCCTTGGAAATCAAAAAGCAATTTTAAAAACCATTTCCCTCAATGTGAGTTCCCCTCTTGGAAGCCAGAGATCCTTATCAGGATGGCTCCTATGTTTTTGCCGCAGGAGTGGATACCAACTTTCCCATACAAGATCAATATAAGAGCATGATGGAGGAATACAGCTTCCGGAGAAGCCTGAGTATTCTTGGCGTGGTGCTGTTCTTTGGCGGTATTCTTGCCTTTCTTTTAAGCTTTGCTCACTCTACTGCTCCGTACAGGTCGGGGGGAAAATCGTCAAAATGGTTCTCTATGCCATTGACCGTCTTCCTTTGGAAGCGATTCTGGCCATCGGCGTATTTTGGTTTTTCTTTGCGGAAGTCTTCAACCGTTACTTTTTTGACAGCTTAATTCTAGTTTTGGGAAAATTACCGGAGCCCCTTTATTTCTTCATAGAATTGGACTTTTTCTCTGCGCTACGTGGTTTTTCTCCCTCTCTTACTATCTTTGGTAAGGCAGATGAGAAAGGAATCCTATTTTCTTCCTCCTACTGCAGAAGAATCTGGAGCCTTTTGGAAAGCCTCTTTTCTGCCAGCGGCTTTGCCCGTTCCAAACTCTATAGTATATTGCTCTTTGTTTTGCCGAACTTTTTAGGTATAGGGCTCTTTGGCTATAATATGTATTGCTTCTTTCATCACAAGAGCTTATTACATCTGGGCTTTAGCCTCTTGCTGCTCTTCCTTTTGGTCTCCATTGATTACTATAGCTATTCCATCAGCAGAGGTCTAAAGGCGGCGGTAACGGAGCAGGTAAAGGCGGAGCGCTTGAAAACCGACTTGATTACTAATGTTTCCCATGATTTAAAGACCCCCCTTACCAGCATTATCAGCTATGTGGATCTTTTAAAGAGGGAAAATATTGAAAATCCCAGGGTGCAGGAATATATTACCGTTTTGGAGCAGAAGTCCAGCCGTTTAAAAAACCTGACCGAGGATTTGGTAGAGGCCAGCAAGGCCAGCTCCGGAAACATCACTTTGGACCTTATTCCCATTCACTACACGGAGATTTTGCAACAGAGCCTTGGAGAATTTGAAGACAAGCTGGCTGCCCGTTCCTTACAGGTCTTAACCACTCTTCCCCAGGAAGATATTATGATTCTGGCAGATGGAAGACAGCTTTTCCGCGTGCTGGAAAATCTATTGAACAACTGTTGCAAATATGCCTTACTGGGAAGCAGGGTTTATATAGAGCTACAAAAGGATGAAGAAATAGCCACCTTTACCATGAAAAATATATCTGAAGCGCCTAAATGTTTCCCCGGAGGAATTGACGGAGCGTTTTGTCCGAGGAGATGTCAGTAGAAGCACCGAAGGCTCCGGCCTTGGCTTATCCATTGCAAAAGAGCCTGACCAAGCTGATGAATGGAAAAATGAAGATAGAAATTGACGGAGATTTGTATAAGGTTTCCCTCTCCTTCCCTCTGGTAAAGGAAGAAGCATAGATACCGAGCTTGCAAATAGAGTACAAATAAGATGTAATCAAAGAGAAGTAAAGGATAGAACATGATTTTCAAAAAGTACTTGTATAGTATAAGCAGAAGGATAAGGCGGCAGTTCCCCTTAGGGATGCTCTGCTTTCTTTTGCTTTTTTCCTGCATTTTCTCCCTTGTTTTTCCCACTACCGCTTATGCGGAGGATGGCAGGTTGCACAGATCTGATTGAGGCGGACGGAGCATTGTTAATGGATGCTAAGTCCTCCACCATTCTGTATGCCAAAAATGAAAATACCCATTACTACCCTGCTTCTATCACTAAAGTCTTAACCGCCATTGTGGTGCTGGAGCATGTGGAGAATCTGGAAGAGAAAGTTACCTTTTCACAAGAAGCTACAAGGGGCAATCTGGAAGCCAACTCCACCGTCATTGCCGCCTCCCCCGGAGACAAGTTAAGCGTCCGGGACTGTCTTTACTGTCTGCTTTTCGCATTCCAGCCAACGACTGTGCCAATGCTTTGGCAGAGCATGTAGCCGGATCCAATGAAAAGTTTGCAGAGCTTATGAATCAAAAAGGCGCAGGAAATCGGCTGTGAAAATTCTCATTTTACCAACCCCTCCGGTCTAAATAATCCGAACACTATACTCAGTGCTTTGGATATGGCAAAAATCATGCAATACGCCATTAAGAATCCCACCTTCTGTCAGATTGATGCTACCCAGGTCTATACCCACGGTCCCATTATCAAGTATCCGGATCCCAATGCGCCGGAAAATACCATCTATGCCCATCATAAGATGATGAAGAAGAACAGTAAGGAGTATTACAGCGGAGTATTTGCAGGAAAAACCGGTTATACCATGCTTGCAGGGAACACCCTGGTAACTGCCTGCAAAAGAGGAGATACCACTTTAATTTGCGTCATCTTAAATGGACATAACTCCCAGTATAGAGACAGTAAAAAGTTGTTTGACTTCGGCTTTTCCAACTTTAACTCTTATCCGGCGGAAAATAATGATCCACGCTTTGCCCGGTTGGAAAACCACTGGACTGTAGATGGGCTTCCCTTGGTGGAGGGACTTCATTTTACTGTAGGAAGAGATGAGCAGATCTGTCTTCCGAAGAATATTCCCTTAAGTGACATTGCCTCTACCCTTTCCTATGATATTACAGAGGAGGAAAAGGCCAGCGGTAAGGTGGCTAAGCTTATCTATGAGTATGACGGTAAAACTGTAGGGACCGCCTATGTGTATTTAGAGGATGCTGCCGCGGTGCAAGAAACAGAGGATCTTCCCAATACCTCTTTGAAAAAAACGGAGAATATCCCCAAGCAGATTTCCGTAGCTATGGAGAATCAGGAAAAGACGGAAAGCGCGGAGGAGGTTTCCCCTGCTGTGGAAAAACAAATAATGCCCCCATTATCTTTGATAAAAAGGCAGGAAAGATCATTCTACAAAAGCCCATTGTTCGGGTACTGCAGATTCTCTTTGCTATCGTAGCCATCGTGCTTCTTTCCCTGCTCTTTCTCTACCTCTTCCAAAGACGGGAAGAATTCTACAGAGCCAGAAGAAGAAAGAGAATGTTAAAGCTGACCAAAGACCTCAGTAGAGAACAAAAAACCAAGCGAGATCTTCTTTTGGAAAAGCGTAAGCGGCAGAAAAAATAAAGCCTAAAAAGAATCTCTTAGGCTTTATCGGTATGGCTAAGGGAAGCGATATAGTTTTTTTAGGAAATGTCGCAGAAATTTTAGAATATCCTTCTTGTTCTCTTTTCCTTGGCATGATAAAATTCACAATGGATTGCTATTATTTTTTTAAAGCATTTTGTCGTAATACTATATGATTTAATTGAAAAATAAAAATGGCGAAATAGAGTGAAAATTAATTTTAGGAGGTAGGAAGATGGCGACATTGCATATTTTGATTCCAAATGCAGACAGTGTACATGATTTTGTGGGGATTACAGAGGAGTTTAACTTCGATATGGATTTAGGAGACGGAAACCGTATGGTAGATGCCAAGTCCATTCTTGGTATTCTCTACCTTGGTGTAGGAAAGGTTCGTAACCTGATTGTACCTGAGGAGAGAGTGAAGCTAGTAGAAGAAAAGCTTTCTTCCTTCTTGGTAAAAGAATAAAAACTCAGTTAATCCGCCCCTGCAGTTTTGCAGGGATTTTTTTATTTTGTCCGATAACTCCAAAAAATGGACTGTAGAAATCAAAATATATTTTCTAAGCAATATAGGTCTGAAATTGGGGCACGCTCCCGCTAGCTTAATCCTATTGTATTGATGGACTGTATTTATTATAAATATGAGCTCTAATACAGTATGGGTCTATAATCAGGGCACGCTCCCGCTAACCTCGCCTTCGTAGCAGTACTAACTTCAAGCTTCGCTTTGCTCGCTTTCAGTAAGTACTGACGGGCTCAGATTACCCTTATTATAGACCCATACTGCATTATTCGCTTCACTTATTGATTTTTACAGTCCTTCACTTCGCCGGTTTTTCGCAAGTACCGTCAAGCTTTGACTACCCCATTTTCAGACTTATCTTGCCGAAAGTTTCTTTATTATTTTCAGTCCCTTCCGTAATTTCTTTAAAAATCAATCAAATAAATCTTTCCGGTTTTTGCCCGGAGTCTGCTGGACAAAATTCCATTTTCCGTAAAACGCTTGGTTTGTCCTGCATTATAGCCTCTTCCATCGGTTTTCAGAACTCTTCGAATCTCCATCTTATCCGTTATAGAAGCTCTCCACAAAGGAATATCCAGGGTGCAATCCTCATCTCCGCAATAAATAATAATCAGAGCAATCTGCCTCTCACTGCATCGAAGAAAGGTAACCCAGTTTTTTCCGCTCTTTAAGAGCATAAGGTTTCCCTCTCTTAAAGCCTTGGAGTTCTTTCTGTTTGCAATCAAATAACGATGGTATTCCAATAATTCCAAATCTTCTTTTCCCCAGGGATAGGTTCTTCTACAATCCGGCTCCGTCCATCCATACCTCCGACCTCATCACCATAGAAAAGGGTTGGTGCTCCCGGCCAGGTAAACAAAAGCATGGAAGCCAGACGGAACAAGCCAAAGTCAATGCCGATTCCGGCATCATTAAAACCGTCCTTCATTCTTCCGGCTCTTCTGTTGGTTCTGGTTAAGAAACGGGAGTGGTCATGGTTGGAAAGCTGGTTCATCGCCGCATCCAAAGCATTTTTCCGGAAGCTTGGCCATGTTGTAACGCATGGTATTAAAGAAGAGCTCTCCATCTCCGAATTTCTCCGGCTCTGCCCGGTCGGAATGCTTCTCCATACCGGTTAGGAACCAGCTCACCGGTTCCATAAAGGCGTCGTAGTTCATAATGCTGTCCCACTCCTGCCCCTTCAGCCAGGCACTGGGATTTCCGTAATGCTCCGCCAAAATCACCGCATCCTCATTGGCTTCCTTAACCGCCTTCCGGAACTTCTTCCAGAATTTATGGTTGTAGGCTTCACTGTGTCCCAAATCCGCTGCCACATCCAAGCGCCAGCCATCACAGGAAAATGGTGGACTGATCCATTTTTTTGCTATGGCAAGAATCTCTTCCTCCAGCTTAATGGCATTTTCATAATTCAACTTGGGCAGGGTATCATTTCCCCACCACTTCTCATAAGTATCATTCTCCGGCCAGTCCGCCTTTTCCCCTTTAGAAAAATGAAAGTAATCTCTATAGGGACTGTCAAAGCTTTCATAGGCCCCCTTAGGATAGGGCGATCCTTCTCCGGTTTTGTAAAAATAAGAAGCATTCATATAACGGTGAAAGGAACCGCAGTGATTAAATACACCGTCAATGATTACCCGCATTCCTCGCTTATGGCAGGCCTCTACAAAGAGCAGAAACAAGGTATCGCTGGCCTCCAGATTCTCTTTATCCGTACTTCTGATGCTGTACTTGGAGGCTTCTTTATTGTCCATTACCCCCTGAGGAAGCACCTTGCCTCCATCGTGTACAATTCTTCCCAAATGAGGATCAATATGATCATAATCCTGGGTATCATATTTATGGTTGGAGGGAGAGACAAAGAGTGGGTTAAAGTACAAAACCTCTACCCCAAGATGCTCCAAATAGTCCAGCTTTTCCCAGACCCCTTCCAGGTCTCCGCCATAAAAACGATGCACATCGAAGGATTCCACAGGGGCATCCCAATCCGCCACAGACACTACAGGACGGCCCAAGTAGATATATTCTCTATCCTCCACATTGTTCTTGCCGTCACTGTTTCGGAAGCGGTCCACAAAAATCTGGTACATGGTGGCACCTTTAATCCAGTTGGGAATAAAGAACTCCGGGAATACGGAAAAGGCGTACTGAATATCCAGGTCTTCTGTCACCCCTAAACGATTATAGTGAATGACTTCCTCTCCCTTCTCTATCCGGAAATAATAGTGGAGAGGCTTATCCTTTAATTTGATTGCTATTTCATAGTAATCAAAATAGTGGTCACTGCTTCCAAGTTCCATGGCATGAATCTGCTGTTCATCCGGAAGATACAAAAGGACTCTGTCCACATCCTCTCTTAAGGTACGAAAACGAACGGTCAGCTCGGAAAAAGCATGACTCTCCTCCGGCTCACGATAAAAGCCCTTCCCTATACTGTATAGGGCGTCCCTATTGATTCCTCTCTCTTCCATTCCGGAAATCCTCCTTCTCCCCTTCCTATCCTTAGAAAACCACTTCTCCAATATAATTTAAAGCACGATACTTCTGGGCATAGTCAATACCATAGCCCACAATAAACACATCCGGCACCCAAAAGCCCTTGTACTTTACATCTACTTCCACTTCTCTTCTTTCCGGCTTATCCAAAAGAGTACAGATTTCCAGAGAAGCAGGATGCCTTTCCCGTAGGATGGTTTCCAAATGATGCAAGGTTCTTCCCGTATCAATAATGTCCTCCACCAGGAGAACATGCTTCCCCTCTAAGGCTCATCCAGATCCTTCACAATCTTTACCACGCCGGAGCTTTGTGTTGAAGAGCCGTAACTGCTTACCGCCATAAAGTCCATGGAAACCTTTGGATTGTTTAATTTCTTTGCCAGTTCACACATAAAGGGTGCCGCACCCTTTAATATACAAATCAAATGGAGATCTTTTCCTTCATAGTCTCTGCCGATCTCCTCAGCCAATTCCGTAACTCGCTTTTCAATCTCCTGCTCTGCATACAGCACTTTAATCTTTTCTACTTTTTCCATAGTATTTATCCTTTTCCAATAGTAAACACTTTTTCTCTACTTTGGCTACCATGCCCTCCGGCAAGGAAATCCTGCCCCCATTCCCTCTTTTTAAGAGCTGATCCATGGCATAGTAATGTGCTCTTCAAACTGTACAGTATTTCCCTTTAATTGACGAATAGCTTCCTTGTATATCTCTCTACGAAATAAAAGGCTTTTCTTTTTTTAATTCCGGAATCGGCAAAGATAGAAACAGAGATAGCCCGGGTATTCTTTTCCCTAAATGAGGGATAGGCAAAACATGAATTTCTCCCGCTTCTTCCCGACTTCCATACTTCCCGTTCTTTTCAAGCCATTCTTCCGCCTTTTCTTGAAAGTATTCCTCCACCTCGAGAGTAACTCCTGCTTCCACAAGATGCTTGGCAGCGGCAGAATTTACTTTTTCCAGCTCAGGGTAAAACCTTCAAGCGAAGAATAATTTCTGGCATAGGAAAGATCCTGATTTGTACTGTCCTCCCTATAGGGAATAGACAAGTCCTTTAATCTTTCCTGAATCTCTTTCTTTCTCAGGGAAAGCAATGGGCGAAGAAGCAGAATCCTCTCTTTGGAATCTTTGGAATTCTTGGAGTCCTTGGAATCTTTAGAATCTTGAGAGACTTAGAATCTTTTGAAACTTCTTCCTCAAGCTGCCTGCTCGAAGCTTCCTGCATATCCCAAAAACATCCTGAACAAATAGGCAGTTCCGCCTCATTCCGGCTAAACCGGAAAAGCCTGATCCCCGTAGCAAATGATAAAGTATGGTTTCCGCCTGGTCATCTCGATGATGAGCCAGGGCAATTTTTGTTTTCTTTCCGCTTTCTTTCTGCCAGCGAAGAGCCTCCCGCTCCAAGGCTCTGTAACGAAGAATACAGGCGACTTCCTCTATCCCCAGCCCTTCCTTTTTCCGCATAGTCCGGTACGGAGCAGGAGTAAGATAGAAAGGGAATACCAAAAAGCCTAGCCTGTTCTTCAGAAAATATTCTATCCTCTTCGGCTTCTTTCCCTCGTATCCCATGTTGAATATGCATGGCTTTTAAGGAGAAGGAAATATGCTTTTGCAGTTCCTTTAAAAAATACAAAAGATACATGGAGTCGGCACCGCCGGAAAAAGCCAGAAGAATCTGTCTCCTTCCAAAATCCACCGCTGTTTTTTACTTGTAAAAATAAGTCGCTGTCGATTCCTTTTCTCATTTTATCCCTGCAAACAAAGGAAAAACGAAAGAAGAATCTTCCTCTTTCGCTTTCTCTAATCTCAACCCTATGACATAGTTAAACTCTATGGCATACGGCTTTCCCTCTTTCAGTCTTTACTCTTTCGGTCTAACAATAATTTCATCCGGCATCTGCAATCCAAAGATTTCTCTTGCCTCTTCCATGATATACTCTTTCGTTTTCACATAGACCTGTTTTTCTTCCAAGACCTTGGCTCGTTGTTCTTCTTTACTGTATTCTTCCGCCAAACTCTCTTCCATAGCAAGATAATTCTTATTTTTGCTCTGCAGTTCTCTACCTCTAACAAAAATGACAATAGCAAGAAGGGCTACCACCATGAACAATCCCAAGACAGTAACCCCATTTTTAAACATTTTTTTCTTCTGTTTCACTTGCTTTCTCATAGATATTGAAATAGCTCTGCCGCCTCATCCTTTCGCACAGTTTCTTGCACAGACAAAACCTTTGCTTCCACCGATTTTTTTCTCCAGAAACGAATGCTGATGATATCTCCCACTTTCACATCATAGGAGGCCTTCTGCACCTTTCCGTTAACAGATATTCGACCGGTATCACAAGCTTCATTAGCAATTGTGCGTCTTTTTATGAGACGAGATACCTTCAAATACTTGTCCAGACGCATGAAATTAGTTCACGCGATCCTTTAAAGCCTTACCAGCCTTGAATCTTGGAGCCTTAGAAGCAGCAATCTTCATGGTCTCTCCGGTTCTTGGGTTACGACCTTCTCTTGCAGCTCTCTCAGAAACATCAAATGTTCCGAAACCGATAAGCTGAACCTTATCCCCCTTCTCTAAAGCTTCAGAAATGGCATCAAAAACAGCCTCAACTGCTAATCCCGCATCCTTCTTAGATAACTCTGCCTGCTTTGCAACTGCGGAAACCAAATCAACTTTATTCATCTTTCATCCTCCATAATCGCCGAAATCTCAGCGTAGTCTTGTTACTTAGGGCACAAAAGCCCCACATACGAGTGCATTATAACTTTCTCCCTTTCTCCTGTCAACGAAAGCCTTGTATTTCCCTAAGATTTCCCTATGTTTTTCCCTATTTTAGTAAAAATTTTGATAGTTTTTCTTTCGTTTTTAGGGCAATGTGGGAATATGGCTAAAAATCTCGACCGCTTCTTTTAAATCTATCTGCAAATTTTTAAAGCTGTATTCTACATTACGATAGTAATGCTTCCGTTATTTCCTTCACCTTAACTATGGTAGTAGGGCTTCCGCTATTTCCTTTGCCTTTTTCCATGCTTTCCTGAATCTGTGGGCAAATCCCGTAAATTCTTTTTTCTGTATAAAAAGCTTGGGACTCTCTCCATTTACAAAACGAATTTCTCCCTGGGACTGGGAAATCAAGGTAGGAATGGCAGCGGTGTTGATTTTTCGCCTTAGGGGAAGAACAAAAAGTGAATTTCTCCCTCTTAATCTTGCACTCCAGTTACTCCTATTTTATGAAGCAAATTTCTTAGACTTGCCACCTGGAAGAGATTTTCCACCTGATAGGGCAGGTCTCCGTAGCGGTCCGTCAGCTCATCCTCCAAATCCATCTTCTCTTCTTCACTGCTTAAAAGAGCAATCTTTTTGATAAGCCTCCAGCTTCTGCTCTTCATTTTTCCATATAGCTTTCCGGAATAAAGGCATCCAAATCCACATCCAGCTGGGTTTCAAAGTCCTCCCTCTTCCTGCTTTTTTCTCCCTTTTTCCAAAAGCACTCGCATGGCAGAAGCAGCTTGGTATAAAGCTCATACCCCACCGCCTCCATGTGGCCGTGCTGCTCTGCTCCCCAGACATTTCCCGCCCCGCGGATTTCCAGGTCTCTTAGAGCAATACGAATTCCGGAGCCCAGCTCCGTAAATTCCCCGGATAGCCTTTTAAGCGCTTTTCCGACTCCTCCGTAAGGCTTTTTCCTTTTTTTATAAAGTAAAAATGCATAGGAGGTTTTATTGATCTTCCTACCCTGCCTCGAATCTGGTAAAGCTGGGAAAGCCCCATCTTATCCGCATCTTGAATAATCAGGGTATTGGCATTGGGAATATCCAGTCCGGTTTCGATAATGGTGGTGGATACCAGTACATCTATTTCTCCGGCAATAAAGGAAAGCATGATTTCTTCCAGTTCCTTCTCTCCCATTTGCCCGTGAGCATAAGCAATACGAGCCTCCGGAAGCAGTTTTTGCAGGCGAAGCGCCGTATCCTCTATGCTTTTTCACCCGATTATGCACATAGTAAACCTGACCGTTTCGCCGAAGCTCTCTGGAAATGGCCTCCCGAATGGTGCCTTCCTCCTCTTCCATCACATAGGTTTGGATGGGAAGTCTGTCCATGGGAGCCTCTTCCAGGATGGAAAGGTCTCGAATCCCCACCAAAGACATGTGGAGAGTTCTGGGAATAGGGGTTGCGGAAAGGGTAAGCACATCCACATTTTCCTTTAAGGACTTGATGCGCTCCTTATGCTGTACCCCGAAGCGCTGTTCCTCATCCACCACCAGAAGCCCCAGATTTTTAAAATGCACATCCTTGGAAAGCAATCTATGGGTTCCCACTAAGATATCAATTCTTCCGCTTGCCAGCTGTTCCAACGTCTTATTAACTTCCTTTTGGCTCTGAAAACGGGATAGAATTCCCACTTCCACCGGAAAGCCCTTCATTCTCTCCACAAAGCCGTTGTAGATTTGCTGGGCCAAAATGGTGGTGGGGCAAAGGTAGGCCACCTGCTTGGAATCCTGCACCGCCTTAAAGGCCGCCCGAAGCGCTATTTCCGTCTTTCCGTAGCCCACATCTCCGCAAACCAGCCGGTCCATGATTTTCTCACTTTCCATGTCTTCCTTGGTGGCTTCAATGGCCAGAAGCTGATCTCCGGTTTCTTCATAAGGAAAAGCCTCTTCAAATTCTCTTTGCCAAACCGTATCCTTTTCCAAAGGGATAACCTCTCTCCTCCTGCCTTTTTGGCATAGAGGGCTAAAAAGCTCCTTGGCGATTTCCGCACCGCCCTCCCTTAACCTTGGACTTGGTTTTCTGCCATTCTGAACCGTTTAGGCGATTTAATTTAGGAGCCTTTGCCTCCTTTCCTGCATATTTCTCAATACCGTCCAGCTTATTTACCGGCAAATACAGATTCCCCCCGTCTCCGTAGAGAATCTTTAAATAGTCCTTGCTGACTCCGTCCGTTATGATTCGTTCAATTCCCTCGTAAATGCCGATACCGTGGCTTTCATGCACCACATAGTCTCCCTTATGAAGCTCCGTCAAAGAACCGATATGGAGGCTTTCCACCTGCTTTTTCTTACGGCGCTTTCTCCCTGCAAGACTTTGCCCATATAGGTCCTGCTCCGTCATTACCAGGATTTTTTCCTGAGGCAAATAAAAGCCCTTTCGAAGATACCGGGGTAGGACTCGAATGCTTCCCGGATTTTCCTCTTCTTCCCTGTCCTCTGACATAGTATCCGGACAATAAGCGGAAAGCCCCTCCTGTCTTAGTTCTTCCGCCAAACGGGAGGCCCTACTTTGGGAAGGAGAATACAGGGAAATCCGCACCTTCTCCTTCTTATACTTTTTCCATATCCCCTTTAAACTGGGCAAACTGCTTGCCGTAGAAGGGGATTTCTCTGCACTCCAAAGGAATGGATTTTAGCGGTTCTTTAAAGACCTCACTCCATTCGGAAATGCCTCCAAGGCTGGAAAAGAAGAAAATGGGGCGGGAAGCACATTCCTCCATGAGAGTCCTCACAGAGAAAAAGGTCTAATGGCCTTTCGATCCTTCTCCTGATTTGCTTCCCGCTTCAGCCCTTTGGGGAAAAGTAGGCGATAAATTCCTCCTCTACCCTTTTTCCCTCTTCCCAAAACCCGCACCGGCTCATCCCACAATCACCAGACAATCCTTAGGAAGATAATCCAAAAGAGAAAAAGCCTTTAAGGAAGAGGGCTTTCCCTGCTCGGACACCGGGTAAATATTGGCTTCCTCCACCTGTTCCAAAGAACCTGGCTTTCCAAAGAAAAATACCGAAGGCTATCCACCCTCATCATCAAAAATTCTATTCTAAGAGGCTCCTCCATTTGGTTGGAAAAGACATCCAGGATTCCCTCCCTAAGGGAATACTCTCCTCTGCTCTCCACCTGGTCCACCCTTTGATATCCAAGGGAATGAAGACTGTCTTGCAAACTCTCCAGAGAAAGAGTCTGTCCCAGCTGCACCGTGAACACCGCCTGGCGGAAGGCATTTTTCCCCTCCAGCTTTTCCAGCATTGCCGGAAGAGTGGTCACCAGCACCCCTCTTCCTCCTCCACCAGCTGTCTAAGGCACTCACTTCGCTCTCTACTGATATAGTTTCCTCTGGTATCTGCCTTATAAAAAGGTAGTCCTTCGCCGGAAAAAGCAGGCAATTCTCCGCAAAGATTTTACCGTCCTGCAAAATCTCCTTTGCCCGCTCCTCCGTCTTACAAAGGTAAAGGATCCATTTTCCCCTAAAACCAAGAGCCAAAAGGGACTTTAGGGAGTCGGAAATTCCCTCCACAAACAAGAGGCTCTTTCTTTTCCAAAGCCTCCGTAAAGTTCATCCGGGTTTTACTCGCCGGATTTTTGGTAGAAGAATGCCCTCCTCCGGCATTTTTCCAGATTATGCATCAGCCTCTTCCTTTCCCCTTCTTCTTTTTGATTAAACTCGTTCATGGCCTGATCGATCCCTTTTTCCACGATGGCAATGCAGGCTTTTTGCCGCTCTCTCATAGGCATCTTCCATCTCCGCCTGTTCTTCCTTGGAAAATGGTGAAAGCACATGGTGGGCAAGATCTTCCTTCTCTCCCTTGGCACCCACCCCTAAACGGATTCTGGGAAACTCTTCACTGTGCAGGTGGGCGATAATATTTTTCAGCCCATTATGCCCTCCGGCAGAGCCCTTTTTCCGGATGCGAATGTCCCCCGGTGCAAAGGAAACTTCATCGGAGAGCACCAGAATATGATCATTGGGAATCTTAAAATACTGGGCCAGAGGCACGATGGATTCTCCGAAAGGTTCATATAGGTTAGGGGCTTTTAAAAAGAAGTACCTCTTCGCTGCCGATTCTGGTCTTGGTATAGGCACCACGAAATTTTGTGCTTTCCAAAGACAGGTTTCCCAGCTCCTTACAAAGCACATCAATCACCGCAAAGCCGGCATTGTGTCTTGTACCCACATATTTTTTCTCCGGATTTCCTAATCCTGCAATTAACCACATTTTCTTCCCCCTCTCTATTCTTAAGCTCGATTAAAGCACAAGGCGTATTATAGTGGGTTTTTCCAAACGAATCAAGGTGGAAGCCTCGTAGCGAAGAACTATAAGCAATGAAGGGCTACGCTCTGATGCAGTATGGACCTGTAAGCGGGGCACGCTCCCGCTAACCTCGCCTCGTAGCGGATACTAAGCGAAAAACACAGTTTCTATGTTTTTCGCAAGTACCGACGGGCTCAGATTGCCCCTTTTACAGGCCCATACTGCATCAATCGCTTCAGCTTTGGAATTCTTACAGTTCTTCACTGCTCTATGGTTCAGGGATTTGGAGCAGTTCCAAGTGGGACAAGGAAAAAAACAAGGACTATCTCAATAAATACTAACGCAAGCACAAGTATAAAATAGGCTAAAGTGACTTATCAGCCTATTTATGATATAATATATCTTAACAATAAAAACGGATAAGGGGTAATAATACGGCGTATCTTATAAACCATTTATGGCACTTATTGGTAGAAAAGAGAAATGAACAAAGAAGACTTAAAAAGAGCTGCAAACATGAACAAGTAACATAGTTTCTAGAATGAGCAAAAACTCTTATGTGAACTTAGAATCATTAGAAAAGATTTGCTGGCATTGATTGCAGAATTGAAGATGTTATAGGAAATTCATAGAAATGAGGTGGAATAAAATGAAGAAAATACTAGAAAGGAGGAAATAAAGTGAGTCAAGAAAATAAGATAAGTCAATCTTGCTGAGGTTCACTACAAAAACCACTGGTGACAGTGGAAGAAAAAGCAAATTGCAAAATGTCACAAAAGAGGAGAAAAGGTTAAGAATATAACTGTAAAGCATATGGTATCAGAAAAACCTTTATGGGAAAGAAGGTTGTAGATGAAGAAACTTACTATTTATGTATGAATGAAGATTGTGATGTCGTGTATTATAACTTAAAAACAATGAAAGAGCTTTTTATAAGGAAGATGTAAAAGTTTCCTATATGGTTTAAAAAGGATGCAATCCCAAATATATATGCTATTGCAACCAAGTTACAGAGCAACAAATTATAAACGCTGTTTTAGATGATGGTGCAAAGAATATTAAAGATATTATTAGACTCTACAGGGGCAATGAAAAATGGAAAAGTAGAAATTAACAATCCTTTGGGAAAATGCTGTAGTCCTTTTTATTCAAGAAACCATCAATAAGGCATTAAAAAGCAAACAAAAGTTTGCGAAACATAATTTATAAAGTACGTCACAACAGTAATAAAATTAAAAATAATAAAAACTATAGAATTAAAATTTTAACTGGTTCAGATGTAAAAAGTCTGGGCCGCTTTTTATTTTTACCGAAAGGAGGTACCTATATGGTAAATGATGAAGTTAATAATAAGGCTATAAATATTGAGATAAAAAGTGGCTCAGTATTCAGCAAAGGCTATTTTAAAAGCTATGAAAAAGATTATAGAAGATGCCGATGAAAAAAGCCAACCACTTGCAGATTATATTAGTGAAAAAAGAAAAACTAATTCAAGGAAAACTTTAAGGATATGGTAAAGAAAGGTAAGCTGGAAAATATTGATGGAGCAAATCGAAAATAAATTCATGCTTTTTAAGGATTACGCATATAGGCGTAAAAATAAATTGGGGGTTTGTTAGAGATAAAGATACAAGACTTTATATTATCTAAAATAGAAAAGGTATATTCACAAAGAATGACTGTAGAGAAATAAAAAGCACTTTATGGTATAACTCTATCTCTATTACAAGATAACAAAAATACTATAAAGTGCTTTTCATATTAATTAGTACTAACAGGGTCATAATCAGAAGTGCAGGAGCAACGATACTTACAAAGATAACATCTTCTGTTCCAGTATTTTGCGCATGACATTCACCCTTTTTAGATACTATAACTTGCCCCTTTGTAAAAGGCACCTCCCGTATCAGGCGTTGGATAAAATACCCCTTGCCTTGCAATATAACCCATATATCATCAGTAGTTATGATGGTAATAGTGTTTTGCAAGGTTTGACCAGGTTTAATAACCCATACTGAACCACCTGTGGAATCAGTTTGATAAAATGCTGTCTTAACAGCGTTCTCTAGACTTTCATCTTTCACAAGTTCCATGTCAAAAACACGTTGATCATTCATAATGCTCACACCTTTCTCATCAATTTCCAACTGCAGGAGTGCCCGATGCATATTCACCCATATTAATATCTATAACAGTGCGAACAGGTTGAATTAAGGAATCATATTGAACCCTTCCATTTGATATCTGGATTCATATCTCCATTTTCTAAGCCTGCAATCGTTTGACCGTCATCAATAGGGTTATCGTGCTCAAAGATATAATACAATACACTAAGTTAAAAAGCAACCTAAAGTAGGTATAAGACCATATTATGTTGATGAATATGAACCAATAACAATTGAGGGAGACGATATAAAAATAGTGGGCATTATAACAAATGAAGTTACCTTGCCAAAAATGATGGAACAAGAGGTTCTGCTTTTGTATAGAATCCATTTTTAGATTATCTAGCAAACCAACTAGCACATGGTCTGAATTGTTTTTAAGAAATTGGAATTACCCACCAAGTTTTACATCAATGCATAGACCTGGAATAGCTAGAGTTGAATCTGATAAAATCATTTTTAGATGGAACAACAATCGAAGAGGTAAAACAATATCATAGAGATACCTTAATCTTGTGTGTAGAAAAACAAATGAAGAAGAAAAACAATATAGAAGAAGAGAAGAACAATTAAAAGAAAGAAGCAAGAAGAAATAGAAAATCATTATAGAAATATAGAAGATATTTCAAAAAGACTTAAAATTTTTAATTGTGACACTTTGAAAGGGATAGCAGAAATGATATCTCTTTTTATTTTAACGAAAGACTAACTATTAATAGTCAAGCATAAGATTAAGATTTTTAGAATAAAATACGGAAACGTATTTTTAGATAGATTAGTACATTGAAAAACTCGTATGACGAATAGAGCATCAGCGATGATGCTCTCAGAGAAAAGATTATGAGCTAATTTAACTTATAAAGGCTGATATGACGTATGGGTTATTTCCATCCGAAAGATGGTTCTGACAAGCTTTTTAATCACATGGCTTATTGCGACATAGTGAGATTCTTATAGTCCTTCATTGCTCTTGTGCTCAGTAAGTGCGGTGGACTGGATTGCCCTTTTACAGGCCTATACTGCTCTTATAGTCCTTCACTGCCTCAGAGCTTAGAACGCTCCCATACTTTACATATCTCCTTACCAACTTTGCTAATACTATCATTTGTTTTCATTGTTAAAGCGGTTCTACTGCAATATTTGCAGCCTCGAATACTTCTTTTACCTTATCAAAATCACTGCTCATAAGGTTAGCTTTTTTTAGATTTGGAAATTGCTGTAGTTCTTCCAAAGTGATTTCATTTAGGTCAAAACTCTCGTCTTTCTCCGTCCCACTGGGGAATAATGTTCATATACACATCATTCCCGCCGTCCATATAGAGCATTTCCACATAGGGTGCAAAAGTTCTTTGGAATTTCCATTTCCTTAAAGAAATTCATCGCAGGTTCAATAATGATATCGCTATCCATATCGATCTTTTCTCCTTCATAATGGTCGGCAAAATCATAGATATCAAATTCCGGCTTCAGCAAATGCAGGTCATACATCAAGACTTGAATAATCGCTAATTTGAAATTCAAAGTATCAAAATGGAGAATATCGCTTTCACTTTCTTTTAGTAAAACTTGGCAAAAGCCGACTCTTTGCCAGCAGTATTTTTCTCTACCGGTCACAATCTTAGCCAGTTCAGCTTTTAAGATAATTATTTTTATAGCTAAAAGCAGCACGTCAAAGGGATTATGAAAAACAGGTAAGAACACAATGATTCCTGTAAGTGCAAGACCTTGAGAGTGATTTCCTGTATGTCCGCCTTCCGAAATGCGATTCAAAAAGTCTGCTACCCTAGTGAAGATTTCTCCTCCTACAACGAATAGCAAAATGAACTCTAAAAGTCAATAAGCCCAAAATGATAATCATCATTCTCTTTTGCAGCCTTATCACATATTTCTATTTTGCTTTCTATGCTGATGGATCTGCACCGGATATATTGGAAAACCACTTTTCTGCTCTTTCCTCTCTGTCATAACGAATCTCCTGTGCATATACAAGTTTTCACTGATTTGTGCAACAGTATTATACAAAAATTCATTTTATTCTCTCTATAGCAAAAGCCTCATGCCCTCTATAAATCCTCCGCGACAAATTGAAGGGCTGTGATAAGCCACCTAATGCAGCATAGGTCTGTAGGTAGGGCAATCCAGCCCGTCGGTACTTGTCGGAAGTGAGGAGTGCGGAAGTGAAGGACTATAAAAACAACAAGTTTCGAGCGACTTGATGCAGCATATCCCCGAAAAGGGGCAATCTGAGCCCTGTCGGTATTTTGCGAAAAACACAGAAACTGTGTTTTTTCGCTTAGTATCCGCCATGAGGCGAGGTTAGCGGAGACGTGCCCCACTTACAGGGATATGCTGCATCAAGCGTATCGTTATAATAATTTAGTAGTCCTTCACTACGAAAGGCTGCTGAGTGCAAAGCATGACCCCAATACAGGGATCTATACTGCTGCAGAGCAGGCCACTTTATTCTTCACCGCCTTCTTTTTCTTTTCTGCAAAAATCAGTACTCTATCCAAAATCCCCAATAGGGAGGGCATCAAGAAAATTACGAAGAAGAGGGAGCATACGGCGCCTCTTCCAATCAATTTTCCCAGCTGTCCGATAGCCGGAACGGAGGAGATAAAGGAAATCACATAGCCGACCACCGCCAAAATGGTTCCGGAAACGAATAGGGAGGATAGGCTCTTTTCAATGGAAGCAATAATAGCTTCTTTTCTGCTCTTTTTCTCTCTTTCCTCCTTGAAGTGATCCAAGGTCAAGATGGCGTAGTCCACCGTTGCGCCCAGCTGAATACTGGACACGATAACGTAGCCGATAAAAATCATATTGGTGCCTTCCAAGAAGGAGAAGGACATATTGCTCATAATGGCCAGTTCGATAGGAATCATTGCCACTACGGCAAAGAGTACCGACTTGAAGGAAAGCATTACCACCAGGAAGATGATTATCATGGACAGGGTATTTACCTTGGCATTGTCTGCTCGAAGAATAGTATCCATGTCCATAGTGGCGGTGGTATCTCCCACCAGATAGCTGTCCTCTCCTGTATAAACCTTCAAAATCTGTCGAATGGTCTTTACCGCCTTATAGGATTCCTGACTTTCTCCGGGAAGGTTTAAGGTGATGACCATTCTGCTGTATCCGTCTTTTCTGACTAAATCCAAGGAGGACTTGGGAACCATAAATTCCGGAACTCCCTCCGGTAATAAAGCACTTAAGGACTGCACATTTTCCACATAGGGTAGGGAAGTTAAAAGATTTCCCAAGGCCTTCTCTCTATCGATTCTTCCCTCCGGATAAATGGCAATCAAGAGATTTTCTTCTCCGAAAACTCCCATTGATTTCTTCTTCCATTTCGGAAATTTTCGTGCCTTCTCCCTTTACCACCGCACCGTTACTAAATCGGAAGTCATTCATTCCCTGCATGATATTTAAGGGATAAACCAAAAGAATAGTAAGAATCAGCACAAGGGGGCTAAGTTTATAAGCAAGCTTTGCCAAGGGCTTAAAGGAGGGCACAAAGGGCTTGTGTCTGGTCTTTTCCACAAAGTTCCACATCCGAAGCAAAAGAGCAGGCATAAAGAAAATAACCGTTAAAAGGCTGAACACCACGCCCTTTGCCAGCACGATTCCCATATCCTTACCGATGCCGAAGCTCATGGCACAGAGAGCCAAAAAGCCTCCCACAGTGGTTAGAGAAGATGCCAAAATCGTGCTTAAGGACTTTCCTACCGCATAGGACAGGGCCTTTTCTTTATCCATGCCTTTTTCCAGTCCGGTTTCAAAGGAGTGAAGCAGGAAGATGGCATAGTCCATGGATACTGCGATCTGCAAAATTGCCGCCACATTGTTGGTGATAAAGGACACCTTTCCTAAGAAAACATTAGTGCCTCGGTTTAAGCCTACCGCCAGCAGGATGGTAATCAGGAATAAGAAGGGCTCTCCGTAGGAATTGGTCATCACAATCAGAATCAGGAAAATAAAGCCAAGTCCAAGTGCTAAAATTAAGCCCATCTGACTGCTTACCTGTTCCTCCACCGTCTTGCTCTGTACGGCAAGGCCGGCATAGACCGCCTTGTCTCCCAAAAGGCTTTCGATTTCCGTAAGAGCCTTCTTAGTTTGCACGTCACTGTCTCCATTTACAAAGACTACATGAAATAAGGCATTTCCATCCTTATAATCTAAATCCTTTTCCTTCTCCTTTTCTTCCATAAACTCGGGAGCATAGGCACTTTTAGAGCCTGTGGAAAAACTCACCCGGTCTACTCCGGAGATATGCTCTATCTGCTCCTTATAGGAGAGGGCTTCTCCCATGGAAACGTCCTTCAGCATGATTCTTGCTGTTCCGGGATAGCCGAAGCTATCCTCCATTTTATGAATTCCCTGCTGGGTGCGAGAGGACTCAGGAAGATACTTACTTAAGTCGTAGTTTACCTGCACAAAGAGGCAAAGAATCAGGGAGATGCCTAAGAGTCCCCAGAAAACACGACTGATTTTTTCTCTATATTTAACAATAAAATCTGCACATTTTTCGCTTATACTCATTTACTTCCCTCCTTTGAAAATAGAGGTGATTCCTTTCCATACCTTATGCGCCACCTGTCCCAGTCTGTCCCAGAGGCTAGGCTCTTTCGTTTCTTTAGTCTTTACTTTTTCTTCCTTTACTTCTTTGATTTCTTCGGTACGTAAAGTTACTGCCACATCCACAATATTGTCATTTTCAGAAGGCATTAAGGACTCAATGGGTCTGTTGGGATCAATTTCCAAAACTGAAGACTTTTCTCCTACATTTTCATCCCACTTCTTCTCCACAAGAGCTTCCAGCTCTCCCTTGGCATTACGAACAACTCCGGTAGAATCCAGTACAGCCTCTCCGCTTTTCAGCATTTTATCGGTAGCATTTAAATTATTTTCAATGGAAGCATAGGCCTCCTCTCTCTTTCCTCGAATGTAAGCATCCTGCTCCTGCAAACTTCCTCGTAAATCCTCCATGGTTTTCTGGCTGTTTTCCAAAAGGGTGTTTAAATTTCTTCCTGTTTCCTCCCCCTTCTCCGCGTAGCTTTTTCAAAGTTTCCTGCAATCTCTTCACATCCTCAATGTTATCTTCCAAAACAGAAAGGCTCTCCTTGGAATTTGTTAATCCGGAATGGGCATTGGAGGAAAATTCCTTTATGGCAGGACTTAGCTTTTCCATGGCAAGCTTCTGCATCTCCGCCTCTGTACTATCCGCCTCTGCCTGCAAAGAAATATATTCCTGCACAATAGCCATAATCTGATCCTTCAAAGGAGAACCCTCCAGTTTAGCCGACAAGTTCGCTAAGCTGTTCTGTACAGAGCCCTGCTTTTTGGCGGAAAGCAATGTTTCTACCTGATTAAGACTTTGCTGAGCTTTATCAATCTCTGTCTGACTTGGCACATCTCCTCGAAGAGCCACCAAAGAATCCTCCAGTTCCAGCATGGCATTTTGCAAACGGTTCATATTGCTCTGACTTTCGCTGATATTGTTCTTGGCATCCCGGCTCAGTCCGTTAAAGTCCTCCACATTTTCCGTAAGGGGGCTAATGCTGTTATTTACAGTCTCCATATCCTGATAGATTTGGTCTCTACTGTTTTGATAAGCTCTTCCTTCTTCCTGGGTCTTCCGAAGAAGAGCCTCGCTATTGGCGATATTTTTCCGCATTGCTTCCAAGGACTTCTGAGAAGCATCCAGAGAATCCAAAAGACTGTTTCCGGCATCCTTTAGGGCATGGTAGGAGTCCTCCGACTCTTCCTTTGCCTCCCGTAAATCCGTGATTTTCTCCACCTGTGAAGAACGAAGGGGTGCCATCTGAAATTGTAAGCCGGAAAAGCTGAAGGAGTTACTTCCCACCTCAATGGTAAAGTCGTCTTCCTCTCCGGGAAGAAGGACAAAAATCACTTCCTTCTTCTCTCCCAGGGATACTACCTGAGCCTTCTCCGCCTTTAGGGATAAAATGTCCTCTGCGCTAAAACTGCTTCTGGCCATCATCACATAGTTTTTCGCCGCATAATCCTGAGCATTGGGATTCTTTGTAAACTGCACATGAATTTTCACCAAGCCCTTCTCTCCCGCAAGGGTTTCCGGCTGTACCTCCAAACCGTTTAGCTCGTAGCGAATCTGAATATTCCAAGGCAAGAGACTGTAGGGTTCTGCTGTTTCTCCCTCCAAAAAGAGAGAATCCACATTTCCCTTGGACAGATCCAAGGTATGCTGATTTCCATTAGACTGCACCGCTACACTGTTGCTAAGGTTTTTTACATTTTCATAAGTTCCGTAATCTGTAAGACTGGAATAGCCCTTGGTTTCATACTCTCTTACTAAAGATCCCTGCTTGAATTCTCCGGTGGGGCCTAATAAGGCATAGTAGTTCTCATGATAGCGAGGGCTTTTTGCACCTCTGCCAAAGCCGAGATGGACAAGGCAAGGACCTGACTGAAACAAAGAGCAATACAAACCGCTCTTTTTCCATTGCTTATTCCTTTCACTACCCTTTGCTTAGCATTTCGAATATTCTTCTGATTATCATTCTGATTACCGTTTTTGATGGTTTACTATTGCTCTATTGTAAATTTTCTGATTTTTCATGATTGTACCCTCCTTGTTCTATAAAATTCCTACTCTACTTTTGTCTTTAAAACCATTCTGCTTTCATGACAGTTTTTAAGACATGTCTCCATACTTTTGCTCATACTGTCTTTAAGACGCTTCCTATACTCTCTGTCCATACTATCTAATACTCTTTTCTTTGTTTTTCTCCTTTTTGCTATACTAAAAAGAAAGATATGGGCAACAGATAGATATCCTAAGCCTTTAGCAACAGAAAAACGGATCAATATGGGACAAATGTGGTATAAAAATGAAAAAACAAAGAGTGTAGGAAAAGAACCCAACGGCAATTGGCGGAAGCCTTGGAATTTTATTTACAAAAAAAGCCCCTGGAAAAGATTACCGTTCGGGAGCTGATTGAGAAGGTCGGTATCAATCGAAAGACCTTTTATTATTATTTTCCGGATATTTACGGACTTTTGGAATGGATGGTAACACAAGAAAGCCAAAGATTGATTTTTGAAATTCAGAATCAGGAGGACTATGAAAATTCCCTATCCCTGGTTTTTGATTCCATTGAGAAGAACCGTCATTTTGTAAACTGCGTTTATGATTCCATGGGTAGGGATGCTCTGGTTCGCTTCTTAAATAAGGACTTTCGTAAGGTCATTTCCTGGGCCATGGAAAAGGGTATGGAGGATGTTTTACAGAGGAATGGGGGGAAAATAACGGAAGCTTCCAATCCCTTGGGCATTGAGCAAAAGTTTTTGGATACTTTGGTAGACAGCTATATCGCCAGCATTGCGTAAATCCTGCTCCTCTATCTGCAGAAAAAGTCCCCCTTTAATAAGCAGGAATGTATTCGATTTATCTTGCGGTACCTGCAATCCACCATACCGGCGGCATTGGAGGAATTTGCACGATAAAAAGGGAATATAAAAATCAAACCAGATATTTTTTACGCAATAAAGGTTCTGAATCGGGGCACGCCCCCGCTAGCTTCGCCTCTTTTTCTTAAAGAATATTCAGTAATGGAACGCATTCTATTTATTAATTTATTTACTATACCGATATTACTATAAGTGAAATAGCATGCAAAAACCGCATGAAATTGTTTAAAAGAAAGGGAGATGGGTTAGGAGGTAAAACTATGACAGTAACTGAAATGGCGAATTATGCCCTTAAAAAACAGGATTATGAGAAAGCCACTTCTAAACAAGGCTCTTCCGATAGCGAGGGGAATCAATCTATTTCCGACTTAGAACGATCCTATCGGAATGCAGAAGCCACAGGTGGAGACAGATGGTTATGTGGTTGGAACCCCGATGTGGAGCCGAAGCATATTGTACCTATAAGTAAAGATATTGAAGATTTAGTGAAACACCAAATCAGAGAAAGATATTTAAAGGAACAGGGTGGGAGCTCCTTTGAGAAAGTCCATAGTTATAACGAAAAATACAAGGCCTATGCAAAGACCAGGAATGGCCCGGAAAGAATGTCCGTTCTTTATACCATAGAGGAGTTAAAGTTTTCAGAAATGGATAAAATCATGGGATATATCAAAAGTAAAGTTCCGGGACTGGCATCATCCCTAAGCCCTATGATCCGGCTATTGTGCAGGAGTACATTAATCAGGAAGAAGGAAAAGACAATAAGGATATTAATATTTCCGTATAAAATGTAAGTTTTACGAGATAAAAGAATCCCTAAAATCAAGCGGTATGATTTCATGTCTGCCTGGTTTTGGGGATTCTTTGAGTATCTACAAAAGTGCTACTCTTCTTTATTTAGTCTCTATTTTTGGGAAGCATAATCCTTGCTGCCTTTTTGTGATTTCGATACTGCCTGCTTTATAAGCGCCTCCGAAACTCTCCGTCCAAGGTCCATTCCACCGGCTTTTTCCCCTGAAACTCTAAATAATGGGTTTTGAAAAAGCTCACATAGGATGATCTTCCGGAATATCTCCCGAAGCAGGGTTCCTGCAATCTCTCCCAGCTCACCGATATTTTTCGGAGAGCGAATCAGTAAAACCTCAAATTCTCCATCAGCCAAATCTATATTCATCTTTCTCCTGAAGGTTCTGTCCCAGCAGCCCTGAAAAAGCCTGCCACGGAATAGGCGTTGGAAACGGCGCCAAAAATATACTCTCCTCTTCGAAAAATTTTCAGCAGAAATTTTTAGGGGAATACTCTGACTCATATTCTCCGGTAAGGGTACGAAGTGATTCCAGCAAATACGCCAAATGCCCCAAATTGTTTTTAATTCCTGGTCTGTTCCCATAGCTCACCTTGGTAAAGGCTCCTAGGGCTGCAATATAGTTAAAATATTTTTCCCTGAAGACTTCCCCACATCATAAGAAAAAGCATTTCTCCTTCCACCATAGCCCTCAGATTCTCCTGCAAATCTTAGGAATTCCCTAAGGAGTAGGGCAAAAGTCATTGGTGGAGCGCAGGAATATAGCCCATGGGAATATCCAACTTTTCCTTCAGAATGGCATTCATAAGATAATGCAGTGTTCCGTCTCCATCGGCGCAGACCAGCAAGTCATAATCCTTCCCCAGCTTTTTTACCAGTTCTTCCGTTCGTAAGTCCCTATGCTTGGGAAGAATAGGAAAAACCGTTACGATACAGCCTAATAAGGAAAGACCTTCTACCACCCGATAGCAAAGCTCCTTTTCCCTTCCCCTGTCCACTCTGTGCGTTCATTAAAAGCAATACTTTTTTCATAAGGCTTTCCTCTTGTTTAATGCGTTACATGGGATAATCATACCATGTTGTTTTATAAGATTTAATTAGACCTCCGAAATGACTTTGGAATTATCATCTCACTATTATATCTTACTCCTGATTAGTCACATAGTTTTTACTATTAAAAAAGAGGAATACATCTTGAACATGCTTCCTCTCTTCCTTCTTCTATTATGCGGTCTTCTTAGCCGCAGGACCTAAGTCCTTCATCTTCTTCTCTAAACGAGCTTCCTTTTCCTTGGCCTTTGCCTGGAAGTCCTTAAAGGTATTCTCTTCTACAATTCCTACAAAAACCTCTTGATAGTCTTCGCTACCCCTTTTCCTGAATCCGCAATACATAGCAATCGGAGAGTCCATAAAGTGCATCCCTCTTCCTCTGCACTTTGGAACTCTTCCTCAGGAATAAAGCTAAACTGCTCTCCATCCTTAACGGTCTTCTTCCATAAACGATTACGAACACCCTTGTCCTCATCCTGTAGGTAGGTATTCTTGTAAGCTACAACTTCTACTTCCCCCTTAGTGGAAACAGAGAATAGCGGATTCTCGTGGAAAATGTAAGCAACTCTGGCAGACTTACTGACAGGATCGTTTACCTTTCCTTCAACATATTCTACATGAAGCTGTAACTGCTCCTTCGCCAATGCTGTGAAGGAAAATAATAAGATGCCCTAGGAGGCACATCATTAACAATGAAACTCTTTTTAACATATAGGATATCCCTCTTCTAACGAAAAATAAAAGCCAGTATCTCACCGGCTTTATTAGTATATCCGTTTTTCGTTATCATGACAATCTTCGGGGAAAAAGATACAGAGTTTTGTAAATTTTTTGTAAGAACTTAAGGTTTTGAAAATACCTTCACTAATTCAAGAGATTCTAATTCTTGAATGGTCTATTATACCTTAAGCTTTTTGCGTTCCAAGATGCATGGATCTATTTCTGTTCTGTAAATAAAGGAACAGAGAATATCCAATAAAAATCGCCAAAGTATACAAGACGAGATCATTAACATCCACCACATAAATCGGGGAATGGAAAAGGATATTCAGAAGAAGCTGAATACATTCAATACCAAATCAATCAACACCGACATAGCAACGCGTCTTCTTTTCTCCTTCACTACGGAAAAAGAGAAGTCCCGGTAAGGGAAGAAATGATACTACTATTATAAGATTGGTTAGCATGTTGTATCTCAAAAACAAGAACGGATTCAACTCAATATTCTGAAGGATCTGCGGGATGGATAAATCCCTATGGCTTATATGCTATGAGGAATAAGATAAATCAGCCCAAGCAATGCCATATAGCAAATCAATCCCCGGCGATGTCCGAAACTATACGCTCTCCTCAGAGAAATAAGGTAAATCAGTCCAATTACCAAAGCTAAAATGAATACTCTACTATAAGGATATTGCAAAAGGAAACTAATCATAAGAATCACCCCTTTCGAATGACTTTATTGCAGAAATGCATCGGAGATATACTGCCTTCTAAAAAATATAATCCAAACTTCCAATGTCATCTCAATGAAGTAAATTGTTAGCTCTTCTTTCACCCGTATGCTGTTGTCTGTTAGTAATAGTTTTTAGCACTTACCCCATAGCAATATAATTAAAGCTTTCTAAAATATTAATTCTTTATTGACCTAAATTCCCAAGAAAAATCACTTAGTGAAAAATGTTTTTACTAAAGAAAAATGAAAGGACATGATTATTCTGGCTGAATATTCCGGTGCAGACGGAGCTATTCCGAAAAGCAGAAACCGCTGATCCGGAATAGGAAACCGTTTTCTCACCACATAAAGATTGATTAAATC
>BNJS01003308.1_pt1 | contig 62250 bp, 61 predicted proteins | sample 8540461 | NCBI WGS metagenome assembly BNJS01 (sample SAMD00202454, study PRJDB9452) | human saliva metagenome | isolation source: human saliva | place: Japan
CTCGTGGACACTTCGGGGCTCAGGGGCCAGGGCTGCGCCCGGCTACCCGACGGCGGCTGAGGGCTGGGCCGGGGGCACGGCGCCCCCGGTCAGGAGCTGGCGGGCGCACAGCCCGGCGACGCACTCCTCGGCCGGGTTGAGGCCGAGCCGGTTGACGTCGATGTGCAGCAGGTCCAGGGCCCGGCGCCCACCGGTGCCCGCCCCCATGACTCCGATGGCGCGCCCGGCGTCGTCGGCCAGCTCGCCGATGGCACCGGCCGCCTGGCTCCAGGACGGGATCTCATCGAACTGGAACTCGATGACCTCCAGCAGCTGCTGAACGATCGGCCCCAGGGCGCTGCCGTCACGCAGGTGCGCGGGAAGCCGCGATCCCCCACATCCGCAGGTGGGCGGAGAGCAGCTCGGCCTCGGGCAGCGGCGCACTGCGGGCCGCCAGCGCCAGGAACCGCGCCGCCAGGGCCGCCCGCGGCACCGGCCGCGGGATCTGCCAGACCTGGTGGTCCAGGCACCATCGGCTGGAGACATAGAAGTGGCGCTCGGCCTCCTCCACGCCGGCCACTCCCCCGTACTTGTCGTACTCGGGACCGTAGACACCGAAGGCGATACCGGGCCGGCTCGCGCCGGTCCCCCCGGTCATCGGGTCCGAGACGAGGCGCTGGACCGTGCGCGCCTCGGCCTGCTGGGCCACGGCCCCCAGCTCGCGCATGCTCGCGTAGGCCTCATCCAGAACGCCCTCAACGGCCTTGAGCCGCAGCCGGATGTGGTGGCCGCGCAGGTCGACGAAGCGCAGGAAGTGCGCCGAGCGGATGTCCCACTGGCCGCGGGCCCGGGCCAGCCACTGGGCGACCTCGGGCAGCAGGACGTCGGTGTCGTCCCCGCCGGCGCAGTAGATCCGCGCATACAGCCAGCCGACGCCCTCACGCTGGCCGGCCGTCGCCGCGCCCCGCTGACGCATCGAGCTGTGCTGGGCGCGCAGGTTGCCGAAGTCGGCGGCCGCCATCTCCAGGGGCTGGATCCCCGGGATCGAGCCGCCCGCCTGCGGAGTCACGCCTCCCTGGCCGGACGGTTCGGACTGAATGGACTGGCTGGACTGATCGGGCTGCCCAGCGCGCTCCGCCTGCTCACCGGCCCGCGAGCGCCCCCCGAGCCAGCGCAGCCTGCGGGAGCGGATGAGCCGGCTGGGCTGGTTGCGCTGCTCGCGCCGGTTGGACTGGGCGTCGTCGTGGGCGCTCATGCCATGCCTCCCAGGTTCTTGGGCCACTGGAGCCCCACCAGGTACTCGGCCACCGTCGGCTCGCCGTCCTGGGTGAGTCCCAGGGCCTGGCCGCGGGCCGGGAGGGCCTCGACGAAGCTGATGTGGGCGGCGCCGGGGTCGATCCAGCCGCGCAGCGCCAGCAGCGAGACCGGCGAGGTGAGGTCCACGTAGCGGGGCTTGTGCTGGTCGAAGGTGGCGCCCTGGGAGGGCATGTGCTGGTGAACGAACACCTCCGTCGGTATGTCCCACTGCTTGCGCAGGTCGTCCATGTGCAGCAGGGTCGTGGTCAGGTCGCGGTCCATGAGCGGGGCGATCCGGTCGGCCGGGAAGGTCCAGGACTCGCGCCGGGTGACCAGCCGGCCGGCCACGGTCCGCTCGGCGTGCGTCACCTCGTCGGGCAGGGGCCCGTTCAGGTCCCGACGGCGGCTGGTCCAGTGGTCCGCGAACGGGGGCAGCCGGGACCACGGGTCGCTCAGCAGCACCAGCCAGGACAGGTAGCCGCCCAGGAGGTACTGGGGGTCAGGCCCAGGTAGGCCAGTCCCACGGGCCCGGCGTCGTCGGCCAGGAACAGGGTGCTCGTGGCCGGGTCGTGGACGAGCCGCAGGGAGCTGAGGGGGACCGCGTCCGGCGCTCCCGGCTCACCGGGCAGGCCCAGCGGCGGCAGGAGTCCGCAGGAGACGGCCTGACCGGTGTTGCACTCGGTGCTGGCCTGGATCTCCAGGACCCGCTCGGTGCCCCAGGCGGTGCGGATCCGTGTGGCCAGGCGCTCCCGGAAGCCGGAGCCCAGGAGCCGGTGGAAGCGGGCCTGGAGCGAGCCGTTGGCGTTGGTGAAGGCGTTGACGACGGTCAGGCCCCCGCCGGCGGCGTAGGTCCGGGCGCTGGGGGCCACCGGCTGGAGGAAGGCGCCCAGGTGCCTGGGCGAGCCGGAGTGCCCGCCGGACAGGGCGGCGCGCTCCTCATCGGGGCCGGCGGCGTAGTCGAGCCCGGCGGCGCGCAGCATCTCCTGGTCGCCGTCGGGGGCGTGGGCGATGGTCATGAAGAAGGCGAGCGGGTCCTTGCACACCCCGCCGTTTCCGAACAGGGAGACGAAGCGGGCCACCATGAGGTCGTAGATGTGGGAGCGGGCCACCCAGGGGTCGGCGAGCTCGCCCAGGGTCTTGACGTCCTGCTCGAAGGGGGCGTCCTCGAGGGGTCGACCCAGCTGCGGGTCGACTCGCGGTCCTCGTAGAGGAAGCCGCTGGGGCGCTCGCCGAGCTCGCCGTCGGGGAAGACGCGCTCGGCCAGGCGCACCGTGCGGTTGAGGAGCTCGGCGCGGCCGGGCCCGTCGGCGGCGCCGACGGCGTCGTCGAGCCGGGCCAGCCAGGCCAGATCCTTGCCCCACTGGCGCTGCTGCTCCGGTGAGAGTGAGGCGGCCAGCAGCGGGAAGGGGTTCTCCCCGCGGTACCAGGGCACGTGCGGCACGATGGCGCCGGAGGCCAGCAGCCGCTCCAGGCGCAGGCGGGGGTCGGCGCCGCCCACGCGCTCGCAGGCGTCGCGCACGCTGAGCACGGCGTGCATGCCGCCGCCGGTCAGGGCGTCGTGGGTCTCCTGGAGCCAGCGGGCGGGCTGGACACTCTCCTGGCGGAAGACCATGCCGTTGCCGTACTCGTGCTCGCCGAGGACGGTCAGCGTCTCCGCCTCGGCCTCACTGGGCGGGTACTGGCCGTAGGCGCCGGCCGCGCCTGGACCGGGATCGGCGCTGTAGGCCCGACGCACGGGGGCGGGCTCGAGGTAGAGGGCGCTGTCGGGGGCCAGGTCCTGGGCGGTGGTGCTCAGGATGCGGTAGGCCAGGTGGGTGGCCACCATGCGGTGGCTGCGACCGGTGGAGGGCCGGCCCGCCTCGTTGACGGTGGTCAGCCCCGAGAAGGGGCTGGTCTTGAGGGCGGCCCGGGTGGCCAGGGTGTAGAGGGTGCGCAGGACGCGGGGGTCCTCGAGCCTGCGGCCGCGGGCGGCCAGGGTGGAGATGAGGGCCGGGGCGGCGATCGCCAGGGCCTCCTGGTAGCCGGGCTCGTCGAGGCCGGCCGCCAGCAGCTCGCGGCTGCGGTCCAGGTCGACGTCGACCAGGACGGCCAGGCGCGCGCGGGTCTCCTCCTTGCGGGCCACCAGGGCGTCCCAGCGCTCCAGCAGCGCGCGCAGCTCAGCGGGCAGGGCGGCCAGGACCTCCTCGGACAGGCCGGTGGCGCGCCCCTGGAAGACGCGGCGCTTGGCGCGCAGGACCGGGCGGCGCTCGGCCTTGTCCAGGGTGGGGACGATCTCGTAGAGCGGGTCGAGCAGCTGCTTCGCGGCGCCGTCGAGCACCTCGTCGAGCCGGCGCAGGTAGTCCAGGTTGCCGATGACGGCGGCGCTGGTCTCGGGGACGGCCCGCACCGGGAGCCCGCCCAGACGCACGAGGGTCGGCAGGGCCACGGCGGGCTGGGCCAGGGCCGGGGGCTCCGGCTCCGATGCCGGTACCGACGCTGGTACGGCGGAGGACGGAGCGGACGGGATGGGCTCCCCGGGGGTCACGGCGGATACGGGCTGCGGCTGTGGCTGTCGGGAGGGGAGGCACCGGCACGAGAGAGAACCGGCTGCGTCATAGGAGGAAACCTTTCACGAGGGCGTACAGCCAGTAGCCTATCCATACAATGCTCATCACGAAGGCCAGCAGTCCGAGAAGAGAGCACGCCAGCCCGTAGATGAAGTAGCCCCAGCGCACCGCGGGCCGCATGACGGCCAGGGCCGGCGGCAGGGGCTGGCGCCTCAGGACGCAGCGCAGCACGAACATGGATCGCCCGCGCAGGTTGACCGAGCCGGTGGCCGCCTCGACCGCGGCGACGCCGTCGGACTGGGTGAGGGGGTTGAGGTTGGTGACGAGCATCGTGAGCTGGAAGGCGCACAGGGTCAGGGCGACCTGGCGCACCGTTCCCGTCGAGGCCCAGGCGATGGCCGCCTCCAGGCCGCAGACGACGCCGTCGGAGAAGATGCCGGCCAGGGCCAGCATGGTCAGTCCCGCGCCGGGAGCGCACCCGGTAGGAGTCGGTGCGGTCGACGTAGGCGATGGGGATCGCCCAGAACATGAGCGCCACCCCCAGTCCCCGGATGGGGGTGCCCAGGTAGCCGGCGACGATGGCGTGCCAGGACTCGTGCAGCAGGATGCTCACCAGCTGGATCGCCACCGCCGTGACGAGGACCAGGACGCCGGGGCGGGGCCCACCGGCCAGGGAGCTGAGCACCATGGCCCCGGCCGCGTAGCCGCAGGCCGCCAGTGCCAGGAAGACCCAGCTGAGCGCGGGGGCCGGTAGGCGCTGGAGCAGGGTGACGATCGGGGCGACGATCCGGTGGTACTTGCGGGCGATGATGATGCGGGGCAGCCACCAGCCCCCGCTGCGGCGGGGCCTCTCGACCTTGAGGTGGCGGGCCCGGCGGGGCTGGGCGGTGTGGCGTCCGCGGGCTGCGCCTGGTGCGCACCGGGGCCTCGAGGGACGGCGGGTGGGGAGGCGGGTTCGCCGCCCGCCAGGAGGCCCTTGTCGCGCAGGTTGTCGACCAGGCCCGTGATGCGCTGGGCGCCCGCCTCGTCGATGTCCTGGGGCAGCTCCTCGATGATGGTCGGCAGGGGGCGCACCCCGTCGAACTGGTTGACGATGAAGGCGGCGGCCGCGCCGAGCCGGTGGTACTTGCCCGAGTCGGAGTCGAACAGCATCGGCTGGTCGTCCATCCCGACGATGAGGCTCACGCCGCGGCGCAGGCGCGGGATCGGAGACGTCGGGGGGCTACCAGGGCTCGTCGGCGGGCTCGTCGTCGTGCTCATCGTGGGCTCGTGGCTCCCTCAGGTCGGTTCGCGGGGCTCCGGGGTACCGCTAGTGGCGGGCAGGAGACCCCGGTCCCCTACCCGCCACCATGGGGTCGTCAGCAGGACGTCGTCGATGCGCTGGCTGCGCAGGACGGGCACGAGGCCGAGGCGGCGCTGGCCGGGCACGAGGCCGAGGCGGCGCTGGCCGGGCAGGACGCGCTGGCGTGGCTGAAGGCACAACCCAGGGCGTTGCCCTCGGGCAGCTCCTCGACGCCGAAGTCACTGTCGGCGAGGGTGAGATCAATCGAGCTGTTCGTCATATGCTGTTCACCTCCTTCTCTCAGATGTCTTGTGGGCAGGAGCGGGGCCCGTTCGGGCCCCGGGGGTCCGGTCTGCCGGGACCGGGCCCCAACCCCGCGAACGGGGTGGTCTGTGGGACTCTGTGACGCGGTATGCAGTTCTGGGTCCGTATGGCCGACGGCGGTCAGGGGCGCTCGCGGCTGGTGGGCCGGGGCTAGCCGGCCGCCTCATCGGGCGGTTCTGTCAGCGGGCTGGCGATGGTGACGGCGAACATCTGGTGGCGGCTGACGCCGTCGGAGTCCAGCAGATGACGCACCGCCGAGGTGGCGAAGCCGGCGAAGACCGTCCCCACCAGTCCCCGGGCGACGGCGCGCAGGTGCAGCGAGTAGATGAGGGCGGCGCTGCGGCTCATGGTGAAAGCGGTAGCCGGCCGCCCCGCCCCAGGTGTCGGCCTGATCGAGGTTGGCGGCCACCGAGACGATGGCGCCGGCGCGGGCGAACTCCTTCTGCACCGCCATGCCCTCGATCTCCTCGGCCTGCGGCAGGGGGCGGACGAGGTCGACGCCGTCGAGCCGCACCCGGTAGATGCCGGGCTCGGCCCCGCGCGGGCGCAGGAGGAGGACGAAGGGCTCCAGGGGGCAGGACGCCGCATCCTGGCCCCAGGTGCTCGCGTCGTCGGCCAGGGCGTCGCGCACCATCGCCAGGAGGGGCTCGGCCTCAAGCGGCTCGGTGCCGTAGCTGGTCGACGACGAGCGGCGCTCGAAGGTCTCGTGCAGGCTGTAGGGGTAGGACTCCTGGGGGCCGAGGGCGAGCGCGTCCGGCCCCTGGCAGTCCAGCGGCGGGCGCGGGCGGCGCGCGGCCAGGCCGTCGGAGGTCGGCTCGGCGGGGCGGGCGTCCGATCCGGCGGAGAATCCGGCGATGAGCTCGCGCAGCGTCTCGAAGTCAGTACGCACGGCTGCCTCCCAGGTCGACGACGATGCAGGCCGGCTCCCGGGCCGGGTCGGTGCCCAGCGCCCGGGCGATGCGCTGCTCGTCCCAGCGGGCGCGGGCGCGCAGCGGCACCCCCAGGGCGTCGGCGACGAGGCGGATGACCTCGAAGGAGCAGCCGCAGTCCTGGACCGCGATGCGCAGGGCGAAGGAGAAGTACTTGCGGGCCACCTTGTCCACGTTGCCGGTCAGGACGATCCGGGCGCCGACGCCGTCGGGCAGGGGCTCCGTGCCCGTGTCCGACGCCGAGGGGCCGGGCCCGATGAGGGGCCAGGGCGTGGTCGCGCTCGATGTAGACGTAGGTGCCGGGGGCCGGCCGCTGCCCGGCCGCCCCCCTTCGACCTCGTGGCCCACCCTGCCCGCGCTCGGGGACGAGGACGTAGGCGGTCACCGAGCCGATGTTGCCGCCGGCGGCCGTCCAGCGGCGCAGCTGGCGCTCAGCGGGGTCTGGGCGACCTCGGCCCGCTCCTGGCCGGTGGGCTCGGTACCGAGCGGCTCGCGCACACCGACCGACAGCGCCAGGATCGTGGCGAGCTCGGACAGGGTGGGGCGGGTGACGACGTCGGGCTCGGCGCCGTCATCGGTGAGCGGGTGCGCGATCGGCCAGGGCTGGTCGAGGCGCCCCAGGTCGGCCGGCGGCAGGGGCGTGCGCGGGCAGACCGGCCAGTCGCGGAACTCGCGCTGGAGGCGCAGGTTGGAGGGCTTGTAGTGCTGCTGGTGGCCCTTGGAGTCGACGAAGGCGGCCGGCGGGATGGCCACGGACTGCTCGTAGCGGGCCCCCACGGGGGCCGAGGGCGCCACCGGCACCGGCTCCTCGCCCCGCCCGGCCACCGAGCAGACGGGGCAGCCGGGGCGGGAGACGACCGGGCGGTCGGAGTAGGTGAAGGTGGCCAGGTCCGTGCGCCGCGCGTCCCCGGGAAGGTGGGTGACGGTGGCGCGGGCGATGAGGGCGGCCACGGCCCGGGCGGCCAGGCCGACGACGATGTCGCGGCGGGCGGCCTCGGGGCGCGGGCCGATCTCGGGCTCGTCGGCGCAGGCGCAGGCCAGGCAGGGTGAGAAGGCCTCATCGACGTAGGGGCCGACCGTCACCGCCTCCTGCTCGGCGCGCACCCGCAGCAGCGCGATGCCCTCCTCCCGGCAGCGGCGCGCCACCTCCGGGGAGCGGGCCGCGGACTCGGCGGTCTCGATGAGGACGGTGAGGGTGTCCCCCGGCGGGGGGCGCTGTCGAGCCGCACCTCGGGCAGTGTGGGCTCCAGGGCGGCGACCATCTCCCCGGCCAGCTCGGTGTCCCCGACGACGGCGACCCGGGCGGCGGCCAGGCGGCGGGCGGCGTCCTGCCAGGAGTCGTTGACGCCGGTGGAGTCGCCCAGGCGGGAGAGCAACCGCGCCAGCTCGGGCGCCGGCTCGCCGGGGGCGGGCTCGGTGTCGCCCTCCTCGACGATGCCGCCGGTCCACAGCAGGGAGACGGCCTCGAAGGCGGCCTGGGGGCCGATGCCGGTGACCTCGCCGATCTCGTCGAGGGTGCGGGTGCCGTCGCAGGCCTGGAGCAGGGGGCCCATGTGCTCGCGGGCGAAGGCGCCGCCCAGGACCTGGCTCTTGCGGGCGCCGTCGATGATCCAGCCGGTCTCCTCGGGCCGCGCGCGCAGCCCCAGCCGGACCACGGGTCTGCGGGGGATGCGGAACTGCAGGTCGCGGCGGGCGGCGCGGCCGACATCGCCGGCGCGCATGACGGAACCCGTATCGTTCCCGGCCATCTCAGGCCACCTCCCCACGTCGCTCGGGCAGGAGGGCCGCGAGCGCGGGCAGGCCGTCGCGGCGCCCCTCGTAGCGGCCCGAGCAGGTCTCGCAGCGGTCGACGGCCACGGTCGGCGAGCAGGTGGTGATGCCGGAGACGAGGTCGATGGTCCACACCTGGCCGCCGATCGGGGCGACGTCGGCGTCCGTCGGGGCCGGGTCCTGGGGACCAGGGGGCGTCCAGGGCCTGCAGGGCCAGGGAGATGAGGCCGGCGCCCAGGAGCACGTGGTGGTGGGCGTAGGCCTGCTCCAGCGGGCCGTGCTCGGAAGAGACCTCGGGGGGCAGGGGGCGGTAGCCGTGCTGGCGGCGGCGCCGGTCGTAGCAGCGGTAGCAGGCGCTGCGGCCGGGGACCACGAGCGGCCCGCAACGCAGCTCGGTGGGGAACAGCTCCAGGCCCAGGGAGGGCATGCCCCGGGTGAAGGAGAGGGTGTCGAGGTCCTCGCGCAGTCCGGACTGGTCGGGGTCGGCGATGAGAACCGCGCGGTCGGCGTAGGGGATGTAGGCGCTGACCAGCCCCTGGTCGACCGGGACGACGACGTCGCCGTCCCCGGCGAGCCGCGCGGCGACGGCGCGCGCGAACCCGCCCTGGGGCAGGTATGCCGTCACCGGCCCCGTGGGGGCCTGCGGTGCCGGCTGCTGTGCCGGCTGCGCGGCCGGCGCGGGCGGCGTCGTGCTCATGTCGGGTCGGGGCTCCTGGGAGTCGGTCGGTGAGGTGGATGGTGGTGCGGACGTCGTGCTCATGGCTCAGGCGAAGGGCTGGCGGACGGGGTTGATCCCCTCCTCGTCGTGGACGGTCAGCCCCATCGCCCGGGGCGCCTGGTAGAGGCGTGGCGTGGCGAGGTAGCGGGCGTGGTGGCTGAAGGACAGGGGCATGGCCTCGGGGATGAGGGCCTTGATGACGTGCATGCCGACCTGGCGGGCCTCATCGGTGGTGATGTCGACGACGATCGCCTCGGCGCCGGCCCGCTCCAGGTTGGCGACGACCTGCTCGAGCGGATCGGGGCCGCCACTGCCGTCGGGGCCGCCACTGCCGCCGGCGCCGGCCGACGGTGCCGTGAGGGTGCCGATCCCGTCGAGGGCGTGGACGGGCCGCTCCCCCTTCAGGAGGAAGTCGAAGACGTGGCGCATGGACAGCTCGGCGTCGGCCAGGGCGCCACCGACCACGGTGAGGTCCTGCCCCTTGATCTCCTGGGCGCGCGGGCCGCGGGCGTGGCTGCGCAGGGCGATGCGCAGGGAGGCGAGCTCGCGGTGGATCTTGGCCAGCGCCCGCTGCGGGTCGATGTCGCAGGTGGCGGCCACCACCTGGGCCAGCTCGGGGTCGACCTGGGAGGTCTGGACGGCGTAGAGGGTGGGGACGCCGTAGTCGGTGGTGGCGTCGAACAGGTGGGTCTCCAGCTCGGTGGAGGTGCCCACCCGGTGGTACTCGGCGGCGACCTCGCCCAGGGTGTAGGGGTCGACGGCGACCGCGGGCAGGCGCAGGCGCTGGAGCCAGGTCAGGGCGATGGAGTCGCGCTCGATGACCTCGAGCAGGCCACCCAGGACCGCCTCGCGCAGGTCGGAGTGCGCGGCGGTGCCGGTGGAGATGGGGTTGACGAACTGCTCGGAGGGGGTGCGCACCGGGAAGTTGAGGTATGTCAGCACCGCTGGGACGAAGACCTCACGGCCGCGGGTCAGGGACCAGCCGCGCACCCATCGCAGGGGGACGCGGGGGTCTGAGGCGATGAGCCCGCAGTCGGGGTCCGCCAGCTCGGTGGCCGAGCACGCCGGCCAGCGTTCCGGTCCGATCGCGGCCTCGCCGAGACCGGCGGGGGTGTCCCACACCAGCTCCTCCTCCGTCCATGAGCAGCTGGAGTAGCGCTCCATCGTCTCCACGATCGCGATGTGTCTGGCGCGATCGGCGTCGATGGCCCCGCCGGCCCCGTCGAAGTTGCCCGCCTCGGCACGGTGATTCCAGGTGCGCTGTGACCTCAGCGCCTCAGAGGGATCACCCAGAAGACCGGTCCAGATCGCGAAGACCGGCTCTCCGGCCGCTTGGGGCAGCTCGGTGGAACGGGAAACCAGGCCGAAGGGAGACTCGAGTGACGCAGCACGAGCCAGTGATGGCGCGACGCCCTCAATGAGCGCAGAGCGGTACACGGACCCTCCTTCCTGGGAACGACAGAGGAGGCACACTTGGGGAAGTGCCGTTGGCCAAGAGCCTGCCGGAATCCAATGGGGCCTCGCATCGGCCTTTGATCTACTGCTTCATTCGCCATTCGGCTGGCTCTGTCCACCTTTGGTCGGGGCGCGTCTCGGAGCGTTTACACGGCGAATCTCCTTTTTCAGGTATTTTGTTCACTGTTCCCAGCAGGCCGCGCCCCCCACTGACCGCGGGCTGCACACATCTGCCCAAGGAGACTCATGTCTTCCCAGATTTCTCCCGATCGTGTCGGCCTGGCCCTGGTCGACGACGACGCGATGGCCCTGGCCCATCTGGAGTCCTACTTTCTCCGACGTCGAGGACCTCAAGGTCCTCACCGCATACACGCTCACCGCGGGCCGTCCTGCGGTTTCTGCAGTCGCACCAGGTCGACGTCCTCATCACCGACGTCCACATGGAGCACATGGACGGCGTGGAGATGACCAGGGAGGTGCTCCGCCTCTCGCCGTCGACCCGGGTCATTCTGCTGACCACGGTGGACACCGACGAGGACCTCCTGCAGGGCCTGGGGGCGGGCGCCAGCGGCTTCCTGCTCAAGAGCGCCCCGGCCGAGGAGATCATCGCAGCGGTGCGCACGGTCCACTCCGGGGCGAAGGTCGTGGCTCCGACGCCGACGACGCGTCTCATCGACTACGCCCTGGCCTCCGTGCGCGGCGCGGACGGCAGCGTCCACCTCTCGGAGAGGGAGCGCGACGTGCTCCACCTCCTGTGCGAGGGGGCCTCGAACCGCAAGATCGCCTCCCTGCTGGCCATCGCCGAGGCGACGGTCAAGTCCCACATCACCGGCCTGTTCCACAAGACGGGGACGGCCTCGCGCCTGGAGATCGTGGTGTGGGCCTTCAAGCACGGCTACGCCTCCAACAGCCCCATCACCATCCCGGCCACCAGCGCCCCGAGCGGCTCGTCCCCGGGCTCCGCTGCGCGCTGAGGCCCACCCGACCTCTGGGGTGCCGGCCCCGACTCCCTCCTGTCTCAGCCGTTGCAGGCCCGGATGATGATGAACAGGAGGACGAAGAAGACCCAGCCCGACGACCTTGGCCGGGCTCGTGCTGGGCTGCGAGGACGGGCGCCGGCCTCCTGGCGGTCCGCGAGGACGGCGGGGCGTCGTCACGCCCATCCCCGAAGGAGGCGCCCGGGGGCGCCTGCGGCGCGTCGGAGGTGCGACCGGCGAGCCGGGCGTTTCCCCCGCGGCCCAGGGGTCTGTCCTCCGCCCGGCCCCGGAGCGGCTCCCGACAGGGCCCGGCGATCCCCGGCACCGGGAAGGGTGCCGTCGGGCGCGAAGCGTCCAGGCGGCATCGGGAGCCGGTCGCGGCAGCATCGTCACCGACGGCCGCTGCGGGGGCGGGACGGGCGACTGCGAGACCCCGGGCCGCGGCCGTGCGCGAGGCGGTGCGGGCGGATGGGCGGTGCGTGCGGCTTGGCCGTGCGTCCGGCTCGACGGCGCCCGCCGCCCTCCCTTCCCATCGCCGACCGGCTGCGCCCAGCGGGCTCGGCGGAGGCGGGCTCCTGGCCCGAGTCGCCGTCGTCGTCGAAGAGCGGTGAGCCCATGAGCGGGTCACCCAGGACGGAGCCGAAGGGGTCGTCACCCAGGCCGATGTCGGAGGGCTCCCAGCCCGTGGGCGCCAGCGACACGGCATCATCCGCGTCGTCAGCGCCGCCAGAGCCGTCCGTCCGGGCCCGCTGCGGCCTCGGGCCCCTGTCGCCCACCGCGTCCGGGGCCGGCGGAGCGCCTCCCATGCAGCTCACCCAGGCGCGCAGCTCCGGGGAGCAGCCCGGGTTGTCCACGATGACGCCGCGCAGGTCGGGACGGTTGCCGGCCAGCACCATGAGTCGCCCGGCACCCGCCCTGGGGTCCCGGGCGAGCTGGAGATCGGGGTCATCGGGCGTCGGGGCAGCGCGGGGTCAGGGGGGCCAGGGCGCATGGGCAGCGGCGGTCATGGCACGAGCATCCCACGTCCCCCTTCGCCCGTGTCCCGGATCCGCACCCATCCGGCCGGTCCCCGCCCACATCCGGGCGGCATCCCGACCACATACCCCTCGGGGGTGCTTTGACATCTACCCCCTAGGGGTATGGTCCATGCCGACCGAGACAACGGAGGAGACATGGCCGGCTACACCGGATCCAAGGAGGACTACCTCAAGCGCCTGCGCCGCATCGAGGGGCAGGTGCGGGGCATCTCCCGCATGGTTGAGGAGGACGTCTACTGCATCGACGTCCTCACCCAGATCTCCGCCGCCACCAAGGCCCTTCAGGCCGTCAGCCTCGGCCTGCTGGAGGACCACATGAGCCACTGCGTCCTGCACGCCGCCCAGGCCGGCGACGAGGAGGGCACCGCCAAGATCCGCGAGGCCTCCGACGCCATCGCCCGGCTCGTGCGGTCCTGAGCGCCACGGTCCGCTCCGCGGCGGACCACCTGGTTCCCGTTCCGATCCACCCGTTTTCCGCACACGCTTCCCAAGGAGTGAGAGATGACTGAGTTCACCGCCGACGGTATCGACCGCACCACCACCCTCAAGGTCTCCGGACTCACCTGCGGCCACTGCGTCGCCCACGTCACCGAGGAGCTCGAGGCGCTCGACGGCGTCAAGGACGTCTCCGTCCTGCTCAACAAGGGCGGGCAGTCCACCGTCACCGTGCTCTCCGACATCCGCCTCGACGACGCCGCCCTGGCCGAGGCCATCGACGAGGCCGGGGACTACACGCTCGACGCCGTCGAGCGCGACGACCGCGAGCGCTGAGCCCGGACGTCCCCCGTCGGCGTCCCGAGCGCGGGTGCCGACGGGCGACGGCACAGACAGGAGGCTCACATGAGTGCGACCAGCCAGGGAATCCGGCGGGACAGCTGCGCACCGTCAACCTCTCCATCGGGGGCATGACCTGCGCCAGCTGCGTGGCCCGGGTGGAGAAGAAGCTGAACAAGCTCGACGGCGTGAGCGCCTCGGTCAACCTCGCCACCGAGTCGGCCCGCATCACCGCCCCGAGCGCGGTGAGCGTCGATGACCTCCTGGCCACGGTCGCTCGCGCCGGCTATACCGGCGCCCTGCTGGACGCCGCCTCACCGGATGAGTCGGCAGCCTCGGAGGCGTCACCGGCCGGGGAGCCCGCGTCGGCGACGTCGGCGGCACCGGCGTCGGGACCGTCCGTTCCCGGTTCGGCCGGGGGCGGACGCGGCACCAAGGGCACAGGCGGCCGCGCGACACTGTCCATGGCTGCGGCGCCGGCCACGCGCCCGGGCGCCCCCGCCGGCACCAACAGCACGAACGGCACCGCCGGCACCTCCCCCCGCTCCGCCTCCGGGAGCGGGGCAAAGTCCCTGGGCGCCTCGCATATGGAGCGGGCCGCCGACCTGCGGCTGCGGCTCATCTACTGCCTCATCCTGTCGGTGCCGATCATGGCGATCTCCATGGTGCCGGCCCTCCAGCTGCCGGGCTGGCAGTGGACGGTGGCGCTCATGGCGCTGCCGGTGGCGGTCTGGGGGGCCTGGCCCTTCCACAAGGCGGCCTTCCGGGCGCTGCGGCACGGGGCCTTCACCATGGACACGCTCGTGTCCCTCGGGGTGATCGCCGCGACCGGCTGGAGCCTGTGGGCGCTGGTGCTCGGCGGGGCCGGGCACATCGGCATGCGCATGAGCATGGAGCTGCTGCCCCGCTCCCAGGGGCATGCCGCCCACATGTACTTCGAGTCGGCCGCCTGGGTGACCACCTTCCTCCTGGCGGGCCGCTACGCGGAGGCGCGCGCCAAGTACCGTTCCGGCGACGCCCTGCGCGCCCTGCTGGAGCTGGGCGCCAAGGAGGTGACCCGGGTCGTCCTCACCTCGCCGTCGGGCAGCCGCGACGCCGTCGACGTGCTCGATGAGGACGGCTCGCCGCGCGCGGAGGCCACCCGCAGCGAGGAGCGCATCAGTGTTGAGGACCTGGCGGCCGGGGACCTGTTCCTCGTGCGGCCCGGCGAGAAGGTGGCCGCCGACGGCGTCGTCGTCGAGGGCCGCTCGGCCGTGGACGCCTCGCTGCTCACCGGGGAGTCCGTGCCCACCGAGGTCGAGGCGGGGCAGGCCGTCACCGGGGCGACCGTCAACACCTCCGGCGTCCTGCTGGTGCGGGCCACGGCCGTGGGCGAGGGGACGACGCTGGCGCGGATCGGCCGGATGGTGACGGCCGCGCAGGCGGGCAAGGCCCCCGTCCAGCGCCTGGCGGACCGGATCTCGGGGGTGTTCGTGCCCATCGTCCTGGCGCTGTCCGCCGCGACCCTGGCGGGGTGGCTGCTCACCGGGCACAGCCCGCAGGCGGCCTTCACCGCAGCGGTGGCCGTGCTTGTCATCGCCTGCCCCTGTGCGCTGGGGCTGGCCACGCCGACGGCGCTGCTGGTCGGTTCGGGCCGGGCCGCCCAGCTGGGCGTGGTCATCAAGGGCCCCGAGGTGCTGGAGTCGACGCGGGCGCTGGACACGATGGTCATGGACAAGACCGGAACGGTCACCCAGGGACGCATGAGCCTGGAGGTTGAGGCCTGCCGGGAGGTGGGTGCCGGCGCTGGTACCAGCGCAGATGCTGCCGCGGGCCTGAGCCCGCTCGGGGAGGAGGCGCTGCGCCTGGCGGGGGCGGTCGAGTCCGCCTCGGAGCACCCGGTGGCCACAGCCATCACGGCAGCCGCCCGCGAGCGACTGGGAGACCTGCCGACGCCGGCCGACTTCTCCAACCACGAGGGCCGGGGCGTCTCCGCCACGGTGGAGGGGCGCCGGGTCGCGGTGGGACGGCCGGGCTGGCTCGCCGGTGAGATGGGCGCCGAGGTTCCCGAGGCGGTGCGCTCCACCGTGGAGGAGGCCCAGGACTCCGGGGCGACCGCCGTCGTCCTGGCCGTGGGCGAGGCCGCCGATGGGGCCGCGAGCACCGACGCCGAGGCGCCGGACGAGGCCACAGCGGACAGAGCCTCCAACACCCCCAGCACCGGGCGGGGGCAGCCGCTGAAGGCTATGGCGGTCCTCGTGGTGCGGGACACGGTGCGGCCCTCCTCGCGGGAGGCGGTGGCGGCGCTGCGCGAGCTGGGGATCCGCCCGGTGCTGCTGACCGGGGACAACGTCCGGGCCGCTGAGCACGTGGCGGCCCAGGTGAGGGATCGAGCGCCGCCGACGTGCGCGCCGAGGTGCTGCCCGCCGACAAGCGCGACGTCGTCGCCGACCTGCAGGCCCAGGGCGCGGTGGTCGGGCATGGTGGGTGACAGGGGTCAACGACGCCGCCGCCCTGGCCCAGGCCGGCACGCAGGGGCTGGGATTCGCCATGGGCTCGGGGGCGGACGTGGCCATTGAGGCCGCCGACATCACCCTGGTGCGCACAGACCTGGACGCGGCGGTGGCGGCGGTACGGGTGTCGCGGGCGACCCTGCGGATCATCCGCCAGAACCTGTTCTGGGCCTTCGCCTACAACGTGGCCGCGATCCCGCTGGCTGCCGCCGGGCTGCTCAACCCCATGATCGCGGGGGCCGCCATGGCCGCCTCCAGCGTCATCGTGGTCACCAACTCCCTGCGGCTGCGCCGGGCCGGCTGACCGCAGGTCAGGGTGCGAGATGGGCGTCGGGGACCGCATCCCGACCCCTGCCCGGTCGTCGAGATCAGGCGCTCACGTGTTCTCGACGCGCAAGTTCTGCCCTTACCCCTCGAACGCGAGCCTCAGCGTACGACCGTGGCCACCGGGCTCACAGGGACCGGAGAAGGACAGGGCAGCCCTCAACCAGCCTTGGTCAGGTGAGCGACGACTACCGTCGATGTCCTGCTGCATCCGCTCACGGACGCACGAGGTGACCGCCCTGCTTCCTCATAGCGCTCGTGAGGGAATGCCGGCGGCCTCCAGCGCCCTGCCCGAAGTTCCTCTGCGTCGGCAGAACCCGTTTTGCTCGTTCGAGGTCGATAGAAATCTCGTTCCCGGAGGCGAGGAAGATGCGCTTGCCCCGGTAGCTCTCGACATGTCTCCATCGGGTTGTCGGCGCTCACGCGCGCCTCGTCCCAGGGTGCCCCGTAGACCATGCCGCCCCCGAGGCTCGGCCATCGAGGTCAGATTCGCCCAGTGGGTGATCGTTTCGGGCCGTCCTGCCCGCGCAGGTCGGCGGGTCCCGAGTGGCTGGAGACGGAGGCGAAGTGCCCGTAGTACTTGGCCGTGTACTTCAGGGGCCCCGAAAGCCGCCCATGGAGAAGCCGGAGACGGCGCGCCCGGAGAACTCCGCGATGGTGCTGAAGGTGGCGTCCACCCAGGGATGAGCTCGCTCATGTGGAAGGTCTCCCAGTTCCGAGGGGACCGACGTTCGAGGGCGACCGGGTTGCAGTACCAGCCGGCGAGTCCGCCGTCGGGCATGACGACGATGAGCTCTCGGCCCGCGGTCACAGTTTCACGAATGCCCAGTTTTGTCGAAGAGCCGGGCAGTCGTTGTCGCCCGATCCGCCTCCGTGGAGGAGGTAGAGCACCAGGTAGCGGCGTGCGGGGTTGTAACCGTCGGGCAGCAGCACGTTGACGGCCGGGTTCCAGCCGATGGACGCGTGGAGAACCGGTAGTACTGCATCCGGCCGCCGTCCTGGTGCTCGACGACGCTCAGGCCCGCAGCCTGGGCGGGCGCCGCAGCGGCGACGGACGCTCCGGTGCCCACGGCAGCGAGGGCGGCGGACCCGCCCACTCCCTTGAGCATGCTGCGTCGGTTGATACGCCCGGCTGCGCACAGCGCGCTCGAAGCCCTGAGGGCGGATCATGGGTGATCGGATGATCGGGTTTCTGGGTTCATCGGGTGGACAGCTCCTTGTCTGTGACGGTGCTGCCGAAGGAGCGATGAATCGCTCTCGCCGAATGCCGCATCCACCAGCCGGTGGGCGGGCGGACGGTGATCGTGAACCTGCCAGCGCCACGGTGGTCGACCACTGTCAGAGCCCTGCTGTCATTAAACCGTGCAGATTAAAATCTATGGGATCGTCTTCCCCATGAGTGCGATTCGCTGCCGAGGCGGATGCAGCGCGCGACCATCCGGGTGGCGCCGGCGGCGGTGCTCCCGCTATGCTCACCGCCATGACGACTCTTTCGCCCCCAGGCCCGCGCGATGATGGTGCGCACCCTTGGCGAGGGTCGAATGTGCATGCGCTGACAGCGCCAGCCGTCGCTATCTGACACGTAACGGTGAGAGTCCGAGCCGCCTGAAACCGGCTCGTCGCACTCCGCGGAGGCCCGCAACGCTCCCGTGTTCATCCCTCGAGAACCCGCCGCCTCGGCCGGCCCGCGCGCCAGCCGCCCCTGAGCCCGACGCCGCAGCAGCGCCTTGCGCTCGCGAGTGTCACGCCCCGCCAGGGGACCCGAGAGGACCTTCTGTCATGCATGCCCGCCTCAGCCCCGTCTCCAGCTCCAGCGACTCCGCCGACTCCACCTGTCCGGCCCGCCCGGACCTCCAGGCCCCTCAGGCGCCCTGCCACCTCCTCCCCCGCAGCCGCCTTCAGCCTCGGCGGACCGCTCCGCCCTCCTCACCGCCCCCGCCGTCGACCCGGCCGCCTTCGACGCGGTCCCCCGACCGCCGCGGCACGGCCAGCCTCAAGTGGGACTCCGCCGTCAAGCGCGGCCGCCCCGAGGACGTCCTGCCCCTGTGGGTGGCGGACATGGACCATGCCACCGCGCCGGCGGTCACCAGCGCCCTGCTGTGGCGCACCCGCCACGGCATCTTCGGCTACTCCGAGGCCCGACGACGCCTACCGGGCGGCCCTGACCGGCTGGTTCTCCCGCCGCTACGGCTGGCAGGTGGAGGCCGAGTGGAACACCGTGACCCCCGGCGTCGTTCCCGGCCCTGGCCCTGGCCGTGCGCGCCCTGACCGCACCGGGCGAGGCGGTCCTCATCGAGGAGCCCGTCTACTACCCCTTCCGCGACGTCGTCGAGGTCAACGGGCGCACCGTGGCCGCCGTCCCCCTCGTGCGTGACGCCGACGGCGTCTACCGCCGCGACCTGGCCGCCCTGGAGGAGACCATCGAGGCGACCGGTGCGCACCTGCTGCTCCTGTGCAACCCGCACAACCCGGTGGGCCGGGTCTGGAGCCGGAGGAGCTCGCCGCGCTGGAGGAGGTCACGGCCCGCCACGGCGTCGTCGTCGTGGCCGACGAGATTCACGCCGACCTGGCCCTGCCGGGCTTCGCGACGACGCCCTTCGCCTCCCTGGGCGAGGCGGCCGCCGCACACACGATCACCTGCACCTCGCCGTCGAAGTCCTTCAACCTGGCGGGTCTGCAGGTCGCCAACATCCTCATCGCCGATGCCCGCCTGCGCAGGGCCTTCCGCCGAGGCTGGCCACCACCGGCTACTCCCAGCCCAATACCCTGGGCCTGACGGCCTGCCGGGCCGCCTACGAGCAGCGGGACGCCTGGCTCGACGCCCTGCGCGAGCACATCGCCGCCGCCCGGGCCCATGTCGAGGCGCGCCTGGAGCGGATCGAGGGGATCGAGGCCGCCCCCTGCGAGGGCACCTACCTGCTGTGGCTGGACTGCTCAGGATTCCTGCAGGCCGCCGGGCTCGAGCCCGAGCAGCTCGACGAGGTCATGCTCCACGAGGCCGGGCTCTGGCTCGACGACGGCCGGATCTTCGGGCGCCGGCGGCGAGGGCTTCACCCGCATCAACGTCGCCTGCCCCGCGCCACCCTCGACGCCGCCCTGGACCGCCTGGAGGCGGCCGTCGCCGCCGTGACCGCGCGCGCCGCACCGCCCGCAGGCCGGGCAGGGGCCCCAGCCGCCCCTGTCCGCCTGAGCCCGGCTTCGCCCGGGCCACGCGAACAGGGCCAGGCCCGCAGGCGTCCGGTCACCGGTCACCAGCCCGCGCCGCCGTCGACCGTCAGTCATCATGTCCTTCCCGCCGCACCCCGCCCGCGAGGAGAAAGCACTCATGACCAGTCCGTCCGCCCCCAGCCCACTGCTCAGCACCGAGTGTTCCCAGCCGCCGGCCGCCCGCACCTTCCCCATCCACCATCACCCGACGTCGTCGGCCCCGGACCCACAGCTCCGCCTCGAGACGCTGCTGGTGCGCTCGGGCACCGGGACCGACCCGGCCACGGGGTGCGATCACGACGCCGATCCACCTGTCGACCGCCTACGGCCACCCGGGCCTGGGCGAGTCGACGGGCTACGACTTCACGCGCACGGCCAGCCCCTACCCGCGACGTCCTCCAGGACGCCCTGGCCCCGCCTGGAGGGCGGGACGGCGGCCTTCGCCCTGTCCTCGGGGATGGCGGCCCTGGAGCTGGTGACCCGCACGCTGGCGCCGCACGGCAGCCGGATCGTGGCTCTGCGGGACCTGTGCAGCGGCTCCTTCCGCTTCCTGGAGGTCCTGGCCGAGGAGGGGCGGCGCGACGTCGACTTTCGTCCTGGGCCTCGAGGGTCTGCGCGGGAGCGCTGGCCGACCCGGCCGACCTGGTCATCATCGAGACGCCCCACGAACCCGATGATGGAGAGATCTCCATCCCCGAGGCGGCCGAGCTGGCCCACGCCGCCGGGGCGAGGGCTGGTCGTGGACAACACCTTCTACACCCGGTGGTGCAGCGGCCCCTGGAGCTGGGGGCCGACGTCGTCGTCCACTCGGGCACGAAGTACCTGGGCGGGCACAACGACGTCATGGCGGGCGTGGCCGTGGTGACCGACGACGCCCTGGCCGAGCGGCTGAGCTACCGGCTCAACACGACCGGGGCGACGCTGGGGCCCTTCGACTGCTTCCTGCTGCTGCGCGGGCCTGAAGACCCTGGCACTGCGCATGGAGCGCCACGAGGCCAACGCCACCGCGATCGCGCAGTTCCTGCGCTCGAGCCCCTACGTGACGCGGGTACTCTACCCGGGGCACTCGGGCATGGTGAGCTTCGATCTGGCCGAGTCGGTGGACGTGGCCCGCTTCCTGGCCTCGGTGCGGGTGTTCACCTTCGCCGAGTCCCTGGGCGGCGTGGGTCGCTGGTGACGTGCCCGTCGGTGCAGACGCACGCGGACGTGCCCGTCGAGGTGCGCGCCTCCTACGGGTTGAGTGACCGGCTCATGCGCCTGAGCGTCGGCATCGAGCACGTCGACGACCTCATCGCGGACCTGGCCCAGGCCTTCGAGGCCGCCACGGCCTGAACGGGGCGTGCTGCCCGTCTGGGGGTGCGGGACGACGCCGGGGCACGGTCACTTCGCGTGGCGGCCGGGGCCCCTGGGGCCGGGGCTTTGCAGGGGCTCGGCCGCGTGGCGGCCAGTCGACCGCACCGGTTCATCGTCCATGCCGGCCTCCCGAGCCGCAGCCTCCGCACGAGCCCGACGCTTCTCCATCTGCCACTCCGGATACATCGGCCCCGGCATCGGAAAAGGGATCAGCCTCGAGCAGCAGCCACCACCACGAAAAAGAGGCAGTACCTATCAAAACCTTGGGCATGCCCCCACTGACCTGAAGGGTACAGCAGCATCCCACAACCACCAATGCGAAAAACGCACCCCACAGCCGGAAGAATGAGCGAGATCGTATTTCGACCCACATTGAACTCACCTTCACCGAAGGAGCGGCCCAGATCCCCGTACCAGTGGTCCGAGAACATGGCGAACCACCAGTTCACCATCGTCACCGCCCCAGAACGAGGCAGTTTCGCCAAATTTTCGTTCTTCAGTAAAACTCAATCGCGGATACACGACGGACACTCTGGAAGCGATCAAAACTACTTGAACAGGCTGTGACCCAGCCACCAAACCTCTTCACTCCCTCAGACGCCATTACCACCAACAACACCGCCGATCGCCGCGCAAGCCTCCTCCACAGCCCTCGCGGCGGCCCCGACGGGAGCGCTCACGAAGGAGTCCACGCCGGAGCACCGCCCGTCCGCCTCGGAGCGGGCATACAGCATTCTGCGGCCGGCACCCGACCGTGGGATGGGCCTGAGCGCCGACGGCGCTGAGGATGCCGGGTCAGGCTACCGACATCATCCGTCCAGGCAGCGGATGGTCTATTCTCCCTCGGAGCGCGGGAGAATCGTGGCCAGGAGACACGACGAACATCCTCACCACCCCAGACCACCTCACGACTCGACCCTCACCCACGCACTCGGCGCTGCTCCACCGCCTGCAGCATGCGCTCGGCGCGAGCGCCACAGCCGTCTGCAAGGCCGTCCAGTCAGGGAGCCCATAGCGCCGTCGTGCTGGACAACAGCTCGAATGCCAGCAGCGCCAGCCGACTCTCCCAGACCACCGGAAGTAACACACCAACGAGCATCGAACGGCTCTGGCAGTGGTCCAAAAGGATCCGGCGGGTCCACGAGGCAAAGTGCCTCCCGGGACTGGAATCCTTCTGATCGCCAGGATCTCACCTGGACCGACTGCGACGGCACCACCGGCACCGCCTTCCAGTGCGCCACCGTGACCGTGCCGCTGGACTACGACCACCACGAGGGCAAGACCATCACGGTGGCCCTCAAGAAGGCTGCCCTCGACGAGCTCCTCCTCCTCAGGCTCGGTGTCTCAACAGGCCCCGAACGGGCATCTCCTCATCAATGCCCAGGCCCGCTCTACAAGGCGGGTGGCTGTCGAGATCTGGAGAACTCGAGCGTCATCGGCTTCGACCCGCGCGGCATCGGCCAGTCCACCCCCATCACCTGCCGGGTCCTCGACGACGTTCAGGGCAATTTTGGCCCGCGAGCGGGCCGCGGCGCCCTCCCGCCTGACTCGGGCAGCGCCACGCGACATCGTCGCGAAGCGGCGCATCGCGGGCCGCGGCCTCGCGAGAAGCATACACGGAGGTCTGAGATGCCCTGACCACATGGACACCCGCCCAGTGGCCCGCGACATGGATGTCATGGCGGGCCCTGTGCTTGACCAGGTCAACTTCTTCGCACTCCTACGGCACCTACCGCGCCATGTGCACACAGCCTCTTCCCACGACGTCGGGCGCGTCGTCTTGACAGTTACGGACGCCACGCGTCCCGGCAGCAGGCGCTGAGGATGCGCAGCCTGGGAGCAGACGCTGCGCACCTACATCGAGTCGGCGAGGCGCCCGGCGACTTCTGAGCGGCACACAACGGATGAGGCCGTCTCCCGGCTCGCCACCTTCCTCAACGGCCTGGACGCTCATCCGCTGACTGTCACCGACGGCGGAAAGCCTCTGCGACCGACGGGCCACCATGGCGATCAGTGAACGCTCGTCGTCGCCTGACCCGACAACGCCGCGCTGCTCACCGAGGGACTGACTCCGAGCCATGAACGCCCACTGACGGCACCACTCGATGAAGAACGCCGAGTCCCTCTCAGGCGGTGACGAGTCTCCCAGACGGCGTAGGCACGAGGCCGTCAGCGCCAGATCCCACGTCGTCTCCGGCCAACCGGTGCCTCGACTTCGACACCGGGAACCAGGCGCGAGCGGGAATGCGCGCAGCGACTCTACCGCCGACGACTGCCGGTCGCTTCACCCCCGCTGCAACACGACGCCTACTGCCACGGCTGGGGGCACACCCGGTAAGACCAAAGCCGTCGATGTCTCGGGCGTCGACGCCACGAACCCGGTGCTCGTGATCGGCATCCTGCACGACCCGACCACCTACCCGTGGTCCGAGGCGCTGACAATCGAGGCTCCGCAACAGTCACCTGCTGAGCGTCGACGTAGCCGCGGCCATGAGCGCGACGGCAATTCCTGCACAACCGCCAAGCGTTGACTCACTTCCACGTCAAGGGAACGCTTCCTCCGACGCATAGCGAGGCCTGCGCGGCGACCCGAAGTCTCTAGGCCGGCCAGGTGACTCCGGCCGGAGTTACACATCGGTGGTCTGAACATCCGGTCAGCTTCACAAGGCCGACGAGTCGCGCTGATGGAGGCAACGACCTCCTTCCGTGTCGTCACCCCATCAAACGGGGCGATTGCGGCACCACACCGATTTGCGTGTCGAGGTTCACATCCGATATACGATGCAGTTCTCCCTCATGCGCCGAACCGGTCAAGTCACACGCCCTCCCCAGACGGAGCCCGCACCTGTCCTCGTCACTTCGCGTGGCGGCCGGGGCCCCTGGGGCGTGCTGCGGGGTCTCGGCCGCGTGGCGCCAGCCGACTGCGTCGAGTTCATCGTCCATGCCGGCGTCCCGAGCCGCAGCCTCGCACTGAGCCCGACGCTTCTCCATCTGCCACTCCGGATACATCGGCCCCGGCAACGGAAACGGAATCAGACTCAAAACCGCGACAACAAGAAACGTGATAGCGGCGATATAGAAGAAACTGACCACCACATCGCCCTCGCGACCCCTGCGCTCAAAAAGTACACCCACGCCAGCGCACAAGAACAACAGACCCACGGAAGGCAGGGTAAGGGCGACGGTATTCCGTCCCCACGTTGAACTCACCTTCACCGAAGGAGCGGCCCAGATCCCCGTACCAGTGGTCCGAGAACATGGCGAACCACCAGTTCACCATCGTCACCGCCCCCAGAACGAGGCAGCCCCACACCGACTTGCGCGTCAGACAGGTTCAAATCCGGATACACAACAACTCCAACCAGGAAACTCCTATTTGAACCAGCTGTTGACCTTTTTGGCAAATCCCTTCCCTAGCTCAGACCCCGCAATACCACCGGCGACACCACCAACAACACCGCCGATCGCTGCCCGCAGGACCTCCAACACAAGCCCCAACAGTAGCGCCCACCTGAGCCTGAGCCCCGGCCCATCCACCACCCGCAGTCAGCGCACCTGTCGTTGCGGCGCGCGTGACCTTCTTTCCTTCACTGAGCGATGGATCCTGAGCGTCTTTCTGGTACTGCTCATAGGAACTCACTGCAAAAGAGGCAACATTGGAGGCACGACCTGCCCACTTCAGTGTAGGTGCAGCTTTTCTTGCTGCTGTTACCACCTTACCGCCCGCAGAACCCTCCTGAGCGCCAGCCGGGCTCCAGCGTTCAAGCTTCCGGTTCTTCCAGGCATCTTTCCAACCCTTGGGTGCACGTCTACGAGTAACCATCTTCTTCGGGTTGTACTTGACGTGCTTCCCGCGCTTTGCCGAATGAGAGGCGAGCGATTTGTAACTCGTCACCTTCTGCGAAACATTTGCTTTCGATGCCTTGAGACCAAACCCTTCTGCCAATGTCTTGATGTTGCCGCCTCGAGCAACGACCATCATTGCCGTCTTAGTCGTCGCAATCCAACCACGATCAGCCACGGCGTTACATGAATCCGTGAACGCCTTCCTCACCTCGGTCTCCCGGGTGCGAATGTCGTTTGTCTGAGTTACTAACGAGTTATATAGATCATTTTTCGCTAGATAGTCATTGTGGCGCTCACCGTATGCCTTACAGTGTTTTCTCATCGGCATCACCTGATGGTTGCTGTTCTGTGAACTCCGGCTTAAGGACCAGCTCCCCCGACATTGTCAAACCGCCAGCAGTGGCCTGCTCCCTAATAGCCGCCAGCGATGAACCTATCGACGTCAGCCCGCTCGCCAAGTTGTCGAGAGCGTTCTTGTAATTGGTCAGATCCTGACCATGCCTTCACATGTCTTTACCGCACTATTGATCAGGTTCTGAGCCCCAGTAGCCGATTCACCTTCAAGGCTTCCCGCATCTTTACGGGCATTTGCAAGATGATCGATCGAGTTATCAACGGCTGTCTTCAAATTTCCAATCTTGATGGCCGAAGCCGTAATGTCTGATGGTGTGGCGTCGAGGTGAGTATCAATAGGCATGCTGGCTTCTTACTTTCAGTTGGACCCGGAATTCGAGTGCGACGTCGGAGTAGAACTAGCGTTGTTCTCATCCGTCTTCCGCATCGATTCACTCGCGGACGACAGCAAGGTGGATGTTCCAGGGATGCTCGTCTGCATCCCCGTGAGCGCCATCTCCACAGTCGTGATGACTCGTGAGGCGTCCGCCTGCGAGGCCCCGCACCCAGACGGCAGCTCGACCGTCTTCCCGTCAATCTCGGTGCTGGCTGAGTTCAACTCTTTAACTGCCCGCTGTGCATCGTCGTAGTCCCACTTCAACGTACCCGCCACAGAGTGATCTTCCTCATGCTGTCGACGGCGCTCACGCGCCACCACGATGGAACGACGCAAATTTTACCAGCCAGTCGTGACTGTGTTGAGACCGAAGGTCAACTTCTCATGCTCCTGGCGAGCAAGATGCTCTCCCGACTGTCCAGCACGTGACTGATGGAGCTACAGCCACGGGGTACTCAGACCACACTCGCCTCTGAGTAGTCCGTACAATGGAAAACACCCCGGCTCCGACTGTTCAGCCGATGACGGGGTGTTGGTGCGCCCGAAGGGATTCGAACCCCCAACCTTCTGATCCGTAGTCAGATGCTCTATCCGTTGAGCTACAGGCGCATGTCGTTGCCGACGGGTAGAACACTACTCAGCGTCCACCCAGGGGACAAATCCGTTCCCCGTGAGGATGGGCACAGGGCCGGAGTCCCCGCCGACGACGGGGCTCCGGCTCCTGTGCGCGCTGCTGGCAGCGGTGCTCACCCTCGAGCCACTGGGCTTCTATCCGACGCCAGTGCCTCCGGCACCCCGGCGTTGAGCGTCCAGCCGAGCGCGCCGAGCACGGCGGAGAGCAGGATGCCCAGGACGACACCGATCACCATCCAGATGAGAGTGGCCTTGGCCCAGTTCCTCTTGCTGGCGGAGTGACCACTGCCGAAGGCGAGGATCAGCAGGTAGATGAATCTGAACACCGGGATGCCGACCAGCAGCATCGTCAGCATCCAGCTGCCGACGGAGTCCGCGCTCTCAGACTCCTCGGACCGCGCCGCCGCCGCGCGCTCCGCCTCTGCCGGACGCGCGAACGGCGGAGCCCGTCGCAGGAGCAGCCATGTCGGGGAAGGACGGGGCCTGCCCGGCTGCGGCGTCGGAGGAGGGGCTGAGTCCCACTGGGGCGCCGAGCCCTGCGACGGGAAGGCTGAGGACGACGGCGTGGACTGGGCGACCGCCTGCGTCGCGTCGGGGCGAAGGCCTCCGTGGCCTGCTCGGCCTCAGCGCGCGCGTCGCCGTGGGGAAGACCGAGGACATGCCGACGTCACCTCCTGGCGACCCCCACTGAAGGGGTGCGAGTGCGGGGCAGGCTGCTGTGCGAAGGGCTGCTGGTCCCTGCAGGCCTGCTGGCTGGGCCTGCGGCTGCTGCCCCTGCCAGTGCAGGGTCTCCCGACTCGCCTCAGTCCCTGGAGCCGCACCGAGGCGGGGGCCGAGGAGGTGCCCGGGGCCGAGGGGATGCCGGGGCGGACTGGTCGAAGGGCGACGACGCGGCTGTTGCGGCGGCTGCGACGCCGTCGTCAGCCGCGGGCCCGCCCCAGGCGGGCTGTACCGGCTGGCTGTAGGGCGCCGGCTGGGCGGCATGCTGCGCGTTCCGGCTGTCCGGGCGGGAAGGGCGAGGGCAGGGGCTCGAATCCGGCACTCCCGGCCGGGTCGGGCTGGCCGAACTGCGACGGCTGGCCGGGCTGGCCGACCCTCACTGTGCTGGGCGAGGGGTTGTCCTGGAGGTAGGGGCAGCAGGCGCCGTACCGGGTCTGGCGGCCGCCTGTGCGGCAGCCGCGGAGTAGGTGCGTGTCTGCTCCTCAGGGGCGGCCCGGCAGGCAGGTCGGGCTGCGCCGGGCGCCACGATCCGGCCTGGGCACCGGGCGCTGCACCGGGGACGGAACCGGGCGCCTGCCCAGGGACCTGCTGCTCGGCACGCGCGGCGTCGAGCATGTCCTGGTTGATGAGGACGGTCCGGGCGTTGGAACTCGTCGCCCTGATCAGGGTGTGGCGAGCCGGAGGTCGGCGGCTGGGTTGCGTCGTGGTCAGACATGAGGTCCCTCTCAGTCGAGTACAGCATCACGCTATCCCGGATCGACGCATGAAGACACGCAGGCACCCCGATCGGCCAGAGGCGAATGCCCGATCGCGACCCGATTCACGGGGATCATTCAGCCACTGGGGAGCCGCCGGGGCCGCCGCGACGGACGCCCCGGGGACGACGAGGCCCCGGCACGCCACTGCGCACCGGGGCTCATCAGTCCGGCGGAGATGGGGAGATTCGAACTCCCGAGGGGCTTCCACCCCAACCTCCTTAGCAGGGAGGCGCACTAGGCCACTATGCGACATCTCCATCGCCTTCCCACGGCTCCACCGCAGGACGCACGGGCAGCCTACCGGGAGGATGCCGGTGCGAGCAAACCTCAGGGCGGCACACTGGAGCGTGAGCCCCTTGGGGGCCGCCAGCAGCCGACGACAACGGACCTGAAGTCGCCGCAGATGCGGCCCTACGGACGCCCGGGACAACAGGCCGCCGAGTCATATGTAGACAACCTACAATGAGCACACCAAATACACCCCTGACACCTCAATTTCTTTGTATACATACCACAGGAGATTAACCCCTACCACAAGAACGGATTTCAATATATCATTGTCACGCAACAACAAACACGGAGTCGCCCCGACTTCAATCACTCGAGCAAAGAAGGAGATCCTCATGCGACTCACGAAACAAAGCCTCGTCAAGGCCACAGCCTTAGGGTTGGCGCTTATCGGGACGATGACACTCGCGGCGCCCGCCTCAGCCAATTCTTTCAGAACCGACTATGGCATCAAGACAACAGTTAGTTACGACGACAAAAACAATGAGTTCTGCGTAGGGACTGGCGTACCTAGCACACCCGTCCACATCTATTCCAAAATAGGCGGCCAAGGGCCCGTCTTTACTTTGTACGCCGGTGACGACACCGTCGAGTGCGTCAGCCTTAAAGAAGCACTTGAGGACACTCCTTATTATTACCAAGTAGAGGACCAGAAACGGGTCGCCTTCTACAGCTGACCTACCCCCAAAGGGACGCCTTTTCCGACAATTGCAGCATGGCTGCCACCGACGCCTCGTCTCCCGTGCTCACTCCAGCCCATTGCAGCACATCCGCCCCCCCCATGGGCTGGAGTGAGCACGAGCGAGCAGAGATCTTGATCTTGCAGACTCACTCTCACTCCGGATACAGCTACACACTGGTTGCCGACGTGAGACGCGGAGGCCTATTCATGAGGTGTATGTGAATATAAGCCCGAGGACTGCTGTGACGGTTGTCGGGAAGATGTCTAGTGGTCTTCTGCAGCCGGCGTGCAAGACCCTCCAGGTCTTGATGTTCACAATGACTCGCTCGATTTTGCAACGGGCCTGGTTAACGGTGGTGTTGTAGGACCCGGCGCCTCATCTCCTGGCGGCCTGGCCACCATCCGATCCAAGCCGTCTGTGTCACACGCTGGATGCATGGAGTCCCTGGCGCTCTATGAGCATTTTCTACGCACGGGGCAGTGGTGGGACCTGGTCGATGGAGACTTCCCACGCCGTCGGGCTGGTCGTGCGCGAGCATCCGGCTGCGGCGGCCCGCATGCGCGTGTGGACCACCGCCCCGAATGTGTGGGGGCGGCGCAGCGCGATCGTCTGCCAGCTGCAGCACAAGGCCGACACGGACCTCGACCTGCTTACCGCCGTCATCGGGGCCAACCGGGAGGACTCGGAGTTCTTCATCCGCAAGACCATCGGTTGGGCGCTGCGCGACTACGCGCGCACGGACGGCGACTGGGTGCGCGCCTTCGTCCAGGCGCATCCGGACCTGTCCCCACTCAGCAGACGCGAGGCCCTCAAGCGCCTGTGAGGCCGGGGGCGACGGTCGGCCATACAGCGGTGACGAGGGCACGCATTCCTCTATCCGCTCCTCGCCGTCGGGGCACGTGCGAGCTGCCTGCCTCAACCGCCAGTCATCAGACACCATCGGTACGGTACCGCTCACGCATGCGGTCCACGTAGTCGAGGAGGTCTGACGCAGGCGCTTGGGGGTGATGAGGCAGGCATCCGGGCCGAGCCGAAGCAGAATCGTCGATGGCATGCAGGTGATCCATGGCGAACTCCAGCCGGAGACAGGTCCATCCCTCATCTTCGGGAGGTTCGTCATCTGCATCGGTCGTCGTTGCGCGCAATGTCCACTCCTGCGCATCGCTCCAGCGTTCGTCCCGTACCCAGGCAGTGGCTGTGATCGCCTCGAACCTTTCAAGAAACTCCTCGCGCTGTTTCTGCCATGCCGCGGTCATGTCGAAGCCGGAGTCGTCAGCACACTCCTCAGCGAGTACATCAGCCTCCTCGATCCGAGAGAGCCTGGTGAAGCGAACCTCGGCGCCGTGTGAGGCACACAGGTACCAGCTGCGACCGGCGGCAACTATTCCGTGCGGATCGACGACGTCCTGCGTCGTCGTCCTCGACTTTCGTGACGGAAGACCATGCGCAGTCGATGGCGCGTCAGAGACCGCTTCCTGAACGGCATGGAAGACGGCGTCTGCCCCGCTCGCTCTCGGGGAGAGGAAGCCACCCTTGAGGATCGACCACGACGCGCGAGGCGATGCCCATGGACCGGCTGCGATGACTGTCGGGGACGGCGGCGAGCAGTTTGCGAGACGCGGAGGCGAGGGCGTCGCCAAGGCCCAGTGGCGCAGCACCCCAACTGGTGAGACCGCGAAGAGAGCCCGGCTCTCCTCACGGTTCAGTCCTGTCACGTCAATGCGAAAGCCGGGGTCGATTCTCACTCCGCCATGAGGTCCTCCGCTCGCACCATGCGGCACTCCCGCAGCCGACAGCGCCTCCAACGTCCTGCAGCACGGTGCGCCGTGAGACCTCCAGCCGCTGCGCCAGGGTCCTCGGCGGACAGACGACCACGGTGCAGCAGCAGCCAGATCATGGACAGTAGGCGGTCAGCACGCACCGACTCATCCTCGCACGTACGTGACACAAGATGGCACCAATGCTCTCTAACCTCGACGTCGTCCGCCCACCTCGTATACCCGTGAGAGTCTCAGGAGCATCACCATGACGACCTTCGTTCCCAACAGCGTCATCCTCTACGTCTCCGACGTCGAGGCGAGTACCACCTTCTACCACCGGATTCTCGGTCATGAACCGATCAAGACCTATCCAGGATTCAGCGTCTTCACGCTGTCTGACGACATGACTCTCGGACTACAGGCGGCCGATGAGATTGAACCCGCTGCCGAACCATACGTAGGCGGGACTGAACTGAGTCTCAGCAATGTCAAGCGTGCCGACGTCGATCGTCTTCACGCGCAGTGGAAGATGCTGGGCATTCCGATGGTTCTGGAGCCGACCGTCCTCGAGTTCGGCTACACCTTTGTGGCAACCGACCCCGATGGGCACCGCCTGCGCGTGTGCGCCACCGATACCTCGAGCTTCGTCTGACTCAAGGCGCTCGGCGCCCTGCCCGCCACCGGGTGCAGGCATCGATGCGCTGCAGCGCTATGAGTTCATCAAGACAGCTGCTGTCACCTGAGTACGGGTGGGAACCGCCGGCGTTGACAGACCCCGCCCACAGTGCGGAGGTCGGTCATCGAGAGAGCGCTCGGTGACCTTCCAGCCCCAACCCACGGGCGCGATGCGCCTCCAGCGCCTGCCTACCGAGATGCTCACTACCCAGCACCTCGCCGACGACGCGAACAGCCTCATCCCAGTCGATCGGCTCCGGCGCATACGCCTTGGCCAGCGCTGGATAATCTTCCAGGAGTTCTTCACGAACCCTTGAGCTGAGTGGGTTCACACGTCCCTGCGCTCGAGACAGCACCCCATTGATGGCCGCATTCAGAGCAATCCTTCGCCGTCCGGTGATACCGTGCTCGGCCTGGAAGGCCAGGTAAGGCTCTTCCTTCCGATACTGGACCGCTATAGACAAGGTGCGCAAGGCATCCTGCAACTCTTCGATGCGTTGAGACTGCTCATCAACTCGGCGACGTAATTCATCTAACTCTGCACTAGACTCGGGCATTAACTGCGACCTCCCCTCACTCCTTGCGACAGAAGCCTAGAGTAGCACCGAACATCAGTCAGACCTCAATCTGTGCAACCTCCGCGAGATACACCCTTCCATACTATGCCAGAATGCACGGCAGAACTCTGACGCGAAACCACCTCAGTCCATTGCCGACACCAGCGACCTCGGAACGAAAGAATACACGAAGAACCCAGTAAAAAACAGCAGCAATGGAACAGTCAGTACCGATGCAACGGTCGACCTCGATAGCCCCAGCGGGTCGACATCAGTAGGTGCGGCAGCGAGCACCTGTATCAAGAGCCCGACAACGGCTCCCCCTAGCACCGGACCGGCTTGGCGAAGGACGTTGAGAAGGGAGGACGCAGCACCGAACTCATCACTCCTCAGTGCGGCCATACCTACTGTTGTCAGTGGTGCCACAAGAAGCCATTTCCGACGCCGAAAACGATAGTCGCTCCCAGGAACCACATCCAAGAAACCCCAGTAGCGGCAATCAGCATGCTCAAAGCGGTTCCCATCGCGGACGCCCCGAAACCGATCTGTAGCACGAGGCGCGCCTTCCCTTCATCAACCCAGCGGCCCGCAATAGGTGCTGTAACCACGGAAGCAATCGACGCTGGCGCAAGAGCACCCCCCGCCCAGAACGCCGTTTGCCCCATCACGGACTGGATGTAGTTCGACACGAGAAACGTCAAAGCGAATACACCAAGGGCCACAAAGAGCCCAAATACGGCGGCAGTGAGGAACCGTGGATTCTTGCGAAGAGACTGCGGAAAAACTGCGTACGCCGAATCCACGCGGCGTTCATGCCGAAAGAACGCAAACAGGCAGAACACAGCGAGACGGCAGGCAAGCGATGGTCAGCGTCCCCAGCCCGCATGGGGACCTTGCAGGCTCCATGAGAAGTGCCACAAGACCGGTGCCCGCAAGAAAGGTTCCCACGAAATCAACCCTCACGGACCGGACCACCTCGATCGGAAGACTTCGCAGACCCAGAACCACGACGAGAATTGCAATCGGAAGGTTGATGAGGAAGACCCAGCGCCAACTAAGACCATCAATCAATACTCCACCAGCAAGGGGCCGATGACGGACGCAGTTCCTGCAACTGATCCCCAGATGCCGACTGCGCGCCCGCGGATCCCTTCAGGAAAGGTGACGCCGATGAGCGTGAGAGTCTGCGGTACCAGCATGCCGGCACCGAGCCCCTGAAGGAACCGGCTGGCGATCAAAACGAACGGAGAGGTCGCAACACCGCAGGCGAGGCTCGGCAGCTGCCAGGACGATCGTCCCCAGAAGGAAGAGCCGTCGGTGCCCGAATCGGTCGCCTAAACGACCTGACGGGATGATCGCCAGTGCGAGAACAAGACCATAGCTGTTGACCGCCCAGAACACCTGGGCTGTGGACGCGCTTAAGTCCCGTGTCAGCGAGGGAACTGCGAGGTTAATAATTGTCAGGTCGAGGAGAGCAATGAAGTACCCGCCAGCCAACGCGCACAGCCCGATCCACTGCCGGGCGCTGACTGTTATGGCTAGGGAGTCTTCCGTCACGTCTTCCCCTCGTTCGTCAATTCGGTATCGCGGAAGGTATCTCTCTTGGCTATCACGGCATAGTCACCACGCTAAGGCCGAGGCTGCTTCCCATCTCTCTCGGTATTGACATAGATGTCATTGCTGAGATGGCTACCCGCAGCATTAGAACGATACAGGACTGGCTCTCGATCTGGAGAATCATCAGGTTGCACTCGATGGCCGCCGAGCTCACCGGCAACGAGAACGCCGCCACACTCACCTGACTCAGGAAACCTTGATGAGTTTTCGTTGATATTGCGGCGTGTAAGCGGAGATCTTGCAGGCCTACTCCAGATACGGCTACACGCTGGTGGCGACCCGACGCGCGTTGGAGGCGGCGATGGCTGGAGGTAGGCCGGCCGAGCCACGGGCGGGCCTCAAGCAGCGCAGCCTCCTGGTACGGTTCGGGCAGCGAGGCATCGAGCAGCTGGTGGCCGACCACCTCGACCGTGGCTTGACCTACACGGAGATCGCCAAGAAGTATGACGTGGCACTGAGCACAGTCGGCAAGTACATCCAGCAGGCCAAGCGCCAGAAGGCAGAGGCAGCCGTGTAAGTCCCGACCGACAGCTGCAACCGCGTCACAACGAGCTTGCTACGCACTGACATCCATGAACACTGCTCATGGTTTCGGCCCTCTGTGACGATAGACAGCGTACCGACGCTTCCTACCGTCTTTCGTGTATGTCGTTACTTCGCCTACATCCTTGAGTCGTTCCAATAGTCTATCGACGCCCATAATTTCGTCGACATGGACTCGCGACACTCCCTTTTCAAGAAGATCACTGTAGGGTTGCCCTAATGCCATCACAATGTTACGAACATCGGAGCCGGACAGAATATCTAATCCCGCGACGAGCAGTGGCACGACTACATTGGGCTTAACTCCTTGGTTGAGCAACCAGATCAAGGCGTCGCCGCTGGCGGTTAAATCCCTGTTGGCTAGCAGCATGCTTCGCGAGCGACGTCGTCTTCGACACTCATCCCATAGCAGTAAGATGAGATGTTGTTGATGATGTTCCTGTTTTAACCTTTGGCTGGAACCGACTGACTCTGAAATATTGAAAGCACATCATTGCCAATAAGGTCGATATCCACATAGTCAGCAAAACGCTGGGAGGAAAGCGATCGGAAAACTCGCGATTTGGCCAGTCAAGGCTCGACACCGATCCATATGCATCCGAATTATCATCAATCAAACCAGCCTTAATCTGAAGAGCCCGACCAGCCTGTCTTCTTGCGGTTCGAAACATGAGATACCGGAATAGGTTCCGACATGATCCATCGACGCGACCAACGCCACGCGCTGTTTGGCGGAGATCTGCTCTTCCTTTAGGTTAAGAATCGCGATAGCGGAGTTCGATATACTCATCGTTACTCGAGCATCATCCTGATTCTCGATTGAAGAGTGCCGCTCCAGTAGCTCAATTAGTAGCGTCATCAACACCGCGCTTGCTAACGTACAGCCACAGATTTGAGATGTCGTAACGGCGAGGCTGTCACTGGTCGCCAACATCGGCTAACAGTGGACGGCAAAGACCATCTAGATCGGGATAGAACCAGTCTCCCCCGATGACGCCAGTAGGCTCGAAAGTAGCGGGAATGGCTAGCCTGTACGCCACTTCAGCATCATCTGTCGCCAGATCATCCGCTCATCGTATCTCCCTGCAACATCAAGCTCGACAACATCAGCGATGACCTTGGCTGCATCGGCTGAGCCAACCAACGTCCGACAAACCTACCGCCTCATCGTCAGCACGATGGCAAAGTATGCTTGAGTGACCGCAGAAGATAGGCGTAGACGGAAGGCCTTTTCCGAGAAAGCACGTCCAGAGCAGCCTGATTGTCACCGACACGACCTCCAGATTACGGTTAATCTCTCACAGCATATCTGTTATCGATCGGATGCTCGCGCAGCTTCCAAAGTCGACCTTACTACTATCGGAGATCTTCACGCCGAGCTTTAGCGCTACGAAGTATCGCATGTACTCACGGTTTCGTCAGTGATACCGGATCCGTGAACGTGGCCGATCGCTTCCATAATGCCGCTCGACAAACTCTTCTTTAAGTAATGACGTGCCGTAATCAACATCAAGGAGATGGGCATGAAGCGCAATATCAATGTCATCCAACTTGTTGGATCGTCTGGTACGCCGCAGTCCGCAGAACATCAAATGATTCTGGGACATCTTGGCGCCAACTCGTCGATCAGAGAGATTTGATTATAATTGGGCGTATCTGAAGTGAAGATTGCTTGAAAGGGTATGTCGGCATTGTCGCTATCTAGCGTTGACGATCACGGCTTCAAAGTGGCCTCGGTACTTGTCTTTGATTCAGAGGAGATAGTTGAGGATTTGCGCATTGCTACGCACTCTTTGACAGGCGAACTCCCTTCGGTTCAATTGATCGAATCCGGAAAGGAGTTGTCTCACGTCCCTCGGCGCCTCAATTAGCCGTTCACATTCATCTCACTTTGCTCCATATGTTGAGCCGAAAGGTCAATCGCGTTGGCGAGAGAGAGTGTATCGCGGTGGGTCGACGCACAAAGGACAAAGTTTCGATCAATGCAGCCGGCGAATGAGGGGCCGCAGCCAGTTCTGATCCAAGCGGTGTTTTTACGTATTTGGCAAACGGAGATGGCCCCGCAGTACCCGGCCGAAGTTGCGTCAGGCCGATGGATCAGACATCGACTCACATAGTAGCAAGCTTCCAGGTAGTGTTCGCGTATCGTGCTCTAACTCTCTCAGCTGAGTCAATATTGTTGCGTATTCACTACACTACCAAAGCGCAGTAAAGATGCTTTTACCTAAAAACTCCCTCCATGTCAGCTTTGCTGATGCAGCACACATTTACTTGATTTGAGTATGGGCCGTGACCAGTATCAATCGAACAATGGACTGGGTATCCGATATTCTTGATATTACATTCCAGAAAGAAGGAAACCCGGCGAGTTTCGTCTTCAGGATATTCCGTAACTCATCAATTTCTACGCTGGAATGGTCGACATTTCCGGCGCTTCAGCGCAGCTTGTCCCACTCGACCGCACTGCCCGACTTAGATGCATCGTTCTTGAATGTCACCCGCTTTAACATTCGACTCTAATCGTTTTCGAGGCGCATCATACTGGTTATTTATTCTGTGGATTACAATCGTCTCACACTCGGCAAACTTATCCGGTGGGCTTCATCAAGTTTACTCTGGCCGAGACTGTATCTCTCTCAAAGTCCTTCAAATGGACAGACTTGTAAAGCATGAGTGCAAACAGCTTGTCAGGCTCGAGTTTGAGACTGTTTCGTTGCCTTCAAGTACAAACCGTGAGTATATATACGTACGCTGCATGCGCTGCGAAGGCGGAAAATCTGGGACACTTCTGCGACGCGATCAATCAACTTCCCCGAGACTTCTGCTCTATACCCTCGAGCTCTTGACGCACTCAAGTCTCGTGCGCTTCGGTGTGTTACAGAAACGGCACGACAGGATGATGACATCAAAGAACTTCGTACGTTAGCTCTTGGACTCCTGGGTTGCCCTCGTCGTGGCTGCCTTTTGCTACTCACCGGTCATCGTGACTGTCTGAGGCTCAATTGAGTCCTCATTGCGTAAACGAAGACTATCTCCGTTTTCTCTAGACTCACTATTGTCGTCGGAGTTGTTCGGCGTTATTCAGTAGCGTGTTGAGTTCACGCAACTCTTCGAAGATCTGCCAGTTGCTGGAACCGATCGATATCTTCAAAATACGACGACGCGACATGTCGACATCTCAAAAAGTAGATTATCTCGTCAAGATATCGATCGAAAAAGCTGTCACTCATCACTGACCCTGATAACGTGACAGTTGCAGGGCCAGCAGTAAAGTTTGTCGGACGCACGCTACCTTGAAGTAGATGACTAGCAACTTCTGTTGCTATCAGCATCAGTAACCAAACTCCAGCGAAACTTGATCCCGAAAATCACACCAAGACTGAGTTCCTGACCTTCGGTATTTTGCGAACCCTCCGATTACCGCAATAATGACCGTCAGCGACAGTCCAATCAGCGCTAGATACTGTAGCGAAGTGCTTTCCAGTCAAATTTCTGCATACGCTAGAATTGCGATGCAGGCAGACTTGCTTGGAGGCTTCCGATAGAGCAGTTAGCTTGACAATCTCTTTCTGGATCTGATTAGTCTGCGGAGAGATCGCTCCATCAGATGACTGAGTGAGACTTTCGAGTCGGTCGGTTCACTGAACCCCAACGTCGAAAGCGAGATAAATATGCGTCGGATGCTGCTTTCCGAAGCCTTGCAGGATGGAACTTTTTGCCGACGCCATACGGCCCACTTAGGGCGATGTTTGTTACCTCGCGCTGTCGAACAGCTTGCTTGAGTGCGTACATACATGTCATGCTGCTCGACTCGTGGTGTGGGCGAAGCGACTTTAGCTCTCGTCATCTTTCACCGCTAAGGCCTTCATCTTTTTCAGATCGACACGCTACCATTACTTGTCATTGTATATCTTCTTCGTAGATTCTAACATTTTGCGGGTTTTAGTGAATAGCCAGACTACCTGACACGCTTCAGGTTGCACGGGTCTGGCTCAGATTTTCATCAAGCGTTGTTGCATGAGAAGTTCATCCGCTAGTGTTCCACTTGAGTTGTGAGAAGGTCGAGCAGCGGTGATCTAGCGATAGGTCACGGTAGAGAGTGGCAGCTAACATGCTTCTTTGCATGTTTTAGTTCGTTGTGAGTGCTGCCGCGTCCTTACTGCTCAGGGCAGACCACTAAAGTCGTGCGTAGGATCGTGTGTTGGGACAGTACTCGGAGCCGTCATCGTTGGCCTCAGAAGCGCCGGTGCGTCCACCCTACTCACTTAGCTCCCCACCAGCTCCTCCACCCTGCATGTCCAGCGCCGTTGCCAGGGCGATGAGGGTGCGCAGGCGTGGGTTCATCGGGGTGCCGGGGTGGGACTCACCCTTTTCGAACTTTTTGGTAGGTGTAGGTGGAGATGCCGGCGGCGTGAGCTAGGGCTTCTGGCTGAGGCCCTTGGCGATGCGGGCGCGCTGGAGCCGCAGGCCCGAGCTGGCGGGCGATGGGCCACCACTGCTCGTCTTGGCTGGTGGAGGAGGAAGCGCGCACGATCACCAGCGTCGAGCGGTCACCAACTTGGCACCACCATACATGTATGGCAATCTAGGGATGTCAGCTGAGATGGAGGGAGGTGAGTGGCATGGGTGGCGACTGACCACGCGCCCCATGTAGGGGCCAACTCATCCCATGGCTGCCCTGTACATGGCAGCTGGGCGGTGTCCGTCAGGCTGCGCGAGCTTGGCGGGCGTCGTCTTCCGTGGCTGGTACTGCCTCGATGGCGTTCTCAGAACTACCGGCTGAACGTGGTGCTCTGGCATCGGTATCGGGAGCAACCTCGCCCCAGTCGTCCTGCTCGTCTGGCAGCGTCCAGACGAAGACCATGCCAGCTCGTGGGAAGAGCCAGCCGTCGTAGCGGTAGCGCAGCGTTGGTGCGTCTGGCACTTGGGTGAGGCGTCCTCCTTCGCCGATGGAGGCGAAGTCGAGGATGCGCATCTGGCCGACTTGCTCTGGGTCGTAGCGCAGTTCGACGTCGAGACCGCGCGTGGGGCGGTCGATGTCCAGGTGCACCACATGGCCACTGCGGAGCGTGCGGGTGCGGAAGCTGAAGGAGATGACGACCGCCTGCTTCTGCTGGATGACCCGCTCACCAAGATCAGCGGTGTAGACCTGGGAGACCTCATCCACCTGCCGTGTGAACGGTACCGGCGTGCCGTTGACGGTGAACTGCTCCAGGGCGAAGACCTCTGGATCGGAAACGGCCAGGCCGGGCACTGGCCGGCGGTACCACACACTCGTCTCTCCACGCTCGGCTACTAGCTGGTCGTAGCGCTGGCGGTCGGAGACGACGGCGAACTTGCGGAAGCGGTGGCGCGGCGTGACGGTGTACTCCCAGCGGACACGTAAGTCGAAGAACGGGGTAGGAGCACTGCTCCTACCCCTTGGTATACCAGGGCCGCATCGACACGGGCGTCGTACCAACGCTCCTCGGCAGCCATCGCCTGGTGGCGAATGTCGGCATAGACCTCACGGCCGAAAGCCGGGTCGCCGAAGCGCAGCCCCAGGCTGGTACGTGCCAGATCATCCAGCAATTCGGGTGTGGCGATACGCGCTACGTCCTGGCGGTCGAAGCGGAAGGCTTCTATGACGGCATCGCGCAGGGCTGGTGCTTCCTCATGGATTGTCTGGCGGAAGCGCTCGGTCACCGCCCGTTCCTGATCGCGCCGGAAGGTGTACTCGAAGAACGTTGACAGCAGCCCCGCACCAAAGAGCGTGCCACCCAGCTCTCCCAGCGGCAGCGCATGCAGCCACTGCCAGTCTCCCAGCCGCAGCGGCGCAAGCCAGGCGTTGAGCATCATGAGGAGGATGCCCGCCAGCGTGAAGGAGACGGCCAGGAGGGCGGCTTTTGAGCCGACGGAGGCGGTGGTGGAGGATGAGGAATGATTAGCGGGCATGTAGCTATATAATATAGCACGTTTGAAAGCAATTTGATTAACTCACACAAGAAGACTCTAACAAAGTAGAATTTATGGAGCGGGTACTCTGTGGCCGGATCAACCGGACACCAAGTTCTGGCCACCAAGCACTTACCGCTGGGCGCCATACACAGCTGAGACCGCGCCAGCTTGGCAACACGGTGCCAACACTGATCAAACTAAAACCGACAATATTCCGAAATTCTGTTACGTCTGCTTGCAGCGTTTTTCCGATCTTCTTCGACTCTCTATCTCCATCGAGAATCCAATTCAGACGAGGATCCCAGAGCATCCTGGGCCTCGCCTATGTAAACCCTAAACTCTCTCGCAGTCCTCCAAATATTACGAGACAACAGAAGAACGGTAAAAATCGCAATTAAAGAAACGAGGGACAAGCCAACGAAGCTAAGCAAATGGGACGCCAAGAAGCTAGTCTTTTCGTTAGTTGGACGGCAAAATGCCTCCAACGGCTTATCAATGGCGCAGCGAAATGTAGCTGGTAGGACGGATATAAATGCACCACTATTGAGCAAGTATCGCGGACGAAACGGCCAGCAACATGCGAGGGAACGACAAAAGACGACTTACCATGTCGTGCTCAGAGTCTTTTGCGATAAATACGACAGTAACAAATGGCGCAACTACGGCAGTTCCGGTGAACGCAATCGCATTTTTTGAAACAACATTCGGGCCCTCAAATAATGCGATTGAAGAGATAGCAAGTTGTAATACACACACGAAGAGTGCGGGTATAATGCGAGCGCTGAGCGTGGGGTTGGAGTTTTACCTGAATCGAGTATCCCTTCTTGGTTTGATCTCTAATCAAGAGAGATGCTCGCTCAGAAGTATGAGTAGCTATCGTAGCGTTACGTTGTTCAAACTGATCTTCGTCACTTTCACTATCCCTGTCGCTTTCCCTAACTAAAAAAGCACCACCAATTTGTGTTCCTGCTGGTGCAATGAATATTTCGTGACGCGACGGCCTAACCTTCGTAGAGCCCAATTGAAGTGGAATCACGATGGTTGTACTTAAAACACCGATGAATTCTCCAAATTTACGAGCCTTAGACCGAAACGGTTTTTGATTAAACTCGTCATACTTGCTTTTTGTTTCGTTTATTATGGCTTCTCGACCTGATTTCTGGTCTCGCGAAAGGTAGCCGTGACCTCCTAGTCGTTGATAATACTGATAGTTATCCATACTGCGTGAAGCATTCGTCAATAACTTAAGGGAGTCACTAACTCTGATCTTGATGATTGTTGTCGGATCTGAACTAGCATCCACATAAGGATATTCTAAGCATTGAATGTAATGTACTGTAAGTAAGTCGAGGAAGTTCTTCAACTTGTATCGGCTATCAGCGCGATACACGCCGAATTCTCTGCGGTGTTCGTTAGATCTTCTCTAGCTGACATTTTCATACTGCCGGAAGGAGGCCTTTTGTTCCCCAAAAAAGAGATTGCTTTCTCGTATAAATCACCTTGGTTTCCAACAAACCCCAAGCTGAGACATAATCCAACGATAATATGTCCAGATATTTCAATATTCACCGAGCGTCGACATAGGTGCATCGGAACGTTCCCTCGTCCTTTTGCATCAACATCAACTAAGGGATGCTTTCTTAGAAGTAGAAACGGAAGAATAAATGTATTAGGTGAGTTCTGATTAGTGTTGTTTGCTATTTTGCTGACTAATTGTCGGAACAGCGCAGGAGATTCAGTTAATTGTGCGGCCCCGTCGAGGCTTGGTGTTGTCTGAGCTACTTCTCCACAGAAAACTGAGAAAATTTCCTGATGCTCCCGTAATCTCAAGTTGTCAACGTCGAATGTAATCGACCTTTCTAAGTTATCTGCATCGCGTAGTTTACAAGTATCGACTATTCTGACGATATGGCTTCTCTCTTCCCACAGTTTCCAACACTGGTAAGCAAAGTTTTTTCCTCTGTACTGCATAACTCTCAATCACACTCTCGTAGCCTGTCAGCACGACAAACGAGAAGACGAACATGCAGTTTACTTACTGTGAGGTAGGTAAACTGCAACAAACTTTCACGCTGACTCAACCGCTCAGTGAATGTCTGTTGAGCCTACGGCGCATTACAATACCGGCACATTTCCTCGAAAGGGTACGCCAAACCAGGAGATACAAGTAGTGGAGGACTACTGCTCGCAGCCATCGAGATAACTTGCGTTCCCAGTTCAGAGTCACTTACTTCATCCTGCAAGTAAGCCTCATGGTTGTCGCTAAATGCCGATCGTCGAGTTCTATATCAGAACGGCTTTTTCTGTGAAACTAGGGAGTGTTTTTACGACACCTAGATCCTAACCTACCACTGAAGAGTCCACGGCATACAATGAGCCGCCATATTTTCACTTTCAACAAGTTGAGCTTCAAAGTCCTTTTAATAGTGCCCATGATTTCAAATTGAAGATTAATCATAGCCCCACGCTTATCTGCCATTTTACCAGTGTCATGTTATCACAGTGTATAGTCATTCAAATAAGCAAGTAACTTCTCGTGTGAAGCGATTTGAGCGAGCAAATATTCAACTCGATTTTGCCCCATTCTTCTTTTGCTTTGAAGTTCATTGTACAAGTCAGTTGAGATCGGCACTTCAATAACGCTGCCGTCAGACGCAGACTTACTAGTAATAAAGTACTCGCGAGTATCCGCAGTATCCAACTTCCTTTTTGGATCGGAGGCAACTAAACTCCTGGTTACTATCTTATCTTTCAACGAAGCAGTTGTTTCTATTGCCTGCCTAAAAAGTCGTATAATTCCGCTAACTTTTGCCACCGGGTCTACGGCTGCGGCACTGGTAGTCATTTATTCAGTCCTATCAAATGCATTAACTGGTGTTTCGCCAGTATCCAAAAAATCTGGTTGTGCATCTCTCAGATAGTACTCCGCACAAATGACACGAAAATGAATCACATGCTGCAGAATCAATTCCAGAAACTGTATCAATTTGAATACCTTCACGTTCATTCTGCTCTCGCTGGGAGAGTTTTGGTTCAATAGACGCTGAAGTAGGAGCATCAGATCGCTGAATGGGATATTCAAATGTAGACATTGCATGTTAACCTTGATTACGTAGTTATGAACTAATAGTATACAACTACATCAAATTATGCAATACTATTGGGTAACGCTGTAAACAGCATATCCGTGATGAGCGGTACTATCTATGGAGTTATGTGGGTGAAAGCACTTATTGCCCTGGTGATGGTATCAAAGTAATTAAGGTAGGCGCTTGGTGCTATCCAACTAGTGGAGCTCTTGGCAGAGTTATTCGAAACAGCGTTTGACGCCAGCACATAATGGGCTGCATCTCAGATAAGCCTCGTTGTGAATAGCCTTCAGAAACTAGGTCTGTAGTAGATGTATTTTGCACAGTCGTCTCGAGACAACTGGTTTGCAATTGCAAATACTGCGGTCTAGTCCGTGCATGAGGATGCGAGGCTTTTGAAGTGCGTAAGGATGCAGGCCGCGATGGACACCAATGCGACGAAAGGAGGATGGGGCGCCGAGCGCTCAAGGTATCGTGGTGCGGCACGTGGGCTCGTCGTGTGGCACCCTGAAGGCTGCAGGCCACTCGCGCTTTCAATTCTTGGCGCATGACTCCTCACTCTCGGTCGTGTCTGCCGATGCTCCTGTAGTCGCTATCCAGTCTAGGGCACCAACCCGTAAACTTACTGATGTAGTTCCTGTGTGCCGCGTGATTTTCATGGAATCTCACGACAGTTTGTGAGGAATCCTTCAAGTCGGATGGCTCAGGAACGACACAAACCTAAGTGCGGCTCCATTGACTGCACCTAGGTTCGTGGATGTGATGATAGAGAATCTTTGCTGAGAAAGCAAGGGTTTTGTGTTGCAGATCACCAAATTGAGTTTAAATGTTTCTTTAACATTACTTTGGATACTTACTTTCGTCTAGGTCTTCCGCCCCTCATGCAACCTCGGCACCACCTCCCTGACGCTGCTGGTGTCGTCGCGCCAGACGAGGCTGACCTCGGCGGCCCGCTGCCGGAAGGTCTGGAGCCGCACCAGGTAGTGCGGGTCGACCACCCAGCCGGTGAGCTGCCAGACCGGCCAGACAGGCATGTCCCACAGCACTCGCACCGCCAGGCAGGGCAGGTACGGCCCGGGTGCCGTCTGGACAGGGAGGTCATCAAGGACAGCCCGGGCGCGGTACTGCGGCTGCCCATCAACGCCCGGCTCACGGTGGCCAACGAAGGCCGGTAGCTGCGCTGCCTCACCGTTGATGCTGACCACCGGCTCACGTACGGACTGCGCTTCCATGACGCAGTCCAGCACCACCGTGGCGCTGCCCGCCGACTGAAACAGCCAGATCAGGGCGAAAGGCCGCCGCTCTGCCTCATCACGCAGGGCAGCCGCCAGCATCGCAATGCCGCGATCACTGCGCCGCAGCGCCGTGCGTTCATTGCAGTGAAAGACCCTCCGCATAGCGCGCCAGCCGCTGCTCCAGCGACACCTCCGGCTCTGTGATGCCGACGTCTCCTATCCAGAAGAAGGCTCCCACATCACTGAGCGGGTCTGTGCCCAGCTCTTGGCGCAACTGCTCTAGCCGCGCCACCACCCGCTCCACCAAGCCCAGCCCTGCGGCATCGACCAGCCAGACCAGCGGCGCCACTCGCACCGCCCACGCCCCCTGGCCACGGCGCAGCACCCGCAGCTCGGCCACGAGCCGCTGGCGCAGCGGATCGTGCAGCCCACCGTCCTTGGCCATAGGGCCCAGGGTGCCGGGTCAGAGTCCCTGGTAGTGGTGTAGGGGCCCTTCGTGGTTAGGGGTCAGTGGGTCAGTGTCGAGGCGTGTCTGGATGGCACGTCCTGGAGCTTGTTGGTGGTCTGGCACTGTTTGAGGGTGTCCAGGCTGAGGTAGCGGCGGCCCTCAGCCCATTCGTCGGTCTGCTCGGCTAGGACGGCGCCGACCAGGCGGGTGATGGCGTCCCTGTTGGGGAAGATGCCTACTGAGTCGGTGCGGCGGCGGATCTCTTTGTTGAGGCGTTCTTGGGGGTTGTTGGACCAGATCTGTCTCCATACCTCGACGGGGAAGGCGGCGGTAGGCCAGCAGGTCGGCTCGTGCGGCGTCGAGGTGGTCAGCGGCCTCGGGCAGGATCGTGTGGACGTAGTCCAGGAGGCGGTCGAACTGGGCCTCGACGGCTGCTGCGTCGGGCTGGTCGTAGACCGAGTGGAGCATGGCCTTGACAGCGGGCCACAGACTCTTGGGAACCACTGTCATCAGGTTGGCGGCGTAGTGGGCGCGGCAGCGCTGCCAGGTCGCTCCGGGCAGGTTCGCGGCGATGGCCTCGACCAGGCCCGTGTGGGCGTCAGAGGTGACAAGCCGTGCCCTCCAGGCCTCGGGCGACCAGGTCGGCGAGCAGCTCGTTCCAGGCCGCCGAGCTCTCGGTGGTGGCTACCCGCAGGCCCAGGACCTCGCGGTGTCCGTCGGCGTTGACCCCAGTGGCTGTCAGGACCACCGCGCTGACCACGCGACCGCCTTCGCGGACTTGTCAATGTCAGGGCGTCGGCCGCCACGAAGATGAAGGGGCCGGCGTCGCCCAGGGGACGGTTGCGGAAGGAGGCGACGTGCTCGTCGAGCTTGGCCGCCATGCGTGAGACCTGTGACTCCGGGCAGTGAGCTGATGCCCAAAGTACCTATCAGCTTGTCCATGCGCCGCGTGGACACCCCGGCCAGGTAGGCGTCGGCGACCACCGTGATCAGCGCGGACTCGGCCCGTTTACGGCGTTCAAGCAGCCAGTCGGGGAAGTACGAGCCAGTACGCAGCCTGGGAACAGCCACGTCAATCGTGCCGACCCGGGTGTCCAGGTCCCGGTGCCGATAGCCATTGCGCTGAACCCGGCGCTCGGGGCTGGCCTGACCGTACTCGGCACCGCACACCGCATCAGCCTCGGCCGACAGCAGGGCGTTGACCATGGTCTGCAGCAGACTGCGCATCAGGTCCGGGCAGGCCTGAGAAAGAGCCTCGCCAAGAAGGCGCTCAGGGTCGACAATATGAGGAGCGGTCATCGTGATGACTCCGTTCGAGGATTCGGTGGAAGGTTGACTCGAAGGACCACACGGTGACCGCACCCACAACCAATACGAGCAAGCCACCGGCGGCTACACCACACCTGCAGGACACTAGGGCACTGACCCTGACCGCGGGCGCCAAGACGGCCACTGCAGGCGTACGCGGTGTCACTGGTGGAGGACTATCGTCGAGCGGCACATCTGCACCCTCTCCTCGGTAGCGACTTCACCCAGCGCACTGAAGCCGAAATGACCCGGCCCTCGACGACCAGCAGGCTCTCTCGCCAGAGCAACCGCGCCATCACCCGCAAGCTCAAGGACGTCGCCGCCAAAGAGGATCGCCTCATCGACCTCGTGGCTGACGGCTCGCTCGACACCGCCGCCGCCCGCCCGCCGTCTGGCCGGCTGTCTCAGGGAACGCGACGTCTCAGAGCACCAGCAAACCCTCGACGAACGCCTCGCCATCACCGAGACGTCCTCACCACCAGCCTCCACCTCCTCCAAGACATCGGCACCCTCTACCGCCAATCTCGGCCCCGTCCGCGGCTGTCACGCCCTCTTCCACCATCTACCTCGACACCACCGTCATGCCAGCACCTCAAAGAGGCCTACAGCAGCCTGAAGCCGCCGCCGCCACACGATGGCAGACGCTCGCTCACCGCGCCCAGCTCAGCTGGCGGTGGCAGGCAGGCCGACGAAGGAAGCGGGACAAAGCCGGCCCCTGAGCAGCGGAAGTTTCCAGAAGCGGCAGCGCCCTCAGTCGCCACCGTCATCCCCTGCCCGGCGACGGAGCACTAAACCCTCGGCAGCGCGACTGTTCGAGGGTTCAAGTAAGCACGAGATGGCGAGAGGATTCAGAACGGTGCGGCAGGGCGCACAGCGGTTTTCAAGACCCGCCACATTCCGGCCGCTCTGTCACCTCTCCAGGGCCGCACCCTCCGGGCGCTACAGGCACAGACCCTACCATCCCTGTGGGCCCCACGGTCACCACGAACCCACCGGTCGTCGACGTCGCGGTCGTACCTTATGCCTCGCGTTCGAGGGGTAGAGGGTACGAACACACGACCTACCCTGCGAACGCGAGCCCCTGCCCCGACTGCCAGGCTCCGGCCGGCCTCGCGGCAGGTCCTAGGACCTGCCGAAGAACCCGCGCCGGTGCGGCTTGCTGGCACGCGCCGGCGGCAGCGAGGCTCGGCTCGTCGAGCCGCCCCTCGGCCAGGGCCTGCCCGATGGCCAGCCACGCAACAGGCGCGCCATGAGGGTCGCCTGCAGGGCGTGGTAGATGTCCGGGTGCCCGGCCCAGGTCCGGGTCGAGGGCCGGTTGTCGCGGTCGAGCTCGTGGGTCCACACGCCGGGCGCCTCGATGAGGAACTCCTCGGCGTAGTCGATCCAGGCCCGGTAGCAGTGCTCGCTGAGTGCTCGACGTCGATCTCCCCAGTGCCCGTCGTCGAGGCAGGGCCTGACGGATGGCGGCCGACGCCGAGACTCGCCCTCACGAGACGACCCAGTGCATGCGCTCGTGGACCACCGGCCTGCCGTCGAAGTCCGTGGTGTAGACGAAGCCCGGGGCACCGTCGACGCGCCAGCCGTCGGTGCGGGCCTGATCGAAGATGCTCGGCGGCCTCAAGCATCCAGTCCGGCGCGCTCATGGAGCGGTTGATGAGCGCCCACGCAGCTGCACGGTCAGGCGCGCCCACTCCAGCGCATGGCCCGGCGTGACGCCGTAAGGGCCGGAAGGGGTGGGCGGGCTCGTCGCGGTTGTAGTCCAGGCGCGGTTCCCAGGAGGTGGAGTAGTGCTCGGGCGGGCGCCAGCCGTGCTCGCGGAGCCTGGACGTTGACGGCGAAGTCGGCGATCTTCAGGGCCCGCTCCAGCCAGCGCGCCTCGCCGGTGACGTCGGCGGTGGCCAGGTAGGCCTCCCACCGTGTGCATGGCGGCGTTGATGCCGCGGTGAGTCCTCGGGGCCGGTGAGAGTCGGCGGCGTAGGACTCCACCGGCATCTGCTGGGCCTCGTCCCACCAGTAGCGGTCCTGGACGGCGATGGCGTCGCGCAGCAGCTCGTGGGCGCCGGGCCGGTCGGCGGCCGTCGCCGTGGCCGCGGCCAGGAGCACGAAGGCGTGCTGGTAGCACTCCTTACGGGCTTCGCCGTCGATCGGGACGCCCCGCCCCTCGGCGTCGGGCTCGGGGCCGATCGCCGAGTACCAGCCGCCGTTGACCGGGTCGCGCAGGGGGCCGTTCAGGGCGCGCACGCCGTGGTCGGCGTAGCGGCGACAGCCAGGGGATCCCCATGAGCGCCCCAGGGGAAGGCGAGATGTCATGCGGCCGGTGATCCACAGCTCGACGGGATGGGAGGGGTCCACCTCACCGTTCTGACCGATCCAGCCGAATCCGGTGGGCACCTGCGCGGCGCGCGCGTAGTGCAGCAGCGCATGCGTCTCGTAGGCCAGCCAACGCTTGTGCTCGGGGGCGCCGAACCATCCCAGTCCCATGAGTCCTCCTTGATCCGCCGGGGATCCCAGGCTATCGACCCGTCTGACGCGGATCAATGCTCCGGACTGCTCTTGAGCGCCTCGCTCCCGCGCCCACTCGACGCCGCCCGCCGAGGGACGGCTACTTCTGCTTCGGCCAGGCCGACTCGGCCTGCCTGAGCGCCTCGCTGGGAGTCATCGCCCCGGTCGACCACCGGCTCAGCCCGAGCCACATGGCGCTGCTGCCCACACTCACGGGCATCGAGTCCGAGGCGTCCATCTCCACGGTCGTCTGGCGCGACTGGAGCAGCCGCGTGGCGCGCCGACCGACGTCGCTGGGCGCCAGGTCCGGGTCAACGCCCTGGTTGGCGGTCGCCACCCGCCCAGCGCCGCCCGCGTGCGGGCCCACTCATGGGAGGTCAGGTACTCCATGACCGCGGTGACCGCGTCCGAGCGGGTGAAGGCCACGAGGTAGTCGGTACCCACCAGCTGGAGTCGAGCCGCGGTCCGCCGCCGGGGTGAGGAAGGCCGAGACCTTCGTACCCGCCGGGGGCCGTCGTGCCCTTCGACGACGCCGTCGCCCCGGCAGCTGGCGCTCGCGGTCGGGCGGGGGTCTGGACCGTCACCGGGTTGGCGCCGTCGGCGTCGGTGATGACGGTGCCCTCGGGGAAGCGGCTCTCGAAGGACGATGAGGCGTGCAGCATGAGGCAGCTGCCCTTGGTCAGGTCGGCCCCGGCCTGCACGGGGGTGCGGGAGATGACCGAGCCGCGCCCACCGGCGACGTGCCCGTCGTCCAGGACCAGGGAGTTGACGGCGGTGAGGGGCCTCCACGGCGTTCGAGGTCGACGGGGACCGGTGCGAGGCCCAGGTCTCGTAGACGCCGGGCCCCTGGGTGGAGAGCAGGGCGTCCTCAGAGCCAGTCGGTCAGCACCCAGCCGGTCGACTCCCCGTCGGCGCCCACGCACCAGGGCGTCACGGAGCCGTCGGGGTGATCGGCACGGACCTTGTTGGTGAGGGCCTCCAGCTCGGCCCAGGTGCCGGGCACCTCGTAGCCGGCCTTCTTGAAGGCGTCCGGTGAGTACCACACGAGGGACTTCACCGAGACCATGAGCGAGGGAGCGCCGTAGGGGCACGAGGCGTGGATGCCGACCTGGATCCAGTGCCGGTCCCAGCCGGCCTCCACGTTGCTGTTGACACTGTTCGGCAGCGGGTGGACGACGCCGGTGTCCACGAGCTCGGCCACCATGGCGGGCTGAGGCACGATGGCCAGGTCGGGCAGGTTCTCGGGGTTGTCCTGGCTCGACGGCGAGGCCCCCGCGCTGGTGGACAGGTTTGCTCCCGAGCCGTTGAGCAGCTGGGAGCGCAGCTCGGTGGTGCCGGCGTGCTCGACGTTGATGCCCGTGCAGCTCTCGAACTCGGCCACGGAGGCCTCGAAGCGCTCGGCCTCGGTGCCGGTCAGGCCGCTGGAGATGGTGACGGTGGCGCCCTTGTGGCCCTGGTAGGCCTGGTAGGCGGCGCAGCCGGTGGCCGACGCCGAGCCGGACCCGCCGGCTGAGCAGGCGGCGGTGGCGGCGGCCGCCAGGGGTCAGGGTGCTGGCGGCGGCCGGGAGGCGGCCGCCCCGACGCAGCCGACGGCTCGCGCGTCGTCGGCCAGGGGCGCTCGCCCCACCGGACGGGCCGGTGGGGCGAGCGGCGTGCTCGGCGCGCTCCTCGTGGATGGAGTTGTTGCGGGAGACAGGGAGGGGGGACTGTCGCATCAGAGGTGCCTTACTCGTTCGATGAGGGCGTCCAGGACGGCGGCGCAGCCGTCCCGCCACACGGGCTCGGTCAGGATATCGCCGCGGTCGCGCACCCACTGCGGTGCGCTGCCCATGACTGACGCCGGCTCCGGCCCACTCGATCATCTCGACGTCGTTGGAGCCGTCCCCGACCGCCAGGACGTGGGCGGAGTCGGTGCCCAGGCGGGCGATGAGCGCCTCGAGGGCGGAGGCCTTGGTGACGCCCTCGGGGGCGACGTCGAGCCAGGCCGTCCAGCCGATGGCGTACTCCACCGAGTGCAGCCCGGAGTCGGCCACGATCTCGGAGAAGCGCTCGACGGACATGCCCGGGGCCCGCAGGACCACGCGGGTGACCGGCTGGGAGACGAGGCTCGTCGAAGGTGACGACCCGCTGGTCCTCGATGAGCTCGCCGTCGGGGAAGAGCCGGGAGACCTTGAAGCCGATGCCGGGGTCCTCCACGGCGATGATCCCGTCGGGCACGGCGGCGTGCAGGGTCTCGATGGCGGTGCGCGGGTCGAAGGTGCGCGAGTCGACCACCTCGTAGCCTCCGGGGGCGTCCGGGTCGAGCCGCAGGGTCAGGGCGCCGTTGGCGCACACCATCCAGCCGGTGGACAGCCCCAGGTGGCGCACCACCGGCATGGCGGCAGCGATCCCGCGGCCGGTGGAGATGACCACGGGGACCTCGTGGGCGCGCAGGCGGGCGATGGAGGCCATGACCCGCTCCGAGACGCGCCCGTCCATGTCGAGGATGGTGCCGTCGACGTCGAGGGCCACGACGAGCCCGTGGCCGGGTGCGAGCCGGGCGCCGCCAGCGGCCTCCAGGGCGTCGAGGTCCTGCATCCGGTCCTGGACGAGGGTGTGGTACTCCTCGTGGTCCAGGGGCCGACGGCGCAGGACACGCTCACCGGTGCCTGCGGTGTCGCCGGCGCCGTCCTCGAGGTGCCCGACGTACTCCGTGGAGCCGCCCAGGCGGGTCAGGGCTGGCCGGCCGGGGCGATGCCGGTGGCGGGGTTGACGGCCGGGCCGTTACCGGTGGGCCCGGAGCCCCCGGGGTCACTGACGGCGTCGGTCTCGCGGGCGGCACCCGACCTGAAGGCGGGGGTGGGGTTCATGGGGCCGACCCTCAGGCGGTGGCGCCGACAGGGCTCGATGACCTCCAGGCCGCCCAGGTAGGGGCGCAGGCCCGCGGGCACGCGCACCGAGCCGTCGGCCTGCTGGTGGTTCTCCAGGATGGCGACCATCCAGCGGGTGGTGCCAGGGTCCCGTTGAGGGTGGCCACGGGGCTCGTGCCGCCCTCGCGGCGCTCGCGCACGGCCAGGCGGCGGGCCTGGTAGGGTGGTGCAGTTGGAGGTGGAGGTGACCTCCATCCAGCGCTGCTGGGTGGGCAGCCAGGCCTCGCAGTCGAGACTTGCGGGCGGCCGAGGCCCAGGTCCCCGGCGGCGGTGTCGATGACCCGGTAGGGCAGCTCGACCAGGGCCAGCATCTCCTCCTCCATGGCCAGGAGCCGGGCGTGCTCGGCCTCGGCGTCCTCAGGGCGGCAGTAGGGAGAACATCTCCGCCTTGTTGAACTGGTGGACGCGGATGATGCCGCGGGTGTCCTTGCCGGCGGCACCGGCCTCGCGCCGGTAGCAGGTGGACCAGCCCATGTAGCGCTTGGGACCGGCGGACAGGTCGAGGATCTCGTCGGCGTGGTAGCCGGCCAGGGCCACCCTCGGAGGTGCCGGTGAGGTGAGGGTCGTCGGCGGGCGGGTGGTAGATCTCGTCGCTGTGGGCGCCCAGGAAGCCGGTGCCGCCCATGACCTGCGGGGTGACGAGGGTGGGGGGTGGTCATCGGGGTGAAGCCGTGGGCGACGGCGGCGTCAGGGCCGCCGTCATGAGGGGCCAGCTCCAGGCGCATGCCCCAGCCCTTGAGGTAGTAGAAGCGGGCGCCGGAGACCTTGGCGCCGCGGCGGGTGTCGATGATGTCAGGCCCTCGCCGATCGCCAGGGTGGTCGGCGGGCTCGAAAGCCCTCGGCGGTGAAGTCGCGGGGGCTCGCCGCCCTCATGGCGCAGGGACGACGTAGTCCTCCTCGCCTCGCCCGAGGGCGCCCCTCGATGAGGTTGGCGAACTGGCGGGCCAGGTCGTCGAGCTCGGCGGCGGCAGCCGAGGAGGCGGCCTCGGCGGCCTTGACCTGCTCGGCCAGCTCCTTGGCGCTGGCCAGGATCGCCGGGCGCTCCTCCGGCGAGGCCTTCCCCACGGACCGGGAGACCTGCTTCTGCTCGGCGCGGAGGTTCTCGAAGGCGGCCAGCGACTGACGGCGGGTCTCGTCGGCGGCGATGACGCGGTCGACGAGATCGACGTCGGCACCACAGGCTCGCTGGCTGGCGCGGAAGGGCTCGAGGGTTCTCACGAAGCGCACGCAGGTCGATCATGGTCACGAGTGTAGTCAGGACCGCGCCCCAGACAGCATTCGAGCAGCATCCCGGGCGGATCCGGGCCGTGAGCGGCACGGGCGGCGGAGACGGGAAAAGCCGGGGGACGATCAAAGTCACGGGTGAGTGGTCGAGCCGACACCCGAGGGCGAAACGGGCCGGAATCGACGTCGATCCACCGGTGCCACCCAGCCGCCAGGATGACCCGAGGGCACTGAGATCCAGGAATTATCCGGGAGATTGGGTGGTAGGGGCGCGGAGCAGGCAGAGCCGTGATGCATACACGCTCACCCTCGCCCGCACCACCTCCTGACGGCGAACGTGACCCACACCCCTCTACCGACGCAATCCACCTGTGAATAGAATCTATTTCAATCGGTGCACCCTATCGTTCCCGACGGTGTTTCCGAGTCGCCGCGTTGGAGGCTCGCCGACACCTCCCACCGCACCGCTCTCCCCGCTCCTCCCGGCTAGTCGTCTGTCTCCGATTTTCTGTCACTCCGTCATATCAGGCTCGCCGATCGCTGTGAATGCGGGCCCCGACCACAGGACCACAACTCATGCCGACCTCATCATCTCCGTCCTTCTCCCAGCTGCGGGCGTTCGTAGCGCTGTGCGACCACCAGCACTTCGGCGAGGCCGCCACCGCGCTCGGAGTCAGCCAGCCCAGCCTGTCCCAGGCCATCACCGCACTGGAGAAGCGCGTCGGCGGCGAGCTGGTGGAGCGCACCACCCGTCGCGTCCTGGTCACCTCCCTGGGCGAGGCCCTGCTGCCCTTCGCCCGGGACGCCGTCCTGGCGGCCGAGGCCTTCAACGAGGCCGCCTCCAGCCAGGGCGCCGCCCTGAGCGGCACGATGCGCCTGGGCATCATCCCCACGATTGCGCCCTACCTGGCCCCCGTTCTCATCGACGGCCTGCGTGAGGCCCTGCCCCAGATGGACCTGGACCTGCGTGAGATGGTCACCGGGGACAACCTCGACCAGCTCGCCCAGGGACGCCTCGACGCCGCCATCATCGCCCTGGAGGACGACCTCCAGCGCACCACCGCGATCCCGATGTTCGACGAGCAGCTCGTCGTCCTCACCGCCGCCGAGCCACCCCTGGGCCGGCCGCACGGACGTGAGCCCCGCCGAGCTCGACGACCAGCCCCTCCTCCTGCTCGACGAGGGCAACTGCCTGCGCGACCAGACCCTGGCCCTGTGCCAGCGCTACGGCTCCCAGCCCCCGGTCGCGGTGGCCACCACCCTGTCGACGGTGACCCGCATGGTCGCCACGGCTCCGGCGTGACGATCATCCCTGAGGGCGCCCTCCAGCTGCTGATCCCCTCCTCGGGTACGGCGTCGCCCGTTTCGGCGACGAGGCGCCGGTGCGCCACATGGGCCTGGTGCACCGGGTCTCCTCCTCCCGCGGCGCCGACTTCGCCCAGCTGGCCGCCCTCATCTCGCGCCTGGTGAGCGAGGCCGACCTGCCCGTCTCCTCCGCCACGGCCCCGGCTGCGGCCTGAGCCCGCCTCCGGGGCGCTCCTGACTCAGCGGCATGCGCTCTCGGTCCTCTCGCACTCGCCCGGGCCCTCGCGGGCCCGTGACCGGGACCGCATGGGCGACTAGCCTGCCCCTATGACGGGCGGCACCGACGGCGGCACCCGGGCGACGACGCGCACCGGGCGGCCGCTGGCCTGCGTCGTCGTCAATCCCTCCAAGCCGCGCGCCACCGCTGCGGTGCGCTCCCGGCTGGAGGATGAGCTGTACGAGGCCGGTTACGCCGGGCCCCGTATGGCTGGAGACAGAGCGTCTCCGAGCCGGGCACGATGCAGGCGCGCCTGGCTCTGGCCGCCGGGGCCAGGCTGGTGGTGGCCGCCGGCGGTGACGGAACGGTGCGCTCAGTGGCGGCCCGGCCTGGCCAGCACCGGCGCCCAGATGGGCATCGTCCCGTTGGGCACGGCGAACCTGGCGGCCCGCAACCTCAGGGTGCCGGTCGGAGACCCGAGGGCCGCGGCCAGGTGGTGGCCCAGGGGGTCGATCTTCCCGCCGACCTGGCCTGGGTGAGGACCGAGCCCTGGTCCGATCCCGACGTCGACCCCGACCCGGCACCGAGGGAGCAGCCCCAGCGGACGAGGCCGGCTCTGGCACCCTGACAGGGCCGAGCCTCAGCAGCCCGCCCGGGCGCCCCGCCCACCCAGGCCGACTCCCCAGCAGCTGTCGGGCTGGGGCGGCCCAGGGCCGTGCGCACGATCCAGAGGGCGACCCGCAGGCCCCGACAGTGGACCCGGCCCACGCTCGGCGACGAGCACGCCTGCATGGTGGTGGCCGGGATCGGTTTCGACGCCGGACTGGTGGCCTCCACGCGCCCGGCCCTCAAGGCGCGGGTCGGCTGGGGCGCCTACGCGCTGGCGGCCATGGAGAACCTGGGCTCGCCGCGCATGGACCTGGTGCTGAGCCTTCTGGACGAGGCCGGACAGCGGCGCGTGGAGCGCCTGAGAGCCCGTAACCTGCTGGTGGCCAACGGCGGCCGCCTCCCGGCCGGCATCACCCTGCTGCCGCAGGCCCGCACCGACGACGGCCTGCTCGACGTCGCCGCCATCGACACGGTGGCGGGCCTGGCGGGCTGGAGCTCGCTGGCGCGCCAGGTGCTGCCGCCCTACGCGGCGCGCTACTCCGAGTCGGGCCGCTCCCTGGGGCGGGTGGCGCTGCGGCGCGGCGGGGAGGTGGCCGTCCAGCTCTCGACGCCGGCCCTGGTGGAGGTCGACGGGGACCTGCTGGCGCCCACGCAGGGCATGCGGGTGCGCATCGACCCCGGGGCGCTGCTCATCCGTCGCCCCGCGACCTGACCCCGGTTCACTCCTCCCAGAAGCCGGCGACGTCGATCGCCCCGCCGGTGGCCTCGAAGTCGGCTCGCACGGCCCGGCGCAGCTCGGCGTCGTGCAGCCAGTCCAGGGCGACGGCGGCCAGCCCGTAGGCGCCGTCGAGCGCGGCCGCGTCCCCGGTGGGGGCGCCGGCGGCCTCGGTCATGGCGGGGGTGTGGAGGGCGACGTCGGGCCGGTCGGTGACCTTGATGAGCGGGTGGATGCCGGGCACGCTGGGAGACGTTGCCGAAGTCGGTGCCGGCGGCGATCGTCTCGGGCAGGACCCCGGTGGCCAGGGGGTCGCGGCCCGCGCTCGCGCTGGGAGCGCCCAGGAGGTCAGCAGGGGGCCGTTGTCCCGGACGGGGACCTCGTTGCAGTACTCGGAGGTGAGGATCTCGACGCCGGTGCCGGTCATGAGGGCGGCGCCGTGGAGGACCTCCTCGACCCGCTCGGCGATCTCCCTGAGGGTCTCGAGGTACTTCGAGCGCACCATGATGGACAGCTCGGTGCGTTCGGGGATGATGTTGGGGACCTGGCCGCCGTCGGTGACGATGGCGTGGAGGCGGTCCATGGGGAGCATCTGCTGGCGCAGCAGGCCGATGCCGGTCAGGGCCAGGGTGGCGGCGTCCAGGGCGTTGCGGCCCATGAAGGGCTGGGAGGCGGCGTGGGCCGGCACGCCGTGGAAGATGACGCGCAGGCGGCGCACGCCCAGCCAGGTCTGGTGGGTGACGTCGTAGGCGTAGGGGTGGGTCTGGATGGCGGCGTCGACGCCGTCGAGCATGCCGCGCACGGCCAGGATCTCCTTGGCGGTCGAGTTCTCCTCGGCGGGCGTGGTCTGCAGGACGACGCGGCCGGGCAGGGCGCCCAGGTGGGGAGCGGGCCAGGGCCGCCAGGGCGAGGAAGGCGCCCACGGAGTTGGCGCACATGACGTTGTGCCCGCAGCCGTGGCCGATGCCGGGCAGGGCGTCGTACTCGGCGAGGATCGCGATGGTGCCGGCGGACTCACCGGAGCCTCCGGCCGCCGCGTCAGTGCTGCCGGCCCCGGGGATCTCGGCGCGCAGGGCGGTGTCCATGCGTAGACACCGACCTCGGGCTCGATGCCGTGGCGGCGCAGCAGATCGGCGACCGCGGCCACGGCGTGGTGCTCCTCGTAGCCGGTCTCGGGGTGGTCGTGGATATCGTGGGAGAGCTCGACGATCTGCGGGGCCAGCCCGGCGACGGCCTCCCCCAGGGCGGTGCGCAGGCCAGCGGGGGCTCCGGCGTCGTCGGGCAGGGCCGGTGCCGGGCCGACGACGCCGCGGCGCTCCTCGGTCTCGGCGGTCATGCGCTCCTGGATGGCGCCGGAGGGGACGGTGGGGCGGGTCAGGTCGTTCAGGTCGCGCATGGGCCCTATCTTGGCCCAGCCGACCTCCCCGCGCTCAGTCGCGGGGTGCGGCGAGCCGACGGGCCGCGTCGACGACGACGGCGCGCTGTCGCTCGTGCGCCTCCTCATCATCGAGGGGCCCGCACAGCATCCGCGCCACCTGGGGCACGGTGGACCACCAGCCGGTCAGCGACATGATCATGAGCATGAGCGCACCGGGGTCGACGTCCCGGGTCAGGGCGCCGGAGTCCTGACCGCTGCGCACCCCGGCGATCTTGCGCTGGTAGTGCTCCCGCCGCAGCTCCTCCTCGGGGACCTCGTCGTCGAAGGTGAGGGCCTCCCAGCACAGCAGCCGGATGAGCTCGGGGCGCTGCCGGTGGTAGTCGTACAGGCGCCCGGCGTAGTCCCCACGTCCTCCCCCGCGTCGAAGGCGGGCGGCACGGCCTCGGCCACCCTGGTCAGCTCGTCGCGCAGGACTGCGGAGAACAAGCGGTCCTTGGAGCCGAAGTAGTTGTAGACGCGCTCCTTGTTGACGCCCGCCCGCTTGGCGATCCGCTCGATGGTGGTCCCGGCGGGCCCACGGCGGGTGAACTCGGCGGTGGCGGCGTCCTTGATCTTGCGCTTGGTTCCCTCGGTGTCCCAGGCCATGGCACTCCGTCTCCCGTGTCCGCGAGCGCCGGCGGCAAACTCCAACGCTACCGTTGCACTTTCTCTTCCAGTCTACTAGGGTCATTTCCAACGCTTACGTTGGAAAGGGGCTCTCATGTCTCCCGCGCACCGACCCGATCAGCATCCCCGACGTCACCCGCTCCCCGAGCCGTCAGCCCCGGTCGACGACCCGGTCGACCTCCCCCACCTACCCCGCCGGCAGCGGCGCCACCGCGGCCCTCGTCGTCACCGCGCTGCTCGTCCTGACCCAGCTGTACGCCGCCATCCCTCTGCTCACCCCGATCTCGACCGACCTCCACGGCAGCGCCACCGTCGCCCTGTCGACGGTCTTCAGCCTCACCTACGCCATGGGCTTCCTCATCTGGGGGCCGGTCTCCGACCACTACGGCAGGAGGAGGACCATGGCGCTCGCGCTGGGGACCCTCACCGTCTCCACCGTCTGCTGCGCCCTGGCCCCGTCCCTGCCGGCGCTCGCGGCCCTGCGTGCGCTCCAGGGTCTGAGCGCCTCCGGTTTCGCACCCGTGGCGCTGGCCTACCTGTCGGAGGCGCTGGCACCGCCGAGGCGGGCCGGGGCGATCGGGGCGATGTCGACGTCGTTCCTCGTGGCGGGCATCGTCGGCCAGGTCCTGGCCTCACTGGTCGCGCTGCACCTGGGGTGGCGGTGGTTCTTCCCCCTGTGCGGAGGGCTGCTGGCTGTGGCCCTGGCGGCCGTCCTCGCCGTCGTGCACGACGCCGCTTCCGGCCCATCGGCCTCCTCCCTGCGGGGGCAGTTCGCGTCGCTGGGGCGACTCGCGCTCAGACCCGCGGTTCTGGCGCTCAGCCTGGCGCACGTCACGCTGCTCATGGTGTTCGTCGCCATGTACACGGGGATCGGCGGCCACCTGGAGACGCTGGGCATGCGGCCTTCGACGGTCATCCTCATTCGGCTGGCGGCCCTGCCGGCCATGTTCCTCAGTCTCATCGCGGGCCGGATCGCGGCCAGGTGGTCCTGGGCGCGGACGGCCCGGCTCGGGCTTTCGAGGGTGTCGGCGCTGGGCATGCTCGGTGAGGCGCTGCTGGCGGAGAGCCTGGCGGGCCTGGTGGCCTGCAGCGTCGTGTACGTCGCCGGGGTCGCGCTGGCCGTACCGGCGATGATCAGCCTCTATGGGCAGGTCTCCGCCCCTAACCGCGGCAGCGGCATGGCGCTCAACGGATTCATCCTGTTCGTCGGCACGAGCGCCGGCCCGCTCCTGGCGACGTCGTCGCCCACCTTCCGGACGCTGGCTCTGACGCTGACCGGCATCCTGACCGTGGCGCTCCTCGCGATCACCGGTTTCAAGGCACTGGCCGACGCCGAGCACTGACCACCACCCGCACCGCGGGAGCCGCCTTCACTCCGTCCTCAGCTGAAGAGCGAGGCGGCCACCATGGTCTCGCCCTCCTTGACGCCCGGGGGGATCGCGAAGAGGGCCGAGGCCTCGTGCTTGAGGTACTCCTGGAGGGCGTCGCTCTTGGTCATGCGGTCCAGGATCGGGTAGAAGTTCGTGCGCGGGTCGCGCACGAAGGCGATGAAGAACAGGCCGGTCTGCAGCAGCCCCAGGGAGTCGGAGCCGTCGGTGTAGTTGTAGCCGCGGCGCAGCATCCGGCGCCCCTGGTTCTGCTCGGGTGAGACGACGGCGATATGCGCGTCGGCCGGCACGAGCGTCTCGCCCTTGTCGTCCTTGGCCTTGTAGTCCACGGCCGTGAACTCCTCGGAGGACTTCGTGGGGTTGGCGATGCTCAGCGGCGCCCCGTAGCGCTTGTCGCGCCCCATGGTCTGCTCCTGCTCGATGAGCCGCAGGCGGTCCCAGATCTCGGCGAGCATGCGGATGCGCCGGGCCACGTAGTAGGTGCCACCGGTCATCCACTCGGCTGCGGCGTCGTCGCCCTTCTGGACCCACAGGTGCTTGTTGAGCTGGTCGGAGGAGTCCTCGGCCTTGATGTTGTTGGTGCCGTCCTTGAAGCCGAACAGGTTGCGCGGCGTCTCCTGGTCCACGGAGGTCGACGACGTGCGCCCGTAACCGACCTGGCTCCACCGCAGTGCGGCGGTCCCGAAGGCGATGCGGGTGAGGTTGCGGATCGCGTGGACGCACACCTGGGCGTCGTTGGAGCAGAGCCTGGACGAGCAGGTCGCCGTCGGACTGGGCGGCGTGGAGCTGGTCGCCGGCGAAGGAGGGCATGCCCTCGCTTGAGGACGGCAGGGCATCTTGGCGGCCAGGCCGAAGCGGTCCTTGCCGTCGGCGTCGACGAACAGGCCCTTGCCCACGCCGAGGTGATGGTCAGGCCGTTGGGCTTGCAGCCCCAGGCCTCGCCGGTGTCCTTGGGCGGCAGCTGCTTGTTGGAGCTGGGCTGGCCGCCGATGAGTTCGCCGGCGGTCATCTGCTCGGCGGCCACGGCCCAGTCGGACAGGGAGGGTCTTTCGAGCTCCTCGACGTCGGTGGTGGAGACGTCGAAGGCCGCGGTGAACATGTTGTCCTGGGCGGGGTGGTGATCCCCGCCTGGTGGTCGCCCCGGAAGGGTAGGTCGTGAGGATGGCGTCCTCGGGCCGGCGGGAGGCCTCCCAGGCGCGTCCGCCAGCCACGCCAGCCAGGCCCGCAGGCGCAGCGCCCAGGCCCGCACCGGTGAACATGGCGCGGCGGCTGGTGCCGCGGTGGCGGGCTTCCCGGCCGGTCAGGCTGTCACGGGCTCATCCGACTTCTCGGCCTTCTCCGGCTTGTCAGCCGTGTCGGACGTGCTGGCGTCCTCAGACTGCTCCGCCGCGTCGGAGGCCGGAGAGCCGTCACCCGGGCCCTCCGACGTCGGGGCCTGCGGCTCCCTGCTGCGCCTGCGCAGGGTCTCGTCCTGGGCCGCGTCGTCGGCGACCGGGGAGGTGTCCGACTCGTGGGCCCGGCTTGCCACTCACTGCTGTCTCCTTCCGGGGTGTCCGGGTTGCTCTGGCGTCGCGTCCTCAGAGGACGGTTCCGGCGACCTTGGACAGCGACTCGCTCAGGGCGTTGACGGCGTCGGAGAACTTGCGCTGCACGTCGGTGTAGGCGTTCTTGTCGGGGGTCTCGCCGGCGTCCTTCTGGACCGCGGCGATGGTGGAAAGTAGTCCGCGTAGGTGGGCTGGCCGTTGGAGGCCTTCCGGATGCGTGGGCCGCGATGAGCTTCTCGACCGCCGTGAACTGGGTGGTGATCTTCTCGGCGAACTTGGCGTCCTTCTTCTTCATGAGCTCCTCGACGTTGCCGTAGGCGACCTTGGCGCCCTCGACGTTGGCCTGGAAGTCGTAGAGGTCGGTGTGGGAGAGGTCTCCTCCTCACCGACGATCTTGGAGCTGGCGACCTCCTCGAGGAGGCTGGAGGCGCCGTTGGCGACGTCCTCGAGCCCGAGCTCGAACTTCTTCCCGCCGGTGCCGGTGATGTTCCCGTAGACGAGGGTCGTAGAGCGACTTGGTGTCGGCGTTGAGCTGGTCGGCGACCTTCTTGCGGGAGGCGTCGTCGGCGAACAGAAGGGGACTGGAGGAGTCCTGGGCCCACAGGTCGGCCTCGATGCGGTGCCATCCGGTCCACCTGGCGAGGACGTCCTTGTCCGTGACGGCCTTGCCCTGCATCCGGCGGCGAGGTCCTGGATGCAGGTGTCCAGGGGCGGCGTCGAGGTCGCCGGCCTCCTTGAGGCCGAAGGACTCGGCGGTGGGCTCGATGCGCTCGTAGTACTGGCGCGCCAGTGGGTAGAGGCTCTTGGCGGTGGCGGTGTCGCCGGAGGTGTAGGCGGTGACGAAGCCCTGGGTGGCGGTGAGGAGCTGGCCGGCCTGGTCACGCACGTAGGCGGTGTAGTTGGTGACGGCGGTCTCGCGCGCCTTGGCCTCGTCGGCGCTGACGTCGACGGCGGCGCCCTGGTGATCTTCAGCTCGGTGACGCCCTTGAGCTCGCCGACCATGTTGGGCTTGCAGGCGGCGTAGTAGGTGCCCTCCTTGAGGGAGGTGGTGAGCTTCGTGGTGGTGCCGGGGCCGATGTTCTCCTGCTCGGAGACGATCTGAAGCTTGTCCTCGGTGAGGATCTCCAGCTCGTTGGCCACTGAGCCGGAGTTAGTGACGGTGAAGGTGACGACGCCCGAGGGGAAGGAGGTCGAGGAGAGCTTGCAGGAGTCGTCGGTGAGGGTCACCGTGATCTCCTGGGCCGACCCGGATCCGGAGGCGCCGCCCTTAGCGTTCTTGGGGTTGTCGGCGCAGGCGGCCAGGCCCAGGCCCATGGCGGTCAGGGGAGGAGGGTGAGGAACGTTGCGTCGCTTGATGATGGGCATGGTCTTTCCTTGGTGAGGAGGCGGTGCGGACAAGGGGCGGGGAGGGTGGTCAGGGTGATCAGGAGGCGTCGACGGCGTCGTTCGAGTCAGCGGACTCGGCGGCATCGGCAGAGGCGCTGGTTTGCGCGGCGGCCGGGGCGGCGTCGACTGCGCGATGCGGGCGAGGGCCATCGGCCCGTGATCTGGAGGAGTGAGGAGGACCAGGGTCGGGACGATGTAGACCCACCAGCCCACGACCTGCAGGACGGTGGGCTGGAGGTTGAGCTGGAACATGGCCTGGAAGCAGCACGTAGAGGCCAGTGGAGGGGCGAGTGCTGTCCGGCAGGTAGGAGGACGGGTTCAGGCGTGGCTCATGATGCCCGGCAGGAGGCCCGCCTCCTGGAGGTCTCCGATGCCGTGAGGCGATGATGCCGGCGGCGACGACGACGAGGAAGTAGCCGGTCACGGCGAAGAAGACGCGCAGGTTGATGCGCACCGCGCCCTGGTAGATGAGGGACACCCAGCACGATGGCGATGGCCAGTCCCGCGATGACGCCCACCGTCGCCTGCATGGCGGAGGTCTCGATGCTGGAACGCACGGTGGCCCATACGAACAGGGCGGTCTCCACGCCCTCGCGCCCGACGGCGACGACGGCGATCCAGACGATGCCCCAGCCGGAGCTGCCTGCGGAGAGGACTTGGACAGCGACCCCTCCAGCTCCCCCTTGAGCTCGCGGGCGTTCTTCCCCATCCAGAAGATCATCCAGGTCACCAGGCCGACGGCGACGAAGGACAGGGTGCCGCCAAGGATCTCCTGGCCTTGGAAGGTGAGGGTCTTGGGGCCCCAGGTCATGATGGCGCCGGCGACAAGCGGGATCAGCGCCGCCAGCCCGACCCCCAGCCACAGCTTGGGCGGGGCGTCGCGACGACCGGATTTGACCAGGTAGGCGACGATGATGCTGACAACGAGCGCCGCCTCGAGGCCTTCCCTCAGAGCGATGAGCGGGTTGGCGAACACTCGACCTCAAGTCACGAAGTTTGTCTCGGATCGCTACAAGCAGGTAAGCCTAGCCTGTGGTGATCTGATCACCAGAACCTCGCGATCGTCGTATCCATATTGGCTGCTGGGTTCCACCGATCGCGGCGGTGGCGCCTCTAT
>BNJS01003340.1_pt1 | contig 62248 bp, 78 predicted proteins | sample 8540461 | NCBI WGS metagenome assembly BNJS01 (sample SAMD00202454, study PRJDB9452) | human saliva metagenome | isolation source: human saliva | place: Japan
GTGATCGTGACCATGCAGACGCTCGTGGTCATGATCGTCTTCGTCAGCATCATCCCCATGGTGGTGGTACACCGTGCCTCAGGCCTGCAGGCTGACGCCTCGAAACGACCGGTCGCAGCCACTGGAACCAATCAGGCGGGCATCCAGCCCTCGAAGCCCAGGCCGTTGACGACGACCAGGCTGGCGCCGGACAGCTGGCGCACCGGCAGGCCCGGCACAAGAAGACGTGGGTGTCGCCGCCGGCCGACCGGGCTCTCGACAGCCACGCGATCACCGCAAACCGCTCACCAGGTCAGCCAGGATGCTGAAGCTGGCCACGACGGGCAGCGGCCCGCGGAACTGCATCCGTCAGCCAGCCATGGCGGCAACGCCGCGAGCCGCCTGGGCAGGGCCGCGACCAGCAACGCCGTGCCTGGACGGCTGCGGCCAACACCACCGGACAGAAAGGAGGAAGAAGCGGTGTTCATGTTTCGTAGTGTCTCCGGCGATTCTTCCTGCGCAACCGCACGCCGGTGAGCGCCAACGCACAATGACAAGCATTACATCAGGCCCAGGGTCAACACGATGGTGGGCCGGTAAGCCAACAATGATGAAACAGCAGGCCGCTGGCCGCAAACAGCAGGCGGCCTGACCCCAGACCAACAGCCATTGGTACGGGCAGCGGGCGCTGCACCGCTCAACAGGCGGACATCAGTTGTAGCGCGCTAAGCCCCCACAGGATGATGACCAGCGGGCCGCTGAACGCTGCCCAGCTGAAACTCTCAGGCGGCAGGTTTATCGTCAAGCACCGAGACCAGCGGGCATAGAGGCACAGCCAGGCCCAGCAGGCTCACGCTGGCGATGACGCCGATCAGCAGAGGTGTCATTCATCAAAGCAGCACCGATCCGACCGGGCCGGCAAATTCCCTGGTTTCCAAAGACAAACGACCAACACGCCCAGCGACGGGACATCAGATGAACCCACGAGCTGCTGTCCTCAGTCTGGCAGCCGCGTTACGACCAGAATTGAGACCGCCGCCATGCCGCTATGATCCACCCAGAGACACAGCAAGCAGCGACAGGCCGGCGATGAGAACGATGGCCGCCCGAGCAGGATGGCGTGCGCCATGGCGTCACCGGTGAGGCTCATGCGACGCAACGCCGAGACCCCCACGGTGCAGCGCGGCGACGGGCCAGACGGCAAGACAGGGCGCCGCGCGCATGAAGCCAATTCGACAAAGGGGCCGATGACCCGTACCCACCAGACGCGCCAGCGTTGTCCGCCTCGGGCGTGGGCGAGATGAAACTCACTGGCGTCGGGCGCGGGCGGCGCGACGCGCGATTTCGGCGAGCTCGGCCGTAGGACCGACGGCGATCATCTCGCGCGCCAGCAGCAGGTGTCTGCAGGAACCACTGACGGATGTCCTGCTCATGCAGCGCGGCGACGATGGTGACGCCCTGGGCGTGCCAGCCGGGCCAACAGGTCCAGCAGCACCTGCTGGGTGGTATCGATGCCCACGAGGGCTCGTCAGGCACGACCAACTGGGCATCACGGGATGAGCTGCGCAAATCACCGCTGGAATTCGCCGCCCGACAGCGCGCTGATCACGCGGCCGGCATAGCCACGCAGGCCCCATCTCCAGGGCCTCAGCCGCAGGCAGCCCTGGCGGCCCGCGCCCAAAACTTTCACACTGGTGCCACAGGCTCAGGCACCATGTACACGGTGATCGGGGAACTGCCGGTCGGTCTGGTTGATCTGCGGCAGACAGGCCACGCCGGTCGGGATGGACATCACACCTGCCCTTCCAGCGAGCTGCTCGCCGATGAGCAGCTTGAGAAGAGTGCTCATGCCGGCACCGTTGAGACCCACCACAGCCAACATCGCCGGCGAGATCTGCAGTTGCAGGTGGTGGATGCCGGGTGCTGAATTCATAGCCGACATTGACGATTCTGCGGACAACTGGTGCGGTCTCATGGCGGCATCCGGCCGCGCGCACAGGTGACAGCGTGACAGGTTCTGAGCTTGCGGCGGTCCGATCGACCAACGTTACTTCCAGTCAGCGGTCTGGCGGGTATCGATCCGGTTCTTGCAGCGCCCACAGGATGACCACCACAGCAGGACCGAGGGCCACGACCAGCGGCAACCGTGCACCGATCCCACCAGACGACCGACAGCCGTAGCAGGACGTGGTACGAGATAAGGCGGCGGAGGGCTACCCGTGCCACAGCAGACGTAACCCGGCGTCGACGCAATATATGCGTGGGGTGCCAGAATCCATGACTTAATGCCAATGACCGCCATTAGCAGGCAAATTCCCAGGGAGATCCTGATGAAACAACTGGAACATTCCCTTCCCCCAGATTGAGCCCGGACGACCGGGTTTCGGACGCCGCGCTGCAGCTGGCGTATTCTGGCGCCTGCGACGGCGGCAGCCTCGGCCGGTCCATCATGCGCCAGGACGACGACGACCATCACCACCATCATGGACACAAGCAGGGCCATGTGCACAACACGACCTGGGCACACTGGACATCAAAGCCAGCAGGGCAAGACGACGGTGAAGCTTTCGCTCATCGCTGGACAACCTGATCGACTTCGAGACCGAACCGACCAACGAACCCAGCGCACACGGGCCCAGAACTTGCTGGACCAGCTGCAGGACGCCGACAACGTAGTGCGGGTAGCCCGCAGACAGTGTGCCCAGCAGCCAGTTCATCGCCCACGCTGCGGATGACGATGACGGGTGGTGACCACGGTCACGACCACGATCCGGCGACCGCGGCGACCACGACAGCGGCGACGGCGACGACCATGACCGATACGACCACGCTGCAAACAGGACGAGCAGCACGCCAGCAACATGCCGACCTGGCCGTGACCTACACGTTCACCGCAAACAACCGGCCGCCATCGACCATGACAGTCAAGGCATCTGGCAACTCAGCCGCGCCTCAAGCATTGATGCCGCCGTGAGTGAACGACCAGGGCCAACAGGCACGCAGCGACTCGGAGGCCGGCAAGGCGGTGATCGCTGGAAGCATCCTGATCCCACCTGATCCAGCCCGGACGCGGCGGCGGACACCCGCCAGCACCCGACCAGACGCCCTCAAACATCACGGCTACCATCATCGGCTTTCGCATGCCATGCCTTTCACGAACGTACACGATATCTGCCAGCAATCGCCACTCCCGTGCTGGCCGAAGACCTAATCTTTACCTGGCCGGGCACCGCCACCTACCGAGCATCAACCACCTGGCACCGAAGCCGGCGAGCACTGCTACTGGGCCCCAGCGGCGGCGCAAGAAACGCTTCTGGGCCTGCTGGGCCGGAGTGCTACAAGCCACCAGACCGGTGCTGCACAATCGTCAGGCCATGTGGCGCGGCCGAGCGTATACCGGCACGGGCCACCACGACCACATCGCTTCATCTTCCAGCAGTTCAACCTGGTACCCTACACGACATGAAGAACAACGAACTGCTGCTGCCCCTACTCTATAAACCATCCGCAGAACGGGCCGGTCGCAGCCGCGCGGGCGACACGCCGGCGCATAGCCGCTAGAACTTCCAGTCCGGCCAGACGCGGCCGGTGACGGGGCTGCCGATGTGAGCCAGCAGCAGGCCGCCGTGGCGCGCCCTGATCGGCAACCCGAAACTGCTGATCCCAGCAGAAACCTCGGCCATGGACAATCAGAACCACCGGCAAAACACTGTCTGCTGATGGCGCAGCTGACAGCGGCGCAAACTGCTGATAAGTGAGCCACGAGCAGCTGCAGCCTATTTCAGGCGCATCCTGCAGATGGACGACATAACGGCGAGGCGGCCTGACATGTCTGCGCTTCCTTCACGCTGGTACGGCTGGCACGCGCTGGTGCGGCAGGCCTCGCAGCGCCGACGACAACGCGTCAATTTCGGCTGACACGTGTCGATCGCCACCTGCTGCTGCTGACGGTGCAGCGTGGCCAGCAACCATCCACGACAACTTCACACCCGCACGATTTCAGGCATGACCTTATCGTGAGGCACACACGAACCGCTCAGCTGATACTGTGCGGTGTTCCGGCTGGGTGATCACCACGAGATCCAGCTGGGAGGCCTGAGCGGGTGCGCCACAACCGGCTGGTGGCACCGGACGATTCCCATCGCTGGGGAGTTCGCACCGCGCTTTCCGGTGCATGGGCACCGATGCCGCCTATTTCGAACATTTCACTACGGGGCACGAACACCACCAACTGGCCAGGGCAAGCCCTTCGCGCAGATCTCTTCGACGTGGTGCAACGGGCGCCGAGGCCCGCCGGCTGAGCACCGGCTGGGATCGATACACTCACGCGGCACGAGCGTGCCCCGGCATCGAGCACGCCGACAAAGCCGTTCAGGTGAGCGGCATCCTGGCGCCCACACGCGCCGGTGGACCCACGCTGCACATCAGCCTGGACTCCATGACGGCCATCACACAACTGGCAGGCGAGCGCCCCCATTCCAGGCATCAACATCCCGGCTGACAAGGTGAAGACCTTCGACCTGAAACCTGAATTCATCACAACCGCCTTGGTGAACCTGAAATCACGCGAGCGTCTTCAACCTTCAGCGTGACATCAAAAAATGCCGACGAGGACGGACGCTTGCGCTGCTGCCGGCCGTGGCGCTAAATCAGCCCTGACTGCTGACGATCGTGACCCGCACTATGCAGGCACTGTCGGCACTGGTGCTGATGCTCAGCCAATGCAACCTGGTCACCGCGCTGCTGGCCAGCCTGGGCAACGTCAGCGGGCGCCATCCTGCAGCCGGTCGCCGCTGGAACTGCTGACCTGCTGGTGCGGCATACTGCCCAGCAATTGACGCTTAGACTCTGCTTCGCTGCTAAACCGACGGCCCAGTTGCGTCTATACCATTCTCGGTGGATAGATCAGTTCTTCAAATATGATTGGATGATCTTCTCTGCGCCAGTTCGTGCGGTCGTCATCCTCTCATAAACACCGCCAGTCGCAGTTAGAACCAGCGGTTGTTCCCTGGGTGCCGTTGCGGATGGGCCTGCCTCAAGTGGCTGGCTGGTGATGTCGGGGCACGGATCGGCGGCAGGTCGGCAGACTCGAACAGCTGTTGAAAGCTGACCGTGGTCCGGCAGCGAGAACGATTCAGGTCAGAATCAACCGCTGATGGCGAACATGTCAGTTAATTAAACGATGCCGGGCTATAATAATTTGGAGGTGCGGGCCCTGATTCAGTATATCAATCCGTTATCGAGATCAATTCTGCTGATTTTGATTGGATGGACGATCTGGGGATCTGAATTGATGCCTCTTATCATGAAGCCGGTTCAGCCTAATGGATGTGGTCATCGTCACCTGATTGTCGTCATATAATTATATTTTGATATCATCCTTTTCAGTTCAATAGGTTATCAATTGGTGGGAGCCATCTCTGAGGCCCTTGCTGCCGCAGCGCCAGTGGGGAGCAGGGCACGTGCGCCAGCCACCAGGGCATCAGCGGGCGCATCAAGTGGCTACGGTGAAACAGATACCCATGAGCGGCGGGGATGGTCAGCAGAAAGATGGTGGCGGTGCGCGGCAACCTGCTGGAACGGTGCTTAACGCTTTTGCCCAACGGCGTGGCACTGTCGGCCAACCGCTACGCCACCAACCGCGCATGGAAATGACATGGTGGTGGTGGTGCCAGCGCCGCCATCCATGACACCCAGCCAGCAATGTTTGGCTTCCATCATCCCGTTCATCCGAGCTGCCTGATCTCGGCCTATCGGGACACGCTCAGATGAACGCGGCCGTATTTTCACGGTGGTTAAATGCCAGCATACTTCCGGCGTGCTGAACTTCATCTATCAACGTGGATCGGGGAGATGAATTTGGACCAGCTGGCCGAATGACGGTGCGGCTGACGGACAGATGGCGCAATGGAAGCGCAACAGGGGCAGCAACCTGCGGGAGCAACCACTCAATACCGTGCTGTGGCAGATCCGGGACCTGAAAAGGCCGGCATCCGCCTGCGCGCTGGCGACATCCTGTCACTGGTGCCTTACCGGCGAAGCGCTTCCCTTGGCATGCAGCAAAACTGCCAGCAGTTCGAGCTACGAGGCCTGCCGAACGGCCCGGTCCAGTCGCATCGACCGATTTCCGCTTCGAACTTCGCCAGGCGGACATCGATGGCATCGAATCACGCCTGAGCCTTGTCCAGCTGGCGATTCGTAGTCCGCCTGCAGGCCACGCATCTGCTCCAGCATGGCCTACAGTTCTTCGCTACTAGATTGATTTGGGATCCCCGCCGCGCGAAGGCAGCCAGGCAAGACGGTGACGGAAACGATTCAGTTCCGAATCACGCTTAACTTGCGGGTTGCTTTCGCTACGCTGCTGCTGGCGACGCTCGACCAGCAGGGCGTCATGCTCCATTACCGGTGTCAGGCTTGGGGTCACGCGCGATAATCTGTCGCGCCGTAACTCTCGGGACACATTCACCCTGAACAGCCGTCGTGGTGGTCGTGGCCGCGCTGGAAGCCTTCAGCCACCAGGTGCGCTCTCGGCAACCAGCTGCGTGGCAACCCCAGGTCGGCGCGCAGAAGCATCGGCGAGGAAAGAAGCGGGACACGTTTGATCATGAGTCTCCTACACGGTGCGAAAGGATCGCCGCGGGACGCCGGAATGGTCCGGGGTGGCCAAGGCGCCCGGCCCGGCTTCGATGCGGGGGGCCGTTCAGCGGGCACACGCCGTCGCGCAGGCGGCATTCGCAGTCTAGCGCCACCGTGCGCGACAGGATGTGCCGATTTTCTCCGGACCGGTCAAGATCGTGTCAGCGGAAGCTGATGAGCGAGACCAGCAGATGAGCAGCAGGAAGGTGAGCGACCAGAACGGGTGAGCGAAGCTGGGCATGGATGCTGCGGTCCTCCCGGCGATGACATGACCATCCAGGTTGGGCGCGTTGCTGCAATATGGGTGTTGGCCCCATGAGCGGCGCCAGCCGAGACATCGTAACTCGGCGCCATCTCGTTCATCGCTTTGCAGATCACCGCCATGGTGTTGAGAACGCAGGAGCAGGTGGGCGCGTTATCAGGAGGAGCTGAGCAGCCCGGTGGCCCAAGTACATGATGAGGGATGAGCTCGCCATCGGCGTTGTTGACGGCATGCGACGCTGGCAAATGCCCCCTCGATTGCCGCCTGTGAACATCGCGCTGACCGGATGATGGTGAGGAAGATGCCGACGAACAACAGCCCTCCGCGGGCGCCCAGGAGAACTGGTTGTCGGCGGATGGAGGCCAGGTGATATAACGGAGACGACCAATGACCACCAGCAGCCCAGGTCGCAGCAGGCTGGGCGGCGTGACTTCGGCACCATAGACATCGAACGAGATCGGGTTTCCAGAGCCGCTCATCGGGACCAGGCCACCACCACGCCCAGCAACAGGACATTGGCCAGCCTGCAGCCCAGGGGTTGCATCGGACACAGTTCGCGGGCAGAACGCGCTTCGCGCGATGCATCCAGCTGTCGGCAGGAAGAACATGATAACAACGCTGCGACGCCAGCACCATGTCCGGAACATTGCGCGTGGTCCGGCTGGGCTCGACCCCTGCGAGGCCAGGAAGGCAGATCCGCCAGCGGGGTGGAGCAGCGGGCACCCGATGTTGGACTGCGGGAAGATGAAGAAGACGATGACGTGGGCCTGGTGGCGGCGTTGTCGTTGGCGCGAATGGTGGCCGGATGGCTTGGCATGGAGCTTCCGTGGTGCCGCGAAACTGGCGATGGATGACGCGCTTGACAGCAACCCGGCTATTGAGGATGGGGCGGCCTGGTGCACTGATGTGGATGCCGCCCGCGCAGGTGAAAACGCCGTGAGCAGCGGCAGGATGAAGGGTATGTATTACTTACGGCGGCGTACACGAGCCCATGCGAGGGCGGCGCCAAAGCCATGGATGAAGGCAAACGGCACCAGGAGGCCGGGGCTGACCAACGACCTTCCGCCGCGTGGTGCCAGAACGAGGGCGAGATCAGCGGCATCGGGGCGGTGGGACAACCGGGATGCCCAAGGGCATGCCCAGTACCAGGGACAGGCTGGCGCCGTGAGCGTCTCGAAGGGCCCAGGCGGCGTTGGGGCGGACGGGAGAAGCAACAGCAGCAGACTGTTTCTCAGGAGGATTTCATGTGAAGGTCATACCCCGGTTGGGGTACACAGCCTGCTTTGCTTTGGCATAAGCCAACACTGTCGGTTTGCCGACGTGGGCAACAATACGTATTTTGCATGGGCCCTCGGCCCCTTCCGTCATCCATGTTCGACGCATCGCGCCCCGCCTCGATCGATTCCCTGTTTCGGACACCGCCGTGCTGGCGACCGCATCCGCCGAGAACAGCTACGGCAGGCCCCGAACCTCCCGGTAGACGCATGATTCCCGACAGGCCGCGGGCCATCCGGCATGTGCCTGACTTCAGGTGACCCGGCCGCCAGCGATGGAGCCAGCCACGACATTGCAGGGCGCTTCAATTGGCGGCTGTGCCAAGCCGCCACGTGGCGGCACGCTGACCATCTCCCTTTCTGAAAGAGCACTGTCCGGTCGATCGACACCCATCGCTGCGGATGCGGTGCGTCCTGCCTCAACCAATAGCGCCAGCCACCAGGACCTGATGGACTCCGGCTGGCCGTGACTGGTACCTGAGGAGGCCGAGGCGGCGCCTGCAGGGACATGCTGGAGCGGGTGGGCGCGGCCATCGTGCGACTTTCATCGAGAGACAGGACACCCTGCTGATGAGCCATCGTGCAGCCAGCCTCGCCCATCCTATGGCGTGGAAGGCTGGCCGGATGACGGATCCCTACGCGCAGCCGACGCCTGCAGCGCGGCGCTTTGCTGCGGATAACCGTGCTGCAGTTTGGCGGGCCGGATGGCACGCTGTCCTCGCAGGACCGCATCGAACGCCGTCTGGCGGTGGCGCGGCATTTGGCGGATGCTCTGGGACGATGATGCCGGCCGCCTCCGTGCGCGACGCGACTAGCTTCGATGCAACTGAACTTGGCTAACAGTATATGGGACGCTTCAGGCAGGGATCGGGCGGGACATCGCGCTGCTCACCGACTGAGATCGGCGAGCTGCGACGACAGGCGGGCCGGCAGGGGCCGGCCGCCCTGCTAATAACGCCCGCAACGCCCGTGACGACGCAGCTGATGCGCAGGCGCAAGCGTGCCCAGACTTCGCCAGCCATCATGCCGAAACCATGAGGCCGTAGAGCACGAAGGCCGGGAATCGGTGGTGGCGTCAGCTGGCACACGCTGCCAGCTGTTTGGCGCGGCAACCGCCGCGACCTGGCGCGCCGGGGCTGGGACGACTGCAGATCGATCGCGAGATCATGCGGTAGCATCAATGCAGCATGGAACTGAGCCTGCCGCGCGCTGGTGCGGGTTCTGGCGCCCGCTGAGCAGGACGAAGCGGGCCTGATGGCGGGCTGCTTGAGGCGCCCACAGGCGGCGCATCGCCGCGGGCCTGGGCGGGATGCCGCGCATCTCGTGGTCATGGTCTTGGGTGACTGGAAGAGACTGGTTCAGGCCGCCAGCAATCCCAGCTTACGGACGATAAATTGAACAGATCTGTGGGGGCTGGCGTTCAGAGCTTTGAAGACCGATACGCCTTGACTTTGGTTTCCCATCAGGGCTTTTTGGGAAGTCCATGAACATAGACTACGGAATGCTGGATACCTTCCAGCCATCATGATCTGGAGACCATACCAGCGCGCTGTCGCTGCTCAATGCATCCGGCAGCGGCTGTGCATGATGCCTCAACGGACGGGAAATGATCGACTTCCTGTTGCTGGGCTCGGCGGCGTTCAACGTCAAGACATCTTGAACTTGTCGGCCATCGGTGCGCCTAATTCCCATAGGGCGCCTTGTCCGCTGATTTCATAACCCACGGCGAATCCGGTCAGGCTGCTCATGGAATTCGTTTCAAACAGTACGGTAAATTCCAGATCATGTTCATCGTGTTGACTTCCCAAACGACGAAACCGGTTTGCAGACGTAGCGGCACTGCCTGTGGCCCCGGTGATCCTGCCTCCGATAAGGCGTGGGCGTGCACGTGAGTCAGCGAGTACCGGGGGCATGTGACCCTAAGCAGCGGCCCGGTCGGGCGCAAATCGTTCTCCAGGACGGGCCTGCAGAAGCGGTCCCTGGCGTATCCTCCCTGTCGGCCCGGGATCGATCCTGAAATTCTGCCGCGAAGGCGGAACGCGATCAATGGAAAAATTAAAACAAGGATCAGGACAAAGGCACCTGCAGGTGTCATCTCCATACGATCAGGCCGGGTCAATGCCGCCAATCGAGCCACAAATCCGTGGTTGTCCGAACCGCCCGAACGGTTTCCCGTGACCGAAGAGCGGCGCTCAAGTTTGGCCTGGAGTAATGCGATTTCACCGGATCCGTCGATCTAGCGAGACACTTCCCGCCGCTGCTTCCCCTGCTGCAAACCGCCGGTCTTAACCGCTGCCGTCGCATTCATCACTCGCCCGAAGCGGTTTCCTTTCTGACGGTGCCTCTGGGCTTCCTGCCGGGTGGGGAACGCCACCTCGGCTTTCAGCGGCGGGCCGGCCAGACCAGGCTGGCGGTGATGGAGAACCCCGCGAGCAGACCCTGTTCATCCGGGGCCGTAGCGGGGTCGGCAAACACACGCTGTTGTCGAAGCGGTCGAACTAAGCTGGCCGTAACGGTCATAGCTGCCGCTGACACAAGCGCCCAGCCACGTCAGGCCTTCTCCATCCGTGCAGACCTGGGCTGTTGCCGCACCAGCGACACCAGCCGCGGTGCTGGTCAAAATGACGGCTGGCGCGGCGGTCCCGACGCGCGGCAGGTGTTCGCCTTTAAAATCTCCAGATAGGGGTGCGCTTCGGGCGAGGGCTGGCGGCGGCCACTGCAGGTGGTCGAAACACCGGGCCGCCGGGCGGCGAATGCGGCCTGCCGTCGGCGTCTGATCGGGCGCACCGGTCGCTGTGCCGGCGACGGCGACTGCACGGCCAGCGGTGTGGATGGCACCTCACTTGCAGCACGACTGTCAAGTCCTCCACCGGCGGGATTCAAGCCCCGACGCTGGGCGCGCAACTGCGCGATGCGGCGCGACAGGCGGCAGCATCGGGTCGCTGATCAGGGTGACAGTGCGACGAGGGATGCAGATTACCACCGTACCCGCGAAGCAACACTGGCGCGTGCGTGCTGAGTGGTGCGCGATATGGTCTGTCAGCTCACGGGGTGGGTGCGTCAGGGACCATGCCGGAGCACAGGCCCCTGGGACGAGCCGATGATGACGAGCGCCCGGCAGGATGCCGGGCCTGCAATTTGGATCAGTAGCCGGATCGTTGCGGCGCTTGAGTCGAGCGCTTTCTTCGGCAGGATGTCGAGGTGGTCAGCCCGATAGCGCGGCAGCAGTCGCGATGCTGACCTGACGGCGGCCGTGGTAAAGGAACAGCAACATGCGCAGCCGGTCGGCCAGCTCATTTGTTGCTTCGCGACAACCAGGGGCGCCCTTCATGGTCGTTGAACCTGGTCTCGATCTCGGTGACCGGGAAATAGCGACGAGAGTGCGTCGACTTGGTAAGGTCAGTCCGTCGATCGCGAATCATGATGCCGTTCCTCGACTGGATTCAGTACTGAATCGAGGTTACATCAGTGCCATGGACAAGGTGTAGAAGGGGTGTGTCCGGGTTGCCGGTGTCACTGTTCACACCGCGAAAGGCAGCCTGGATCCATGCAACGGGGATGCCAACAAACCGACATTGCTGCGGAACAACGCACGAGGCAGGAGGGGACACACCAGTCGGACGACCGGCAATGGAGGGTCTTCACGAGGCCCGCCCAGGCGACGCGAGCGGAGCCTCAGGACTCTTTCGGAAGCAGGCGCTTGCGCTGTGTTGACGGACTACGAGGATGATGTCACGGGGCAGCGCTTTCGGGCAGCCATCGAGACCATTGGAACGCACCCCGGCGGTGATTTGCCCGCCGGACAGTCGATGCCCAGCTGCTTGAGCTTTGCGGTACAGGTGGGTGCGCTCCGGCAATTGCGCTCGGCCACGCCGGGTCATGCTGCCATGCTCGCGGTGCGGGTGGTTAACTCGGTAGGCGCGCTCGGGGGCCCCTGCGGGCTTCGCGCAGCCGCTTACGTTCAACGGCTTGGTCGCGCACCATGATGGAGGATGCAGGTTCATGCTGGGCGGCCGGAGGGCGGGTGCCGCGAACTGCGCGGTGGGCGAGCTGAGCGGCGTGACCTGCTACGTTCTGGGGGCCGGCACACCGCCGCGCCGGCCCGGCGGCGTGTTGCTGGAGGGTGATGATGCCCGGATAGCTGGGATGCACAGGCGCGACGGGCGTGGCGCGCCTGCACCATGCCTGGCGGCCCCTTGGCCCGAGCCTGTTCGACGACCTTGAGCAGCTTCTGCGGTGCGATGGGCTTCTCCAGAAATCCATGGCGCCGATGCGGTGGCTTCGACGGCGATCTCGATGGTGTGGCGGACATCATGATAGCCAGCATGATGAGCTGGCCCGATGCGACCCATTCCTTCAGCAGGCTGACGCCGTCGGTGTCAACATCCAGATGTCCAGCAACACCTGGGTCATCGGGTTGCTGCCATGGCCTCGCGTACACGCTGCGGTGGGTTTTCAGCCAACGTGACGGTATAATCTGCCAGGATCTCGAGCAACTCGCGGATGCCCCTCTCATCGTCGACCACCAGAATCTCAACCATTTCTTTTCCGGCAATCAACATCTGTGGCAGAGGAAGCTTACCGGGGCTGCCCGCCGTCGCGGCGTACGAACCAGCCGACCGATGTCTGTTGATCATGCACCTCGTTGTCTGCCTTTTTACTAATTTCCATAAAGCAGCCCGTTATGACACCTGAAACAACTTGTTCCGTGCTGGCGACATGGATTCTTCCGTGTATGTATTATGCAACAACCCGGCGTCGTGGTGGTTTGCCAGAGCTTCGATCGTTCCACCGTCGTTTTGAACGTCTTTTCACGATAAGCCGGTCAGGTCCCGTTCGCCAGCCTTCTGGCTGACGTGGGGCTCGAACACGCGGAAAACCAGCAATTCCGGCGAAAACCGGGCGTTGTCCCTGACACCCAGCCGGACACCGCTGCACTGACCGCAACATTGTGCTGGATCGAAGTCCGGTGCTGACCTCAATCATCCGGACGTCTAACACCGGTGGCTTCACCGGCGTTCTTCAGCAGGTGTGGATAACCTGCTACCAATTGCCCATCTCCCCATGATCTGCAGATATCGGGTTCAATCGGGCAATGACCCGCAGGGGTGGGATCCAGGTCGGTGTGAAGCCCAGCACTTCGAAGCAGCTGTTCGGGTCCAGCGGCTCAAGCTTGGCGGCCGGCAGGCGAGCGTAGTCCCGGAATGCGTCGACCGCGACCTGGCGGTGACCTGGGTGACGATATTTGCGGGTGTTGCGAATGAACGCTCCTGCTCGGCCGGGAAGCACCGCCGCTTCGGCTGCGGGCGCTCGGCTGCCTGCCTCGCCGGATGGGCGTGAGGGGTTCTTGATCTCGTGTTAGCCGTCGGTACTTGCCCAGGCGATGGCACGTTGTGCCGACACCACATCCGTATTGTCGTCAATGACCAACACGCCGGTCTCCGTCGACCTCCGGCGGCGGGGCGCCCGCACCAGCGGCGTCTTGCCCTGCTTCGCGTGCCACCTGACCGGATTCCGGCAAGCGCCGATCACGATCTGTCGCTGCCGGGTACCACTTTCCGTGTCGGGCATCGCCGACACTTGCGGGCGATCTCGGCCTCGAATTCGCCCAGGCTTCCCATGGCGCAACTGTGACCCAATTACCTTGCCACTTCCATGCCAGGATCTTCTCGCTTTCGTGGTTGACCATGGTGACCCAACCCAGTCCAAAGACGGTAACGCCGGCGCTGGGGTTGGCGGCCCAGCACGCTTGTGATCGGTGTTGTTCCAAACAGCCAGGTTCGCACGCCGGCGCCGCCTCTTCCGACGCATCATGGCGTTGGGACCAGATGGTGTCGGTGACCGTGCGGAGTCTCGTCGTGACAGCGACAGTTCCCTGATAATCACAGGCTTCTGCGGCCTCGGCATTCTGGGCCAGCGCCATGGGCACAGGCTGCACCATTTCTACAGGAAACACGCTCCTCGCGCACATCGGAGATGATGGAGCACCATCACCCACATGCGCACGCAGCGCCTGGTAGTTCTGGTCGGGGTTGTCCTCCGCAGCTCGTTGCCTGATGGCCGCATGAGTGGTGGGCCGAACGGGCTTGCCACCGCAGGGCGATTGGGCGAAAACAGATCCGGCACAGGGCAACGCAGCGGCCACACTTGCTCTGGTGAAATGCGACCGCCGCTGGTGGTTCGGCCTCCGGAAATGCCAGCCTTTCGCGCACGCATCCGAGCTCTCGGACTGATGGCGCAGCATGGTGATTGAGGATCGGAGGCAGCCAGCGATCGCCAGCACCACGTCCAGCAGCATGGAATCGGGGTAGCACGCCCCGGGCTCGAGCCCGATTCAATGCCCGCTCCATGGGCACGTCGAACCACGGTTGATGCGGGCGCTTTCAGGAACTTCGGGCGACCGAGATGTGATGACGGGATGGGCCGTGATTCATCTTGCAGCATAACCGAACTGCATCAGCCGGGTTCGAACGGCCGCTGCCGGAAGCGCTGCATCAACCGCCGGGTCGGTTCACGATAACCCGCGCAGCCGGGGCCACGGCCACGCCGATGTTGAGCCACAGCAGAAGGCCGTAGTGCTGCTGGAAAGACTGTTGTTGCAGTGCTGGCCAGGGGCCGGCAGCGAGGCTGGGACGGCGGCAAAAGGCTGCGACGGCTCAGCGCCAGTCTGCAGGACCCGGCGCACTGGAGCGGGTGTCGGTTGGTCGGTGCGACGAAGCTGAGGGCCTTTCCATTCCGATGATTCGGTCAGTCGGTGGTCCGGCGCGGTGAATCTGGAACGGCTTGAGCAGCTGAGCGGTGGCTTCCAGCGCGCCAGACTGCGACGCGCGATGTATTCTTCGCGGCATCAAGGCCGGTCCGATGGTCGATGACCGGCGGTCGCTGCGGTCATCTGAACGGTGATAAGCTGCATCCAGCGTGGCGTAGGATTCGCTGCCGCTGGCGGGTGAGCCGCATTGCCGCGTGAGGCGCTGTCAATAGAAGAACGCCACTCCGTAACCGTGACCGCTAGCCGCCTGCTAACGTTGAACCAGAACGGGCGCGGCTGCGAGACCCTCGAACTCGGTGAGTAGAAATACGCAGATCGCGCGAGACGGCGTCGTCGCGCCGCGCTGGTCTGAGCGGCGAACTGTGCCGAGGCAGCACTGCAGCATCGTCAGGTGAAGATGGGTTGAGTCTTCACCTGCATCGATTCGCCGGCCAGGGCGGGCATGCCTTGCAACAGCAACGCCGCACCTGCCAGCGTCACCAGGCACGACGCCTATTCACTGGTCAACGCTCAACAGCGCGTAGATCCCATCGTGTTCGTGCGGCTCATCGCTTTCGCAGGGCGACAGCTGTCCGCGAGCAGGGGCCCAGTCGGCCCAGCCAGGCCACGGACCTCGCGCTGCCACCGGCAATCCGCCTGTCTTGATGCAAATGCCGAAAACGACCTTCTCTCCTCGGGAAAGATGGAGCATGTTGCATAAAGCAATGTACCACCGGGACGCAGCAGCGACAGCTTCTCAGGAGCCGCGCCTGCGTGGCGAAAATATGTCACAATATCACGACGCTGGCGATGCCAGGCACGTCGGGATAGCGCCGCCTGATACCCGAGCGCTGCAGGGGCATCAGCAGGATCCGGTCGAAGGGCCGGCCATCCCACCAACTTTCGGGGTCTCCGGCATCGGCATGGCGCACGAGCGCCCCAGACGGCCCCAGCGGCCTGTTCGAGGCTGGGTGTAGCCGCACCAGGAGCCTCGGTGGCATCCTGCGACAGCAGCGGCGCAGGCACGCCGAAGATTATTCGTAATTATGGATGCACGATCAGGGTCGATGTCGAGCGCCCAGACCTCGCAATCAGCCATCTCGAGCAGATGCGCCGTCTTTCCGCCCGGAGCTGCTGAGGCATCCGGGATCCGCTCACCGGGCTGAGGATCGAGCAGCTGGGCGCACACTGGGCCCCGATGTCCTGCACGCTCATCAGGCCCTCGGCAAAACCCGGAATGCGATCACCGGCGGGGCCTGGTCCAGCACCAGCCGTCCTGCCCCATCGGACGAAAGCCGATGCCGGCTTCCTGAAACCGCGCACGCCGCGGCAGCTGCCCACCCTGACGACGGTTGGCCCGCAGGCTGAGCGGTGCACGCGACAACGATGCCGTGAGGATCTCCTGCCAGCGATCGGGCCAGAGCTTGCGCACCTTGGCCACCACCAGCCGGGATGGTTGAGAGCGGGCCTCGTCGGGCAGAGGCTCGGCCATCGAGGCTGGCACGCTCGCGTGCAAAGCGACGCAGCGTGGCGTTGATGGCTCGGCGCACCCGGATGCGCTGCCCTTCAGGGCAGCTTGCCGACGGCGGACGGTCTGATCGATGATGACCGGCACCGGCGGCGGGCATCGATGAGCTGGGCCATGCCAGCGCCTGCAGAGCTGCCAGCAGCGCTGGCGACGGTTGAAGCGCTCGCCCGGCCAGGCCAGCGAGGCCCTGCTGGCGGGTAGCGTCATGAGCCATGTTGCGCACGGCAGCACGACGCGCTGGGCAGTTCACGCGTGTGGTGGTCGATGCTCTCGTCCAGATGGGCACCGGCGAGCATGTCGCGCAGGGACACCACGCAGCCGCCACCAGCTCATCGGCCAGGGCGGCGCAGTACCGAGCCGCATGGGGCCGGCTGTCGGCCTCGTGCGGTTTTCTCGTCGGGCCGGGCTGCGGTCTGGGCGACCCGGCGTATCTCCTCATCGATTCGGTGGCACGGCGTCAGGGCCCGCCTGCCCGTTCGGGTTCATCGCCAGCAGGCGGCGCACCCCTTTCCTCGGTACTGGGGTGCGTGGAGAACAGGTTGTGAGGCTGCCACCGGTCAGCGAGTTCACGATCGCATCTGTGCAGTCTCGGGATGTGCTCGCGGTATGCAGCGGAATGCCCGAGCATAGTGCTGGATCTTCTCCAGCGCCGAGCCAGCGAGCGCGGATCGCCTGCGATCTCGGCGCCCAGCCGGTCGGCCTCGAACTCACGCGCCGCAGAGTGGCCATCTGGATGAGCGAGGCAGCCAGCGGCGCCAAGGATAGCCATGACGATCGAGGCGATGGGGTTGGTGGGACGCCCTTCCTCGTCGACCGCCAAAAGAACATGGCGAAGTTGGCCAATGCCGAGATGGCGCCCGCCGTAGTGGCCGAGATGGTGGAGATAGAGAGATGTCGCGGTGCTTCGCGTGGGCCAGCTCGTGCGCCATCACGCCGCGCACCTCGCGGGCGTTGAGCAGACGCAACAGGCCCGTGGTGGCTGCCACGGCGGCGTTCTGCGGGTTGCGGCCCGTGGCGAAGGCGTTGGGCGCATCTCGTCGATGAGTAGACGCGCAGCGGCAGGCGAGCCCGCTGGGCCAGCTCCTGCACGGTCTGGTAGAACTGCGGCGCGGACGACGCATCGACCTCACGAGCGCGACCATCTTCAGCACCATCTTGTCGAGAACCAGTAGGCGAAGGGGTGGAGACCACCGCGAAGCCCAGCGCCATGATCATGCCGTTCTTGCCACCGATGGAGCGCCGATGACGCCAGGCTGGGGCGGTGATGGCAGCCATCAGGGCAGCTGTCTTGATCCAGTTGAACATGGTGTTTCCAGTCGGGATGTGTTGGAGGAAAAAGGGAAGGAAGGTCAGGAACAGGGTTGGGGCAGCCGGTGAGGCCGCCGCAAAGGCCCGGCAGCCGGGACGGATCCGGCCTGGAGCGCCTGCAGCCTGGACGTGCCTGCATGATCGTGGCGCTTGCCGAGCTGAGTCCGGTCGAGTTGCAGGGCAGCCCGCGCTCCCAAAGGGGCCCGCCGTTTCCTCAGATGAGGGGCAATGCGTTGTTTTCAGGGGAAAGTGAAACCGGCCATGCCGACCTGTCCACCGTGCATGCCCCGAACCTGAAAGACCGGGCGCGTGCCGACCTCGTCCGGCCAGGGGGCCCCAATGGGAGGCTCAGGCGTCGGCAGAGGGATGAAACGCACGCCGGGCGACGGCGGATGACCGCGCAGGAAGGCGTCTGCCGGCTGGCGCCGGCCACCGGCTCGCTGCGGGGCGGCAAGACGCACGATGCTGCCCTGACCTGCGGCCACGTCCACCGTCCGGGCCGGCTGCGACGATGGTGCCGGGTGCATCGGTGGCGTTCCCGTCGTTTCGCAGCACCTGCGATTGAAAGACCCGCAGCGGCGGCTCATCCCGATGCCCTTCCAGCCGGGTGATGGCACCGGGCGGATCGAAGAGCACGTATGTGACGACTCACTTCCGTGGCGGTGCGCGTCAGTCGATGCCCAGCTCTTTCTTGTCGACCTTGGCGGCGTAGGTGACACCGGCCTGCGCCTGCGGCTCGAACCAGGCGGCCGCGGACAGCTCGTCCAGCGCCGCCACAATGGCCATGCGCGCGACCAACGTCGGCCAGACGGTCGTGCGGGTGCTGGCGGTATCGGTCTCGAGGATGGGCACCACGTGACGTCGCGCCCCACCGGACCCGTGTCCAGCCCGCTTCCATCTGCGAGTGCGAGATGCCGGTCTCGGCGTCGCCAGCCTCGATGGCCCGCTGGATGGGGGCCGCACCGCGCCAACGCGGCGGCAGCAACGAGGCATGGATGTTCGAGGCAACCAGCCGGGGCAGATCCAGCACCGACTGCGGCGGCAGCGGGCCATAGGCGGCCACCACCATCACGTCGGCTGCAGGGCACGCAAACGCCGCCAGGGACTTCTTCGGCCCCTGATTGGCCGCCTCACGCCGGACCCGGCGCTCCTCCGAGTTTCATCAGGCTGCCGCGGGGCAGATGCGCAGCGACTCGGGCTGAAGGACCGGAAGATTGGCTGCCAATGCGCGTTGCTGACAGCAGAAGGCAGCAGTTTCTGAGCCTCGACCGGCCGGCCGATCCGGCTGGCTGAGCACGGCCACCACCTCGTGGCGCGACCCGATGAGGGGCATCGAGCGCCTGGGCGGCAAAGACAGGCGTGCCGGCATGAACGACGCGCAGCGACCGTCCTGCCTGGATGGCAGGCTGGCCGGAAACAAACGTGGGATGCAGCGCGAGCTGCGGGCGCAACGCCGACGATGACGAGTCGAGGCCGTGATCGGATGGAGCGCTCATCGAGGCGGCGCTGCGCTCCGCTCCATCTTCAGCACCTTCTGGCGGATGCGGTTCTGCTTGAGCCGCGACGGGTGCTGGGTGAAAGAGCTTGCCGTTCAGGTGGTCGATCTCGTGCTGGATGCACACGGCCAGCGAGGCCATCGGCCTCCAGCGTGAAGGGCTTACGCCATCCAGACCCAGTGCCGTGACGGTGACGGCGTCGGGGCGCTCGACTCTTATCGTAGATGCCGAGGATGGACAGGCATCCCTTCCTCGTAGCTCTGCAGCGTGTCGCTGGACCAGGTGATCTCGGGGTTGATGAAGAGCTGCACGGCTGGTCATGGGTCTCGGTGAGTATCGATGACCACCACGCGCTCGTGCACGTTGACCTGCGTGGCCGCCAGCCCGATGCCGAGCGCCGCGTACATGGTCTCGGCCATGTCGGCACCAGCTGCGGATTCGATCGTCCACAACCGGGACCCGCTCGGCAACCGTATGCAACCGGGCGTCAGGATACTTGAGTATGTCTAGCACAGCCATCGGACACTATCCACCACTGAACCTGCCGCGTATTGCCGGGCAGGGATGCTGTCGAAAAGAATTTCTCTTGCACGTCAAGTCGGCACGCAGTTGCCATCAGCCTGGTGGGGCGTGCGTGAGCACGACTCAGGACCGACCATGTCGATGAAAAGTTTAGCACCCGGGCCCTGAGCACCCTGAGCCTGAGCATTGCCCTTGCCACGGGCGCCGTGATGCCGCTTCGGGGCATCGCCCAGACCTGCCAAGATGAGATCCAGCTGGCCGCCGACGCCCCGGACCGCCATGTAGTGGTCAAGGGTGACACGCTGTGGGGCATTGCCGGACTTTTTCTGAAGGAACCCTGGCGCTGGCCGGAGATCTGCGCAACAAGGCCGAGATCAAGAACCCGCACCTGATCTATCCGGGCGACATTGTATATCTGGATCGTTCCGGGCGACACGCCGCGTCTGCGTCTGGGCCGCAATGTGTATGGCGACTCCGACGGCGCCGGTGCTCAGGGTCCGCAACGGCAACGGCATCAGCAAGCTGGAGCCCACCGTGCGCGCCACCATGACCGACAAGGCCGCCATCCCGAGCATCTCGCTCTCTCGAGCATCAGGGCCTTCATCAACCGTCCGCTGATCGTCGACGGAAGGGCCTGAGTGACTCGCCCTACATCGTCGCCCCGAGCAGGAAGGCCGGGTGAACGTCGGCAATGCCGATCGCATCTACGCCCGTGGCATCAAGGCCGACAGCGGTGTCGCACCTGGCACATCTATCGCCCGAGCCAAGCCGCTCGTCGATCCGGTGACCCGCAAGACGCTGGCCTATGAGGGCCACCTGCTGGGCACGGCCGAACTGCAGCGTCATGGCGATCCGGCCAGGCTGGCCATCACCAAGGTTGTGGAAGAGATGCACCGACGGTGACCGTCTGAGTGCCGAGCCGGCGTCGACCAGGACGTGAACTTCGTGCCCGCTCGCCCGAAGTCGAGAACCTGGACGGCCGCATCGTCTCCGATCTACCGGGGCGTGACCATGGTGGGCCGCAACAGCGTGGTCGCCATCAACAGTGGGTAACCGCAACGGCCTGGCCAACGGCACGTGCTGAAAGATCGAGCATGCCGGTCGCATGGTGAAGGACCGCGTGAGCAAGGAAATGGTTCGCCTGCCCAACGAGGATGGGCCAGCTGCTGGTGTTCCGCACGCTTCGACAACATCGCCTACGGCCTGGTGGTCAACGCCAGCGCCGATCTCGGTCAACGACATCGTGACGAATCCAGTAGGCTCGACCGCGGATCGGCGGCCAGCCTGCGCCATGACGCCAACGGCGCTAGCCGGCAGCCATCGTCGGCGATCGCTGATCACGTAAAGATCGAACTTCATCGCAACGGCCGCCCAGGGCAACCCGGGCGACCGTTTCCACTTCAGACTATCCCACCTTCGGAGAAACGGTGCATCCACATCATCCATCCGGCTGATGCGGATGCCCGGGAGACTTTTAACGTATCGACGGCTCCGACCGCCGCTGCCCCGTACCCCGATGAGCCCCCTGCCGGACGTTCCCGAGACCTCCTCCCCGACGACGAATCCCTGGCCGCCTGGCTGCGGCGGGTGCACACGCCGGGCATCCGGCGCTGTCACCGGCCAGCTGCTGCTTCGCCGGCTGGGCCCGCCGGAAGCCATCCTGCGGGCCTCGTACGCCACGGTGCGCGCCCTGGTGCGCAGTGACGAAAAGCAACCCGCGCCCTGCTGGCCGACGACCCGGTACAGAGCAGGACATCCAGGCAGCCTGGCGGCTGCACGCGGGCGATGACCGCCATATCACCAGCCCTGGACGATCCCCGCTACCCGGCTGCACTGCTGGATCTGCCGGATGCGCCCCTGCTGGTCTACGCTCGCGGCTCGCTGGACGCCCTGCAACCCGCTGCCGTGGCCATCGTGGGCAGCCGACGCGCCAGCCACGAAGGACTGCGCAACGCCAGGCCTGGCCGAAGCCCTGGCTCGGCGCGGCATCGTCGTCACCAGCGGCCTGGCCGAAGGCATCGACGCCGCGGCCCGCAGGGTGCCCTGGAAGGCGCCCCAGCAGGCCAGGCCAGCACCATCGCCGTGACCGGAGCCGGCATCGACCGCATCTGCCAGCCCATCACTGCCCCTGGCCCGGCGTGTGCTGGAACAGGGGCGGACTCGTGCTGAGCGAGCAGCGCCTGGGCAGCGCCCCGATGCGCGCCAACTTCCGCGCCGCAACCGGATGATCGCTGCGCTCTCACGCGGCACCCTGGTGGTGGAAGCCGCCCTGCGCAGCGGCTCGCTGATCACCGCTCGGCGGGCGGCCGAGCTGGGCCGCGGTGATGGCCGTGCCCGGTTCCATCACAATCCGCTCTCCCACGGCTGCCACCACCTGATCCGGGACAGCGCCACCCTCATCGAAAAGCCGTCGACGACATCCTGCAGGCCCTGGGCATGGTCGGCCCCAGGCAGGACGCTTCCGGACCAGGAGACCATCCGGGGCGGTCGGGTCCCGTGCCCGCCAGACACCGCCCGGCGCGCCAGCGAACGACGCGAATGGCGGTCGATCATCGCCGACCAGGAAAGCGGGGCGATCGAACAGGCTCCCTCCGGCCGGAACCACCCGACAACGACAGCCGCGACCTGCTCACCGTCCTGGCTGCCAGCCCCATGTCACGCCGAGGCGCTCGCCAGCCGGCTGGGCTGGCCGATCGATCATCCTGATTACCATCCAGCTGCTGGAGCTTGGCGGCTACATTGGACGCCACGTCGACGACCGCTGGCAACGACTGGACTGACACCGGGAACGCCCTTTCCGGAAATCCGCGACTTGCCTGATCCGCAATCGTCCTCTTACTTCAGCGCCGCCATGGTAAAAGCTTTGATCATTGCCGAGAAACCTTCCGTCGCCGCCGACATCGCGCGGGCGCTGGGGGGTTTTCGTGCGTCATGACGACTACTTCGAAAAATCGACTACGTGCTCAGCTCGGCGGTGGGCCACCTGGTGAGATCGCTGCACCCGAGCAATACGATGTCAGAGAGGAAGTGGTCGTTCACTCACTGCTTCGGTCATCCCGCCGCATTCGATCTGAAGCCGATCGAGAAGACGCACGACCGCCTCAAGCAGCTCACCAAGCTGATCAAGCGCAAGGATGTCACCTCGCTGATCAACGCCTGTGACGCGGGCCGCGAGGCGAGCTGATCTTCCGGCTGATCGTGCGGTACGCCAGGCCAAGCAGCCCATGCACGGCGGCTGTGGCTGCGGTCGATGACGTAACGCCATCCGCGAAGGGTTCGCCAGCCTGCGCCAGGGCGACGAGCTCAACGGCCTGGCCGACGCGGCGCGCAGCCGCGCCGAGCCGACTGGCTGGTGGGCATCAGCGGCACCCGCGCCATGACGGCCTTCAACTCGCGTGATGGCGGCTACCCTGATACCGTCGGCCGGGTGCGAACCCCCCGCTGGCCGTGGTGGTCGAACGCGAAGATCCGCCGCTTCGGTGCCGCGCGACTACTTCGAGGTCAAAGGCCTGCTTCGGCGCCAGCCGTAATACGGCAGACAAGTGGTTCGACCGCAACTTCAAGAAGAGCGACGATCCCGAGCACAAGGCCGACCGCTTCTGGACCCGAGAGGACGCCGAGGCCATCGTGGCTGCCTGCGAAAGGCGAAGCCCGGCACCGTCACGGAAGAATCCAAGCCTTCACCCAGATCGCTCCGCGCTCTTTGACCTGACCAGCGCTGCAGCGCGAGGGCCAACGGCACGCTTCGGCTTCTCGGCCAAGACCACCCTGGCACTGGCCCAGGCGCTGTACGCAAAGCACAAGGTCGCTCACCTACCCGCGTACCGATTCGCGGGCGCTGCCCGAGACTACCTGGGCACGGTGCGCCGAACGCTGAGCCAGCTATCCGAATCCGGCGTGCGGCGGTGCCCGCACCATCCTGGAAAGGACTGGGTCAAGCCCAACAAGCGGGTCTTCGACAACAGCAAGATCTCCGACCACTTCGCCATCATCCCCACGCTGCAGGCCCCGCAGAACCTGTCGGATGCCGAGCAGAAGGTCTACGACCTGGTGGTGCGCCGCTTCATGGCCGTCGTTCTGCCCGGCGGCCGAATACCTGGTCACCACCCGAATCACCACCGTGGCCGGTCATCCCTTCAAGACCGAAGGGCGGGTGCTGGTCAACGCCCGGCTGGCTGGCCATCTACGGTCGTGACGCCAGCGGTGGCGACGGCCCCGGCAACCTGGTTCCCGTCGAGCCCAACGAACGGTGCAGACCGACGAGATCGCCCTGCAGGCCAATCAGACCCGGCCGCCGGCGCGCTACACCGAAGCCACGCTGCTCTCGGCCATGGAAGGCGCCGGCAAGCTGGTCGACGACGACGAGCTGCGCGAGGCCATGAGCCGGCAAGGGCCTGGGCACGCCAGCCACCCGCGCCGCCATCATCGAGGACTGATCACCGAACGCTACCTGCTGCGCGAAGGGGCGCGAACTCATCCCCACCGCCAAGGGCCTTCCAGCTGCTCACGCTGCTGCGCGGCCTGGGCGTGGCTACGCTCAGCATGCCGGAACTCACCGGCGACTGGGGAATACAAGCTCAGCCAGCTCGAGAAGGGCCGCATGGACCGCCAGGTCTTCATGTCGGACATCGCCGCCATGACCCGCGACATCGTGGAGAAGGCCCGCAACTTCGAGGCCGACACGGTGCCCGGCGACTATGCCGTGCTGCAGACTCCCTGCCCGGCCTGCGGCGGTCGTCATCAGGAGAACTACAAAGCGCTTTGCCTGCAGCCAGTGCGACTTCTCCATCACCAAAGATCCCCGGTGGCCGCCAGTTCGAGCTGCCCGAGGTCGAGAACACTGCTGAAGGACAAGGTCATCGGCCCGCTGACGGGTTTCCGCAGCAAGATGGGCCAGCCCTTCTCGGCCATCCTCAAGATCACTCCGGAAAACAAGCTGGAATTCGACTTCGGCCAGAGCGACGCCCAGGACGGGAGCGGTCGAACCCGTCGACTTCAGCGGCCGGGAGTCGCTGGGCCTCTGCCCCAAGTGCCAGAGCCGGTGTACATCCACGGCATGCACTACGTCTGCAACCACTCGGTGAGGTCCCAACAAGACCTGTGACTTCCGCTCGGGCCGCGAGATCCTGCAGCAACCATCGAGCCCGCCCAGATGCAGAAACTGCTGACCGACAGCCGCACCGACCTGCTGACCGGCTTCGTCTCGTCCGCACCCGTCACAAGTTCAAAGGCCTTCCTGGTGCGCGAGCCCAGCGGCAAGATCGGCTTCGAGTTCGACAACGCCAAGGGCAAGGCCGCCAAGGCCGATGGCAGGACGGCGAAGGCGCCGAGACGGGAAGCGCACCACCCGCGCGACCGCTGCCAGGGTCCGGCGACCACCAAGGCCAGCACCACCGACCCGCAGACCAGTGCGGCCAAAGGCAACCACAACGCGGCGCACCGCAAGGCGGCCGCCGACGATCCGGCTGCTGCCGAGGGCAGATGCGCACACCCAAGGCCGGTGCCAAAGGCTGCCTCGACCGCTGGTCGGACCCGCCGGACTGCTGCCAGCGCCAGGCCGACAATACGGAGACCACCCAGCCGACCTCAGCGAATGATGTCCGTCGCCACCCCGTTTCCCGTTCCAATCACGCCACCCGCAGGCCACACCGTCACCCGTCGTGACCTCGGCCCTGCAGGGTGCCGCCCAGGCCGCCACGACAGCCGCCACCCGCCAGCGCGCCTACACCGCGCCGCCCACTCCCGCCGTGTACCAGCGGATGGAATGGTCTTTGCCTACGGCTCGCTGATCTGAGACCCGGGTTCGACTTCGACGAACGGCACAAGGTGCGCATCGAGGGCTATCACCGCGCCTTCTGCATCAATTCGCACACCTACCGGGGCACGCCCGATGCTCCGGGCGTGGTGCTGGGACTGGACTGCGGCGGCTCGTGCGAAGGCATCGTCTACCGCGTGCGCCGTGGCCAGGAAGCCGACATCATGGACCGCATCTACCAGCGCGAGATGGTCAGCGAGGTCTATCGGCCGCTGGTGGTGGACATCCCGCTGCCCGACGGCCGCCAGGTGCAGGCGCTCACCTTCATCGCCTGCCAGGAAGACCTGCACGGCTACCTGCCCGGTCCACGCAGCGAAGTGCTGCGCCGGCTGCGTGAATGCACCGGCTGCCGGGGCAGCAACCGCGAATACGCCCTCAACACCCAGGCCGCCCTGCGTGAATGGGGCATCCAGGGATCCGGCCCTGGACGCGCTGATCGCCGAACTGGACGCCTGAACCACCGGGCGCCTGAAGCGCCCGGACTTCTGTCGCCCACCCGCGACGAAAGGCACGCAGCACCCGCACCAGCGTCCACTGCCTCACGCCGGCAAGACTGGGAAAGCGCCGTTCCCATGTCCTGCCGCCATTACCCGTTCCGGTCATCGGCCTGTATGATCCCCGTCAGTGACGGGATCCATAGAATGGGCAGGCCATGACCAGACACCGTTCTCGACAGACCCCTTGGGCGACCCTGGCCCTGCTGGGCGCCCTGCTGTGCCCTGACCGGTTGCGACAGTCGGTCCCGGCCGCACGACTCCGCCCCCAACGGCACAGCCCACCACGCCCATGACACGGGCGGGCCCCGGGCACACCGGGTGAGCCCTCCCATGCCGCAGCGACTTCCCGCAAGTCCCGACACGCCGTCTCGTGACACATCGTCGGGCGCGCATCCTGACACCACCGTCCCTGGCACCCCTGCCGGCTGGGATCTGAACACCAGCGCGCACGCCCCCGACCGGATGGACACTGCCGGTTGGCTGCCGCTGACCATCGACCTGGACACGCTGTCCGTCCGCACCGCCTCGCCCCGGCTGACCGTCCAGACGGGCGCTGATGTTTATCACCACCGTCCTGCTGGACGGCAAACCGGTCGTTACGCTCACGCGAGCGCGTCATGGCCTGACGATCCAGGCCACCCCGGGCGACACCCATCTGGCCTATGTCCTGACCGGTACCGGCACCACCCCGCTCACCCTGAACAGCGACAATGCCTACCGGCTGGTGCTGGCTGATGCCCATCTGACCAGTACCGACGGCCCCGCACTGCACCTGCAGTCGCCGGCCACCGCCTTCATCGAGCTGCAGGGCAACAGCACCCTGGTTGATGCCCCGGTCCGCACGCGCCGCACCGATGCCCAGGGTGAACCCGTCAAGCCCCGCGGGGCCCTGTCGGCCACCGGTCCGCTGGTGATCCGGGGTGACGGCTCGCTGAGCATCGATGCCACGGCACACCATGCACTGACCACCGCCGGCCACCTGCGTCTGAGCAGTGGCAACCTGACGCTCAAGGTGGACACGCGTGACGGGTTGCGCCCCACCCAGGCCTTCATCATGGATGGCGGCCGGCTGACCATCGATGCGCCCGGCGGGCAGGGCATCAAGGTCAGTGGCAAGGAAAGTGCCGTGCAGCCGCTGGGTTTCGTGGCCGTCAACGACGGACACATCACCATCCGCAGCCACGACAAGGGCATCACCACCGGCTGGAAACCCTGGAAGGACGCCCTCACCCCAGTACCGATGACGATCCCGATCCGCGCATCACCATCAACGGCGGCACGATCGACATCACCACCACCGGCACCCCGGCCAGGGACACGGACGACGAAGGCGACAACAGCCTCTCGCCCGAAGGCATCGAAGCCAAGTCCGTCCTCAGCGTGCGCGGCGGGAACCTGAAGGTGATCACCACCGACGACAGCATCAGCGCCGGCATGCACCTGGAGCTGAGCGGCGGCCGCACGTATGCCTACAGCAGCCATGACGATGCCGTGGACTCCAACGGCACCCTGACCATCGCCGGTGGCGTCCTGGTGGCCATCAGCCATGCCCCCCGTCCCGAAGGTGCCCTGGACAGCGACTCCAACCGGTTCGCCATCACGGGCGGCACCTTTGTGGGCATCGGTGCGTACAGCAGCACCCCCACCGACAGCGCCTGCACGCAGAACGTCATCACCATTCCCACCTACGTGGAAGCCGGTCAGTGGACACTGCGCGACGCGGCCGGCAACGTCGTCTTTTCCTATGACCTGCCCTTCCGTTCCGGCTACATGATTGCCAGCACGCCCGCACTGGCCCGAGGCGCCACCTACACGGTAGTGCGCGGCGGCACGCTCGGCCCCGTCGGCGAGGACTTCCATGGCCTGGCCCTGCACCCCACCACGCTGACGGGGGGCACACCGGCCGAGACCTTCACCATCACCCGGATCCTCACCCCGCTGGGCTGGCCGAATTCGACTGGTTCAGCCCGGAGAAAGGGACCGGACGACTGAAGAAGCACCTCCCCGGGCACGGCCCCGCTGACCGGCCCTTCCGTTTCGAAAGCCAGGGGCCTGCCGGCAACGGTGAACCGCCAGCCTGCTCACGCATCACCGGGGCCATCCGACAGGACCGGCAGCCCATGCGGGTGCGGGGAAGGGTTTGTGCCGGCGTGCGTTCTGCCGTCAAGCTCCTAGAATGTCGGCTTCCGTCACAACAGTTTTCTCAGGGCGCGCATTCGCATGGGCAACACCATTCTGCAAAAGCCCTGCCGATCGGCCAGAAGGTCGGCATCGCCTTCTCGGGCGGCCTGGACACCAGCGCCGCACTGCACTGGATGCGCAAGAAAGGGGCCGTTCCCTACGCCTACACCGCCAACCTGGGCCAGCCCGACGAGAACGACTACGACGAGATCCCCCGCAAGGCGCTGCGCTACGGCGCAGAAGCTGCCCGCCTGGTGGACTGCCGCAGCCAGCTGGTCGCCGAAGGCATCGCCGCCCTGCAGTGCGGCGCCTTCCACATCTCCACCGCCGGCGTGACCTACTTCAACACCACGCCCATCGGCCGCGCCGTCACCGGCACCATGCTGGTGGCCGCCATGAAGGAAGACGACGTCAACATCTGGGGTGACGGCAGCACCTACAAGGGCAACGACATCGAGCGCTTCTACCGCTACGGCCTGCTCACCAACCCGTCGCTCAAGATCTACAAACCCTGGCTGGACCAGCAGTTCATCGACGAACTGGGCGGCCGCGCCGAGATGTCGGCGTTCATGGCCGCCTCGGGCTTCGACTACAAGATGTCGGCCGAGAAGGCCTATTCCACCGACTCCAACCTGCTGGGCGCCACCCACGAAGCCAAGGATCTGGAATACCTGAACAGCGGCATCCGCATCGTCCAGCCCATCATGGGCGTGCCCTTCTGGCGCGAGGACGTGGTGATCCGCCCCGAGGAAGTCACCATCCGCTTTCGAGGAAGGCCAGCCGGTTGCCCTCAACGGCCAGACCTTCGACAGCCCGGTCGAGCTGATGCTGGAAGCCAACCGCATCGGTGGCCGTCACGGACTGGGCATGAGCGACCAGATCGAGAACCGCATCATCGAGGCCAAGAGCCGCGGCATCTACGAAGCCCCGGGCATGGCGCTGCTTTACATCGCCTACGAGCGTCTGGTCACCGGCATCCACAACGAGGACACCATCGAGCAGTACCGCATCAACGGCCTGCGCCTGGGTCGTCTGCTGTACCAGGGCCGCTGGTTCGACCCGCAGGCCATCATGCTGCGCGAAACTGCCCAGCGCTGGGTGGCACGCGCCATCACCGGCGAAGTCACGCTGGAGCTGCGCCGCGGCAACGACTACTCGCTGCTGAACACCGAATCGCCCAACCTCACCTATCACCCCGAGCGGCTGACCATGGAGAAAGGCGAGTCGGTCTTCTCGCCGGCCGACCGCATCGGCCAGCTCACCATGCGCAACCTCGACATCACCGACACGCGCGACAAGCTGGCCAACTACAGCCGCGTCGGTCTGCTGAGCGCAGGTGCCGGCCATGAACTGCCGCAGCTGAAGAAGGACTGAGTGAGTTCATTCACGCCGCCGACCTGCATCTGGACAGCCCGCTTCGCGGGCTGTCCGCGTATTCCGACGCACCGGCCGAGCAGTTGCGCACCGCTACGCGCGATGCCTTCGTGAAGCTGGTGGACGTCGCCCTGGATGAAGCCGTCGACTTCATGGTCATCGCCGGCGACATCTACGACGGCGACTGGAAGGACTTCAACACCGGACTGTTCTTCATCCGACAGATGGGAAGGCTGCGACAGGCCGGCATTCCCGTCTATCTGCTGTACGGCAACCACGACGCCGAAAGCGACATGACACGCAGCCTCACGCTGCCCGACAACGTGCATGTCTTTTCCTCGCGCAAGGCGGAAACGTTCGCCATCGAATCACTGAAGGTGGCGATTCATGGTCGAAGCTTCAGACAGAAAGCCACCACGGAAAATATGGTTCCGAACTATCCGGAACCTGCACCGGGCTGGCTGAACATCGGCGTGCTGCACACCGCCCTGGAAGGCAATGCCGAGCACGCCACGTATGCACCCTGCACCGTTTCCGAACTGGAAGCCAAGGGCTACCAGTACTGGGCGCTGGGCCATGTGCATGAGCGCAGCATCCTTCCCTGAACATCGACAGGCCGGGCCAGACCGTCATCGCCTTTCCCGGCAACCTCCAGGGGCGGCATATCCGCGAGCAGGGCGCACGCGGTGCCCTGCTGGTCACGGCGCAAGCTGACGAGATCACCGACATCCAGCTGTTGGAAGTCGACGTGCTGCGCTGGCAACAGCTGGATGTAGAACTCGGTCCGGACGACGACATGGCGTCCGCCCTCCAGGCAGCCGGCCGTACCCTGGAGAACCTTCTGGCGGATACCCCTGCCCATCTGCCACTGGCCGTGCGTGTCGTCTTCACCGGAACCACGCCGGCCCATGAAACCCTGCTGGCGCAGGACGAACAGCTTCGGCAGGAAATCATCGCTCAGGCGGTGGCCCAGGATGCCGAGCGCATCTGGATCGAGAAGGTGAAGGTGGCCACGCGCCCACCACAGGCCGCAACCTCGGCATCCCAGGGGCTGCCGGATGCGCTGGCAGACCTGGAGTCCCTGGTGCTTTCTGCCCAGGGTGATCCGGAATTCATCAACGACCTCATCAGCGACTGGCAGGCCATCCTGGAAAAGCTGCCCGACGATGTACGCCGCCTGTCGCCCGAGCTGAAGGAACTGCGTCAGGATCCCATGTCACAGCTGGCTGCACGCATGTGCAGCAAGCCCTGCCACTTCTGGTGGATCGCATCGAACGGGTGCAGTCCGCATCCCCTCGCTGACCTGCCGGAGAATCCCATGCGCATCCGTGAACTGCGGCTGCTCCGCTACGGCAAATTCACTGATCGGCTCCTGGCGCTGCCCGAATGCCCCTCAGGACATCCATCTCGTCGTGGGTGCCAATGAAGCTGGGCAAGTCGACGATGCGCCGCGCCCTGTCCGACTGGCTGTTCGGCTTTCCGATGCGCAGCACCGGCATGGACTTCCTGCACCCGATGCAGGACCTTCGCCTGGGCGGCATCATCGAGGACAACACGGCCTCCCGCGAAGAACCCCTCAGCCGGCCAGGACACCGCCACCGACAGCACGAGGAACAGGGGCCTTCTCCAACGGGCAGATCCGGTCCCTGAACTTCGAGCGCCGCAGGGTCAGAAGAACACGCTGCGCACACCGGCTGATGAACCGCTGCCCGACAGCACCCTGCACGAATGGCTGGGCAGCCTGCAGACCGATGAGTTCAGGCGCATGTACGCGCTGGACCATGCCACGCTGGTGGAAGGCAGCGAGAGCATCCTGCAGGCTTCCGACGACATCGGCCGCATGCTGTTTCAGGCTGCCGCCGGCATCGAGCATCTGGGCGATGCGCTCAAGACCCTGCAGCAGGAAGCCGACTCGCTCTGGGCTCCCCGCAAGTCCGGCAACCGCGTCTTCTACCAGCAGCAGGACGCCTACGAGGACGCCCGGCGCACGCTGGGCCAGGCCCAGTTGCGCACGCGGGACTGGAAGGAAAGCCATGATGCACTGATGGACGTCCAGCACCAGCTGGAGGAAGCCCGCAGCAAGCATGCCGAGATCCAGCAGCACATTCATCGACTGGAACGGATCCGACGTGTGCAGCCTCTGCTGCGTGACGCGGAAGCAGTCCGTCAGCGACAGGAGGCACTACAGGCGTCGGGCATGCCGCCCCTGCTGCCGGACAGACGCCCGACAGATCTTCGATCAAGCCAGCCGGCAGGGTGCGCTGGTGCAGGCCGAGATGATGCGCCTACAGGCGCATTGACCGAACTCGACCAGGCACTGGCAGCCGTCACCCTCGACACCCCAGTTCTGGCCCGTGCCGACGAGATCACCCGCCTGGACGAAGCGCGCGTGCAGTGCCACGACCATCCCTGCCCGGCTGCAACGTCATCAGGAGAAGCTGCAGATGCTCCAGGCCAAGGTCAAGGCACTGGCCGTCGAGCTGGACTGGCCGGCCGAGGACGAAGCGGCCGTGGTCCGCCGGCTGCCGGCCCCTGCCTGGCGGGAACGGACGGCCGAGCTGATTCGTCAGCATCAGGCGCTGCAGCACGCCGTGGAGAAGGCCCGGCACGAGCGGGATGCTCAGGCGCAGAACCTCAGCCAGTGGCAGGCGCAACTGCAGTCACTGGCATCGGACGGCATTGATCCGGCGCTCTCCGACCTGCTGGAACAGGCCCGACGGCTGGGAGACCCCGATACCCAGTCGGATGCCCTGGCCAGTGAACGGCAACGGCTGGACGCCGCACTGGAAGCCACCCTGGCTGGCATGGGTCCGTGGCGCCAGCCCATCGATCGGCTGCAGGCGATGCTGGTGCCCGAAGCCAGCCAGGTCGATGCCCTGCGGGTGCAGCAGCATGATGACGCCCGTGCGCTGCAGGCGCGGCAGGAAGCGCTGCAGAAGAAGATCCAGGACATCCAGCAGCAGGAACAGGCGCTGCTGCAGCTGGTGCGCCATCATCAGCCCGTCTCGCGCGAGGATGTGGCTCAGGCCCGCCGGCAGCGCGATGACGACTGGCAGGCCATCAAGGCCGACCCGACACCCTGCCCGCCCGGGCCGGTGCATTCGAGGCACGGATTCATGAAGCCGACGCACTGGCCGATGCCCGCCTGGAACGGGCGCAGCACGAAGCGGACCGGCAGTCCTATGCCAACCAGCTGGAAAAGCTGAAACTGGAACGCACCGGGCATCGAATCCGACATTCAGGCTCATCGAAACGCGGATGGCACGGCGGCAGGCCGACTGGAAGGCCCAAGCGGCGGCCTGCGGTTTGCCCGACCTGCCCCTGGATGCCGCGCTGACCTGGCTGAAGCGCCATCAGGACGCCCTGGAGTTGCTGGCCAGGCGCCAGACTGCCGAACACCAGCTTCAGACCCTCCACCAGCGGGTGGAAGCCCTGCGCCAGGCCCCTGACGGACCGGCTGGCGCTGCCTGCCGACGCAGCCTGGACGATGCCCTGCGCCAGGCCCGCGAACGGCTGGAGACGGCGCAGCGAATTGCCGGCCAGCGCAGCACGCTGGAAACGCAGATCCAGGACGCACAGCGAGCGACTGGTCCCGCTGCAGACGGCACTGATCCCAGGCGGAAAGCCAATGGCAGGACTGGCAGCAGGCCTGGCAGGCGGCGTTGGCTGAAGCCGGCCACGACGACACCTTGCCCGTCGAACGGCTGGAAACCCGTCTGGCCCGGATGCAGGACATCCAGACGCTGCTGGCGCAGATGGACAGCCTGCGTGCCGATGACATCGAACCCCTGCAGAGCGCCCTGGACAGCTGGATGCGCCATGCCCGCACCCTGGCTGATCAGCTGATGCCCGATGCGCCGGCAGACATGTCCGTCCAGGACTTGGCGCTGACACTGGCCGGCCGACTGAAGACCGCCCGCCAGGACGAGGCCGAGCACCAACGTTTGCAGCAGCAGCAGGCCCGCGACCGTCAGGCCCTGGAAGCCGCCCGGCAGCAGCAGATCCAGGTCGATGCCCTGCTGCAGCCACTGCGGGTTGCCGCCGGCATCGACGACATGGCCCTGCTGGGGCCCGCCATCGCCCGCTCGGAAGAGCGGCGACAGATCGAGCACGAGATCCAGCGCATCGAAACGGCGCTGCGGGAAGCCGGCGACGGTCAGCCCATCGAAAGCCTGCGCACCGAGGCGGCCAGCATCGAGCCGGACCAGTTGCAGGTCGAGCTGAACCGCCTGGGCACGGAAGCCGGACAGGGTCGTGGAGGACATCAGCCGCCTGGGCGCCCGGCACGGCCAGCTCAAGGCCGCGTTCGATGCCCTGAACGGCAGCGATGCCGCCGCCCGGGCTGCCGCCCGACAGCAGGAGGCCGCGGCCGGCATGGCCGAGGCTGCCGAGCGCTATCTGCGCCTGAAAGACCGCCGCACGGCTGCTGCAATGGTCGATGGAGCGCTTTCGCCAGACCCGCCAGGGCCCCATGCTGGCCCGCGCGTCGGAGATCTTCCAGGCGCTCACGCTGGGCTCGTTCAGCCGCCTGCTGGTGGATGCCGACAGCCATGACAGTCCCACGACTGATGAGCATCCGCACTGATGGCAGCAAGCCCGGTGGAGGTGCCGGGCCTCAGCGAAGGCACGCGCGACCAGCTCTACCTGGCGCTGCGACTGGCCGCCCTGGACCAGCAGGCCAGCCAGGGCAGCCGCATGCCGCTGATTGCGGACGACCTCTTCATCAACTTCGACGACCGTCGCACAGCGGCCGGCCTGCAGGTGCTGGGTGACGTCTCGCGCCGCATGCAAGTGATCCTGCTCACGCACCACGACCACTTGGTGCCGCTGGCACGCCAGGTGCTGGGCGATGAGCTGAACGTGATCGAACTGTAGGCAGCGTCGGTTTTCGCCGGGATTCCCGGCTGCGCTCCATCCCGCCGCCCAGCAGCCCATCCAGCCGCTGCGTGCGGATGCCATAGAAGCGTTTCAGCGCCTCGATCTCGGCCCGCACCGCATCGGCATCCCGCGCCCGGCCGGTGCGGTTGCCCAGGATCATCTTGTTCTTGCCCGTGTGTTCGGGGCTGATGAACTCGAACACCTGCGCCTCGTAGCCCTGGGTCTCCAGCAGCAGTGCCCGCAGCCCGTCGGTCAGCATCTCGGCTTCCTGGCCCAGATGGATGCCATGACGCAGCAGTGCATCCAGCGGGGCAGGGCGCCTTCAGCTGCTGCCGCAGCTCACGGTGGCAGCAGGGGCGAGCACACCAGCATGGCGGCCCTGCTGACGAATGCCCTGAAAAAGCGCATCGTCCGTGGCCGTATCGCAGGGCATGCAGTGCAATGACGATGTCGACCTGCAGCCTCGTCGGACGCCGTGGCGCCGAATCCCTGCTCCGTTCGGCATCTGCCCCGACACCTGCAACACCCGCCACGGAACGTCCATCGATGACGCCAGCCACGGCAGTGCCGCGCGCAGCTGCACCCGGTGCGACCTCAGCGACTTCACAGGCCTGCAGGATGTCGCCCTTCTCGAAGCGCAGTCCCGACAGGCCATGACGCTGGGCCAGCCGGTTGCAGAGCGCCACCAGATCGGCACGGCGCTCGATGCCCACCATTTCCACCTGCAGGCCCAGCGCATGCGTCAGATGGTCGTACAGCGCAAAGGTGAGATAGCCCTTGCCCGCGCCATAGTCACGGATGCGCAGTGGCGGCTGCCCCTGCCCGTCCCACGCGGCTGGCCAGCGTGTTGTGCTGCCAGGCCTGGGCCACGATCTCGACGAACTTGTTGATCTGCCGCCACTTGCGGGCCATGGCTGGCACCAGTGCGCCGGTCCTGCCCACAATGCCCAGGTCCACCAGATAGGGCCGGCCGATGTCCACCGGATAGCGTCGCTGCCGGTTGTGATCAGCCAGGTCGCCCCAGCCATCCTCATCCGGCAGGGTGTCATGGGCGCGCGAGAAGGCACCGCCCGCGGCACGGGTTGCCATCTGCCCGCTTCCAGCCCTGCGCAGTTGCGTGAGCGCCCCCACGCCCGGCTGCCAGGAAGCCGCACCGCCGGCCGATGCCTGCACGCCCTCTTTCGGGTTCGGGTTCGGGTCTCGGGTTCCGGGTTCGGGTTCGGGTTCGGGTTCGGGTTCGGCAGATCATCCGCTGCCGGCCCACGATCCTGCAATGATGGGGTCTCAGCCACCCGCTTCATCCGGAACAACGGCCGTCCCCGCTTGCTGAAAGCCCAGCTCGGCCGTCAGCTCGCGCGTTTCCAGAAGCGCCGTGCGCATGTCGCCCAACAGCGCATCGATCCGCACCAGCGCCTCGTCCACCGACAGGTTGTCGGTCTGGTCGCGGTGTCGTACTGCCAGGCAAAGGCCAGCTTCACGCCATCGCGCATCCGTACCGGCTGGATGCGCAACCGCTGAAAGCACCGGGCCCTCGTCCGTGAAGCCCGGCGGAAAAATCGGCCGAACCGGCCGCGACAGCACCAGCCGCTTCAGCGTGCGCGCCGCGAGGGCTTCCCGAAGCAGCGTCAGGAAGCGCTCGCGTGGATCGGGCGTCACTTCCAGATCTCTTCTTCGATCTGGCCCTTCAGCTCAGGGTAGTCGCTGAGCCGGAAGCGCGGATCACCCATGCTTGGCCTGCTCGAAGTAGTCGCGCGTGAGCTTGACCACCAGACCAGACAGCAGCGAGATACCCACCAGATTGATGATGGCCATGATGCCCATCACCGCATCGGCCGCATCGAACACCGTGGTGATGGCCTCGCGCGCACCCCAGACGATGAACACCAGCACCAGCGTGCGCAGGATGAACAGGCACGGCTTGTTGTTGATGTTCAGGTAGGTGAGCGCCCCCTCGGCGTAGGAGTAGTTGCCGATGATGGAGGTGAAGGCAAAGAAGAACACGGCCAGCGCCACGAAGTCCTTGCCATGCTCACCGATGTGGTAGGCCAGCGCATGCTGGGTCAGCACCGTGCCGGTGACACCCGAGCCGGGCTGCAGTGCGTCGGACATCAGGATCATCACGCCGGTGGCGGTACAGATCAGGATGGTGTCGATGAACACGCCCAGTGCCTGCACGAAGCCCTGCGAGGACGGATGGTGCGGGCTGGGAATGGCCACGGCCGCAATGTTCGGTGCGGAACCCATGCCGGCCTCGTTGGAATACAGGCCACGCTTGACGCCGTTGAGCATGGCAGCCGTCATGCCGCCCACCAGGCCGCCTGCCGCCTGATCCAGACCGAAAGCGCTGCGCACGATCAGAACGAGAACGTCCGGGATCTTGTCGACATTGGCCACCAGCACCCACAGGGCCACGCCCAGATAGGCCACCGCCATGAACGGCACCACCACCTCGGCCACACGCGCGATGTTGCGGATGCCGCCGAAGATCACGATGCCCGAGAGCACGGCCACGGCCACGCCCACCTGGGTGCGATCCAGGCCGAAGGATTCACTGAACGACTCGGAAATGGCGTTGGCCTGCACGGCGTTGAACACCAGACCGAACACCACCAGCAGCGCCACCGAGAACACGGCGCCCGCCCACGGCGACTTCAGGCCACGGCTGATGTAGAAGGCCGGACCGCCGCGGTAGAGACCATGATGGTCGTTGACCTTGTAGAGCTGCGCCAGCGCACTTTCCGCGTAGGCCGTGGCCATGCCCAGCAGGGCCACGATCCACATCCAGAAGAGCGCCCCGGGGCCGCCGGTGTAGACCGCCACGGCCACGCCCGCGATGTTGCCGGTCCCCACCCGCGAGGCCAGGCTGGTGGTCAGCGCCTGGATGGGGGTGATGCCCTGGCTGTCCTTCTCGGGCGTGCGGGTCACCGCACGGATGAATTCCCGAAAGCGGAAGATCTGCAGAAAGCGCAGACGAATCGAGAAATAGATGCCTACCGCCAGCAGGCCGTAGATCAGAATGTAGCCCCAGACGACCGTGTTGATCGCATCAATCGCATTGGTCATGGCATTGGCGATCACATCCATGACATTGTCTCCTGCCGTACAGCACCCATGTTTTTCACTCCTGGCCACTGCCCTGCGGGTCAGGCCGATGAGACGTTACGTGACAGACGGTGCCCCGAGAAAAGGCCGCTCATCGGCCCCTGCATGCCGCTGGCACTGTCGCATATTCCAAGCGTGCGATGATAGCCGAAGGCAGGGCCCGCACCTGCCAATGTTCACGCGCTCATGGAGAGAACCGAATGCGCCTTCTGCTTGCCATCTTCCTGCCCCCCGTCGTGTTCTTCACGATCGGTCGCCCCATCGCCGGCATCATCTGCCTGCTGCTGATGGTCACGCTGATCGGCTGGATTCCGGCTGCCATCTGGGCCACCTACGCGCTCAGCCAGTACAAGACCGAAAAGAGGATCCAGGAAGCGCTGGGCGATCGGCGCTGAGACGGCATCCCGAGCGGATGCCGGTCGGACGTTGGGTCAGTCCTCGAAGCCGAGCCGATCCGCAAAGGTGTAGGCCACCATCCGCCGGCCGTCACGTACCAGGCCAGCCAGCGCCACGCCACACTCGTGGGCGGTCTGAATGGCCAATGAGGTGGGTGCCGAAACCGCCACCAGGGCACCGGCGCGGATCATGGCCGCCTTCTGAACCATCTCGAAGCTGGCCCGGCTGGTGATGGCGATGAAACCCTGATCCACGGCAATCTCGGCACGGATCATCGCGCCGATGAGCTTGTCCAGGGCATTGTGACGGCCCACATCCTCGCGCAGCAGCTGCACTTCGCCTTCAGGTTGCACCAGGCAGCCGCATGGGTGGCGCCGGTGAGCTTCTGCAGCATCTGGGCGGATTTCAGGCTGGATTCAGCCCGCAGCACGGCGGTCGATGTGAGACGGACGGGATGGGCCGGTGCCGGGGGATCCCGCCGAACCTGTCCCAGGCTGTCGGTGCCGCACAGGCCGCAGCCGGTGCGCCCGGCCATGTTCCGGCGACGTTCACGCAGTCGCCACGCGCAGGCCGAAGCCACTTCGAGGTGGACTTCCACCCCCTGCCGGACCTCGTTCACGTCCACCCCGTACAGTTCGTCGGGGGAGGCCAGCAAGCCCTCGGTGATACCGAAACCGAGGGCAAAATCTTCCAGATCGCCCGGTGAGGTCATCATGACGGCATGCGAGATGCCGTTGAAGACCAGCGCGACGGGAGTCTCCCGGGCGATCCAGTCCGACACCTTCTCCTGTTGATGATCCTTCCAGACCCGAGCCTCCAGGGAATCGGCTCCGAACTCGGGGTGCGTTTCCAGTGAACGCCAGGCCTGGAATGGAGAAGCTGTCGAATCGTCCATCAACCGAAAAATCAGTTTGCCCTTCATCACGCTCCAGTGACCGGGGAAGGAGCAGAAGAAGGTATAGTCGCCGCCTTTCTGGAACTTGTCCATCGGGATGGTGATGGTGTCGGACTCGCCGCCGCCGATCAGCTTGGTGTGGGCCAGCACGCGGGCGTCATCCTTGGGAACATAGTTGTCGGCAGCGGTGGTCTTGCCGCCAGCCTTGGCAACGGCCTTGAAGTCTTCCGTCTTGGTCAGGACCAGGTTGTGGCCCATGGCGGAGACAGGCATCTTGCCGACGTGCTTGAGCGTCAGCTTCAGCTCGGTGCAGTCACCAGCGACCTTGACTTCCTTCGTGCTGTAGGTCATTGCGTCGGTGGCATCGACCTCGGCTTCGCACGTCTTGGCCATGACGGAAGCAGAGCCCAGCATCAGTGCAGCAACCAGAATACCTTTGGTGAACATGGATTTCTCCTGCTTAACGATTGAACAAAGGAAATGACTGTTTCAGTCTATCGGAACGACATTGGTCATAACTGAACAAACATCAAGTCACGACCGTCAAATTAGACGTTCATCAATGTACAGCACAGTGTACTCCCAGTCCAATCATTAACCTCTCTCATTCAGGGAATAAGACAAGCAGGTTGTGGTCCTGTAGGGGTCAGTTCACATCTTTCAACACATGGCAGGCCGGCTGCAGCATCCGGTCGCCGTCACCCAGCCAGATCTGGCCATCCTGCACGATGCACTGCAGGGCTGCCCCACGCTGCGCAAGATCGGCCAGCGCCTTGCTGTCTTCGGGTTCCAGGGCCATGACCTGCAGGTTGGCAAGACGCTCCAGCGTCTCGCGGGCCTTCTGCCACCAGGCCTGGGCCGTGCGCCCATAGGCCAGCACCACCACCCGGCCGAGCCCTGGCAGCGGCCTTCTTCACCAGCCGTTCATCGGGCAGGCCCACATCGATCCATAGGCGGATCGTGCCATCCGGGGCCTCGGCATGCAGGTCGGCCTCGTCCTCGGCAGAGAGCCCTCGGCCAAAGCGCAGGTCATCGGCTGCAAAGAGTGCGAAGGCCAGCACCCGCACCATCATCCGCTCGTCGTTCTCGGAGGGATGCCGGGCCACGGTCAGCGAATGCTCGCCGTAGTAGCCGCGGTCCATGTCCGAGACGTTCAGCGTCAGCCGGAAGATCGTCGATTTCAGTGCCATCCGGCCCCCTTCCCGTCAGGGCCGGCCATGTGCCATGAGGCCTCAGACATCAATGTTCTGCGCGCCCAGGGCGTTTTCCTCGATGAACACGCGGCGCGGTTCGACGTTGTCGCCCATCAGCGTGGTGAAGATCTGGTCGGCCGCAATGGCGTCCTCGATCTGCACTTTCAGCAGCCGCCGGGCATTCACGTCCATCGTGGTCTCCCACAGCTGCTCGGCGTTCATCTCGCCCAGCCCCTTGTAGCGCTGGCGCGAGACGCCCTTCTCGGCATCGGCCAGCAGCCAGCGCATGGCCTCGCGGAAGCTGCCCACCGGGCTGGCTGCGGACCTTGTCGCCCTCGCCACGCCGCACCTCGGCGCCCTCGCCCACCAGGCCACGCAGCGTCTGGGCCACGTCGCTGAGCACCTTGTAGTCGGACGACTTCAGGAAGTCCTGCGTGATGATCGAGACCTTCTGGTTGCCGTGCAGGTGACGGGATGATGCGCAGGTGCCACTTCTCGCCGCTCTCATCGGCATGGGCCGTCACTTCGACGGCCGGCGCCAGCGAGCGGCTGATCTGGTGGACGTTCTTCAGCAGCGCCGCCTGCAGCCGCTCGGCCGAGGCATGGGCCTCGTCGGCCGAATCCAGGTTCAGCGCCAGCCCGTCCATCAGCTCGTGCAGCGTGTCGTGATCCATCAGCCGGCTCAGACGCTCGACGACGGCATCGGCCATCACGTACTTGCGTGCGATGGCCGCCAGCGCATCGCCGGTGATGGGCTCGGCATCCCGGGCTGGCACCAGCGCCGCCTGCATCATCGACAGGTTCAGCATGTACTGGTCCAGCTCGAAAGTCGTCCTTCAGGTAGCGCTCCTCGCGTCCCTGCTTGATCTTGTAGAGCGGCGGCTGGGCGATGTAGATGTAGCCGCGCTCGATCAGCTCGGGCATCTGGCGGTAGAAGAACGTGAGCAGCAGCGTGCGGATGTGGCTGCCGTCCACGTCCGCGTCGGTCATGATGATCACGCGGTGGTAGCGCAGCTTCTCGATCTTGAAGTCGTCCGACCCCAGCCCCGAGCCGATGCCCGTGCCCAGCACGGTGATCAGCGTGGCCACCTGCTCGGAGGCCAGCAGCTTTGTCGAAGCGGGCCTTCTCGACGTTGAGCACCTTGCCGCGCAGCGGCAGGATGGCCTGGAACTTGCGGTCGCGCCCCTGCTTGGCCGAACCACCGGCCGAGTCGCCCTCCACGATGAAGAGCTCGCTCTTCGCGGGATCGCGTTCCTGGCAGTCGGCCAGCTTGCCGGGCAGGCCGATGCCGTCCAGCACGCCCTTGCGGCGCGTCATGTCGCGCGCCTTGCGGGCCGCCTCGCGGGCCCGCGCCGCCTCGACGATCTTGCTGCAGATGATCTTGGCGTCGTTGGGCTTTTCCAGCAGGAAGGTTTCCAGCCCGCGTGCAATCACGTCCTCGACGGGCGCCCGCACCTCGCTGGAAACCAGCTTGTCCTTGGTCTGCGACGAGAACTTGGGCTCGGGCACCTTCACCGACAGCACGCAGGTCAGGCCCTCGCGCATGTCGTCGCCCGAGGTGTCGACCTTGGCCTTGCGGGCGATCTCGTTCTCTTCGATGTACTTGTTGATGACCCGCGTCATGGCCGCGCGCAGGCCGGTGAGGTGCGTGCCGCCGTCACGCTGCGGGATGTTGTTGGTGAAGCACAGCACCTGCTCGTTGTAGCCGTCGTTCCACTGCAGCGCGGCCTCCACCGTCACCCCGTCCTTCTCGCCCCGGATGTGGAAGATGTTGGGGTGCAGCACGTTCTTGGCGCGGTTGATGTACTCGACAAAGCCCGAGACGCCGCCCGCGAACGCGAAATCCTCTTCCTTGTTGTTGCGCAGGTCCTGCAGGCGGATGCGCACGCCATTGTTGAGGAACGACAGCTCGCGCAGGCGCTGGAGAGCGTCTCGTAGTGGTACTCGACCTGGAGAAGATCGTGTCGTCGGCCAGGAAGTGCACCTCGGTGCCACGCCGGGTGGTGTCGCCCAGCACCTTGATGGGCGAGATGGCCACGCCGTCCTTTTCCTCGATGACGCGGTCCTTGGGAACCCCGCGCTCGAACTCGATGAAATGCGTCTTGCCGTTGCGGTTGATGGTGAGCTTGAGCCAGCGCGACAGCGCGTTGACGCACGACACCCCCACCCCGTGCAGGCCGCCCGAGACCTTGTAGCTGTTCTGGTCGAACTTGCCGCCGGCGTGCAGCTCGGTCATCACGATCTCGGCCGCGCTGCGCTTGGGATCGTGCTTGTCGTCCCACTTCACGTCGGTGGGAATGCCCCGGCCGTTGTCACGCACCGAGATCGACTCGTCGGCGTGGATCGTCACCAGGATCTCGTCGCAATAGCCGGCCAGCGCCTCGTCCACCGAGTTGTCGACCGTCTCGAACACCAGGTGATGCAGACCGGTGCCGTCGGATGTATCGCCGATGTACATGCCCGGGCGCTTTCGCACCGCTTCCAGCCCCTCCAGGATCTGGATCGAGGAGGAGTCGTACCCGGGCCCGTCGCCCTGGGGCTTGCCCCCGGACGGCTGTTCCGGGTTCATCGCATCGGTATCCATCGTGTCAGACATGAATCATCCATGAAGGCATAGGCAGACCGCAGGCACACGGCGGCCAATTCGACAGCATAACAGGCCGGCGCCCCCTTTCCGGCCTGAAACCGCCCGGCAAGGTCCGAAACACGACAGGGACGTTGCCCCGGAGGCACCCGCAGGCAGCGGATCCGGCGGGCGGCGAGCCTCCGAAGCCCCTCGTGACGAACCCGCTGAGGGCGGGCAGGGCGATCCGGCGCTCAGATCCGCATCGGCATCAGCACGTAGCGGAAGCTCTCGTCACCCGGCAGCGTCAGCAGCGCACTGGAGGTGGCGTCACCGAAGGCCATCGTCACCCGGTCCGTCTTCAGCGTGCCCAGCACATCCAGCAGATAGGAGACATTGAAGCCGATATCGAGAGGTGCACCACCATAGTCGATATCAATCTCTTCCGAGGGCTTCTTCCTGCTCGGTGTTGCTGCTCTGGATGCCCAGGCGGCCCGGCGCCAGGCCCAGCCGCACCCCGCGGAACTTCTCGTTGCTGAGAATGGAGGCCCGCTGAAGCGCCTGGGCCAGGGTCTCGCGTTCCAGCTCGATGACCTTCTGGTAGCCCTTCGGGATCACCCGCTGGTAGTCGGGGAACTTGCCTTCCAGCAGCTTTGCTGATGAACTCGATGTCGCCAAAGCGCAGCCGCACCTGGGTACCGATGATCTCCATCCGCACCGGCTCGTCGCTGTCGCCCAGCAGCCGCAGCAGCTCCAGCACCGACTTGCGCGGCAGGGATCGCATCCGCCTGGCCGGCGGCATGGACCTCCACATCCTCGCAGAAGGCCAGCCGGTGCCCTTCCGTGGCCACGGCGCGCATTCCGGCCGGGCTCAGCACCAGCAGCAGGCCATTCAGATAGAAGCGGATGTCCTGCTGGGCCATGGCGAAGTGGACCATCTGCAGAAGGTGACGAAGCTTCTTCTGGGACAGCGTCACATCGGCGCGAAGATCGGCCGTGCTTCCGTCTCCTGCCGAACCCGATCCTGGGCCAGCTGGGTCGGTGGCCCCTGCCTTCATCACCGGAAAGTCTTCGGACGGCAGTGTCTGTAACGCAAAGCGTGAACGGGTCGTTTTCAGGTTCAGCTTGTTGCCGTTGAGCTCGATGGTGACATCCGTGTCCGGCAGGGCCCGCAGGATGTCAATCAGCTTCTTGGCCGACACGGTCGTGGCCGAGCTGCCGGATCCGGCACCGATGCTGGCCTGTGTCCGAACCTGGATCTCCATGTCGGTACCGGTGAATGTCACGGCTTCACCTTGCTGACGAATCAGCACATTGGCCAGGATGGGCTGGGTGTGCCGTTTCTCGATGATGCCTGCCACGGTCTGCAAGGGTTTCAGGATGGCGTCCCGGGGGGCATGAATGATCTGCATGGCGTCTTTTCCTGATGTCTTTCCGTTTCTGAAGATCTATCTATATCTTTTTAATGTTGTTGTTGTTTAGAGGCGTCGATGCCCTGTGGATAACCTTGGCGAGGCGCTTGTAGACTGGATCTTCACGATGAGAAACGATGTGGGGACGGCGGGATTGCCGAGTCGTCGGATTGTGGACATTTCCGGCCTCCTGCCCGAAACCCCGGTTTGTCCACATTTTGCCGGTCATGGGCTCACCTGCTTGCTGACCGGTTGTGCACAACCCGCGTCCGTTGCCTGCTATTTTCAGGCAGATTTGCCTGAATTTAAGGCATTCGATGAATCGAAATCCGGACATCCGGTGTCCAACATTGTGGATAACTCTACCACTGCCGCTGGCGACGCGCTTGTCGGGTGGTCTGGGGATATCTTCCGGTTATCCACAATCGGCGACGAGTTGCGATGTTAACCCGTCGTCAGCCGGGTTCAGGGGCCTTCATGAAAAGCGGGTCTGCGGACTGTCGTTCCCTTCGACGCCGAAGCGCTGCGAGGGGCTGACCGAGGAAAGAAGATGGATGCCCAGAGGTGGGTGGATGTGGGCATCCCTGAAGCCGTGTCCTGACCGTGCGGACCAGGAATCTGCTCTTCTGAAGAAGCGCTCCCGCGTGTGGAACCTGCCTGGAGATGTTTCTAGAGGTACTCCCTGCAGGGTCTGGTCCAGCACGTGGATCTGCTTGTTCAGATCCTCGTCATGGGCCCGTAATTCTGTAATTTTGCGTACAGCATACAGAACGGTGGTGTGATCCTTGCCGCCGAAGGCATCGCCAATCTCCGGCAGGCTCTTCTGGGTCAGCTCCTTGGCCAGGTACATGGCAATCTGGCGGGGCAGGGCGATCTTGGCCGGCTTGCGCTTCGAGTACATGTCGGCCTGCTTGATCTTGTAGTACTCGGCCACCGTCTTCTGGATGAAATCGATGGAGATCTGCCCACGATTGAAGGAGATGAGGTCTTTCAGCGCTTCCTTCACCAGTTCCAGCGTCAGGGGCGAGGACCTGAATGATGCATAATGAATGGCGCGCTGCAGGGCGCCTTCCAGTTCGCGCACGTTGCGGCGGATGTTCTTGGCGATGAAATACGCCACGTCATCCGGCAGGCGGATGCGCGCCTGCTCGGCCTTGCGCTGCAGGATGGCCACCCGCATCTCCAGCTCCGGCGGCTCGATGGCCACGATCAGGCCCGAGTTCAGACGCGAGATCAGCCGGTCGTCGATGCCCTTGAGTTCCTTCGGGTGGGTGTCGCAGGTGATGACGATCTGCCGCTGGTTGATCGTCATCGTCTCGAACACATGGAAGAACTCTTCCTGCGAGCGCTGCTTGTCCGACAGGAACTGGATGTCGTCGATCAGCAGCACGTCCAGCGACTGGTAATAGTGCTTGAAGCGGTCGATGGCGTTGCGCCGGATGGCCTGGATCAGGTCCCTGCACGAACTGGTTCGACGAGATGTAGCGGATGATCGCTCGCGACTCGCGCTGCTGGATGGCGTTGCCCACCGCCTGCATCAGGTGGGTCTTGCCCAGGCCCACGCCGCCGTGAATGAAGAGCGGGTTGTAGGCGCTGCCGGGCGGTCGGCCACCTGCAGGGCGGCGGCCCGGGCCAGGTCGTTGGCCTTGCCGTTCACGAAGGCCGCAAAGGTCAGCCCCGGGATTCAGCCGCGAGCGCTCGTTGGGCATCTGCCCGCCCAGCCCGCCGAAAGCTGCGGGCCGGCGCGTTGGTGCTGCCGTCGTCACCCGAGCCTTTCGGGTGTCGGACCCGTCATCCAGATAGTCGCCCGTGCCGTCATCCAGCATGTCCGGCGCTTCCGGGGCGTGCCGTGCCTCAGCCCGGGTGGCCCGCGTTTTCAGCACTGCCATCGCTCCAGCCCTGGGATCCGCCGCAACCAGGGGCCATGACCCGGTCGCTCGTGGGCCTGCTGCGGGACATGTGACGGATGCGGGGCATGTCTGCGGCTGGAATGCGCCCGCGCCGTGCGGGCCGACCATGCCCCCTGAAAGTTGCCGCCCGCGCCGCAGCAACGTTGCCCATGCCTGCAGGAACATGGCCTTGCCCGCCTCCGTGCGGGGCAGGGGCTGAACGCCATGCGACATGGAGCCCGGGTGAGTGGGGCCTGAGCTGGCAACGAAGAGTCCCCGCTGAGAGGGCCGCGTGCGTGCGCCCAGCCCTCCCGCCACGGGCGCAGCCGAAGCCGCGCGGCGCGACCCCGATCTCCACCCGCATGGCCGGGTCGATCACGTCGCGCAGCACTTCCTGGATGAGGTTCTGGTACTGATTGCGCACGATGTCCGCCTTGATCTGGGTGGCAGCACCCAAGCGGATCAGAGCAGTCGTCAGCGCTGAATTCCAGGAAGGCAAGCGGTTTTATCCACGTCTTGTAGGCCTGTTCGGGCATGCGCGCCGCGATGGCGGCACTGCACGCGTCCCCATTGTTCCTGCATGGCGGTCGAAGGCTCCGCGCCAGCCTGGGGAAGGCCAGCGGCTGTTTCTTGTAATTTGAGAAAATCGGATCAGTTCATGAATCTTGCATGAAATTCCATGCAAGATAGACAATCTTGTCCACTTCGTGCCGACAGGAGTTTGAGGTTCGACGTGATTGCGCCGCGCAGAAACTGCTGCCCTGCCCCTGAGTGAGGCCGCTCGAAGAAGGGCATTCATTCTAACTTATCCACAGGTTGTCCGCAGCTATCCACAAGCTTGTCCCCTGTCCTGGAGCCTGCCCGTTTTCAGACGGCCTGGCAGCGAGGCCTGCCTGCGCCTGCCGGCCTCCGAGACGGGGCGTAGGCGGTTGCAGACGTGAATCAGGGGCGCCCCGGATCGCAGAAATCATTGACAAACCCCTCGTTTTGCCTATCCAATAGTGGGTTTCTGGAAAATCGCCTGCGGCCTTCGCAAGCCCGTGATCCGCCGCGGCCCTTTTGGTAGCCATCATGAAGCGCACCTATCAACCCCTCCGTCTGCCGTCGTAAAAGAACTCATGGCTTCCTGGTTCGCCAGAAAAGCCGGGGTGGTCGTGCCGTGCTGCGCGCCCGCCGTGCCAAGGGCCGCAAGCGCCTGGCCGTCTGATTCCTCACGACGTTCATTGCTGATCAGTCCCGGCCCCGACCCTTTCTGGCTCGGGGTAGAGGGCCTATCATGACACTTCCGCAAAAGCCAGCCACCCGCGGGCCCGGCATCCGCAGAAGCCCGTCCAGGAGCCCGGGACTGCTTCCCCTGCAGCGCGCAAAAGGCCCTCGTGGCCGATCGGTCCGCCTCCCGTCCGTGTCTCCGGACACTTCTTCGAGCTGACCGGTGTCCTGCCACGTCCGTCTGGTGGCGCATCGACCTCGCCGGCACTCCCGGCCGTCCCATCGTCCCGGGCTGCCCAGCCTGGCGCTTCCGTGACCACCTCGGCATCCGATGCCCTGGATTGCCTCCAGATCAGTGTTCCCCAAGCGCCTGGTGCGCGCGGCCGTCCGACGCAACACCGTCAAGCGTGTTGCCCGCGAAGCCTGGCGCTCGGCCCTGTCGAGCTGCTGGACTGCGGACGCAGCTGGCGGCTTCGGCTGAAGGCGCACCCCATGGGGTCGCTGGCTGCCAAGAGCCAGCATGCCCGAGCCCAGATGCGTGCTCAGGCGCGGCGAAAGCCGGACTCAGCCGGATCGGGTGTTCCGGACTCTCCGGGCTTTGCGGTCATCAAGCGGCAACTGCGTGCAGAACTCGACCGATTGCTTGCCGATGCGGCAGGGCGTCTGAATCGTCGACCCGTCGGGCGCACCACGCGGGCTGATGCGGCAGGGGCGGTACCGCCGGCTTCCTCGTCGGGCATCGCCCCATGAGTGCCTCGCCGTCCGGCAACGCCGATGCTCAGCCGTCCGTGGCCCGGCGTCCGCTCGTGCGGGCGCTCACGGCCGTGGTGAAGGGCTATCAGCGCGGATTCAGCAGTGTCTTTCCGCCCAGCTGTCGCTACTGGCCCAGCTGCTCGGAATACGCCATCGAAGCCCTGCAGCTGCATGGCGTGGCACGGGGCAGCTGGCTCACGCTCAGGCGCCTGTGCCGGTGTCACCCCTGGGGCGGACATGGGGTGGATCCCGTGCCCCTGCCTGCTCCCTCGCCCGGTGATTCGAAAGGCCGCACGCCATCGAACTTCCTGACGATTCACGTTTTTTTAGGCCCTGACCCGGTTTCGATCAAGATCAGGCCAGCATCCAGGCGCAAGCTCCGGGTATTCTTGGCGCCACTTCATCCAACAGCAGAACCTGTTCCCACGATGCAGCAGAGCCACAAGACCGTTCTCTGGGTAGTTTTCATCCTCTCGCTATTGTTCCTCTGGAACAACTGGCAGCAGTACAACGGCCAGCCCGCCATGTTCGGCGGCAATCAGCAGCAGGCCCAGACGGCACAGCAGAACACCGCGTCCGCCCCGAAAGACGGTGCGGACACCAGCATTCCGGGCGCGCCCAGCCAGGCGGGCAATGACGCTCCGGCCAGCGTGCCTGCCGATCAGGCTGACCAGGCCAAGGCCGGTCAGACCATCACGCTGAAGAACGACGTCATCGAGCTGGGCATCGATACCATCGGTGGCCAGGTCGTCAGCAGCAAGCTGCTCAAGCACATCCACGACACCCGCCACCCCGACAGCGGCAACCTGGTCATCCAGTCCGACCGCAAGGGCAGCTTCTTCGTGGGCCAGACCGGCCTGGTGGGCGTCAAGGACGCCCAACCACACCACGCCCATGACCGTGGTGCGCACCATCGAGACCGACGGACAGGTCACGGGTGTCGTGCTGGCCGCCGAAGGCGGTGGCCTGCGCATCGAGCGAACCTATCAGCTCAGCCCCGGCTCCTACGAGATCAAGGTCGACAACCGCGTCACCAACATCGGCGAGCAGCCGCTGTCGCCGTCGCTGTACCTGCAGCTGACCCGTGACACCCACGAGGCCCCGGGCCAGTCCGGCTACTACAAGACCTACGTCGGTCCGGCCATCTACACCGACGCCGACAAGTTCCAGAAAGTCTCCTTCGACGACATCGAGAAAGGCAAGGCCAAGCACTCCGGCCGCGCCAACGATGGCTGGGTCGGCATCATCCAGCACTACTTTGTCTCGGCCTGGGTGCCCAAGCAGGGCCAGCCGCGCGAGTACTACACCCGCCGCGTCGGTCCCAGCACGTATTCGGCAGGTGCCTACGAGCAGCTGGGCCAGATCTCAGCCGGTCAGAGCGTCGATGCTTCGAGACCCTGTTCATCGGTCCCCAGGACCAGGACGTGCTGGCCAAGGTCGCCCCGGGGCTGGACCTGGTCGTCGACTATGGCTGGCTCACCGCCATCGCCAAGCCGCTCTTCTGGCTGCTGACCTTCCTGCACGGCATCGTCGGCAACTGGGGCTGGGCCATCGTGGCGCTCACCATCCTGGTCAAGCTGGCCTTCTTCCCGCTGCAGGCCGCCAGCTACCGTTCCATGGCCAAGATGCGCAAGGTCCAGCCGCGCCTCAACGCCATCCGCGAACGCTATGGCGATGACCGCATGAAGCTCAATCAGGCCATGATGGAGCTGTACAAGACCGAGAAGATCAACCCGCTGGGCGGATGCCTGCCCATCCTGGTGCAGATCCCCGTCTTCATCGCCCTGTACTGGGTGCTGCTGGCCTCGGTCGAGATCCGCAACGCCCCGTGGATCGGCTGGATCCATGACCTGTCCAGCCCCGATCCGCTCTACATCCTGCCCATCCTGATGGCGGGCACGATGTTCCTGCAGACGCACCTCAATCCCAAGCCGGCGGATCCCGTGCAGGCCAAGATGATGACCTTCATGCCGCTCATCTTCTCGGTCATGTTCTTCTTCTTCCCGTCGGGCCTGGTGCTGTACTGGGTGGTGAGCAACATCTTCTCCATCGCCCAGCAGTGGGTCATCACCCGCCAGATCGAAGGCAAGCCCATCTTCGGCCGGGCCGCCTGATCAACAGCTCCGTGTTTCACCCCCTGGCCTGGACCCCCGTTCAGGCCATTTTTTTTGGATAGACGCCGTGCAGGACAAACGCCCCATCTGCGCCATTGCCACCGCCCCTGGCCAGGGCGCCATCGGTGTCGTGCGCGTCTCGGCGCCCGAGCCGGACATCATCACCGCCCTGGCTGCCGGCATCCTTGGCCCCGAGCGTCGCCTCGTCGCCCGCAAGGCCGCCTATGGCCCCTTCCTGGCGGCCGATGCTCAGCCCATCGACTACGGCCTGGCACTCTGGTTCCCTGCCCCCCATTCCTACACCGGTGAACACATCCTGGAGCTGCAGGGCCACGGCGGCCCCGTCGTCCAGCAGATCCTGCTGCGCCGTGTGCTGCAGGTGGGCGCTGCCTTCGGCATCCGCCTGGCCGAACCCGGCGAATTCACAGAACGCGCCTTCCTGAACGACAAGCTCGACCTCGTGCAGGCCGAAGCCGTCGCCGACCTCATCGAAGCCAGCACCGAGCAGGCTGCGCGCTCCGCCACCCGATCGCTTCAGGGCGTCTTCTCGCGGCAGATCGACGACCTGGCCGAACAGCTGCTCACCCTGCGCATGCTGGTCGAGGCCACCCTCGACTTCCCTGAAGAGGAAATCGACTTCCTGCAGAAAGCCGACGCTGCCGGGCGCCTCGCGCGCATCGACGACACCCTGCGGCGCCTCTTCGACACCGCCCAGAGCGGTGCCCGCCTGCGCCAGGGCCTGAACGTCGTGCTCACCGGCGCACCCAACGTCGGCAAGTCCAGTCTGCTCAATGCCCTGGCGGGTGCCGAAGTCGCCATCGTCACCCCCATCGCCGGCACCACCCGTGACCGCGTCATCGAGCAGATCAGCATCGAGGCGTGCCCATCAACCTCATCGACACCGCTGGCCTGCGCGACACCGACGACCCCGTCGAAAAGATCGGCATCCAGCGCACCTGGGCCGAGATCGAGAAGGCCGATGTCGTCGTTCACCTGCGCGCGGCCGACGAGCTGGCGCGGGAAGACGAGAATCAGACACCTGACGCGACAGGGGCAGGGGCAGCATGGAAGAAAGCCGTTCCGGCGATCATTCCGGACGCCGGGACGGGTTCTTCATCTGAATGCCGATCCGGACAGGGGCAGACCGGGAGCGCTCCGCTCGACATCAGTCGCCTGGAGGCTGCCATTGAGGCTCGCGTACCCGCCAGCGCCCGACGCCTGACCGTCATCAACAAGATCGACCTGGTGGAGGGGGAAGGGCAGCTCGCATCCGGGATGTCGGACAGGGCGTCTCACGCCCAACTGTCAGCGGAGGAGAGCAGTTCCAGTCCATCCGCTTCTCGCATGTCGTCGGTAACGGACACTCCCGCGTCGGGAGCAGGGAACGCGGTCATCCTCCGAGACATTACGCCTTTCCGCCCGCACAGGGGCAGGGCATTGAAAGCCTTCCGCCGCAAGCTTCTGAACATCGCCGGTTTCCAGCCCGGCCAGGAAGGCGTTTTCATCGCCCGCGAGCGCCATCTGCAGGCGCTTTCCGAAGCGCTGACCCACCTTCAGAACGCCCGTCAGCATGTGTCCCTGGGCGACCAGGCGCTGGACCTCTTTGCCGAAGAACTGCGCCTGGCCCATCAGGCCCTGGGCCGCATCACCGGCGCCGTTACCGCCGACGACCTGCTGGGGGTGATCTTCAGTCGGTTCTGTATTGGGAAGTGATGCTTGGTCGGGATGCCGCCCCATGGGGGGCGGCATGGAGGTCAAGTACACTTGGTTCATGACCTTCCATGAAGCCCAGTCGTCATGCCCCTGAACACGATCCATCTGCGTCGGACTGTCGATACCCTGGAACAGGCCATCATTCATCTGCAGGCCCTTCCTGTCGAGTGCACTGATGCCGCTTCCGTTTCCAGGGACACAAAGCCTGGATCCAGCGTGATGGCTGATGGTGTGCTGTATGACCTCTATCGCAATGCCGCCATCAAGAGTTTCGAGCTGTCACTGGAAACTGCCGGCAAGTTGCTGCGCAAGGCCTTGAAGCCCTATGCGGTCCAGCCGCGTGAAGTCGATCGTCTGGTGTTCAATGACGTGTTGCGCCAAGCTGGAAAACATGGGCTTCTGGAAATCGACGAGGTTTCCCGGTGGCTGAAATATCGTGCCAATCGCAACACGACGGCCCACGACTACGGTGAAGACTTCGCCAACGAGACCATGAAGCTCCTGCCTGCCTATCTGCAGGACGCCCGGGCATTGGCCGACAGACTGGACGAGGCTGCCAATGCCACGCCTTGAAACCAGCCACCTGAACCTTTGTCCCGCCTGGCGGGACATGCTGGAAAGCCTGCTTCGCACCCACGTGCCCCAGGCGGATGTCTGGGCCTACGGAAGCCGGGTCACCGGCGGTGCCCATGAAGCCAGCGACCTGGACATCGTGCTGCGCAACCCGCAGGACCTGTCCAGGCCCATCAGGGCGGTGTCCGCGCTCAGGCAGGCGTTGTCCGACAGCATGCTGCCCATCATGGTCGATGTGCATGACTGGGCCCATCTGCCCGAGTATTTCCATGAGGAGATCCTGCAGGCCTATGTCGTGCTGAGGCAGCACAGTTCTCACGATCACAACATAGCCGGGTAGTCCGAGCCAGAGGCTTTTATGCGGTAAGCAACTCTACCGGCAGACTCTGCTTGAGGTCATTGAACCACTTGTAATCGATGATGCCCTCATGCCGCAGTCGGCCAACCACAATCAGGGGTGGATATTGAGTTGATCAGCGAAGTCGATGATCTCCTCCTTGCGATTCAGCCAACGTAGTGCGTCCGCATGTTCCGGTGGAATCAGCCAGTCCCGCGCCCACTCGTTCGCTTCATGCTCCTTGGGATCATCAGCATAAGTAGCGCCGAGATCATCCAGAAAAATGGAACCCTTCTCTTCTTTGTTGGAGGCATGCAACAGCAGGGTGAGCAGCCCTCATGGAAGAAAGAGAACCAGAACCGGTCATTGAGTTTTTCCATAGAGCGATAGCTGGATCATCGGCCGCTTGTTCAGCCAACGGGCAATGCCGCTGACGTGTGCCTTGGGAATGGATGGCACCGCGACCAGCAGCACGCCAGCCTCATGCAACTGCTGTTGCATGGCGGGCCAGAAATTCTTCAGGGTCCTTCGAGTAAGTGTTCGGATATCCCTCAGCGCTGCTTCAAAGCTGCCCTGTCATAGCCAGGTAGGCTCAGGGCTTCCGCCTTCAGTTCTCCCAGCCGTAACCAGGCCGAGATGGCACCCACGTCGCTCTGCTCTGTGCGGGTACGACGGAAAGCCACCTGCATGCTGGCGTAATGTTTCTCCCAGGCGGCAGAGGACTGCACGCCAAAGAAGCGCTGGCATGCCTCCACGATTCTGGATTTGTTCTTTCCGTCGTTGCGCATGCGCGGGATGGCGCCACACACCATCAATTCCCTTGATAGGAAGTTTGTCAAGCCAGCCGACTTCTTGAGCACACTTCTCTTCAGACTCAAGTCGTGCTTTGTGCTGCTGTTACTTGGCCTCTCGGGTCAGCCAGAACTCGGCCGTGCCGCCCAGTACACGCTCAAGACGCTGAGCAGAATCCACGGTCAGGGGAACCTTGCCACGAATGAGTTGGCTGAGATGCTTCTCGGAGTAGTCGAGGCGACGGGCCAGCTCACCCTGGCTCCAGCCGCGTTCCTCAGCAATGTCACTGATGGTCTCGCCCGGAGGAGACACCCAGTCGGGCAGGAAGGGAGTGTTGGTATCAGTCATGGTAATCAACGACTTCCTCGATGCGGATGATGGTGACCTTGGTCCAGTCGGTTGCGCCACCTGAAAGGGAAGGCCGAGGGTCATTGGCTGCTGTGAAGACCAATCGCCAGCCCCCGACAAGATTGATGGCGAACTCGCCTGATCTGTCGCCTTTCAGGGGGTGAGGGTTGCCAATAGGAGGGAGTTCTCTCACCGTGCGGGCCGATTCAAGGTCCTGAAGGCGGGCCCGGAGCTTTCTGGCGCAGGGATCTCCCAGCTTCCTGACGGCAACGGCCTGCTTCTGGCACAGCTCCTGGATCTTCTTGTCTTTGAATCGGATCTCCACAAGGCCTGCCTCTATGCACTATGGTAGATATTTTTACCTATCAGGTAAAGAAATTAGTGCATAAAAGTGCTCTGAGATTTCTACTGGGGTCTACCCAGGCGACCGTCGGCAGAACAGGGTGGACGCGAGGTTGCTTCTCTGGTCCATTCGTCGGCCCATCAGTACCTTTCATCGGGGTATGGAAGGGGTACCCGCTGCACTGAGAGCCCACCTGTCCCACCCCTAGGCTACAGTTTGAAACACTACTCTCGGGGTGTATATCATCCGAGGTCTTGGTCTTTGTCTGTTCAAAGGACCGACATCCGTTGATGTCGCCTGGTGTCTGACCCTTCCCAGTAGCCCAGCTCATGCCAGCCAGTCACAAGCCCCCTTCGGCGGGCGCCCGAGTCCTCATCCGTGATGAAGAATGGATCGTTCAGCGTGGTGAAAGCTGGCAGCAGGGGAGGCTGGCAGCTGACCTGCATCGGCGTATCAGAGACTGTGCGCCACCGTGTCGCGCTGTTGTACGTGGCCGTAGCCGCTCACTGAAGGTCAACTACCGAACGACGGACGAGATCCGACAGTGGGCCGTGGCTGTGCTGAAAGGATGTGAGATCGATGACCTGGATGGCGAGACGGATAATCTGCGAGGCTACCATTCCCTGACTCACGGTGACGTTCCGGAAGAGCGCACATCGTCTTGCACACAGGGATGTGAACTCCATCCAGCAGATTCTTGATGACGCCAGGGATAAAGGCATAGAGCCACGCAACATCTGCATCGTTGGTCGTACGCAAGGTGATCTGAAGATGACCCGCGAAGCTTTGGAGGGACGGCAGGTGGAGTGCCTCATGCTGGATGCCGATACAAGTGATGATGATCACGGCCCGGTGTGCGACTGGCAACCATGCATCGCGTCAAAGGGGCTTGAGTTTGATGTCGTCATCATCGTTGGCTATGAGGGACCGGCTAAGTATGCAGAGCGTATTGGCCGGAAAGCTGATGCCGGTGTGCTGAGCGACATCGAGGTCTGCCGAACGTTGTCTGCTGCATGTGGCGGCAACCCGAGCCAAGCGGCAGCTTGTTGTTCCTGAAGCGACAAGGGGCGTGATGCGAGGTATTGGCTCATGCCCTGCATCCTGATTGTGTGTTGAAGATGGGTTTAAAGCTATTCATTGAATTCCACAATGACTGATAAAGAAGCCCATAGTTTTATGAGGGGTGACCATGCTGGCTGACGACTCGTCCTCGTGACGAGCATGCCCCCATCCGCACCGGAGAATCGGGAGAATCGTCACGCCGGGTGTGGTGAAATGGACGACGATCCCCGTCACCCGTGAAGCTTGGCGTCGGGGGCATGGGGCATGATTCGACGTCATTGAATGCCTTCGCGCCCCACAACGTGACGCACGCATCGCCCGATCCTTCGCCATGTCCTCTTCACTGCAGGTTCATCCCCTTGATCTGCCTTCTGACCCGGCGCTGTCCCGGGCGCAGAAGCGCTTCAGCAACCTGCTGAAGAAGATCGACCGGCAGCGTGCCGAGCTGCAGGCGTGGGAGACGAAGGAGGCGGTCTTTGCGCGGGGCTGGGCCCTGGCATGTTGCGCCCTTCCGGGCGCGGCAGGCGGCTGGCGTGGTGGAGGTCATCGACCGGCTGGATGCGCTGGCTGCGCGACAGGCGCTGTCCGAGCTGGACCTGGCCACGCTTGAATCCGAGCTGTGCGACATGGTGGAGACGGTGCTGGCCGAAGGTGTGCTGGACGAGGACGAGTGCCAGCGGCTGGAAGCCCTGTTCGACCACTACAGCGGGGTGTCGCTGCAGGACATCCATGCCGAGGAAGAGGCCGATTTCAAGGCGCAGGTGCTGGATGAGGTGGGGCTGGATCTGGGGGACGAGGACATCGACCTGAATGATCCGGGCGCATTGCTGGAACAGGTGCTGCGCAAGCTGGAAGAGCAGGACTGGGAAGCGGGCGATCAGGATGTCACCCATCCGGCCCAGCCGCATGGCTGGCCGGATGAGGTTGTCTGGCCATCCTTTGATGTCGAGTCTTCCGGTGATGGTTCGTCGCAGTCGGTATCGGCTGGCGACGAGTCAGACGTCAAACCCATGCCCACGCAGGGGCCTCATGGCTTCGCGTCCGCGACAGCTCATGCTCCGGATCGCAGGGTCCCCACAGATCCGGCTGACAAGGCCGCACGGAGAAACGCACGCCGCCGTGCGGCGGCTGCCGAGAAGCGACGCCAGGCCGAGGAGATGGCACAGCAGCAGGCCAGCCACGCGGTGCAGATGGTCTTCCGGCATCTGGCCAGTGTGCTGCATCCGGACCGAGACCGATCCGGCCGAGCGGGCACGCAAGACGGCGCTGATGCAGCGGGTCACGCTGGCCTACCACGCCCATCGGCTGGTGGACCTGCTGGAGCTTCAACGGGAAGTGGCCCAGGCGGACATGGGCGATTTGGCAAGCCTGAGTGAAGAGCAGCTGCAGAGCTACATCCGTGTGCTGAAGCAGCAGAGTGAAGAGCTGGCGCATGAGCTGCAGCAGCGCGAGATGTGGCTGCGGGCGCGCTATCCGCTCAATCGCTTCCAGAAGGCCATCCGTCCCCCGCGATCTTGCCCGGATCCTGCGGGAGGTGCGTGCCGGGGTGAAGCATCAGCTGCAGCAGCTGGATGCGCTGCAGCGCGGCGAGACCGAGCAGGGGCGTGCGGGCCTGGCTGAAAATCGCTGCGGCAGCAGGCAGCGGCGCAGATGCGCATGCAGGAGAACATGGCTTCGCTGGTGGGCGGCCTCATCCGGCATCCATCGGAGAACGGCTTCTGATGAAGCCGGATGGCACGGGATGACGGGCGAAGCCTGGCGGCTGCAGTGAGATGGTCTACTGAAAACAGGTATAACGCAGGGACATGTCGGCGATGGACTGTCCATATCGAATTCGCTATAGTCGGCGCGATTCTTCCAGGCACAGACCATGAACGACAGTCATCAAGAAGTCCCTCATCTCCGAAACAATCCCTACAAGGTTGCCATTGCCTCGATGGTGGGAACCGCCATCGAGTTCTACGACTACTACATCTACGCTGCTGCCGCAGTGCTGGTCTTCAATACCCAGTTCTTCGACAAGAGCGATGAACACGTGGCGGTGCTGCTGTCGCTGTCCACGCTGGCGCTGGCCTTCCTGGCGCGTCCCATCGGTTCGGCGCTGTTCGGGCACTTTGGTGACCGCATCGGCCGCAAGAAGACGCTGGTGGCCTCGCTGCTGCTGATGGGGCTTTCCACCGTTGCCATCGGCCTGCTGCCCAACTATCAGAGCATTGGCCTCTGGGCGCCGCTGCTGCTGTGCATCTTCCGCATCGGACAGGGTCTGGGGCTGGGCGGTGAATGGGGAGGTGCCGCGCTGGTGGCCACCGAAAATGCCCCGGACGGAAAGCGTGCCTGGTTCGGCACCTTCCCGCAACTGGGTGCCCCCCTGGGACTGCTGCTGGCCAACGGTGCCTTCTTTGCCGTCAGCTCTTCATTTGGCCCCGAAGCATTGGTGGAATGGGCCTGGCGCATTCCTTTCGTTGCTTCCATCGTGATGGTGGCGGTGGGCCTCTACATGCGGCTGACCCTGCATGAAAGCCATGTCTTCCGTGAGGCCGAGCAGCGCAACCAGAAGGTGAGTGCCCCCGTGAAGGAAGTGGTGCTGCACTACTGGAAGCCCATCGTGCAGGGCACCTTCATCATGACGGCCACCTATGTGCTGTTCTACGTGATGACGGCCTTCGTGCAGGTCTTCTCAAGAGCCCGGCAGTGATGTCGGCGGCCGGCCACCCCATGGGCCTGGGCATTCCGGCCAACACCTTCACGGGCTTCCTGATGATCGGTGCCGTGGTCTTCGGCATCTTCACCAGCCTCTCGGGCATCGTGGCTGATCGCATCGGACGGCGTCGCTGGCTCATCTGGGTCACGGTGGCCATCATTGCCTTCGGCCTTCTCATGCCGCAGTTCCTGCTGAACGGCACGCCCACCTCGGTGCTGGCCTTCGTGCTGGTGGGCATGGTGCTGATGGGCTGCACCTTCGGTCCCATGGCGCGCTGCTGCCCGAACTGTTCCCCACCAAGGTGCGCTACTCGGGGTTCTTCGCTGGCCTACAACCTGGCGGCCATCGTCGGTGCTTCGCTGGCCACCATCGTGGCCATCGAGCCGAATGCCCACTACGGGCTGATTGGGGTCGGTGCCTACCTGGCGTTCAACGGCGTGCTGTCGCTGCTGGCGCTCATCAGCATCCACGAGACCAAGGACGAGAGCCTGCTGGAAGACCCGGTGGCCTGATCGGGTAGATCCATGTCGATCTCTTTCCCTGAACGGGCAGGCCGCGCATGCCTCGCTGCTGGTGCGCACGAGGGCTACTGGGTGCTGGGAACCCGTAGCGCTGTTCGTGGTGGGCCTCGTGCTGCTGGGGCGCTCAAGCCCGAAAAGCCCTGGCGGGTGCGAGTCACGGCCGCTGCTGACCGAGAACGAGGCTGGAATTCTGTCATCGGCTGGAAGATGCACTGCCGAGTTCGGGTGATGGTGCGGGTGTCGATGGGCGCCATTCTGGAGCCAGATGCTGACGAGGAAGATGACGCCGAGCCGGGCGCTTCCTGTCCATCCGTGGTCGCTTTGCGCAGAAGGTGGTGGATTTCGCGATCGTCGATGACGAGTATCCGGATCGTGGCGCTGGTGGAGCTGGATGAGCACGCACGATGCTGACCGGGATGCCGAACGCGACCGCATGACCGGCATGGCCGGCTACCTGACCATCCGCTACGACAGCCGCGACAAGCCCGAGCCCGAAGAGATCCGCGAGGACTTCTGGCGCGAGGGCTCTGGACTGATCCTGGGCGGGAGGTTGGTGTCGCAGCGTGCTGGCCATGTTGAAAGACGGTGCGTGCGGGCAGAATAAGGTCATGGACAGGAATCAGGACGGAATCCAGGAGCTGGATGGGGCGCTGCGGGATCGATTGCTGCGCCTGATGGCCAGCGAATCGGTGGCGGACTGCATCACGGTCAAGGCACGTGTGGAGCATGGGGTCCGTTCGGCAGACATCCTGCAGCCCACGCTGGCTGTCCTGCTGGAGGGGAAAGGACGTCCGCTGCCCCGATGGGGAATGGGTCTGCGGCGGGTCTTCTGAACGTGATGTGCAGGCGCCCGGCTGGATGTGGTGAACCGGCGGATCCGGCCACGGGTCGTCACTCGACGCTGCTGGTGCCGCTGTGCGGAGGTGCTGAGCCCGCAAGCACGCCTCTGTGTGGGAACGCCGGTTGCCGGTTCTGCAGCCGGCCCCCATGCTTCGCTGTGTGGCAGTGAAGTTTCTCCGAGGAGATGGCAGCCTGGTCCGGAGGCGCTGCTGCGGGATGACCACGCAGGCGCACGGGTGGGCGCTGGTATCGCTGGTCATCGGGCTGGCGCGGCGGGGCATGACGCGTCTGCGTTTCTTTCCGCCTGCAGAAACCCTGGCGCAGCGGATACGTCGGCACGTCGTGGATGATCCGGACGAGGGACTGGCGGTCACGCGATCTGGAGCGCTGCTGGGCATGTCGGGGCTACACTGCGTCGTCATCTGGCGGCTGAGGACACCTCGCTGCGCGAGCTGCTGATTGATGTGCGCATGGGCATTGCCTTGAACCTTCTGTACGGCACGCAACTGCCGCTGAAGACGGTGGCGGCTCGCGTCGGCTATCGATCTGATGACTTTCGTGCGCGCGCATTCCGCGCGCGCTGTGTCTGGAGCCCTCGCAGCTGGGCCGCGACGACGCCTGAGCGTTTCGGGCGAACTCTGAGCGAATCGGTTCCGGCAACGGAGATATCTTCATCCGCCTTGAAAACAGGAGGTGTGATGATGAAATCCCGATATCGGAATATTGCCGTGGCGGTTGCGGCTGCGTGGTTCGGCGTGGCCATGACCTCGGTTCGAGGCCGGGAGGCTGGCGCACGCTGCCTGATCGTGCAGCTCGATGTCCCGTCCCACGCAGACAGCGGCGAATCCGGCCGGACAGCATGAAGACACCGCTGCACAGGGTGCGACGGGTGCTTTGGCGGCGCACCAGGTTGATGGCGCTTTCATGCAGGTGCCGGGGGTCTATCGGCAGCGAATCGGCAATCTGCGCGTGACGGCGTTGCTGGACGGATTCTGCCGCTGCCTTTCGGCACCGCCAAGGGCATCGACGCCAAGTCCCCGAGCCGCGCTACGACAGGCACGTCCCCGGATGGGAGACGGCATCGAACGGCCGTCAATGTGTTCCTGGTGGATCGGGGTGACCGGCGCATGCTGGTGGATACCGGGGCGGGAACCTGTTTTGGTCAGACCACCGGAAAGCTGACGGATGCGCTGAAGAGTGCGGGCATCGATCCCGCCACAGTGACGGATGATGCTGCTGACCCACGCGCATCCGGATCACGTCTGTGTCTGCTTTTGCCGGATGCGCCCGAGGCTATCCGAAGGCCACGGTATGGATTCGGACGCCGAGGCGGCCTGCTGGCTGAACGCCAGGAACGCGGAGAACGCTTCCTGAAGAGTTCAAGAAGGCCTTCTTCGAGGCCTCCGCAGCGCTGGCCTGCGTGAAGGATGGGCGCATGCAGCGGCGGGTGAAGGAGCAGCCATGCTGGTGGCAAGCCGACAGAAGTCCTGCCGGGCGTCCGGATGGTGACGACGAACGGCCATACCGGGCCCGACGCCGGCTGGCTGGCTGGGATGATCGTCTGCTGCTGTGGGGCGATATCGTTCACTTCATGCGGTGCAGTTTGCCAGGCCGCAGGTCTACCTCGTCTTTGACAATGCGCCAGCTGCCATTGTATCGCGCAAGCGCCTCTTTGCCGAGCAGCCCGCCGATGACTGGTGGTGGGCGGTGCACTGCCGTTCGGGTCTGGGCCATGTGGTGCCCTACGGCAAGAAAAAGCTACCACTGGTGCGTGCGGGGCGAGTTCGGCCCGCTGCCCTGAGCGCGCATCCTCGGAAGTCTGCTCTGGTCGGAGTGGGTGTCCACACCTGTCTGACCGGCAGGGATGCCGTTCGGCAGAAGAACCGGGTCTTTCACGCCCCGCGAAGGCCCGGGTCGTCGCCTTCGGGTCCCCCAGCTCCCCTGTCCGGAAGACATGACAATTTTCCTTCCTGTCTTGACGCTCCTCCGACGCGATAATCCGTCCTCTGACTCTTCGTTTCAGGAGCATTGCGATGGGCAAGCGGTATCGGTGACAGGGGGTGTGGGTGGTAGCTGGCGCTGGCCTATGTGGGCGGCAGCTGGTGGCTGGGCCAGCAGGCCGAGAAGCACTACCAGACGGATTTCGACAAGATCGTGAAGCGGATGGGCTTTGACGACGTGAAGCGGGTCGGTTACACCCGCGGGATCTTCGAGTCCCGAGGCCACCGACATCCTCACGCTGGTGCTGCCCGCCCGCCTGGGGGATGGGTGACGACGATCAGGACGATTCGGGGCAGGACATCACGCTGCGCCACCATCTGGTGCAGACCATCAAGCACGGCCCCTTCGTGGGCGGTCGGCTGGCTGCGGCCAGGATCGAGACACGGCTGGACAAGGTGGAAGGTATTCCTGAAGGTCTGAAGCAGGCGCTGGCCAAGGCCAGTGCACCGACGGCCAGCACGCTGGTGAGCTTTCGATGGCTCGATGGACGGTCGGGCCGTGTCTGCGCCGGCAGATGGTGCCGCCGGCAGCGAGCCGGACAACCGGATGACCTGAAGCAGCGACCTGGCGACACATAGTGAGCGGCAGCCGTCTGCAGGTGCCGGCCCAGCTGCAATGGCCGGAGCTGCGACATGCGGTCGGTCACGCCGGGCGCCTTCGGTCCCCGACAAGCCGGGCATGAACTCAGCGATGTCAGGCCTGTCGGCTAAATTATCCAGCAGACGGGCACGAACCCCGACCACTGGTTGATGGTGCCTGGCATTACTCGCTGCGCCTGAACGATTTTCCAGCTGAAGACGGTCTCCGAAAGACGGCAAGCTTGAGTCCTCCACGCGCTGGTATTCTCGGTGAGACGGCTGGAGCTGAGCAGGATCCCGTCCTCCGGCAAAGCTGCTGGCCAGCGAGGAAAATGCATGGCGACAGGCTGTGTTGATGGACGTGCCGCTGGAAAAGCTGGGTTACGGCGTCGATCTCCGAACATTGATGAGGCG
>BNJS01001356.1_pt1 | contig 62237 bp, 77 predicted proteins | sample 8540461 | NCBI WGS metagenome assembly BNJS01 (sample SAMD00202454, study PRJDB9452) | human saliva metagenome | isolation source: human saliva | place: Japan
CCCACGACCTTTTCTTTACGAGGGAAATGCTCTACCCCTGAGCTAAGGAGGCACACGATATACGACCTATATGGCGCGTATACCATCGCCAATATTAGCAGAGATTGCAGGGCAGGGCGAATATGACCCATAACTCGAAAGGGGTGCGTTCCCCCGCAATATATGGGAGGATAAAAAAGATCTATTATCTTTAGGGTAAAGGAACCTTCATGACGTCTATGCTTAATCGCCGTACCGCGCTTTCGCTCGGGGTACCCGCTCTCGCAGTCGTATTCTCCGCATGTGCTAACGCCACCTCAAATTCCGGGTCGAGTGCATCCGCAAGCGGCAGTTCAAGCTCTAACGCCAGCGCAAGCGGCTCAGCAAGCAGCGCTCTTCGGGCGATGCTTCCGGCAGCGCTAGCGCCGGGGGAGAGGCAAGCGCATCCGGTTCGGCTTCGGCCTCGGGTGACTCCGCCAAAATGACCGCCACCAAAGTTGGTGAGCGTGACGAGGTTGGATACCACCTCAACACCCCCAAGCAGGGTGCGCCCACCGTGACCCTGTACACCGACTACCAGTGCCCCTACTGCGCCAAGACCGAACCCACCTATGAGAAGGTTGCCAAGGACCTTGAGGGCACCATGAATGTGACCGTGCGCAATATGCCGCTGTCCGCTCATAAGAATGCCATACCCGCCGCGCAGGCCGTGCAGGCGGCAGAACTTCAGGATAAGCACCTGGAGATGGCGAATAAGCTTTTTGAAACCCAGGACTCCTGGAAAGATGTGAGCCGGACTGATCTGGCGGGAGTTCTCCTCAGCTATGCTCAGGAACTTGGGCTGGATGAAGAGAAATTCAAGACTGACATGACTGATCAAAAAACCATCGACTTGATTAAGGGCGATTTTGAGTACGGCCAAAAGATCGGCGTGAAGGGCACCCCCCAATTTGCGGTGAACGATAAGCCTCTTGAGAATGTGGACTCTTCGACCTCCGCTGAGGATATGGTCAAAGAATTCAAGAAAGCCGCAGGGCTGAGCTAATCTTTCGTGATGGATGACAGACAACGAGAGCGTGCCGCGCTGGGCGTTCATCTGAGTGTGAGCGGTCAGCGCGGTCGCATTCTTGAGGACGGCTTCAGCGAGCACGGCTATGTGCTTGACATCGGCGGTGCCGAACAATCCCATGTTGATGCTGCTGATGCGACCGTCGTGTTTTACGAGTATCTGCGGCGCATCGCCAATGTGCTGGATGTACTTGCCCCGCCGCGTGAACCCGTGACGGTTCTTCACCTGGGGGCCGGGGCACTCACGCTCGCCCGCTATGTGCAGGCCACGCGCCCGGGCTCTTCGCAAGTGGCCGTCGATTATGAGCCACAGCTGATGGGGTTTGTGACCGAGGTGCTGCCGTTGCCCGCAGGTACCCGGTGCGAGTTCGTGGTTGCGGATGCGCGCGCCGTACTTCCCGAGATTCCCGCGCTTTTCGGCGCTCATGCCGCATCCGACGGCGGTGTTTTTCGCGGGATCGACGCTATTATTCTTGATATTTTTACGGGCATGGATGCGCCCGCCCACCTTGCCAACGCCGGCTACTACGCCGAGCTGCGTGAGCTTCTGAGCGCTCGCGGGGTACTCGCCGTGAACGTGGGCGACGATGCCGGGCTGCCCTTCTTCCAGGGGCAGGCACGCGCCCTATTGGACACGTTCGAGCATGTGTGGTGCCTGTGCGATTCTTCCATGCTGAGCGGTGAACACGAGGGGAACCTGGTGCTGATCGCAACCGCACGCGAGCTCGACGAGGACACCGCCGATGCGCTGTTCGCGCGGGGACCGCATCCGGCGGAGGTTCTGGGTACCGAAGAACTGCGGGATTTTCTAGGGTACCTGGCCGAGCAATAGCCGCCCAAGAAATGCTGCCCGCCGCAAAACCAAACCGGCACGCAGCGTAGTATCCTGTGGCTTATTCCGGCAGCGGCAGGGGAGAGGTGTGCTCGGGAGGTTCGTTCCTTCGGTAAGAATCCGAAGTTTCGTCCGCAGGCGCCGAACCCCCAGTCGTTTGGGTAATTCCGATACTTGCCGTGATCAGCAGGATAATCGCAACCCAGCGCATCAGGCCGGTATCCTGGCCCAACAGCGCCCACCCCGCGAGCGCCGCAATCGCCGGTTCCAGGCTGAGAAGCACACTGAAGACCTGTTCGGGAAGGTGCCGCAGGGCTGCCAACTCGCTGCTGTACGGTACGACCGATGCCAGCAGGGAAGTTCCGATGATAAAGAGCACCAGTTGGGTATCGTGCGTAACGCTCCAGAGCGCTACGGGACCGGGGAAAAGCAGGGCCCCGGGAACCACGCAGATGGCTCCCACGGCCATTGCTACGGCGAGTCCGCTTGCACCGGGCACGAGTTCGCCGACTGAGGCGCTTGAGCGAATGTAGAGCGCCCAGAATGCGCCAGCGATCAGGGCGTATAGTACGCCCAGCAGGTCCGTTTCCTGCCCGTGTACCGCCTCAAAGCCGAGTACCGCCATGCCTGCCGCCGCGCAGAATACCCACACTAGGTCGCGTTTACGCCGCGTGAGGATAGAGGCTAGTACGAGCGGACCGGTAAACTCGACCGCCACCGCCAGCCCGAGCGGGATGCGAGCCAGCGCATTGTAGAAGAAGCCGTTCATGAGCCCGAGCGTGACACCAAAAATGAGCATGGCACGCCACTGGCGGGAAGACCAGCTAAGAACCCGTCGGATGTTTTCGCGGGTACTGCCATATATTCGGTTTGTGCATCTGCCCGATGCGCCCGCCAGCGCCCGGCAATCCAGACCGCCGCCCCCACCGTGATCGCGGCGAGAAGCAGACGCAGTGTCGTGACGAGCCACGGACCAAAAAGCGGAAAAAGGTGCACCGCGAAAGCCGCGCCGAATTGCAGAGAAAGGCACGAGATGATCACAAAGATGATGCCGACGGTGGGGCGCTTGCGGCGACTATGAGGGGTGAGGCTGGTCAAGAAACCTCCTAGATCACAACGACAACAGGCGGCGGTACCACGTGAGAATAATGGTACCGCTGCCTGCATATTGTTGTAACCTAGGGCAAATACCCTAAATGCGAAGTATATTCTACGTTTGGGAGGAGCCTTCTGACCGGGTTTCCTTAGCTTGCCGGTCGAGCTTGATCTGTTCGGTGGTGGGAAGGGTAATCACCCCGGTCTTCTGCACAAGGTCGGCACCGATGCTGTCAACCGCGCCAGGCAGGAAGTGCGTAATTGTCTCCGCTGTACCTTCCTCAAGGGCCCGGCGTTCCACCCGAGCGTGCGATATCGTAATCCCGATACTTGCCGTAATCAGCAGCGCAATTGCAACCCAGCGCACCGCATCGGTGGGTTCTTGCAGAATAATAACGCCCACCAGTGCCGCCGCGGCAGGTTCCAGCGAAAGCACCACGCTGTATACATTCGAGGGGAGCATGCGAAGCGCCGAGATCTCGCCCAGTGCGGGAAGCGCGGATGCCAGAAGTCCCATCGCAAAACCAAGCGCCAGTAAGGCGGGGTCGGTGATAACTTTCCCTAAATGATTGCCCGTGATGAAGAAGGGGAACGGGATAACCAAGAGTGTGGAGACAAGATTGCCCATCACCATACCGCCCATCCCCGGAATTGTGGCGCCCACACGCTCTGTTGCCAGAATATAGGCGGCACGAGAAGCGGCGGTGAGAATAGCGAAAAATATACCTATCAGTGCGAAATCTTCGGGCTTTGACTGCGACTCTGCCGTCAAAATAGCCATACCGGTAAAGGAAAGAAGAATCCAGATCAGGTCGAGTTTTCTTCGTGAAAGAACCGTTGCCAACACGAGCGGACCCATAAACTCGATAGCCACCGCGATCGCCAATGGAACCTGCTGAATTGCCACATAGAAGAAGGCGTTTGCGCCGAAAAGGGCAACCCCCAAGACGATCACGGCAAGCCACTGCGGGCGCGTCCATTGACGAACTTGCGGGCGGAAAAAGAGATACAGCAGAAGCGACGAGGTGATCATGCGCAGAGCCACCACACCCCACGCGCCCAGATCGCCCATCATCGTCTTAGCGAGCGCAGAACCGAACTGTGCCGAAATGATGGCGCCGATAGCATACGCCATACCGAGGCCCTGAGTCGCCAGTGGCGAGCGCGCCGAAGCAGGAGCAGACATATAGGTTCCTTACTGTGTGAAGGCCGGTGTTAGTGCCATTGCTGAACACCGCAGAAGACGCGTGGGAGCGCCTGAGTGAACGAGTGTGTTGTGTAACCTAGCTCAATTCTAAGCCCTCAGGACGAAAAGCCGAACTAAAACGTCATACCGTGAAATTTACTCCATCATAAAACCTGCCGAAGGTAAACGGCGGAAAGAGCTATGCCGCTTTAAGATACCGGGCCTGGGCTTGGGCGTATATGCCGTACCGATGGGTTAGCGGGCAAGACTGATGTTATCTGTGGTGTGCACAGGTAGAGCTGGGGAAAGTAGTTCTTGATGCACTAAAATTCCAGCCAGGGGCGTGTCATGAACGCGGCGGAATACTCGCTGGGCGGAATAAGCACCGTTTCTGCAGGATGCGGTACCTACTTTGAGTCAAAACGTGCTTTACTGACATTATGCTAGACCCGAAAAAGTCACTTTTTGACGATAACGGCAATCCCCGCCCGGCACTCACCAAAACGCTTGATACCGTTCTGCGCGTTCAGCGCCCACTAGCGCTGTCGATGGTGAAAAGTTTGCGGGCGGCGCATCCGGATGAAACCCCCGAAAAGATTCTGCGGCGCCTTGAACGCAACTATCTGCGTGACGTGACCGCGATCGGCGGGGTGACGGGCGCATCCGCCTTCGTGCCCGGAATCGGAACCGTGACCTCGATGAGCCTTTCGGCGCTCGCGGTTGGCGGGTACCTGGAAAGGACCGCACTGTTCGCTCAGGCGGTGGCTGAGCTGCACGGCGTGCATGTGGAGAACCCCGAGGTTGCACGTTCGATGGTGATGGCGATTATGCTCGGCGAAGAAGGCTCGCAGCTGATGAATACCGTGCTGCTGCAGACCGGGAAGGCGAGCGGCGTTTCCAACCGGTGGGGCATGCTGCTGGGCGGTAAGTCGGCGGGCAAGACTTTTAGCGTGGAACGCACGATTCGCAATATGTTTATCAAGCGTTTCTTGACCCGCCAGAGCGGAGCCCTGCTGGGGCGTGCCCTGCCGTTCGGCGTGGGTGCGGTGGTCGGCGGCGGCGCAAACTTGGCGCTGGGGCGTGACGTGGTTAAGAGCGCCCGTAATGCGTTTGGTGATGCTCCCGCGTTTTTCCCGGCTGAGCTGATGCTTACCCCGCGTGCCCCCAAGTTCACGTCTGACGAGCAGAAAAACTCTCACGGACCCAAGGTTACGCGAGCACTGACCGGTAAGTTCAAGCGCACCAAGGCTGATACGAAAAACCACGATGCGCACGCTCACGGACTGCAGAATCCTGGCGCGCAGCATCGCAAGACGATGGGGAACTAGAAGAAACTAGCCCCTTGCCCCTGCCTGCCGGTATTTCGCGGGTAAGAGTGCCCGTTTTGCAGCGGTTTTCACGAGACGTACACGGGATGTTGTTAGATTAGCGGGGCGCTAATCTAACAGTTTTCCGTCAAAGTGCGAAAAGTTGTTAGATTAGAGTCTCCTTAATCTAACAACTTTTTGTGTTGATGAGGAAACCTGGCGAATAAATGGGTGTTCTATAGCCCCTGCCGAAACCGTAAAAAGGCTCTTTATTCACATAAAGCGGTTTTTCTAATGCTTTATGTGAATAAAGAGCCTTTTTAGAACGTAGAGAGAGTGGGCGATAAGGATTGAAGGAGTTTAGCCTTGCGCATCCTTCGCGTGATCCACCAGCTGCGCGGCGATGCCGTTGTACGTATGCGGGGTCAAGTTCGACAGCCTCTCCTGCGCCTCGGCAGACAGACCCAGGGTACCCACAAATTCTTTGAGGCGCACCGCATCCACCCGATGACCGCGCGTAAGCTCCTTCAGACGCTCATAGGGGTTCTCCATACCGGGGGTGCCCGCGATTGCCTCCGCGCGCATAACCATCTGAATGGCTTCCGCCAGAACCTCCCAGTTGGACTCCAGATCGGCGGCAATAACGTCGGCGGCAATATCGAGGCGCTGCAGACCCTTTAATCACATTAGAAATCGCCAGCACCGAATGCCCAAACGCCACGCCAATATTGCGCTGCGCCGAAGAATCGGTCAAATCACGCTGCCAACGCGAAGTCACCAGCGTGGATGCCAGCGAATCGAAGACCGCGTTTGAGAGCTCAAGATTAGCCTCCGCATTCTCGAAGCGGATCGGGTTTCACCTTATGCGGCATCGTCGAAGAGCCCGTTGCACCAGCCACCGGAATCTGGCGGAAGAAGCCAATCGAAATATAGCTCCACACATCGGTGCACAGATTATGCAGCACACGGTTGAAATGCGCCACATCAGAGTACAGTTCCGCCTGCCAGTCATGCGATTCGATCTGCGTGGTCAGCGGGTTCCAGCTAAGCCCCCAGATGCTCCACGAAACCCCGCGAAATAGCCTGCCAGTCAGCCCCGGAACCGAGGCGTAATGCGCCGCATAGGTGCCCGTCGCGCCGTTAATCTTGCCCAAAAAAATTCGGTGGCGGCAACATGGGAAATCTGGCGTTTCAAACGGTATGCCAGCACAGCCATTTCCTTGCCCAGCGTGGTGGGGGTCGCGGGCTGGCCGTGCGTGCGTGAGAGCATCGGAATATCTCTGCCGGTTTCTGCGAGATCCAGTAAAATCTGCACCAGATCGCGGGCGGCGGGAAGCCATACGTTCTCGACCGCGTCCTTAATACCCAGGGCGTAGGAGAGGTTATTAATGTCTTCGGAGGTGCACCCAAAATGCACGAGCGGCACCAGATGCTCCCAGCCCCAGCGCTTCGAGGCGGCGACCGATATAGTACTCGACGGCTTTCACATCGTGAACAGTGACCGCCTCAATCTCGGCGAGTTCGGTGACGGAATCGGCGTTGAACTCAGTCACAATAGCGCGCAAACCGGACTTCTGCTCATCGGTGAGCGGCGTGAGCCCGGGAAGAACGGCATGCTCGCACAGGTATATGAACCATTCGACTTCTACGTGGATGCGGTCGCGGTTCAGCGCGGCTTCGGAGAGATAGTTCGTTAAAGGCACGGTCACAGGGGCGTAACGCCCATCGAGAGGTCCGAGCGCAAGATTACTGGTGCCCAGGTCGATTCTTCCCGAGGGCAGGAGCGTGTTTTCAGGGTGAGACATACCTCTATCTTCGCATGTTTTGGCGTAAAAGGTCAGATTGGGTGTCTTCTGCGGCGGATGACGTGCCGTGTCTGTCTTGGGTGCGGCGTATTGCGGATTCTGGACGTCTTTCTGTGATCTGCTAAGGCGTTATTTATGGGATACGCGGTCTGCCGCGCTTGTGCGGGCCTGCGTCATATTCGGTCATGCGAGTGCATGAATCCGACAAAATCGGGAGAAATAACCTGTGGATAATCAGCGAAAGTGTCCCACTACGGCAGGTTATCCACAGGGCAACGAGAGAGCGGGTAGTAACCTGTGCCGAGCCTTCTAGGGTGAAGGTAAACAGGTACAGCAGCCACAGCATCGGTCACGCGCACGGGTACTCAGGCGTACCCGTGCGGCCGCACACCGGGAGCCGCCCGCCGTACACAAAGAGCTAACGAGGAAGACATGACAGCCATCGCACCCGCACCAACGCCCCAGCCGCATACCGGCGATATTCCCCCGGGAGCGCATCCGCCTACGTCCGCAGATATTCTGCGTGCCGCCGGTGACATGGGGATCGGTACCAGCGCTGCAACCAGTTTTGCGGCGTCTTTGCAAGGACTAGCGGGGCAGGCGCGCAGTAAGGGCCAGGAACTCGCCGCCAACTTAGAACAGCATGCCGCGAGTATTCAGACGATGCTTCACAAAGCTCACGGTATGCGTGCCGAACACTGGAAATCCTCGGCCGGGAGAGCCTATCGAAACGCATTAGACCAGCACGAAAAAGCCTGACCGAAACTCACCAGCAGGTACAGCACGCAGCCGAGGATGCCCGCCGCGCTGGCGAAGAAGTTGCTGCGGCCTTGGAATCCCAAGCAAACACTATTTTGGGTGCCGCCGCCGGATTAGACGGAATGCTCAAAGGCCTGCTGAACACCACCGCCGATACCCTCGAAAACCTGAACCCCGCAGACATCATCAAATCCTCCGGCGCGCTGAACGCTCAGCATGCCTTAGATCAGTTACTCAATTATTCGCAGGTTCCCACCGGGCTCTTACAGAGCTCGGGCATTCACTAATCGCTAGACAACAGGGAAGGACTCACGATGAACACCCCGGGACAACAGATAGCAGCCGGTGGGGACGATAAAACCATTAGCGTTCTGCTGGAAGAGTTGCCGCAGCTCGCACAGAATGTACACCAGCTAGGCGGCGATTGCGGGTCATTACCCCTGCCGATGGGCAGTATCGCGGCGCAGCTCATGCTTTTTCTCGGCACCAACGAGCACGGGCGGCAAGCCTCGGTCATGACCACCTCTGCCGCAGCGACGTTGGGGGAGCGGGCCGTTAAGCTGGAGGCAACCGCCAGTGCAATAGACGCCTGCTCGAAAGGCTACCATCAGGCAGAAGAAGCCGCGAAGGGACTGTTCAACCGCATCGGGCTCACTCAGGACGGGAAGATGCCTAACGGCATGTCGCAGGAAGAGTGGATACGCAACGCGCTCATGCATCCGCAAGGCGCCTTCAACGACATGTGGTCTTGGGAAAAGTACGAGCTTGGATATAGTGCCGCAGAGAGCATTTTCGGGTGGGGTATGCGCAGCGGCAACCCCTATATTATGGGCTTTTCCGCACTGACGGCGATTACCCTCTTCGGGGCGACCGCCTACCAGGATATGCGTGCCAACCCAGAGATGGCGCGCAGACGTATAGCGCGAAGACTCGAAAAAATGGGTATTCCCCGTGAGATAGCCGAACGAATTGTGAACGGGAAAATGCCGTGGCTCGGGAAGAAAGAACAGGACAACAAGAACCGCGGTGAACTCAAGAACTGGCATCGTGATAAGGCAGAACCGACGGATAAAATGCCCCGCACTCGCGCCGAGATCGCCCAGAATATGGAGCGCGTGAGCAAGGGAGACCTCTCGAAAAAATACGAGGGCGAAGATAAAGACGGGAAGGGTTACTCGGGGATTGAGGTACAGGTATACCGAGACCCCCAAACCGGCCGCAAAATCGTATACGCCTATATTCCAGGGACGGACTTTTCCAATAAACCTGGCGAACCCGACGGTATCCAAGGCACCCTGCAAATAGGCGCCGATACCCCGAACGCCTCTATCCAAAACAGCCATATCATGATGCGCGCCCTAGACCGTGCGCTAAGAGATCAAGGCGTAACCTCAGCCGATGATGTGATTCTTGTGGGACATTCCCAAGGTGCGGCTATCGCCTATAACGCCGCCAATAACAACGAATTTGCCTCACGCTACCACGTGAGCGATGTGTACACTTTTGGCGGCCCCGTACAAGCTTTACCAGACCGAGGAAATAAGACCTTCCGCGTGCATCAAACCAAAGATAAGGGCGATCCTATTCCGCAATCATTAGCGGCCAGACGTGGAAGGAACGCCCAGGTGACTCGACCGTGATTACTGACCGTAGAAGTTTTCGCCAGGGCGGAGATCCTAAACCACATGAAATGACTCACGATATGAGGTTTTATCGTGAATCATTAGAACGGGATGCTAACGCGCAGAAACCTATGGCGGCTGTCCCTCAAGGTAACTACACCTACGAAGGCGGAAATGTCTATAACGCTACCTCTGAGGGAGGACCTTCGTTATGGGAGAGCGGAGCCGCAACATTATCAAATGAGCGTGGTGTAAATCCTCAAGTACTTGGAAATATAGGGGTTGACTTGGCTCAAGATAAGGCACGGTCATGGGCACCCGATTTTTTGAAACCAAGTATGGATGCGCTTGATCCACGAAAGCCCGTCGATTACACAGACCCGAAGATTTCGGGACTGCCCGCACCGGTGCAGAACCCCGGTACCGCAGATACCCAACACTCACCTGCAGCATGGCATGCGCCCGAGTCGCTGGAGAACATATCGGGGCCGAAACCCATGCCGTACAGCCATCACGGGGAAGGGAACATACCTTCCGGGGCAGGCTCCCACGCCGAACCGTACTATGCGCCGCGCCTGCTGGATGACCTGCACCTGCCCAAGCTCGATATACCCCACAGCACGGGCGGAGGCGAAAACCTGCTGCCGAACCTTTGACCTGAAAACACAGGAAGGATACCTGCCGCCACTGGGAGAACACCTGATGAACAACCCCGCCGAGACACCGCACCTGCACATACCACAGAATCAGCTGCAGCCCGATGGTGAGACCGTAACCCCCGCCGATACCGGTGCCCGTATGCCCACCAACACCCCAGACCCCGAGATGCGCACCTCACACGACCCCAGGCTCCTAGGTGCACCGGCATAAATACATGCACGCCCGATCGGTAGAAACCCGCGTGACCTAGCGCAAAAATCCGGGGCAGGGAGGAGAGCGAGCACTATACTGTGGATATGAGTGAATCACACCAACCACAGACATCACCGATTCCCCCGCGCCATATTTTTGCGAACCTTCCAGCCTACGTAGCAGGAAAACCCGCGCCGCAGGTTGCCGGGCTAACCCAGTACAAACTATCTTCCAACGAGAACCCTCTCGGACCCGTCCCCAAGGTCGCCGAAATTCTCAGCACCTTCGATGCGGTACACCGCTACCCAGACCCGCTCTCAACCAAGCTGCGTGAAGCGCTCGCCAAGCGGTTCAACCTGGATGCCGAGAATATCGTGACCGGTGCCGGAAGCCTGGGCGCACTCAACCAGATTCTCAAAGCGTTTGCCGGAGTCGATGCGGACGGTGTGCAGGACGAAGTCATATACGCCTGGCGTTCCTTTGAGGCATACCCCATCCTGGTGGGGTTGCTGGGCGCAAAAAGCGTGCAGATTCCGAACCTGCCCAACGGTGCCCACGACTTGCGGGGAATGCTCGATGCGATCACCGACCGCACCCGCGTGATCCTGGTGTGCACTCCTAATAACCCCACCGGACCCGCCGTCACCGAAAAACAAATCCGCGAGTTCCTAGCGCAGGTGCCGCCTCATATTGTGGTGGTGCTCGACGAAGCATATTTCGAGTTCTGCACGGTATCACCCGTACCCGATGGGGAAGATGCGCCGCTGGACGGTCTGCGCCTGTACCGTGAATACCCGAACGTGATCGTGCTCAGAACCTTCTCGAAAGCACAGGGACTTGCGGGGCTTCGCGTGGGGTACTCGGTATCGCATCCGCAGCTGACCCAGTATTTGCGGGTGAGTGCCACAACCTTCGCCGTCACCGCCGTGGCAGAGGCCGCCGCCGTCGCCTCCATAGAACATGAAGATCAGGTGATGGAACGTGTAAAACACCTAGTGGTTGAGCGTGAGCGCGTGGTCGCCCGGCTGCACGAGCTGGGGTACAACATACCGCAAACCTACGCCAACTTCGTGTGGCTCCCCCTGGGAGAACACACCGCAGAATTTACCGAACTGGCGCGCGCTAACGCCCTAGCGGTGCGTGCTTTCGACTCCGAGGGCGTGCGGGTGAGCATCGGTGAAGACGAGGCAAATGACCGCTTCATCAGCATCTGCGAGCAGTTCCCGCACAGAGTCTAAACTCCCTCAACTCGCGGGGTTGAGCTATGTCGCCGAGGGCTCGGGAAGAGACCGTGTGGGTTCTCGGCGACAACACTTAGAATGCTCCTCGCTCACGTAAGTATTCCGCGAACCAACATGCACACAGAAACGGTGCATTACGCCAGAAGGAAAGCATAGAAAACCGCACAATAAACCTTCACTTCGTTCTTAAGCGAGTAAAATAAGAGGAAATATGCCCAAGCCTTCCGCCCCGCGTGCCGAAACTCTCTGCGTGCGCTCGGCGTGAAGGACAGCTCGTATCTGCGTGGAGGATTTATGCACGAGAACGAAAAATATCCGGGAGTACCTGAACGCATCCAGCTCATGGATGAGAACGGCAAGGTACATGAGAACCCCACCTTCAGCTCTTATGTGCAGGACGTAGACGCAGAACAGCTTCGCGAAGCCTACCGCCTGATGTACATCACCCGCCGTATCGACGATGAAGGAACGGCACTTCAGAGGCAAGGGCAAATGGCTCTGTGGGTGCCCAGCCGCGGGCAGGAAGCGGCGCAGGTCGGCTCCGCACTGGCATTCGCCCCCAACGACTATATTTTTCCCTCCTACCGTGAACACGCGGTCGCCTTCGCCCGCGGCGTAGATTTTCGCGAACTCATCACGGTTTTCCGCGGTTCACACACCCACGGGTGGGACCCTAAAAAACATAACTTCCACGTCTACACCAAAGTGCTTGCCGCACAGATTCCGCACGCAGTCGGCTACGCTATGGGCCTGAACTTTGATGCCGATATTGCGGCGGAAACCGGGCAGCTGCAGACAGGTCAAGGGCAGACCACCAACCCCGAGAATGACACCGTGAAACCCGCCGTCGGCGTCTACTTCGGCGACGGTTCCTCCACCGAAGGCGAAGTCCACGAGGCCATGGTCTTTGCCGCATCCTACGATGCCCCCGTACTCTTCTTCGTGCAAAACAACCGCTGGGCCATTTCGGTACCCTTCGACGTGCAGTCGCGCGTGCCCATCTCAACCCGCGCCCAAGGCTACGGCTTTGAAGGACTGCGCGTTGACGGCAACGATGCGCTCGGCACCCTCGCCGTCACCCGCTACGCGCTTGATAAAATCCGCCGCGGCGAAGGCCCCGTACTGATCGAAGCGGAAACATACCGCCTGGGCCCGCATACCACCGCCGACGACCCCACCAAATACCGTGACGACGAAGAACTCCAGCAGCGTCTGAACGCAGACCCGCTGATTCGCCTGGAAAAATATCTGCGCGAGAACGGGCACGCAGATGATGCCTTCTTCGAAAAACTCGCCGACGAAGCACAAGAGCTTGCCAACGGGGTGCGCGAGGCGGCGATTGCCTCCGAACCCTATGAATTCGACCGATTCTTCGACCGCGCCTACGCCGAAGAACACCTTCAGGTAGAAGAAGAACGCGAGTTCTACCGCAACTACGTCGCAGGTTTCGAGGAGGACTAAGAATGAGCGAGCAGAATGCACAGGTTGAGCGCCTAACCCTGGCGAAAGCGATCACTCGCGGCCTCGACGATGCGATGGCAGATAACCGCAAAGTCGTGCTGATCGGTGAAGATATCGGCAAACTCGGCGGCGTATACCGCGTAACCGAAGGGCTTCTGGCGAAGCACGGGCAGAAGCGCGTGATGGATTCTCCCCTCGGAGAGGCCGGTATTGTGGGCACCTCCATCGGCATGGCGATGCGCGGCTATCGGCCCGTAGCCGAGATTCAGTTCGACGGGTTCGTCTTCCCCGCCTACAACCAGATCACCACCCAGCTCGCCAAAATCCACAACCGCAGCGACAAAAAATACGTTGTTCCGGTTACGATCCGTATTCCCTACGGCGGCGTGATCGGGGCGGTCGAGCATCACTCAGAATCGCCCGAGGCGCTGTTCGCGCACACCGCCGGGCTGCGCATCGTAACACCGTCCTCACCGCATGACGCCTACTGGATGACCCGCAAATCCATTGAATGCGACGACCCGGTGATTATCTTCGAGCCCAAACGCCGCTACTGGCTCAAGGGCGAGGTGAATTTTGCGGACACCGATTTTGACCCGTTCCAGGCGCAGGTGGTGCGCGAAGGCACAGACGCGACCATCGTGGCATACGGTCCGCTGGTGCCGGTAGCGCTCGCCGCCGCAGAGGCCGCCGTCGAAGACGGACGCTCGATCGAAGTCATTGACTTGCGGTCGATCTCTCCGATGGATGTGCCCACCGTCGCCGCATCCGTGGTGAAGACCGGGCGCCTGATTGTTGCCCACGAAGCGCCGACTTTCGGGGGCATGGGCGGCGAACTTGCCGCCGCGATCACCGAGCGCTGCTTCTACAGTCTGCAGGCTCCGGTGCTGCGTGTGGGCGGTTACTATATTCCGTACCCGGTACCGCGCACGGAGGACGAATACGTGCCCGATATTGACCGTATTCTTGAAGCCGTTGATCGCTCATTTGAATACTAAACCCGTATATTCCATATTCCTTATATAACCCGCGAAGAATATTCCCGACAGGCTATATTCCCTAGCGAAAGGCATAAAATGTCCCAGATTTTTAATCTCCCTGATGTGGGTGAGGGTCTTACTGAGGCTGAGATCCTCACCTGGAAAGTCAGCGTTGGCAGCGAGGTCAGCATTAACGATGTTCTCGTCGAAATCGAGACCGCCAAATCCGTCGTGGAACTGCCCTCGCCCTACACCGGCACCGTGGAGAAGATTCTGGTGAGCGAGGGCGAGACGATCGAAGTTGGGACGCCTATTATCGCGATCTCCGGCAGTGCCGCATCCACCGCAGACAAACCGCAGGATGCGCCCGCCGCATCCGCCGATGAGGGCGAGAGCGGTAACCAGGCACTCGTGGGTTCGGGCCCCAAGGCCGATTCGGTGAAGCGCCGCGCCCGCAAGCGCCCCGCATCCGCAAGGGCTCAGAACGCCGCGCCGCAGACCCCAGGCATCGCCCGCTCAGGAGATGCCGGTGGCGCATACCCCCTCGTCACCCGAGCCGCGCAATCAGGGTCTTTTCAGCGAGCTTGCCGAACGCGCCTCCAAATTCGTGGAAAACAGCCCGTTCAATACGGTGGTGCAGCGTTTCCAGGGCGGGGCTGAGGGGTCCGTCGTAACCGCACAGCCGACGCAGGAGCCGGTGCCGCATCGTCCGTCGCTGGCGGCGCCACCCGTACGCTTGGCGGCAAAAGAGCTGGGCGTTGATCTGGCGAATGTGACCGCGACCGGCTCGCGCGGGCAGGTGACGAAACAAGACCTGTTGAACTATGTGGCGCATCTTAACGATGTGCAGGAATCCACGAGCCAGCGTTTCTGGCAGTCCCCGTCCGCACAGGGCGATCGCATGCAGCATATTCCGGTGCGCGGGGTGCGCAAGGCAACCGCGAAGGCTATGGTTTCTTCGGCATTTAGCGCCCCGCACGTGTCGATCTTCGTGGACGTGGATGCTTCGCGCACCATGGAATTTATCAAGCGTTTGAAGAAGTCGCGCCACTTCGAGGGCGTGAAGGTAACTCCGCTGCTGGTGCTTGCCGCCGCCGTGATTTGGGCGGCCGAACGGAACCCCCAGGTGAACGCTACGTGGACGGACAGCGAGATTCAGATCAAGCGCTTTATGAACTTGGGCATTGCGGCGGCGACCCCGCGCGGGCTGATGGTGCCGAATATCAAGGATGCGCAAGAGCTCTCTCTGCGCGAGCTCGCGATCGCCTTGAATAACCTGACGACTCGTGCTCGCGAAGGGAAGACCCAGCCCGCCGAGATGGCGAATGGAACCCTGACGATTACGAATATCGGTTCGCTTGGCATCGATACGGGAACCCCGATTATCAACCCCGGTGAGGTGGCGATCGTTGCCTTCGGCACGATTAAGCAGAAGCCCTGGGTGGTCGATGGTGAGGTTATTCCGCGTTGGGTCACCACGCTGGGCGGTTCTTTCGATCATCGCGTGGTAGACGGCGACCTCTCGGCGCGTTTCATGGCGGATGTTGCCGCTATTCTCGAAGAACCCGCCATGCTTCTGGATATGTAGCGCTTATAAGTGCAGTAAAACTCAAGGGCGCCGAAGGACTCTCTTCCTTCGGCGCCCTGGTGTATTTTTTTGGGTCTTGAAACCACACATATTCTGTTTCTGGAATATTCCCGAATTGGCATATAGCCATATTGTGCAGACAAAAACAGGGGCAGGGTTCTCATGTTGTCACGAAACCCTGCCCCAATCGCTATATTCCCTATGGGTTATATGCCTGAAACGCTATAACTCCTGGTCCACATAGTTTTGTGCGTAGCGTTCCACACGGCGGTGATAGATGCCGCCCATCAGGCCGCCCAGAACCGCGGCGATGAAGGTGATGCAGAGAACCAACGCAACCGAAAGAATAGCGCTTGCCGTACCGTGCTGCATATACCACTGCACGGAAAGGTTAGAGGAGCCTCCCTGGAAAACCTGGGGCGTGAAATAGGTGAGCAGACTTGCCGCAAACATGATCATGACCTGCCACAGCCACACCGAAATGCCCTGCTTTGCGCTGGAGAACCGCGCCATGCGGCCAGCCACATACCCACCAATGCAGTACGCCACCAGGTACGCGGCACCGGTTCCGATACCCTGCCAGAGAGCGAGTGCATCGTTCCCCGAGAATAACCCGCGCACAATAGGAGCCAAGGAATCGTAGGGGGACCCGTGATTAGCCTCGACCACGGTTGCCGTAACCCAGAGCAAAAACTGCAAAACACCCATTGCGGCGAACCAGCCCATTAGCCCGGGAATAACCTGAAGTCGCCCGTAGCGTGCTTTCTGAAGCTCGAACGCAGTTGCCGCCGTAAGAATGGGGGCGTGCTCGTCGGTATCCTCACCGTCTTCTATGAAGTAATTTTGCGCGGGGGAAGGAGCAGACACAGCCACAATGGTATTACTGTCGCCGTTTTCCCTGGGCGTCGTGGGATGCTCAGGGAGCGGGGGGAAGCGCCTCCGTACTGTAGGTAACCATGCTGCTGGGTACGGCGGGGCGCAGCTGATCCACGGAGTCGCTGCCGGCAGACTCGTCGGAATCTTCTAACCATCCGAAGGAAGAATCGCCATCGCGTGAACGATCCTTGGCGGTACCCGCATTGGTCTTCACCTGCGCATTGGCGGATGAAGCGCTTTCCTCAAGATATTTCTGCTGGTCGGCGGCAGAGAGAGGACGGGTTTTCTCTTCGGATATATCGTCGACCGGTACATCCTTGGGGGAGAGCACGACAGTCGGGTCGTCGCTTTCAAAAGCGGCGTCCCAGGCGTCATGAGAGCTCTCCCGAAGCTCACTCTGGTTCGTTTTATCCTTCGCGCGAGCGGTATTTCTTCAGCAGGGGTATTGTGATGGGGACCTGAGGTATTCTTTGGGGTAGATGTCATGGTCGCCTCCATATCGGTGGTTGGCATCTGAGAATTTTGATCTATATATGCTCATAAAAACCGTGGCGCTTGTGGCGCTCAGTTTAAAAGGTTCGGAAGTTGAGCGATATTAAAAGTTGTCGACTTCAAGGCGCGCATAAAACTCCTGCGCCTGCGTTATTTCCTGTTCGCTGTATTGGTGCGGATGTGCCGGTCGCTGCTCCGGATCAATAGTACGAATAGTGCGCGCTGGATTACCGGCGACGATCGTGTTCGCGGGAACGTCTTTCGTGACCACGGACCCCGCCCCGATCACCGCGTTTTCGCCGATCGTGACGCCTCCAAGAATAATGACTCCGCCGCCTATCCACACGTTATTGCCCACCGTGATCGGCAGGGCGCCCTCCCAAAAATTGATGCGATCCTGAACATTGATTGGGTGGGTGGGGGTAAGGAACTGGCAGCCGGGACCGACAAACACATAGTCGCCGATGGTAATGGGGGCTACGTCTAGGAACGTGGTGTTGAAATTGAAGAAACAATACTTGCCGATATGGGTATTGACTCCAAAATCGAAGGCAACCGGCGGGCGCATCTGGGTATGCTCGCCCAGGCTGCCCAAGTAGTCGCGGAGCACATGCATGCCGTGGGCGTGCTCGCCGCGCGCATAGTACTGCTCGAAAAACTTGACCGCTTGGTAGATGGAATCGCCGACCTGCTTATTCTCCTCGGTAGAGCGGTAGGCTTTGCCCGCCGTCATGCGTTCAAAAGCCTCGCTGAGGTTCTGGCGGTTGGGCTTGCTCATGAGTGAGTCCCTCCCATCCAGAAGTACATGATGAGGATAATCGCTAAGCCGATGAGAATCACGATGCCGCCCAGAATGGCGAAGCGTTTCGAGATTTCTCGGAGCAGCTTTTTAAACTGCTCGTCGGTAATGTCATGCCTGTTGCTCATACACCTAGTATCTCAGAAAGGCCCCATCGGATGCAGGCTTACTGCATAGTGCTCTCAACTAGGGCTTGAACGCAGGGAACTGGCTAGGCGCTAGGGCTGAACTGTGCTCTGGCGACGACGAGAAAACACACGCATGAGCACGATGATAAAGACAATGCAGAGCGTAAAGTCGATGAGGGTGACAGCCTGTCCGAGCCAGTAAGCAATTATATATACAGCGTTTGCCCCTTCGAGATAATGACCGATACCGTCCGACTGATACAGAAGCCCCAGGAAGATAAGCATGAAGAGGTCAAGCCCATGATGCAGCGCACCCACGATATTGGCTCCGAGGATAAACCCTAAATACCGTGACCGCAGATAAAATACTGTCGCGGTGATCTGCAGAGCCCAGTAGAGGACGGTAACGAGGATAGGTGAGGATGTATATACCGGGAAATAATTGAGAGAACTCGGATAAAAGATGGCAAGAAAAGTCTGAGCCATGAGCGCAAGCGTTATACCTGCTAATCCCAAACGCATACCGTAGAGCTTTCCGGAGAGGAAGAGCCGGGCGTGCGGTGCCCGCTGCCGAGATCTGCGAGCTCGAATTCTGGTGTGTGGGATTATCGCCGAAAGACTTCTCACTCATATTCTCCACCGTAACATTGCGATGCGTGCTGATGCATGTGGTGTGCGTCGTTGTATATCGAGACGTCGCAAGTGGGAGCGAGTGTATGGTCGAAGAAACCTCGAATACTGCTCGCGGAATGGGGCGGAATGCTCGCCGAATGGGTGCGCACAGCGCGTCGCGGGTTGAGCGAAACAGGTCTCAGCAGGCACAATCGAAGCATGACTGACCCGCAATATCACGACTCGCATCCGCACGATGCCCAAGCCTCCGCGCAGGAATCTCAAAGACCCGCACCCGCTCAAACTACGCCTGATACCGCCTCCGGGCAGAACCCGCTGGCGCATCGCCCCTGGCTCAAAAATTATTCACCCGGCGTCGCCGTAGACGTTCACCTGTCCGAAACCTCGCTGAGCCACCTGATTGACGATGCTGTCCGAGAGGTTCCCCACAAGGTCGCCCTCGAATTCTTCGGCGCAACCACCACCTACGCCGAACTCGGCAGTCAGATCGACCGCGCCGCCGAAGGGCTGCGCCTGGCCGGGGTGCAGGCGGGGGATCGGGTCGCCCTGATTCTGCCCAACTGCCCGCAGCATATTATTGCCTTCTACGCGATTCTGCGCCTGGGCGCGATCGTCGTGGAACACAACCCCCTCTACACCGGCGCCGAGCTGCGGCACATGTTTCGAGGACCACGGCGCGAAGGCCGCCATCGTGTGGGATAAAATTTCCGGGCATATTACGGGCCTGCCCGCAGACATCAGACCGGCGCATATTTACGCCGTGAACCTTATCAAAGCGATGCCCGCCCTCACCCGCGCGGCGCTCAAACTGCCGGTCAAAAAGGCACGCAGTTCACGAGAAAAACTTGAAGGAGCCGCCCCCGGAACCACAAGCTGGGCGCATCTGCTCAAGAGCCCGCCGATCGACCCCGACTTTAAACGGCCCACCGCTCACGACGTAGCGCTCTTGCAGTACACCTCCGGCACCACCGGACTGCCCAAGGGCGTGATGCTCACCCACCGCAACCTCGAATCGAACGGGCGCATGGGCGAAGCCTGGATTCAGCCCGGCAGACGACGAAAGTATTTACTCGGTGCTGCCGCTCTTCCACGCCTACGGCATGACCTTGGGCGTAACGATCGCGGCGCTGTGCCGCGCCCGGCTGGTGCTCTTCCCAACCGTCGATATGGGCCTGATTACTAAGGCGATGAAGAAGACCCGCCCCACGATTCTGCCCGCAGTACCGCCGGTCTACCGCCGCCTGATGGATGTCGCCAAAGAGCAGGGCATCTCGCTGCAGGGCGTTCGCTATGCGGTTTCGGGTGCCATGAACCTGCCGCCCGAGCTGGTGGCAGAGTGGGAGGACGCATCCGGCGGGTACATGGTTGAGGGTACGGGCTGACCGAGTGTGCGCCGCTCGTCTCATGCAATCCGCTCAACGATACGCGCCGCGCCGGGTCAATCGGCATCCCCTTCCCCTCGACCGATATTCGCGTGGTAGACCCCGAAACTCTTCAGGATGTGCCGCTCGGCGAAGAGGGCGAGCTGTGGGTTCACGGCCCGCAGTGTTTCGCCGGGTACTGGAAACGCGAAGAAGACACGCAGAAAACCATTACGGCTGACGGCTGGCTGCGCACCGGCGATATTGTGCGCCTGGACGAAGACTACTTCATTCAGATCGTGGATCGTATTAAGGAAGTCATCATTACCGGCGGGTTCAACGTCTCACCCACCGAAGTGGAAACCGCCCTGAAACAGCACGATTCCGTGGCGGATGCGGCGGTCGTGGGCATCCCGCAGGCCAGCGGGGGAGAGATGGTGGTCGCCGCCGTGATTCCCGCCGAAGGGCACGCGGTTGATGAACATGCGCTGCGCGAGCACTGCTATGCGCGCGTGACCCGTTATAAGGTGCCGCGCAGGATTGTGGCGGTGGACGATCTGCCCCGGTCGATGCTCGGCAAGATTCTGCGCCGTAAGGTACGTGAACAGTTAATCGCCAGCGGGGAGCTTGATTAAAAACACACTCTGGCACAACTGCGAGTTCGAGCGTCAAGGCAGAAGACTGTCTGTTATACCTCTTGTATGACTCTGAATCCTTAGTTACGGTGGGGACCGGAACCTCTTAATGAAATCGTAATTATTCTTCAGAGGAGTTGATACCAATGCATCAGATATCACCTGAAGGAATTGCCTTCTTGAAAGAGAAGGAAGGGTTCAGGAGTGACGCCTACTACGATGTGGCGGGTGTTCTCACGATCGGTTACGGGCATTCGACCCGTGCGCCCAGTATTGAGGAGTACCCCATCCATGAGGGGCAGCATATCACCGAAGAAGAAGGGGAAAAGATCCTTCGCGCAGATTTGAAGCCTACCGAAGCTGCTGTGAATTCTGCTGTTACTCGTGACATTACTCAGAAGCAATACGATGCGCTCGTGTCATTCACCTTCAACCTGGGCACGGGTGCCTTTAAGTCGAGTAAGGTTCTCAGCTACACGAACGCGGGAAATTATCAGGCTGCCGCAGATGAACTGCTGCAATACTCGTATGCTGGCGGAGAATTCATCCCCGGGGCTGCGCAAGCGCAGGGAAGAGGAAAGGGCTATGTATCTTTCTTCGCTTCCCCAAGGATAAGATTCAGCGCGGTACGATGTCGGGGTTTTCTACCATGACGGGTTCTTCAGGAAAGGCTCTAAAGCTTCCGAATCGGTGGAGACCCTGACTGGCTACTCAGAATAGGTAGTGCGTGATCTGGTCTAACGGATACGCTCTACAAGACTACGAGGTTCCAGAAACACTCACTATGAGCCCATAGATTCTAGCGAGGGAGGAACAGACTTCGGTCTGTTTCTCCCTCGTTTCGTGGTGCATAGCAGACGGACACACCGAAAATTTTGGGGCGTAACGCATCCCACACAAGGGGTTCTCGTCGTGTGCTCGCCTTCGCTGCAGACAGCGAACGGACCGTGGTGAACGGGACGGGATTATGCTATGCGCTCAACACGGCACGAGAGGTTTATGTGATAATCATCGGGGAGTTTGATGAAAGTATTTACAAGGAAAATATAAAAACTAAACCTTCGCTCTCTCAATTCTTTTAATAATTTACAGCGACACTAATTTTGTTTCTTGGGTGGCAATAAATATATATAAATAATTGACGCGTAAATAGAGAAAATAAACGATTGACAGACCAAATTTGAACTGTATACTTGAGACATCACTGTTACATATAGCTATGTCTTCCAACCACTTCAAGGACCAAAAATGAGCGTGACTACACCCCACCCCAAGCGCTGGGCAATCCTCGGGTTTATGTGCCTAGCGCTGGTTGTGACCGGGCTGGATTCGCTCATTGTTGCGGTCGCTATACCGTCTATGGAGACCGGACTACAGGCAACGGGTGAACAATTGCAATGGGTTGTTGCAGCCTATTCACTTGCATTTGCCGCACCGCTACTTTTCTTCGGCGGTCTCGCCGACAGAATCGGACATAAACTAAGTTTTCTAGCCGGTATGTTTATTTTGCTGCTTGGTTCAATACTGGCGGCTTTCTCTATTAATGCAGAAGTACTTATTTTTTCACGAGTAATTATGGGTCTCGGATCAGCATTTATTATGCCTTCGACCCTAGCACTTATTCGTGATATTTTTCCAGACCATGAACGTGCTAAAGCTCTCGGAATTTGGGTAGGAATGTCCTCGCTGGGTATTCCGCTCGGTCCCATTGTGGGTGGACTGCTGCTCAAAAGTTTTTCGTGGGGATCAATTTTCCTGATTAACGTGCCTATTATTGCCGTGGCATTCTTAGCATGCCTGATGCTCGCCCCGGAATCCTCAAAAAAGCACTCTTCCCGCCTGGACTTCTTCGGGCTGATCCTCTCGATCTTCGGGCCCGCCCTGCTGGTGTACGGCATTATCGCCGCCCCGGAAGCAGGCTGGACCTCAAGCTTGACGCTGACCCTGCTGATTGCGGGTGTGGTGCTGAGCCTGATCTTCATCGTGTGGGAGCACCGCAGCGCATCGCCCATGCTCAGCCATGAGGTCTTCCGTAACCGCCGGTTCGGTGGGCCGCTGCTGACGATCTCATCGGTATTTTTCGGGGTCTTCGGCGGGCTGTTCATCATGACTCAGCATTTGCAGTTCGTCCTAGGGCTTGACCCTTTTATTTCCGGTCTGCATATGCTCGCCATGTGTTCGGCGGTTCTCGTGGCACCGATCTCGCCCAAACTCGTCGAAAAGTTCGGGCTGGGTCCCGTCTCAGCCACCGGCCCTCTCATGGTCGCCCTCGGCATGGTGCTTCTGGCTATCAGCCCCTCGCCCAAGAGCGGGCAGGTTATGATAGCGCTCTTCACGTTCGGTCTGGGCGTAGGTTTTGGCGCCCCGGCCTCCGTGAACTCGATCATTGAATCGACCCCCAAGAAACAAACCGGCGCGGGCTCGGCGGTTGCCGATGTTGCTATGCAGCTCGGCGGCGCCCTGGGTATCGCGCTGATGGGAGTATAGGAATCGCCACCGCAACGGCACAATCGCCCCGAGGCGTAGCCGCTGCGTGCTGGGTAGGTGCGGCAGTCGGTCTTTTGGGTGCTGTTGCCGTCTTCACCGTGCTTCCCAAAACTGGCGAACCCGCCGTCGAACGAGCGGTCGCGCCAGAACCAGAACCCGCAGCTAAGCTGCCTTAGGCCAGCTGCACATATTTTTCAACCAACCACAGACAACCATCAGAACCTAACTCAAACTTCCGAAACGTTCCGATGGTATCTCCTACCCACACGGTAGGGATGAAAAAGGAATGAACGCTATGAACACCGACGAAATCAGCAGAATTCATAACAGACGCCAGATAACGCACGATGCGGTGCGCTGCCTGAGCACTCGAAGCCTTCCGACACTCAGATCCTCGCTGACCCAACCTCACGGGCAGCGGTGCGCCCCCAGGTATATGCCGGGATAGACAAGCGCTGCGCTTTCGGTCTTTCGCAGCCCGCATCCATCGTGAATCCGCAGGAATATCAAGGGATCATCACACCTTCGCACCACAGTGACCGTACTTATATCTTTTTGATATTGAGAATCTTCACCATATTACCCGTATCCAGCGGCAGGGCATAACAACACCGATAACGCACACCCAAGGAGCTTACTCACCCGCACGCAGTAAGCCCCACGGGACCCCATAACCACGTGCAACATACACCAACCACAGCCAAAGGAGGGGGCAATGACCCTCATATACGAGTCGGCACCAGAGCTCGACGAAACTATCACGATAGACCCGGATATAGAAGATCTGCACTATGACCGTACCGTCGATCGCCATAAGGTACACCGTGCGGCGGTTTCCGAAGTTTTCCTCACGGATATTCGCCGGCAGAGCGCGCAGCATGTGCTCGTGGCGGCGCAGCTGCCCTCATCGCACAGCTTCTTTCACGACAGCATCTACAACGATGCCGAAGGAACCCCCGATGCGCTCCTGCTGCTCGAAATTGCGCGGCAGGCGACGATTGCCAGCGCCCACGAAGTCGGTGTAGACGCCGGAAACACCCTGATTTCCAACGAGTTTGGGCTCACGATTTATCCGCATGAAATCGCCGCGCTAAACCCCGAAGATACCAACCTGCTGATTCGCAACTACTTCGACTGGACCTCCATTCGGCGTGGCGCCCCGCGCTCCGGTCGGTGCTACCAGCAGCTCATCATGGGCAACCGGGTGATCGCCGAGCACTTCAGCGGCGGGCGCATCCTCACCAAAAACCAATTGCAGGCGCTGCGCAGCGAATACCGCGGCACCCCGCCGCCCACGACCGCGAACCTGCACGAGCTGACCTTCACAGACGTGCAGGATCCCATCGCCCCCGAGCGTGTGGGCAGGCGCAACCCCCTCAACGTGGTGATCTCGCAGCTGAACACCACCGAAACCCCGACTGCGCAGGTGACCCCGAACGTGGCGAATAAGGCGCTTTTCGACCATGCCTACGACCACATCACCATGCAAATTTTGACCGAGGCGGCACGGCAGCTCTACCTGGCAACCCGCCCGGATAGCGAGCGCGCCCCCGAAATTTCCTCAATCCGCGGGAATTTCCTGGCATTCGCAGAACTCGATTCACCCGTGCAGATCCGTGCAACGGCACCCGGGGAATTCGTGGTTGAACAAGATAACCGGCAGATCGCGGATTTCGCGCTCAAAAGCTAGATGACAAGGACCTTTATGTCGCCCGACTACAACACCACGAAATATGTGTGGACGGATTTCGGCGGAGTACTCACCCCGCCGGTCAGCCACACGATGCGCGTCTTCTGCCAGAAATACGGGCTCACCGAGTCCCAGCTGCGCGCGGGATTTGAGGCGGTCGCCCGCAACCACAACCTCACCGACCCGCTGGAACTCGTCGATACGCCCCTGATGAGCGAAAAAGAGTGGCTGAGTGAAATTTCCGAACAGGTCGGCGGGGCATTCCAGCTCGACACCCTCGCCGACGACTGGTTCCGCGACCGCGAGCCCAACGCATCCTGGGTGGCGTACCTGCACGAGATCAAGGCGCACGGTGTGAAGGTAGGGCTGATCTCAAATATGGTGCCCACCTGGGATAACCACTGGCGCGCCATGCTCAACGAACCCGACCTTTTCGACGATATCGTGCTCTCCTTCGAGGTCGGATACCGCAAACCGCAGCGCGGTATCTACGAGTACGCCGCAGAACTTGCCGGAGTGAACCCGGCGCAGTGCATCCTCATTGACGACCTTGCGCGTAACTGCGAAGGCGCCCGTGCAGCCGGGTGGGATGCCATCGAATTCACCACAACCGAAGAGTGCGTGAAACAGCTGCACCCCCTGCTCTCACCGGCAGAGGAAACAGTTTAAACCCCGTGACCGGAAGGTCACCCAACGAAAGGAAAACCCATGGGTAAGTGGGGAAATATTATCGAAGACATGATGGCGCAGATGCCCGAAGACCTGCGCACCGTTGCCCTCGGCGTGGCTGAGATTTTCACGAACATGGATATCGAAACCGCCCGCAAGTACATTCACCCCGACTTCGTCGATCATGAGGCGAGCGAAGGCGTTGGCGGCGGCCCCGAAGGGTACCTGGCAACCGCGAAATACATGAACCAGGCGTTCTCCGATGCATCGTGGAAGCCCCAGAAGATCGTGGCAAGCGCGGACGGTCAGCACTACACCATGGTGATCAAGTTCAGCGGCGTTCACACCGGCGAGTTCATGGGTATTCCCGCCACCGGTAAGCCCTTCGAGATTCACCATCTGCACCTATTCCGTGTTGAAGACGGCAAGGCAATCGAGCACTGGGGCGGGCGCGATGAGCTCGGCCTGCTGCGCCAGATCGGTGTTCTCAACTCCGAGTACCCAACCCCCGCAGACGCCGGGCAGGCCGCCTTCGCCTAAAACACGGGCGAAACACGCATTCACGCATCCCACGTAACGCTATTGAGCACCGCGCGGCGAACTACCACGGCACGCGATACGCCGTAAACCCGCCGCAGCATAAGAACCAAACCTAAGGAGTCAGATGACACACCAGAAGCGCCCAGGATGCGCCCTCGTCACCGGAGCGTCGGGAGATATTGGCGCACAAATCGCGCTCAGACTGGCGCAGGACGGATGGAATATAGCCGTCGGCTACGCCACCGGAATCGAGCGCGCCGAAGAGGTTGCCGGGCGCATCCGCGAGTGCGGCGTGTCAGCGACGCCCATCAAAATTGACGTCACCAGCACCACCTCAGTTGATGACGCCTTTGATGCGCTCGAAGACTCGTTAGGGCAGGTCACCGTGCTGGTCAATAACGCCGGAATTCGTTCCGACGGGCTGGTTGCGGGGCTCAGCGACGACGAATGGGATGCGGCGATTTCGACAAACTTAAGCTCGGTTTTTCGTACCTCTCGGCGGGCGTTGGGGCCGATGATTCGCGCACGTTTTGGGCGAATCATCAACATTTCCTCGATTCTCGCCGGGAGGACAATCGCCGGAACCGGCAGCTATTCCGCCGCGAAAAGCGGAATTTTGGGGATAACCCGCGCGATGGCTATCGAGGTGGCGCGCCGCGGGGTGACCGTGAACGCGGTATGCCCCGGACTCGTTGAAACCTCAATGACCGAAGAGGTTGAAACCTTCACCCAGTCGGTGCAGCGCGCCGTGCCGATGGCTCGCCCCGCGCAGGCACGCGATATTGCCGAGTGCGTGGCGTTCCTTGCCAGCGACCGCGCCGACTACATTACCGGGCAGAGCATTGCGGTAGATGGCGGGCTGAGCGCTCAGGCGTTTTCGCTGAACTAGGTTCGCGCTCGCTACGAGTAAGCCCCGCCGTTTGCCGGATGAGTTCACGGGTACCCGCCGTGAACAACAGATAACCAACCACAGAGAAACACTAGATAATCCGATCAGGAGAGAACCATGACTGAGACCCCCTGTTAACACCGCATCCCTGGAAGAGTTCGTGACCCAGCAGGTGATCGACATGGGCGTGCCCGCCAGCACCGTCAAGCTCGACGCCAAAATCGATTCGATGGGGCTCGACTCCCTAGATGTTGTTGAGCTCACCCAGGCGGTCAAGAAGCAGCTGATGATTCCCGTCAAGCCCAAGGATTTTGAAAACGCCGCCACCCCTGCAGGATGCCGTAGATATTATTCGTGAAAAGGCACAGGAGAAGTGAGTACGAGAGTAGTCATCACGGGAATCGGTGCCGTCACCCCTGCTGGGTGTTGGCGCCGAGACGCTGCATGAGCGTGCCGTGGCGGGCCTGAGCGGGCTGAACGACGAAAACGAGAACGGGCTGGGCGGCAAGGTTGGGCGATGCCTCGACTTTGACGTGAAGAACCCGCTCAGTCGCCGCGAGATGCGCCGCATGGACCGGTACACCCAGCTTGCCGTGGCGGCAGCCGATGAGGCTATCGCGCAGGCGGGCTGGGGCGGCGGGCTGCCGTGCGATGCGCGGCGCATCACCCTGCTATATCGGCACCGCTATCGGCGGGCTGGACACCCTCGAAACGCAGCATTTAGTGATGCACACCGAGGGCGCCGAAGAAGTCTCGCCGCTGACCGTGCCCATGATGATGGCGAACGCCGCGCCCGCGCATATTTCCATGCGCCACGGGCTGCACGGCGAAACAACCGCAATCGTCACGGCGTGCTCCTCGGGGGCGCAGGCGATTATCGCCGGTGTGCGCAGTATTCTGCTGGGCGAGGCGGATGCAGCCGTCGTAGGCGGCGCAGAGGCGGGAACCACCCGGTTCACCCGCGCTATCTTCAACGCCGCCGGGGCGATCTCGCCCGACGGGAACTCGACCCCCTTCGATGAGGAGCGCAACGGCTTCAACCTGGGGGAGGGGGCAGGTATTCTCGTGCTCGAATCAGCCGAGAACGCCCGCGCCCGGGGTGCCGAGGTACTGGGCGAAATCGCAGGGTACGGGCTCTCCTCAGACGCTCACCACATTACGGCACCGAACCCGGACGGCAAGTATGCGGCCTATGCCCTCAACCGTGCGCTTGAAACCGCGGGGGCAACCCCCGAGCAGGTGTCGTATGTGAACGCCCACGGCACCGGAACCGAGCTGAACGATACGACCGAAGTGAACGTGCTGCGGCAGGTGTTCGGCACGGCTCTTGAGGACATCCCGGTTTCCTCCACGAAATCGGCGATCGGGCACCTCTTCGGGGCTGCGGGCGCCGTCGAGACCATCGCCATGCTTCAGGCTCTCCGGCACGGGCAGGCACCGCCCACCCTGGGGCTGAAAAACCTGGATAAGCGGCTGGGGCGGGTGCGCATCAGCGGCGAACCACAGGATTTAGCACCCGGCACGTTCATCGCGGCCGACGGCACGCCTAAAAGGCTGGGGCTCTCAAACTCCCTGGGCTTCGGCGGGCACAACGTGACCCTAGCGATACGCGCATGAGTACCCGGCAGCCTCCTGAGGATGCGCCACTGGCGGCGGGACGTGCATCCGCAGACCCGCGATACGCGGCGTTTCTCGGATGCGCCTACCACCCTGCCCCCGGCACGGCACCCGATGCGGACCTCACGCGAGCGGAAAAACCCTCCGCTGAAGACCCGGCGAATGGCGGGGAATACCGCGTGTTCCTGCGGTACGATACGCGCATCGCCCCCGATATGAGGGAGCCGGTCACGCTGAGCGTGACCGATGTGGAATACCTGCAAGACCTGCACCGCCAGGGATCGAGGCGCTCGGGCGCGAGGCGCTCGGCGTGAAATCCGCCGACCATTTCGTGCTTCGCGGCGCAGGGCTAACGTTCACCCCGCATGTTCTGGGCGGCGACGTTCGCGGCTCCGACACAACCGGCGCAGACGAGCCGATCGAGCTGAGCCTGCACGTTCCCGTGAGCACCATCCGCCGCAGGCGCGGGCAGCCGTGCTATGCGATCAGCGGGGCGATCACCCTCTGGGCGGGCGATACCTGCCTGGCCGAAAGCGACGGCGCGGCGCTCTTCCTCACCGCCGATACCTTCGAGGAACTGCGCGGTGAACTCGGGAACACCGCAGAAATCCAGGATGCGGCTTCCGCCGGTGGCGCATCCGCCGAACCCCCGAAGGCCGTGCGCGTGTGGGGAACGCCGTACGGGCACGTGCAGGCTGCCCCCGCGCGCCTGTGCGGGGTGAGCGACGCATCCCAGGTTTTGATCGGAGACGTGCGCCATAACGATACGGCTCACGGTACCGAAACCGCCCAGGAACAGGTGGAAGAGCCGCGAGAGAAAACCTCGGAACGACCTCTCAGAACCCGCCGGGAACCCCCGCACTAGCCCAATGCCGCATCGTGCCCACAGCCCCGCCACGGCATTTCGACCGCCCGCTGGACCACTATCCGGGGCTCATGATGGCAAGCGCAGCCCGGCAGTTCGCGGTGGCGGCGCTCGCGCATCGTACCGGGGAAGACCCCGCGAACCTGCGCGTGGCGGAAGAAACCCACGAATTTTTCGAGTTCGTGGAGCTCACCGAGATTCCAACCCTCAATCTGCTGCGGTGCGAGAAACACCGCGACACCTATCAGACAGAGATCACCGTGAATCAGGGCGGTGCCGTTAAGGCACGCAGCCGATTCACCTTTATGTAGAAATTCAAGAAAGGCACCATGAGTGTGACAATTTCGGGCGTTGGCGCCGCCGTGCCCAATGACCCCATTCCAAACAGCGAATTCGCCGCGCTCGGCGTGGACGACGAATGGATTGCCAGTCGCACCGGAGTGCGCCAGCGCCACCACCTGCGCCAGGAGCAGACTCTCGCCGAGCTGGCGCTTGAAGCGAGCGAGAAAGCGCTTGCGGATGCCGGTATAAGCGCCGAAGAAATCGACTTTGTGCTTGCCGCAACCACAACCGCTGACCAGGTTTCGCCGGGGCTCGCGCCCGTCGTCGCCGCAGGTTTAGGCGCCCCGCAGGTGGGCGCGGTCGATCTGAACGCCGCATGTTCCGGGTTCCTGTACGCCCTCGACTACGCCGCCTCAAAAATCGAGCAGGGCAGTATCGACCGGGCGCTCGTCATTGGTGCTGATGCGATGTCACGCCTGACTAATCCCGAGGATGCGGGCACGGCGGTACTCTTCGCCGACGGTGCCGGTGCCGCTGTCGTACAGGCGGCCCCCGAGGTGAGCGAGGACGAATACCCCTATATGTGTTCGTTCGGTTCCGACGGCAGCCAGGCGCAGGCGCTGTATATTTCTGACTCCACGCAGCAGGTGGTGATGGACGGCGCCGAGGTCTATATGGCGGCGGTGGATGCGATGTCCGAGGAAATCACCTATGTACTCGACTCGTGCGGTATCGACCCGGAGAGGATCGACCAGCTGGTCTGCCACCAGGCCAACGGAAGGATTATGGCGGCGGTCGCACGGCGGCTGCGCTGGGATTCCTCCAAAGTGCTCTCATATATCGACCGGTACGGGAACACTTCTGCCGCCTCCATCCCGATTACCCTAGCCGTCGGGCAGCAGGAGGGGGCACGTGAAACCGGGAGACTTGCTGGCGCTGACCGCCTTCGGGGCGGGATTCACCTGGGGCGCGGGCGTGATCGGGTTCAAAACCACCGCCTAGGCGTTGGCGGTCAGGGCGCATCCCGGTTGCGCGCAGCTAGAATCCGCCACCGTATTTCACTCTTATGCCACCCACACCCCTCATAAAAAGAGCTTTTATGAGGGGACCGACAGATAGGCGTTAATATGCCCAACACACTACAATCTCCGCCGCAGCAGGTGCAGAACGGTGTGAGCGATGACCTGCTCATCACCGCCCACGCCGCCATGCTCGCGGGCAGGCACTTTAATCAGCAGGCGAGCAACCTCGCCAAACAGGGATATATGGGGGCGTACCCCTCATCCCTGGGGCAGGAGGCGTGCCAGGTTGCCGCCGCCCTCGCCTTAGAACCCGCCGACTGGCTTTTCCCCACCTACCGCGATTCGGTCGCCGTCATGAGCCGGGGTATCGACCTTGCCGAAGTTCTCTCGCCCTTCCACGGGTCTTCGCACTGCGGGTATGCCCCCACGAAAACGCATACCGCCCCGGAGGCAACCCCGCTCGCCACGCATACCGCCCACGCGGTCGGGCTGGCAATGGCGGCAAAAGTTCGCCGGTGATTCCACGGTAGCCCTCGCGATGTGCGGCGACGGTTCCACAAGCGAAGGCGACTTTCATGAGGCGCTTAACCTCGCCGCCGTCTTCGAGGCACCCGTCGTCTTCCTCGTGCAGAATAACGGGTACGCTATCTCAACCCCCGTATCCCGGCAGATGCGCGCGGCAAGTATCGCCGCGAAGGGTGAAGGGTACGGCATGCCCGCCTACCGGGTTGACGGCAACGATTTTGAGCAGGTGTATCCCCGGCTGCACGAAGCCGTGGAGCGCGCCCGTGCCGGTGGCGGACCCACCCTGATTGAGGCGATGACCTACCGCATGGGGCCGCATACGACCTCCGACAACCCCGATCGGTACCGCAGCCGCGAAGAAGTTGAGCAGTGGCGCGGGCGTGACCCGCTCACCCGCATTCAGCATCAGATGTACCAGCGCCTGCCGAACGCGAAGACCCATATCGAAAACGCGATCTTAGCCGCAGAAAAGATCGCCTCCGAGGCTCGCACCAGCATGATGCAGCTGCAGATGCCCGACCCGCAGGACCTTTTCGCCCATGTGTATGCGAACCCGCCAGCAACCCTGAGCGCCGTCGCCGAAGAGTACGCACAACAGCACGCCGCGCAGAATGGAGAAAACGCATGAGCCAGCAGGCAGCAGATACTCAGGTACGCGACGCGAAGACCGCATCTGACACCGCACCTCAGGTGCCGGAATCGACCCAATCCCGCTCGGATGCGGTGCAGCGAACCTCAATGGTAGGCGCCCTCAACCTGGCTTTGGGCCACGAAATGCAGCATAACGACCGCGTGGTGATGTTCGGCGTGGACGTAGGCACCCTCGGCGGTGTTTTCCGTGTGACCGACGGGCTGACCGAACGGTTTGGCGAGGAACGCTGCTTCGACACCCCCATCTCTGAGGCGGGAATTATGGGGGCCGCGATCGGCATGGCAATGTACGGGTTCCGCCCCGTGATCGAGATGCAGTTTGACGCTTTCGGCTACCCCGCCTTTGAACAGATGGTGAGCAACCTGGCGAAAATGCGCAATCGCACGCGCGGCGACCTCTCCATGCCCGTGGTGGTGCGCATGCCCTACGGCGGCGGGGTGGGTGCCGTGGAGCATCACAGCGACAGTTCGGAGGGCTACGCTGCGCATACTCCCGGGCTGCACGTGTACACCCCCTCGAACCCTTCGGATGCCTACCATATGCTGCGCCAGGCGATTCGCAGCGACGACCCGGTGATTTTCTACGAACCCAAGCGTCTGTACTGGGAAGAGGGTGACCTTGATACCTCGGCGAACCCTCTGCCGATTGGGCAGGCACGAATTTGCCGCCCCGGCGAGGACGTAACCCTCATCAGCTACGGGCCGACGGTACCGATGGCGCTTGCCGCCGCCGAAACCGCCGCCGAATACGGGTACAGCGTTGAGGTGATCGACCTGCGCACCCTCACCCCGTTCGACGAACACACCGTATGCGAAAGCGTGATGCGCACCGGCCGCGCCGTCATGGTGCACGAGGCCCCACAGACCGGCGGATTCGGGGCTGAGGTGGTGGCGCGCATTACCTCACGCTGTTTCGACTACTTAGAACGCCCCGTAGAGCGTGTGACCGGCCTGGACGTGCCCTATCCGCCGCCCGGGCTGGAACACCTGTACTTGCCGAACGAAGAGAAGATTCTGGGCGCTATCGCAACCCTCTACGCCGAGAACGACTAGGAGAAACACGCCATGACTGATACACCGCACGCTTCATCCACCCCGAGCCCCGAACCCTTACCACCCGAGGGCTCCGACGCTTCCGGCTACCCCTTCACCTTTTACCTGCCGGATTTAGGGGAGGGGCTTCGCTCGGGCGAGATTATCGAGTGGCTCATCAGCGAAGGGCAGCAGGTTGAGCTGGATCAGGTGCTCGTGGTGGTCGAAACCGCCAAATCCACGGTCGAAATCCCCTCGCCGGTCGCGGGCGTCGTGGTGCGTCTGCTCGAACCGGTCGGTCAGGTTGTCGACGTGGATGCGCCCCTCATCGAGCTGCGAACCCCCACCCCGCAGACCCAGGCGCCCACGGCTGGTGCAGAAGCCCCCGCGAAGGATTCAGCCGGTTCCGTCGCAGCTAAGCTCCCCGCCAAACCCGGCGCGGGAGAGAGCAAACACCTGGTGGGCAGGGGCAAAATGCCCATCAAACCCAGGTGGCACCGGTACCGCGCTGCCGCCAAAATCCGCAAAAACTCAAGGCGGCAAGGCCCGTTCGGGTGCCAAAGTTTCGCCCGCCGTGCGCAGGCTTGCCCGCTCCCTCGGGGTCGATCTGAAAACCGTCACCGGAACCGGCGCAGGCGGCGCTATCACCCCCGAAGACGTACAAACCGCCGCCGATCACGCCGCCGGAGGCGCATCATGACCGCGGAACGCACCGCCGACCTGAGCGCGCGCATCGGCGAACCCCTGGGCGAAACCCCCTGGATGCGCATCAGCCAGCAGAACATCAACCGCTTCGGCGAGCTCACCGGCGACACCCAGTGGATTCACACAGACCCGTACCGCGCGGCGCACACCCCCTTCGGCGGCACCATCGTACACGGGGCGTATCTGCTGAGCCTCGCCATCACGTTCGCCGGGCAGCTGCTCCCCGCAGAGGGCACCTCCATGCTCGTGAACGCCGGGGTGAGTGCCGCCAGGTTCCGCAGCGCCGTGCCGGTGGACTCGCAGGTATGCGGCAGTGCATCAATCGTGAGCGCCGAAGATTTTGGGGATGCCACCCTCGCCGAAATTCGTGTTGCCGTGCATGTCAAAGGCCAGAGCAAACCCGCCACAACAGCCACAGTTCGGATGGTACTTCATGACTAACAACACCGCAGATAACCCCGCCGTACTCCTCGAACGCCGCGGCAGCATCGCGTATGTGACCCTGAATCAGCCCGAAAACCGCAACACCCTCAGCCGCCACCTGGCGACCGAGCTGCGCGAGGTGCTCAACCGGCTGCACGAGGACGATACGCTCAAAGCTGCCGTGCTCACCGGGGCCGGGCAGGATTTTCAGCTCTAGGGCGGTAGCTACGATGACTTCGCCGAAGGTATGTCGCGCGAAAAAGAAGAATCCTTAGCGTACAGCCGCGAACTCGCGCGTCTGCTCGAAGATATTATTCTTGGGATCGTTGCCGCGCCTATCCCCTTTATCGCCGCCATTAACGGGCAGGCGGCGGGGGCGGGCATGTCCTTGGCGCTCGCATGCGATCTGCGTGTTGCCGAACCGCGCACCAAACTCAATATTGCCTACGGCATGATTGGGGCCTCCACGGATGGCGGGATGAGCTGGTTCTTACCGCGTTACGCCGGGTTCAGTGCCGCTACCGAGCTGTTATATACTCAGCCTGTTCTGCGTGCCGCGCGTGCGCAGGAGCTTTCGCTGGTGCATCGGGTGTCGGAGTCGGGTGAGTTGAATGCATGCGCCGAACAGCTCGCGGAGCAGATTGCCGGTTCGGCCTCTCATACGGTGCGCGCCGCCAAGTCTATGCTGGCCGCACGCTATGTTGTGGAGCTTGAGGAACATATGCACGCCGAGCACGAATTCTTCGCCCGCGGTGTGCTCACCGAGGATTTCCGCAATGCGGTGCACGCCATGCAGCGGGGCGAAATTCCGTCCTTTGATTAGACACAATACCTCAGCGGATGCGGCGGTGATGGTATGGTGAGCCGCGTGAATGCAGCGTTTGACGATATGAAGGGCTCCGAGAACACGGGTGGCACCGAAAATTCGCGGTGGCTTGAGCATATGAGCATTGCCGAGAACTCGGGCGAATCGCTGATGCGAAGCCTGCTCCCGCCGGATATATGCGTGGCAGAAACCACCGGCGATTTCGGGCACCTTCGTGATGCTGAACGGGAGTATTTCGCCAGCGCCGTGCCCAAGCGCGTGCGCGAGGCGACTACGGCGCGTTCCTGCGCCCGGCTAGCGCTCAAGCGGCTGTACCTGCGGGAACCTGAGCTCACCGAACCGCCGACCGAGCCCGTGTTCGTGCCGCGCGTCGATGGTTCGCCCGCCTGGCCTGTCGGGGTTGTGGGGAGCATGACCCACTGCGCCGGGTATCGTGCGGCGGCGGTTGGCTCGGCATACCGCTATGCGGGCATCGGGATCGATGTTGAACCCGCGGTGCCGCTCTCTGCCGCCGTGCACGAGCTTATTGTGCGCGACGAAGAACGGCGGTTTGCCTTCGGGGTTTACTCGAAGGTGCTGTTTTCTGCAAAAGAGGCGGCGCTCAAAACCTGGTACCCCCTGGGCTTTCGCGGGTTTGACGTGAGCGATATTTCCGTAGCCTGCGATGTCGAATCTGCGGCGGAACACAGGGGAGAGGATGCGCGCGGCACCTTCACGGCGCGCATCCCGACTATGCCGGATGCCCCGGTTCTGCCCGGCGGCTGGGTTATCGAGGGCGGGTTTGTGGCAACAGCCGCATCCCTGTCGGTATCAGACTTACCCGCGAGCAGGTAGGATATGGCCGAACAGGTCGGAAAATTCTACCTGCTCGGGGTAAAAACTACCTGCTCGCGGAGCCGGAAGGGGAGCCTGAGAACCCGCCCGAGTCCTGGCTCACACCCTGCATGTTCCGAAATGTTAAGAAATATGACGAGGTTGACGGAGTGTGTCACAGTGGGGTCAAATAACTACCACCCACACCCGGGGGCATGCTCTAATGGGTAAACACCCCCCGGAAACCCGGGAACCACCCGCACAGGAGTTAAACCGTGCACGTGGTGGCGCATCGTAAACCCAAACAACAGAAAGTTTCATAGCCGTGAAGAAATTTGTTGCTGCACTGGCAGTTGTACCTCTCGTCTTCAGCCTCGCCGCCTGCGGTTCCTCCTCGAACAACGGTAGCGGTAACAAGAAGGTCACCATCGGCGTGGTCGGCACCGAGAAAGCTAACGACGTGCTCAAGGAAGAAGCCGCCAAGCAGGGTATCGACATCGAATACCAGGAATTTACCGACTACAACCAGCCCAACCCCTCCGTGGAATCGGGCGATACCGACCTGAACCGCTTCCAGCACATCGCATACCTGGCGAGCTACAACGTGAACTCGGGTAAAGACCTGCAGATCGTCGGTTCAACCAATATTTACCCCATGGCGCTCTTCTCACAGAAGCACAAGAAGGTAGACGAGATTCCCCAGGACGGTACCATTGCCGTCCCGAATGACCCCGTGAACGAGGCACGCGCTATTCTGCTGCTGAAGGCTCAGAACCTGGTAACCCTCAAGTCTGACGTGCACAGCCCCACCCACGACGATATTGACACCGAGAAGTCCAAGGTCAAGGTTACCCCCGTGGACGCATCGCAGACCGTGGTCTCCCTGGGACTCCGTGGACGCCTCCGTCATCAATAACACCTTCTTGGCGGATGCGGGCCTGAACCCCTCGGACGCCCTCGCGCAGGATGACCCCAACAACCCCGACGCCCGCCGCTATGTGAACCTGTTCGTGGCGCAGAAGGATAAGGTAGACGACGAAACCTACAAGAAGGTCGTCGAAATCTTCCACACCCAGCCCGTGCAGGATGCCGTGAAGGAAGACTCCAAGAACACTGCGGTTGAGGTGAACCTCTCCCAGGATGAACTGAAGCAGGCGCTGCAGAAAGAAGAATCGGCGCTTCGCAAGTAAAACAGACACGTGCATGAGTGCACACGGTAAATGCGGTAACCCGGAATTTCCCTGAAAAACCAGGCGAAAACCGGCTTACCGCCTTTGCCGTCCCTGGGGTGAATACATGCGGATGCGCGCCGCCGAGCACGAGCGCATCCGGCGTATTCCGCCTCAGCCCTAAAACACACGAGAGTAAAGAGAGCGTACAGTGAGCGAACAGGCAGCCCCGTGGGCGAAGAACCCAGAGCCCGGCGCCACCACATCGGAGGGTACTAACACCCTCATCAGCACCGGAGCAGCGGATACCGGCGCTGAGCCCATGGTCACGATTGATAACGTCTCCAAAATTTTCGGCAAGGGCAAGAAAGAAGTTGCCGCCGTCAAAAACGTTTCCCTCACCGTCAAGAAGGGCGAGATCTTCGCGATTATCGGCTACTCGGGCGCAGGTAAATCTACCCTGGTGCGCCTGATCAACGGGCTGGAGAGCACCACCAGCGGTACCCTGACCGTGGATGGCTTCGAGATTTCCGGTAAACGTGACCTTGAGCTGCAAAAAATCCGTACCAATATCGGCATGATCTTCCAGCAGTTCAACCTCATGAACTCGCGCACCGTAGCCCAAAACGTGGAGTTCCCGCTCAAAGTCGCCGGATGGAGCAAAGGAGAACGCACCAAACGCGTGCAGGAGATGCTCGAATTCGTGGGCTTGGCAGACCGCGCGAAATACTATCCAAGCCAGCTTTCCGGCGGGCAGAAACAGCGTGTGGGTATTGCCCGTGCGCTCGCTACGAAGCCTTCCCTGCTGTTGGCGGATGAGGCAACCAGCGCTCTTGACCCGGAAACCACGCATGAGGTGCTTGAGCTGCTCAAAGAGGTCAATCGTGAGCTTGGGATTACGGTCATCGTGATTACCCACGAAATGGATGTTGTTTCCTCGATCGCCGATCGTGTGGCGGTCATGGAAGAAGGCCGCGTGGTCGAAACCGGAAGCGTTTACGAGGTTTTCTCGAATCCGCAGACCGAGGTTGCGCAACGATTCGTGGCGACCACCGTCAAGCAGAGCCCCACCGGCGATGCGGCTGCCGCGCTGCGCAAGAACCACAAGGGCTACCTGGTGAACGTCGAGATCGTGGAAGGCAACCAGGAACTCGGCAAAATCCTGGCGTACCTGGGCTCGCGGAACGTGCGCTTCAATATTGTGCACGGCGGCATTGAGACCTTGCAGGGGAAAGCCTACGGAACCCTCACCCTCGAACTTCTTGGCGATGTGACGAGTATTGATGCCGCGGTTGCCGAGCTGAAGACCGTAACCCGCGTACAGGAGGTGCGCTAATGTCTGCACTTGTGACTACTCTGCCGTTAGCGGCATCAACCCGGTCGGTGAATTGGGATACCTTCATTCCCGATAAGCTGGTTCCCGCCATCTTCGATACCCTGTACATGGTCTCTGTAACGATGGTGATTGCCGGTCTTCTCGGTCTGATCATGGGTGCCTTGCTGTACACCACGCGCACCGGAAATATCTTCCAGAACCGGTTTGCTTACACGGTGCTGAACGTTCTGGTGAATATCGTGCGACCCTATCCCGTTCATTATTCTAATCGCGGCTTTAGGACCGCTCACCAGCGCGGTAGTACAGACCCGTCTCAGGCATAAACGCGGCGATCTTCGCAATGACCTTCGGCGCATCCCTTCGCTATTGCGCGCATTGTGGAGCAGAACATGGTCTCGATCGACCCTGGCGTGATTGAGGCTGCCCGCGCGATGGGCGCCTCCAAGCTGCGGATTCTCTTCACCGTGATGATCCCCGAATCGCTCGGACCGCTGATCCTGGGCTACACCTTCATCGTGATCGGCGTGGTCGATATGTCGGCCATGGCCGGGTATGTGGGCGGCGGCGGCCTGGGTAAGGTCGCTATCGTTGACGGCTACCAGAGGTTCCAGGATCAGATCACCTGGGCTGTGGTTGCGGTCATTATCGTGTTGGTGCAGCTCGTGCAGCTCATCGGCAATATGCTGGCGAAGAAGGCTCTGCGCCGCTAGGGATTCGCCGGATTAGGCACACTCAAGGGGTTTCCCGTGAAGCAATCGCGCTTTCGTGGGAAACCCCTTGAGTTATGTTTGGGCTTGTGAATGTATAGTGCAGCCCGAGCCTGGTTCCTATTTGTGTTTCTCGCGTGTGCCGGGTGAGCGGGTTTTTCTCGAAAATGCCACAGAGGTAACGGGGAACTGTCGGCCCATGGAATGTTGTTGGCGCAGCCCGCATCATCCCATGCGAGTTGCGAGTTTTGCGTCGTGAGCGCCAGCGAACGCGCAATGTTTGAGCTGGAGCATGGCGATGGTGTGGGCACTCACTTTGCCCATATCGCGGTAAAAGGACACCCACTGGTTGAGGCAGCGCTGCGGGAGCCCGGCTTGCCTCGTGCGGCTGCTTGGTATCCGCTACGACGAGGAATCGTCTTTATGACGCGGGTTGAGCATCCCCGGACGGTACCGCGGAATCTGCGGTGCATCGCCGGATGTGCCCTTCTGCTGGGCGTAGTCGGTGGGGCGCAGCACCCGTTCGTCGTCGTCCTGCTGCGTGTATTCGCCGAGCGCCATCATGCCGTAGATGAGCGCCGCGAAAATCAGCAGGGTCGTGCCGATCTCGCCCCACATGACGATGTGATTGCGCCTAAGCGTATCGTCCACATGCGCGTAAATAATCGGCACCACCGAGAAACACCCCAGAATGGATGCGGTTCCCGCCGCCGCAAGCACATGCGGCAGTATCCACCAGCGGCTTCGTTCGCCGCGTTTGAGCGCGCTCTCCCCGGGCAGGCGCAGCCAGGCGAAGAGGCGACGGCGCACCGCGGCCCAGCCGAAGATGCCTGCTCCGAAGGCGAGAGCACCGGGGAGTGAAAGGTACAGGGCACCTGAGAGCATGCCCGAGAGCGTGAGGGTTACCCCGACCGCCACAGCAATCAGGCTGAGGGCGTTCACCAGGCGGCGGCGCGCCCGCACCTTCAGGTGGTCGATGAGTTCGGGGGGAACCGCATCCGGGTCAGGTTTTTCTTCCCAGAACGGGCGGTAGTATTCGAGCTCTTCGGCACTCATGTTCTCAAAGCGCAAACCGTAGCGCCCCTGCCCACTCTGATACTGCCCGCGCGAGGTTTGTTCATGCTGATTCGGGCGAGCCTGTTCAGCCCGATTTCGCGCTGAGTTCTTCTCAGGTTGGTCGCCAAAATTCTGCTCGTTGCGGGCATCTTTACCCGAGTTCTGAGGTGTCATTTTAGCTCTCCATCATCAGGGTTGTGGATGCTTTCACCGCCGAATCCTCCAGCCGTGCCACCCAGTCGCGCGCCGTGCGCCAAAGCTGCGGGTCGGTAAACGTGTCGAAGTGCCCAAACCCGCGCGGTGCCCCCGCAAAGTCACCGTGGGGCACGTAAATAAGAACCTTAGTTCCGGCGTCTCGTGCCGCCTGCGCGCCCGCCGATGAGTCTTCGATCGTGAGCGCATCCGGCCCGGCGAACCCTAGGCGACGTGCCGCCTCTCGGTAGATATCGGGTGCGGGTTTGCCGTGGGGAACGTCGTCGCAGCTGACCCAGGTGCGCACGAGCGGGGGCGTACCCGTAGGTGTGCATTTTGGTGTCGAGAATGCCTGCCGTGGAGTTGGATGCGACGGCCACGGGCATATGCTCGCCCAGGTAGCTGAGGAATTCTTGGGCACCGGGTACGAGGTCCACACCGGCGTTGATAATATCTGCTTCGATGCGCGCAAGTTCAGTGAGCGTATTGTGCTGATGCTGGGCGTATTCCTGGGTGTTGTTAGGGTCGCCGGTGTATGAGAGATGGGCGAGCGTTTCTGCAACCTGATGCGCAGAAAGCCCGGTTAACTGCTCTTCGAGGTCGTCGCTGAAGGGGATGTTCCAGCGGTTGAAGAGTTCGCGCTGCACGCGGTTCCAAGCGGTCTCGGAATCGAGAAGAACCCCGTCGCAGTCGAAGATTGCGCAGCGGGGGAACCAGGATGCGGGCACGGTGTGTTCAAACATGTCTCCATCTTCTCACACCCGCCCTCCTATTACTCCTATTCCGCGAGCAGGTAGTTTTTGGTCCGAGCAGGTAGGAAAATCCTACCTGCTCGCGGTATTCTGAAATATAGTAACATTACTACAATTGGACTTTTTGGGGGAGAAAACTATGACGACTACAGTATCAGCACGCGAATTTAATCAGAATGCCAGTGCCGCCCTGCGCCTTGCCGCGGAAGAACCCGTCTTTATCACCAAACGCGGCACACCGACCAACGTTATTTTGAGTATTGAAGACTATCAACGACTGGCCCAACCGCAGCCTCGGCGTTCCTTGGCGGATGCGCTTTCCATCATGTCGGCAGAGGCGGGCGAGATTGATTTTGATATTGACCGCGAACCGAGCATCCCCAATCCTCACCGCGAGGTGGACTTCGCAGAAGACGGCGACTTTTTCGGCAGCGAGGAGAACTAATCCGTGTACCTTGCCGATACAAATGTGATCTCCGAACTGCGTAAATACCGCTCGGGCAGAATGCATCCTTCGGTGCGCCGTTGGGTGGAACACGTAGACGTGAACGACGTGTATATCAGCGTGATTAGCATGATGGAGATTCGCACAGGAATCCTGCGGCGTGCCCGTAAAGATGCGGCTCAGGCTCAGATTCTGCAGCAGTGGTTTTCTCATGAGCTTGCACCGGAGTTTGCGGGGCGCATCCTGCCGGTTTCTTAGAGGTTGCTCTCACCTGCGCTGAACTCCACGTGCCGCATAAGAAATCAGAATACGATGCGCTGATCGGTGCCACTGCCCGAGAACACCATCTGATGCTGGTGACTCGTAACGTTGCAGATTTTCAGGGCATGGACCTCGATATTCTCAACCCGTTCGAGTTTTAGTCTTAACGCTTAGGCATGCCGCGAGCAGGTAGGAAAATCCTACCTGCTCGCGGAAAAGAAAACGCTACACCGCCGAGACCGGTTTGCGGCTGACCTGCTCCATAACGGGCCCGGTTGCCGCCAACGCTGCGAATACCAGCCCCAGCCCCATCGCGATCGAGCCGAATACCAGTGCTGCGGTGTACAGCAGCCCCGTCTCGGTGAGCGCCGAACCAAGCAGCAGCACGAATAGCGGCAGTGCCACCACCGCAGACATACAGCTCACCAGCAGCAGTGGGCCAAACACTACGATGCGCCTCGAACGCTTCAAAACCGCAGCTTCGGTACCCATCATCCGCAGAGAAGAATACAATGAACTGCGCTCATAGATAGCGGCGGACTGGTTTAGCAGCGCCGAAAGCGCCACCAGCAGGTAGGAGAGGAACAGCACCAGCACCAGACCCTGCAATATATCCCCAATAAGATAGGACTCCGCCGAGCCTTCTTCCACACCCGGCGCGGAATTGACCATGCCCAGAATCGGCCCCACGAAAGCGGCAATAAACGTGGTCATGGCAACCCCGGAGACCTGCCGCCAGGCGGCGCGCGGCGATTCCAAAATGGAGCGATATGCCAGCAGGGTTGCGGGGGTGCGGGCGGTGCGAACCCGAATGCGGGCGTACAGGCCCACCACGAACCCGCCAATCAGGTCTACGGCGAGCATCGTGAGCAGGATCGGCAGCCCAAACATGATGGTGGTTACTAGTACCAACACGAACCCGTTCGAGCCCATCGAATCAGCGGCGAGATTCATAATGTGGGAGGCAATCGCCCCGATGAAGCCCACCACTAGAAGCGCACAGCCCAGAATGAGGGCGCGTTTACCCAGGGACGGCTTATCCGAACGGGTGCGTACCCCCAGCGGGCTGATGGTCACTTTCGAGAGCCCAAAGAGCGAACTGGTTGCGGCGATGATCAGGCTCACAAACCCGCAGACCAGCACGATGGGTGGGGGCAGCAGCATATTTTCGGGGCCCAGCGGGATGTTCTGGAAGCGCAGCATCCCGAAGGGCAGCACCAGAATCAGGTACACGATAAACCCGAGCACGAACCCAACCGCAGCGTAGATCACGGAATCGAGCATGGTGTAGAGGGTAAGCCGCCGGGTGGAGGCACCCAGTAACCGCAGGGTTGCCAGGCGGTCGTCGCGGCGGCGTGCGCTGAGCCGTGCCGCGGATGCGCCGAGCGTGAAGAGCGGGGTAAGAAGCAGGAACCCGCTAATCCAGGCGAGCATCAGGTATAGCGGCTGCATCGTGTGCGCCGTGTTTTTGGTACCGGATCCCGCCTCGACCGAGGTGGCCGTGCTGGCGTCCCCGCCCAGCCAGGTGTAGAAGGCGTGAATACCTCCGGCGATCAGCAGAAAGAGCGCCGCGGATGCGGCAAACGCAAGCACCGGAAGGACCGCCTGGGATGTGGGCAGGGTGCGGCGCGCGAGAAGTTTGAAGATCTGCATTCTTAGGCGCCTTTCCCCAGGAGGCCGCGCATCCAGAAGGGGCGTCGGGCGGGTTTATACGGCGCTGGTGCATGGTTGCGTGAGGCCGCGGTGTGCGCCGTGCCCGGAGCATGGGCGGGGGAGTAGCGAACGTTCGCGGGCGGCTGGGTTTGTACGGAAACCCGGTTGTATGTTTGGGGCGGGTTTACCGCTGGGTTACCCGGTTGGAAGACGCCCGGCTGTGCGGAAGGAGCGGGTGCCGCATCCTGAGGGGGTACCGGCTGGCTCGGCTGCGCGGGAACCCGATACTGCATCGACTCCCCACTCTGCTGACTGGGCGCGGTGGGATCCTGCCGGTTATCCTGCACAATCTGCCCGTCGTGCAGGTGGATTGTGCGGGAGCATTGCGCCGCAACCTGCGGATCGTGGGTAACGATCACGAGGGTTTTACCCTGCTGCGGAACGAGCGTGAGCAGAAGATCCATGACCTCTTGGGCGGTCACGCTGTCGAGTGCGCCGGTGGGTTCATCCGCAAAGGTAATCGGCGCACCGGTAATCTGTGAACGCGCAATCGCCACGCGCTGTGCCTGCCCGCCGGAAAGTTCGCCGATGCGTTTCTCGCACATATCGCCTAGCCCCAGCCGGGCGAGCAGGTTTGCGGATGCGCGCGTGCCTGCTCGCGCGATACCCCGAGATCATGGCGGCGAGCGAGACATTTTTCTTCTGCGGTGAGCTCAGGGATGAGAAGCCCTTGCTGGAAGATGAATCCGAAGGAGTTTGCGCGCAGGCTCGTGCGCTGTTTTTCGCTCAGGGCACCGAGTTCAACGCGCCCACCCGGTATCTCGGGTCCGCCGCCGAGCACCTGAATGGTGCCCGAGTCTATACGAATAATGCCGGAAGCGCGTGCAGAAGCGTGGTTTTTTCCGGAACCGGAGGGTCCCATAACGGCCACGGATTCGCCGGGGTAAATATCGAGCGAAATATCGCGCAGTACTGTGTGCCGTCCGTAGGATTTGGTAAGGTTGCGCACCGAGATAACGGGTGCGTATGAGGTGTAAGAAGTATTCATAGCATCCATTTTTCCAAGGGAGACGGGGCGTTTTTATCCGTCTACGGAGTGAAAAAATGCGGCGATAATGCCGAGTTTTGTGCGGGTTTTCATCCCTAAGGATGAGCGGGGCGTGTTCTGGGATACGGCTCTAAATCGTGCGGATGATGCCATACTTAAGACCATGACTGACGCACAGACCCACCATGAACACGCTGAAACGCCCGGTAAGATTTTTCTGCTTCGGCACGGGCAGACCGACTGGAATATAAATCACCGGTTTCAGGGCAGAACCGATATTCCGCTGAACGATACGGGGCGTGAACAGATTCGGGGTGCCGTGCCGCAGCTGCGTGAGATGGCTCAGCACGGCGTGCAGATTGACGGTGTGGTTTCGTCCCCGCTTGAGCGCGCGGCGGAGAGCGGGCAGATTGTTGCCCGGGAGCTTGGGGTGCCGTATCTGGGTGCATACGCGGGGCTAGAAGAACGCTCATTCGGTGATTTGGAGGGTGAGGCTGCAACCCCTGAGCTGGTGGCGGCATCCCGCACGGATGGGCATAAATACGGGGTTGAGGAGCGCGAGGGTCTGGTGAGCCGCGCCCTGACTGCCCTGAACCGGGTGCGCCGCGAGCATGAGGGCAAGAACATTGTGGTGGCTACTCACGGCATGCTGATTGCGGTGACGATGACTGTGCTTCTGGAAGGCCGCGAGCATGAGGGCTACGAGACGATTGACGGCATGTTCCCGATTCCTCCGAATGCTTCGCTCACCGAGCTTCCCACCGATTATCTTGACGATGCGATCGATACCCACGTGCTGGTGAGCCGCCAGCCTAAGCTGCACGCCGAACCTTTCCCTAAGAACCTGGCTGGCGGTTCGCTCACGCTGATTCGCCACGGACAGACCGAGTGGAATAAGAACCAGCTCATGCAGGGGATCAGCGATATTCCGCTGAACGACACCGGTCGCGCACAGGCGCGTGAAACCGGGGCGAAGCTGCGCAGCCTGGGTTTGAGCTATGACCGGGTGATTTCTTCACCGCTGTCGCGGGCCTATGAGACCGCGCAGCTGGTGGGCGAGGATTTCGGGCTGCCGGTCAGTGAAACCTACCCTGACTTGGTGGAACGTGATTATGGTGCCGCCGAGGGCGTGAATATTCCCGTTCCCGAGCGCCGCGCCCCCGACCGCTACTATCCGCAGGTAGAGACCGAACGCGATGATGTGCGTGCTGTGCGTGTTCTGCGTGAGATTGTGCGCCAGTATCCTGGGGAGCGCATCATCGTGGTGAGCCACGGGAGCCTGATTCGCCGTGCTATTTCGGCGGCGCAGGGGTACGAGCATACGCAGACTGTGCCGAACGCTGAGCCTTTAGAGGTCGATCTTAAGGGGCTTTTTGCCTTTGATGAGAGCACGGTGTTTGATGAGCGGGGTCGTCTTGTCTGGTAGATCTGGCAGAGTGTTCTGGGTAATCGGATGGGCGCTTTTCGCGCTGTATTGTACCGCCGTTGCAACGATCGTGTTCGCCCCACAGCATGTGGACGATAACGAGGCTGGTTCTCGTCTGGCTTCGCTTCTCGATACCGGCCACGCACAGGGCTGGTTGCCCGGGTTTATCACCTATGCGAGCATCGAGCAACTCTCGAATGTCATCATGTTTGCCCCCCGGTGGGTTTTTGCTCATGCTGTTGCTGTTCTGTCGCACCCGCCCGTGGCGCAGGGTAGGGGTAATTACCCTGGGTGCGGTGGCGGTCAGTGCCGGAATCGAACTCATTCAAACGGCGATGCCCGAACGCACCGGCGACCCCATAGACGTGCTCATGAACGGGACGGGTGCGTTTGTCGGTTCTCTGACCGCCTGGGGTGTGCATGGTCTCTGGATGCGCTGGCGGCAGTAGGAACACGGCGGTACAAAGAGGATGCCCGCGCATCCTGAACGCGCCACGCACTAGAAAACCTTTATGGTTCAAAGGCAGATCAAAACTACTCGCGCCCGAACCTTCAGAATCTGCGCATCCGGTGTGGGTTTAGATGCGTTGTGGGGTGAACAGTGTGTGTCTGTTGTGGATTATTTGACCTTAAGTGTGGTTTCGAGGGTAAATTCACAAAAAATCGATGATTTTTCCGTGGGTTATCTTGACGCACCCACATAAACCCACATAAAATCAAGGGCAAGACTGTTGTCTTGAGTGGTGATACGCATTCGCCGTTCCGCCATGATACATAGACCTAAGAATTCGCGTGGAACGGTTCGTTCGCTCCACACCCATACCTTGAAAGTGATGTGCGCATATGTTTGCTGAAGAACGTCGTGCCGAAATTGCGAAGCTGGTATCTTCTGCACGCCGCGTTAACGGTGCTGATCTCGCTCGACGCTATGACGTCACCATGGAGACTGTGCGACGAGACCTTGCCGCCCTCGAAGAAGCGGGTAAGCTGCGCCGCGTGCATGGTGGTGCCGTTACCGTTGAGCAGTCTACTTCCCTAGAGTCCTCTATTGCCTCACGTCAGGGCATGAATACTCCCGAGAAGCGCCGCATCGCCGCGAAGGCTTATGAGTATTTGCGTGACTCTGATGTGGGTTCGATTGTTCTTGACGCCGGATCGACCATTGAGATTTTGGCGGACTATATTGGGTCAGAAAACTTTAGCCTCAAGACCGGCAGCGACCGCATCATTATTACCCATGCCCTGCACATTGCGGTCAAACTCGCTGAGGCAGAGGGGGTTACCCTCGAACTTGTGGGCGGTCAGCTGCGCAAGATGACCTGGGCGGCGATTGGTGCTCGTGCCGCCGAATATTTCGCCACGGTACGTCCCCGACATTGCGTTTCTTGGCGCTAACGGCATAGATGCCGAATTTGGTGTTTCCACCCCCGGCATGAATGAGGCCATCGTGAAGACCGCGATCTGCAAATCGGCGCGGCGCGTGGTGCTTCTGTGCGATTCGGCGAAGTTTGGGCAGGAATCGCTCGTGCGCTTCGCTGACTTCGAGAATATCGATACCATGATCACCGACCGCGCCCCCGATGGTGCGCTTGCTCAGGCTCTTGAAGCCGCTCATGTGGAGGTGCTCATCGCATGATTCTGACTCTCACCGCTAACCCTAGTTTGGATCGCACGATCGAACTGGGTTCCCCTCTGGCGCACGGCGCCGTTCAGCGTGCGGTAGGTGCGGTTCAAGACCCCGGCGGTAAAGGGGTCAATATTTCGCGTGCCTTACATACTTCTCAGGTGCCTACTGTTGCGGTGGTTCCGGGAGAGGCTACCGACCCCGTGCTGACCGCCCTTGCGGCGAGCGGCGTGCAGTTTGCGAATCTGCCCACGGGTGAGCCTATCCGCTCGAATATCACCGTGGTTGATCCGGACGGCACGACTACTAAGCTTAACGCCCCCGGCACCGAGTTTACCCCTGAGCTGCGCGACGCCCTGGATGCGCTCGTGATCGCCCAATCAGAAAACGCAGATTGGGTGGTACTCGCCGGTTCGCTGCCTGGCGGACTGGAGGCAACGTATTATGCCGAGCTGTGTGCGAAGCTGCGCGCCAGCGGATATGAAGGCAAGATCGCCGTCGATACCTCTGAGGCGCCGCTGATCGCTACCGTTGCGGGGCAGATAAAGCCTACGCTGATTAAGCCGAATTCTGAGGAGTTGGCACAGCTGACCGGCGCCGAGAATTGGGAAGAGCTGGAGTCGAGCCCCGAGCTGACCGCACGTACCGCACGAACCTTGGTGAATGACGGCATTCCCTATGTGTTGGCAACCCTTGGCGGGTCCGGCGCGGTTCTCGTGACCGCCGAAGGTGCCTGGCATGCACAGCATGAACCCGTGAAGGTGCGCAGCACGGTGGGCGCCGGGGATTCGTCGCTCTCCGGTTTTCTCTATGCTTATGAGCGGGGAGAGTCGCCGCAGCAATGCCTCGTGCAGGCGGTTGCGCATGGCTCGGCGGCAGCATCCTTGCCCGGGAACACAAATGCCTTCGGCAGCCATGACAACCCCCGAGAAAGTAACCCTAAGGCAGCTTTCCGTTTAGCTTATATTCCATATCAGGCATATAGCATATAGCCTGGTCAACCACTAAAAACAACATATTTACGGACACTTGAGTGCGTACTGAAAACGCCCGCATAGGCATCATGGCGCACCGCATCATACGCCCCGAGGAGGGTATTATGTCTGAGCTCATCACCCCAGAGCTGGTGCTCCTAGACCAGAATCTGGGAGAGACTAAATTCGACGTCATCAGCAAGCTCGCGCACGCCGTCGTCAATGCCTCACGTGCCACCGACTACGATCAGCTGTACGCAGCTGCAGAAGCCCGCGAATCCAAAACCGACACCGGCATCCCCGGCGGTATCGCCATTCCGCACTGCCGAAGCGCGGCGGTCACCGAACCCACCCTCGCGATGGCACGCCCCAACCCCGGCGTGAGCTTCGGCGCGAAAGACGGTCCGGCCGATCTGATCTTCTTCATCGCCGCCCCCGATGGTGCCGACCAGGAACACCTGAAACTGCTCTCCACGCTGGCGCGTTCGCTCATGAAGAAGAGCTTCACCGCATCCCTGCGTGAGGCACAAACCCCCGAAGAAATCGTAGACCTTGTAAACGATGCGCTCGGCACCGGCGCCCCGAAGAAGGCTCCCGCCGACTCGGCAGCATCGAACGCACAAAAGGCGGGTGCAGGCGCATCCGCTCAAGCCGCAGCGGCACAGACCGACTCCGCAGAAGCGACTGCATCCGAGAAGCCAGCCATCAAGAAAATCGTGGCGGTCACCGCATGCCCCACCGGCATCGCGCACACCTATATGGCGGCGGATGCCCTCAAGTACGCGGCGGAAGACCTCGGCTACGACTTCAAGGTGGAGACTCAGGGGTCTTCGGGGAACGAAACCCTTACCCAGGCCGATATTGATGAAGCCGACGCCGTCATTTTCGCGGTCTCGGTGAACGTGCGTGACCGCAGCCGTTTCGCCGGTAAGCCCTATGTGGAAGCCCCCGTCAAGCGCGGCATTGACGAACCGCAAGCCATGATTGAGGAGGCCCTCGCCGAAGCCGAAAACCCCAACGGCAAGCGCGTGAGCGCCGCCGCATCTAGTGGAGAAGACACCTCCTCGGCTGCCGAAGGTTCGTGGGGCTCGCGCATCTACAAGGCCGTGATGACCGGTGTTTCGTACATGATCCCGTTCGTCGCCGCCGGCGGCATTATCGTGGCTCTGGGCTTCATCCTCGAAGCAATCACCATGCCGAACCTGGGCGATGTTGACACCGAAAAGATCCTCGCCAACGCCACAATCTACAACCTGGGAGACACCCACTGGACCCTCTACCTGGGCGCGGTTCTGCAGACCATCGGTAAGTTCGGTCTTGACCTGATGGTTCCCGCGCTCGCCGCCTTTATCGCCTACGGGCTGGCGCAGCGCCCCGGTATTGCGCCCGGCTTTATCGCCGGTTCCGTCGCGGTTGCCGTGAAGGCTGGCTTCCTCGGCGGCATCGTCGGCGGTCTGCTCGCCGGTCTGATTGCCTACGGTTTAGGTACCCTCAAATTGCCGCGCTGGCTCGGTTCGATGATGCCCGTGGTCATTACCCCGCTCATTACCTCACTCGTTGCGGGCGGCATCATGTACCTGCTATTGGGCGCGCCGCTGGCGTGGGTTCTCGAATCCCTGCAGAACTGGCTGACCTCCATGTCTGGCGCATCCGCTCTTGTCCTCGGCCTGATTCTGGGTGCCATGATGGCATCCGATCTGGGTGGTCCCATCAACAAGGCGGCTTACCTGTTCGCAACCGCCGGGCTTTCTTCGGGTGCCGATGTGAACAAGGAAATCATGGCAGCCGTTATTATCTCCGGCATGGTTCCGCCGCTGGCTGGCAGCTACACCACCCTGCGCCCCAAGCTCTTCACCGAGCCCGAGCGTGAAAACGGCAAGGCCGCGTGGCTGCTGGGCGCATCCTTCATCTCTGAGGGTGCTATTCCGTTCGCCTCGGCAGACCCGGCGCGCGTGATCCCGTCCTCCATCGTAGGCGGCGCGATTGCCGGTGCTATTTCGATGAATGCGCATGTGGCATCCCCGGCACCGCACGGCGGTATCTGGATTATTGGTTTGAGCAACAATATTCCGATGTTCCTGCTCGCTGTTGTCGCCGGTACCGTCGTATCCGCTATCACCTATGTGCTGCTGAAGTCGATTGGCGCGAAGTCGCGGCAGACTGCGACCGAGACCCCAGCGAAGACCGCCGCATAAGCGTTACACTGTAGAGAACCCAACACGAAGGATATAACTTCATGACTACATATAAAGGCGTCGGTGTTTATGCCGGACGCGTTATTGGTCCCGTGCTACAGATGCCCGAGCCTATTCAAGAGCCTAAAGCCGGTCTACGCCTAGACGGTGAAAGCCCCGAAGAGGCCGGACAGCGTATTCAAGATGCGTCGGTACGCGTGAAAGAGGACCTGCTCGCACGCGCCGAAAAACGGTCGTCGACGGCAAGGCCGTGCTCAAATCGACCCTCGCAGATGGCGACCGACCGCGCCCTGATTAAGAGCGCCGTAAAGCTGGTTGAGACTCAGCAGATGGCACCTGAGCGCGCGATTTGGGAGGCAGCAACCTCGTTCGCCGACCAGATGGCTGCCCTTGGCGGTTACATGGCTGAGCGCGTCACCGATATTCACGATGTGCGCGCCCGTATTGTGGCGGAACTGACCGGTCAGCAGGCACCGGGCATCCCCCTACGCGGAGGAGCTTTCGTGCTCGCCGCGAGTTGATCTGCCCCGCAGATACCGCGACCCTTGACCCGAAAGAACGTGATCGCCCTGATCACTTCGGACGGTGGTCCGCAGGCGCATACCGCGATTTTGGCGCGCGGCCTGGGCCTTCCCGCTATTGTGGCGGCGAAGGGCGTTACCGATATTCCTGACGGCACCGAGGTCTATGTGGACTCAAATGCGGGTATCGTCAATACCGAGCCGACCGATGAAGACCGCGAAGCCGCCGAAAAATACGCTAACCGCAAACCTATCGCCGACTTCGACGGTAAAGGCGTGCTCGCCGACGGCACCCGCGTGCCACTTTACGCGAACGTGGGCGACGGCAAATCCGCCGAGAAAGCAGCCAGCCTGAACGCTGAAGGCGTGGGCCTGCTGCGCACCGAATTCGGCTTCCGGGGCACGATGCCGAGCCGTCTATTGAGGCCCAGGCGGCAACTTACAAGTCTGTGTTTGATGCGTTCCCCGGCAAGCACATCGTGGTTCGCACCCTGGATGCGGGCGCCGACAAGCCCCTGCCCTTCCTCAACGTGAATCCCGAGGAAAACCCGGCGCTGGGCGTGCGCGGTTTCCGCACCGACTGGACCGTACCCGGCGTGCTGACCCGCCAGCTGGAGGCTATCAAGCAGGCGTCCGAGGATTCCGACGCCGATATTTTGGGTTATGGCACCGATGATTTCGACCACCTCCGAGGCTCGCAATTTCGCGAAAATGCTCAAGGAGGTCGGCCTGCCGGTACACGGCGTGATGGTTGAAACCCCCGCCGCAGCCGTGAACGCCGAAGCGATTTTGGGTGAGGTCGATTTTGTGTCGATCGGCACCAACGACCTGACCCAGTACACGATGGCTGCAGACCGCCTGCTGGGCGATCTGGCTCACCTGAACAACCCGTGGCAGCCTGCGGTGCTGAAGATGATTAAGCTGACCGTCAAGGGCGCTAAGCGAGCTCGGTGAACGCCGGCGAGAAGAAGTATGTGAGCGTCTGCGGTGAGGCGCCGCCGATCCGGCGCTGGCCGTGGTGCTTGGTCTGCCCGGGGTTGATACCTCTGATGAACGCCGGTGCTATCCCAGCGGTTGCGGCGGTGCTCAAGTCGGTGACCCCTGGAGCAGGCACGCCATATCGCCAACAAGGCTTTGGAGCAGATTTCCTCTGCCGAGGCGAGGCTGCCGCCTGCGCTGAGCTCGCCGATTCTGGACGAGCTCGGCTCTAGAAGACGCCCTCAAACCCGGTGGAGAAAAAGGCTAATCCAGTGTTGAAAGTTTATTTCAAGATCGGGTGAGGCATTGGTCCCCAAACGGTGAGTAAAACTGTACAATTGAGGCAGGAAAACAGGGGGTGCATCCTTCTGTTTGATAAACATGGAGTCGATAACAGACGATTCCTTCACAAAGGAGAAAAACCATGGCAGAGGTTATTGCCACTATTGCAAGCCGCGTTGGTCTGCACGCACGTCCCGCAGCAATTTTTGCTGAGGCAGCTGGCGACCTCCCCGTTGAGGTCACCATTGCAGCAGAAGGCGAGCCCGCAGACGAGGCAATGGATGCGGCTTCGATCCCTATCCCCTGATGTCCCTTGGGTGCTAAGCACGGTGACCGTGTGGTGCTCCGAGCAGAAGGTGAAGGCGCAGACGAAGCTCTAGAGACCCTGAAGAAGATTCTCGAAACCGACCACGACGCAGAGTAATCTTTCCGGCGACTCTCGCCAGCTTACCGGTATCCCGTCGCTTCACGTGCGGCGGGATACCTGCTTTAAGGCTCGGGCGCGTATCCGGGCTGTTCCTTACCTCATGCCCCAGCCCGCCCGATCAGGTTGGGGGTATAAAAAGGCTCTTTATTTGAATAAAGCGGCGTTTTTAACTCTTTATTCGCATCAAGGCTCTTTTTAGGCGAGACGAACCCCGCCGATGCACCAATCGCCGCGCCTCTTGTTAGACTTAAGGCGTGCGTGCGCCGCGAGCGCATCAAAAAGACCGCACAAGGTTCGCGGGCGATAGACGTTCGGAACACCCACCACCCCACGAGAGATAGAGACCCTTGCACGAAATTACGGCACGTTTTGCAACCCCAGCAGAAATTCAGGAGTGGGATACCCACGTGATCGCCAACCCGGACGGCGGAAATCTGCTGCAGTCCGCATCATTCGCAAAAGTCAAAGCCGACTACGGGTGGAAACCCCGCTATATCGTGTATGAAGGCACCGTCGATCGTGACGGCGAGCGGCAGCCTTTCGCCAGCTACAGCCTGGCGTTCGAGAAGAATATTCCGCTGCTGGGCAAACTCTGGTACTTCATCAAAGGCCCGGCGGTGCATGATGCCGATGAGCTGCCCGCCCTGCTGCAGGCGAACCGCCGCCTGATTACCGAGCAGAAATTGGGTGTTTTTGCCGTCAAGATCGAACCTGAAATCGTGGCGGATGAGCACGCCCAGCAGGTCATTGCGGGCACCGAGCTGATTCGTACCGCCGATATTCAGCCGAATGACTACACCGCCATCCTCTCCACCGAAGGCACCGAGGAAGAGGTGCTTAAGTCGCTGTCTTCGCGTGGACGTAACGCTGTACGTCGCGCCACCCGTGAAGGCTGCGAGGTCAAACGGGTTGAGCTCACCGACGAAAATATGCGCGCCATGTATGCCCTCATGGATACCGTGGGGCAGGGCAAAGTTTCGCTTCTGCTGCGCCCCTACGAGTATTACCGCGACTTCTGGAGGGACCTTCGAGAACGCGGGGCAGGGCAGGCTCTACTTCACCTATGAAGACGGCAAACCTTCCGTGGGCGCCTACGTGATCAACTACGGCACGAAGGGCACCTATAAAGACGGCGGTTCTAAGCCGCGCCGTAAACAGTACGGCGACTCTCATCTGGTACAGTGGACTGCGATTACCGACCCTCATGAAGGAGCACGGGATCAGCACTTTATGACTTCTGCGGCACCCCGCCCGCCGCCGAACTCAAGAATAAAGAACACCCTTACTACGGTCTGGGCCTGTTCAAAACTTCTGTTCACGAAGAACGTGACCGACTTCGTGGGCGTTTACGATCAGCCCTATTTCAGAGCTCAAATATAAGCTCTGGAACGCCGGTGTGGAACGGCTGATGCTTCGCCTGTGGGTGAAGAAACACCACTATTCCTTCTACTAGGAAACTCCGCACCGTCACGCCACTCACCGGTACACACAGCGCACCAGCACGCAACACGATCAAGGGATACTATGGCGAAGAACCCCGAGGAGCACAGCTACAACCCAGCCGATGAGAACGCGAGGAGTATTCGCCGCCCGGGATATTTCTTCGCCGTTCCTCTCTCCGAAGTGCACGACTCCAGTTGCGTGAGGCTCTTGCCCACAGCGGCAAGGAGGTCGAGCAGGCTGAGCAGGCGCGTGAGGCGCTTTACGAGGTTGCGAGGCGCACGGCGTGGAAACCGATACGGACGACACCCAGCTTCTTCCCGTCGACGAATCCGGTATGCCTCTCGACGAGGCTCCACAGATGTCCTACGAGCCGGAGATACCCTACGAGGAAATCCCCGAAGAACCCGTAATCCAGGCGGTGCAGAGCGTGCCGCCTGAGATACCGCATCCGCAGGAGCCGCCCGCGCAGACATCCAGCAATATCGTCACGGAGGTCGCTAAATACCGCCAGTCCCAGCCCGTCCCCCATGACGGGCATGATCCCGCAGGTGCCCAATTCGCATGCGGCACAGCGGTTCGGCGGTGTGAGCCCACAGCGAGCGCGCCCCCGGTATCCGTACCCACTACGACGATGCCCGCCGGGCATGGCACGGCGGACGGTGGGGCGTGCGAACCACCCTGCGTCTCTTCGTGCGTGCTGACGGCCAGGCGGTGGCACACCTGGCGCCGCGCGGTGCGGCGCGCATCGCCCAGCGGCAGTTTACCCCGCGCGCCAAACGCGAAGAACGCGCCCAACGTGAGGCCCTGCATCGCGAGAAAGAGTACGCCCGCGACACCCTCAATTTCACGCTGCGCCTGGCGGAGGCCATGTTCTACTATGGCGCGGACGCGATGGACGTAGACTCGGCGATTATCGCGGTGTCTTCGGCGTATGGGCTCGATTCGGTGGACGTCAATATCACCAACCAGTCGGTGACCATCAACTATACCTCCGACCCCGATATTTACATGGAGTCGCGCATCAGCTCGCGAACCATGAGTGCCGATTCCCGGTTCACCCATACGCTCGTGCGCGTGGTGCGCACCTCTACCGAGAATTATGAGGCGCTCGCTTCTACCTACGGACTGATTCACGATATTACCGAGGGCGGCATGACCCTGGAAGATGCCGACCTTCGCCTGAGCGAGATTACGAACCATCCTAAACCGTATCCGCCGCTGATTACCTGGCTGGCGAATATTGGCTGCGCAACCACGCTGACCGCGGCTCTGGGGGCGAGCTGGTCTACCGCAACCGCTGCGGCGATCGTGTTCATTCCCGTGTACCTGCTGATTCAGTGGCTCAATAAGATTGGCATGCCCACGTTTTTCCGCATGGCGGCGAGCGCGGGTCTGCTGACCTTCCTGGCAATTTGGCTGGGCGGGGATCATTCCATGATTCGCCGCCCGTGGGAGTCGATTTCGGCGCCTCTGGTGGTTGCCGCCGGGCTGATCATGTTCCCTGCCGACCTCGCGTCTGGTGGGCGCGGTTCAGGATGCGATTAACGGTTTCCCGGTGACCGCGGCGGGAAGATTCGTTTCGACGGGCATGAGCTTTTTGGGTCTGGTGATCGGCATCGCCTCGGCGGTGAATGCGATTAGCCCTGTTTGGCGGCCCGATTCTGGATATTGAGCAGACCCGGTTTGATCTTCCTTCGCCGCTTACGTTCTCGGTGTTCGCATGCTGGCGGCGACGGTTACGTTTGCGATTACCCCTGCACACGAAGCTCGTGAAGCTGGGGTGGCTGGTACTCATTACCTGTAGTGCCCTGGTGACCTATCACCCTGTATACCTACCTGGTGGGGGTCGATTCTGGGCGTGCGAATACGGCGCTTGCCGCCCTCATAATTGGCATGCTGAGCACCTATGTGGCGTACCGGCTGCATGCCCCGCAGGCGGTTTTTTCGATTCCCGCGCTGACCTTCCTGCTGCCGGGTCTGTCGTTCTTCCGCGGCATGTACCCGCTGACGGTTGAGACGAACGTGGTTTGGGGGCATCCAGAGCATGATTTCGGCGGTTTCGATTGTGATTGCGATGGCGGCGGGCGTGACGTTGGGCAACTACCTGATGCAGTATCTGCTGCAGCGTTTCGCGGTTCCGCGCAATGTGCCCGCGGAGGCCGCCGAGTAGCGCATCCGTGGTTCTTACATTCCCCTGATGCGGGATGCTACAAAGGCTCTTTATTCCACAGTGGAATAAAGAGCCTTTTTATGTAGGTATGAGTGGGCGGATGCGCGTTACTTGACCGTCCAGTCCACCGGCTCCGCACCCTGCTCTACCAGCAGCGTATTCACCCGCGAGAACGGGCGTGAACCGAAGAACCCGCGATGCGCCGATAGCGGCGACGGATGCGCAGACTCCACACACGGATACGGTTCCAGCATCGGGGCGGTGCGCCGCGCATCCGCACCCCACAGCAGCCCGACCAGGGGCTTATTGCGTGCCGCCAGCGCCCGAATAGCGCACTCGGTCACCTCTTCCCACCCCTTATTACGATGCGACCCCGGCACCCCTTCACGCACGCTGAGCACGCGGTTCATGAGCATGATGCCCTCATCGGACCATGAGCTCAGATCACCGTGCTGTGCGGGCTCGATCCCCAAATCGTCGGACAATTCCCGATAAATATTGATGAGCGATTTCGGCAGGGGCATATCCCGCTGCACCGAGAACGAAAGCCCCATCGCGTTCCCGGGGGTGGGGTAGGGGTCTTGCCCCACGATCAGCACCTTGACCTCGTTCATGGGGCGTGAGAATGCGCGGAAAATATTCTGACCTGTGGGAAAAGTTCGGTGTCCCGCCGCGTGTTCGGTGCGTAAAAACTCGCCCATGGCGTGGATTTTATCTTCGACGGGCGCGAGGGCCTGCGCCCAGTCTTCGCTCATAATGTCGGTCAGCGGCGGGTTCGTCATGAAAATACTCCCTGAGAAAATTTGACTCTAATAACACGGTGACTTCAACCAACATACTCTAAAGTGTTCATGTAGACCACCCTATGTTCGTCAGGAATCCAGATGCCGATACCTTCTTCGGAAACCCCCGAACCTTCGCCTGCTGGCGGCTCCGATGCCGCCGAACCCGCAGCGGCAGTCCCCGCCGATAGCCCTGAACCCAGCCCCACAACACAGCCTGCGTCTTCTGCCCCCGGCACTTCCGAGACCCGCGAAACCGGCGGAAAAACTGAGAACACGCGAAAATCCGCCCTCACCGATTTAGAGCGTGCCATGATTGCCCTGGAAAAACGACACTGGAAGTACCAGGGCACCAAAGAGAAAGCGATTACCGCGCTCGGGCTCACCCCAATCGCCTACTACCAGAAGCTCAACACCATGATTGATAGCCAGCGTGTGATCGCCGCCGAACCCATCCTGATGCACCGCCTGCGCGAGGTTCGCGACCGCAGCTAGAGGCAGCCGCACCGATGTGTGCATGAGCGCACGCCGTTCTGAACAGGACGGATAAAGCCCCATACGGTACCCTGTAAGAGAGAGCTTTGGCAGGGCTCCACCGCGCAGAGCGGTACATCTATTACTCAACCTAGGGAAGTCATGAGCCAATACCCGCACGATGAATTCGACGACATCGACGAGAATACCGCCCGCCGTGGAACATACCGCGGTGTGATTGACGACCCTTCCAAGAGCCCCAAAGGCATTATTCCTGTTGTCGTCGCCGGTATTTTATCGCTCGTGATTGGCGGCGCCATGTACATTAACCACCCGCGCAGCAGCTCGCCCGAGGCCGCCGCGCGTGCCAAGAGCTACAGCGCCCCCGCCTCGCCCTCGGAGTCTTCATCGCCCTCTGCCTCGGCATCCGAGCAGGCTAAGGATGCGAACGTGGCGGTCTATAACGCATCCGCGCCCGGCGGGTCTGCGGCCAAGGCAAGCGCCGCACTTGAAGGTTACACGATTACCGAAACCGCGAACTGGTCGGGCACCCCGCCGGAGTCCAGCACGGTCTACTACAAGGACGAGGCCAAAGAAGTCGCAGGCCGAAGCTATTGCGAAAACCCTGAACATCACGACGGTTCAGGAAAGCTCAGACACCTCGATTCTGGGCGAGAACGATATTGTGGTGGTGCTCGCCGCCGACTACAGCTAACGGCATCAACCGGCTTGAGACCGCGGTGTGCGGTACCGTTTATCGTCCCCGCTAGTTTCGGGAACGTTCTATGAGCCTCATGCGCTCGCATATAACATCGCTCGGCTATCGAAACTGGTGCTTTGGCTCCGTGCATTCGCACGCGAAGCCGTACCTGTTCACCCCATCGTGGCTTTCCGTGCGCCTTAAGAATGCGCTGAGGGCGATTAAGCTAAATTCGGTGCTCAAAATGTTTGCCCTCGGGCGCACCAAGTGCCAAAATTGTTTTTAGCACTCGGCGCCTTCAGGTGCTAAAACCGGTATCAAAATCTGCTTCGGCAGACCGGAAAACCTGAGCGCTCCATTCGAAACGTCCAGGAGGGATATCGCCACATGGCAAAACTTATTGCTTTTGATGAAGAAGCTCGTCGCGGTCTAGAGCGCGGACTGAACACTCTAGCCGATGCCGTTAAGGTAACTCTTGGCCCCCGTGGCCGCAACGTCGTGCTTGAGAAGTCGTGGTGGGGCGCACCCACGATCACCAACGACGGTGTTTCCATCGCCAAAGAGATCGAGCTTGAAGACCCCTATGAAAAGATTGGCGCCGAACTCGTCAAAGAGGTAGCCAAGAAGACCGACGATATCGCAGGTGACGGTACCACCACCGCAACCGTGCTCGCTCAGGCGCTCGTGCGTGAGGGCCTGCGCAACGTGGCTGCTGGTGCTGACCCGCTGAGCCCTCAAGCGCGGTATTGAGAAGGCTGTTGAGGAGGTCACCAAGACCCCTGCTCGACTCCGCGAAAGAGGTTGAGACTGAGGAAGAGATCGCGGCAACCGCATCCATCTCTGCGGGCGATCAGGAGATCGGTAAGCTGATCGCTCAGGCTATGGAGAAGGTCGGCGCGAAGGCGTGATTACCGTTGAGGAATCCAACACCTTCGGCCTGCACCTGAACTCACCGAGGGTATGCGCTTTCGATAAGGGCTTCCTCTCCGGCTACTTCGTGACCGACCCCGAGCGTCAGGAAGCCGTGCTGGAAGACCCCTACATCCTGGTGGTCAACCAGAAGATCTCGAACGTTAAGGATCTGGTTCCCGTTCTTGAGAAGGTCATGCAGTCCGGCAAGCCGCTGCTGATTATCGCCGAGGATGTTGAGGGCGAGGCTCTGGCTCTGCTCGTGCTGAACAAGATGCGCGGCTCTCATCAAGTCCGTTGCCGTGAAGGCACCCGGTTTCGGTGATCGTCGCAAGGCTATGATGGCTGATATTGCGATCCTCACCGGCGGTCAGGTTATTACCGAAGAGGTTGGCTTGTCCCTGGATACCGCAACCCTTGAGATGCTGGGTAAGGCACGCAAGGTTGTTGTCACCAAGGACGAAACCACCATTATTGAGGGCGCTGGCGACGCCGCCGCACTTGAGGGCCGCGTGCACAGATTCGCGCCGAGATCGCAAACCCGATTCCGACTACGACCGCGAGAAGCTGCAGGAGCGCCCTGGCAAAGCTCGCCGGTGGTGTGGCTGTAGCTCAAGGCTGGCGCGGCAACCGAGGTTGAGCTGAAGGAACGCAAGCACCGCATTGAGGATGCTGTGCGCAACGCAAAGGCAGCTGTTGAAGAGGGTATTGTCCCCGGCGGCGGCGTGGCACTGATTCAGGCGGGCGCGAAGGTCTTCGACAAGCTCGACCTGAAGGGTGACGAGGCAACCGGCGCAAACATTGTGCGCGTGGCTATTGATGCACCACTGAAGCAGATCGCAACGAACGCTGGTCTTGAGCCCGGCGTGGTGGTCGATAAGGTTCGTTCCCTGCCCGAGGGCACCGGTCTGAACGCTGCAACCGGCGAGTACGAAGACCTCATGGCTGCGGGTATTAACGACCCCGTGAAGGTGACCCGTTCCGCTCTGCAGAACGCAGCATCGATCGCCGGTCTGTTCCTGACCACCGAGGCTGTGGTGGCGAACAAGCCTGAGCCCGCATCCGCTGCGGCACCTGCTGCTGACCCGATGGGCGGCATGATGTAACGTTTCCCGACTGAGGGAGTATGTTGAAGCTCTCCGGGGTGGGTTCCTGACCGGCACAATGCCGGGTGCGGGACTCGCCCCGGAGAGCTTTTGTCTATGCTTTTCAGAGACGCGAGCAGGTGGTTTTTGTCCCGAGCAGGTAGGAAAATCCTACCTTGTCGGCAAAATACTACCTGCTCGCGTGGATGCGCGATTGCTCGCAACGTGTGCCGTGATTCGTTCGGGATGGGCGAGCCGCGCGGTATGCTGGATTTATGATGCCTAACACCACCTCCAAATCTTCCGAAAACAACGTCCCCGATGCCCCCGCCCGTTCCGACCAAAACGCAAAGAGCATCGGCTCGCGAAATTCATTTCTGAGCATCGGGTCGGTGAACTCATTCTGCAGCATTGGCTCCGTAAATTCGGCGTTTTCGATCGGCTCGGTTTTCTCGTTCGGATCTATCGGCTCGGCTTTTTCTTCGCTGTCCATTGCCTCGTGCCTGAGCTTCATGAGCGTGTTATCGGTTTTATCGGAAGCATCTGTGCTCTCGGCACGGTCGTACAGGTCGGTGCTTAAGGCGGGTCAGCAGAAGAAGGCAAAGAAGCCGTAGCCTTCCCGCCCGATCCAGCCCTGCTTGCTAAAAAGAGCCTTTATGTGAATAAAGCGTAGTTTTCGCCGCTTTATTCACTATCAAGGCTCTTTTTTCGATGGGGCAGGGGCGAAGGAGTACACCTTGAGGGGCACGTCAGCGAAACCACCCGCGGGTTATCCGTGCCCGCGCATCCACAGGGTAGAATAGTGGGGCTATGGAATGCGCCTATTACCGTGAGAGTCTTTGCCGCTCCTGCACTAGCATCGAAACCCCGTACCCCGCCCAGCTCGCGGCAAAACAGGCCGATGCGCGCAGGCTTCTGGCGGCGTACCCTCACCTGACCTGGCTGGAACCCGTCGCCAGCGACGAAGCACATTTTCGGAATAAGGCGAAGCTGGTGGTGGGCGGTTCGGCGCAGAACCCGTCCCTGGGCATCGTGGATTATCGTTCGGGGCGCGCCACCGATTTAAGCGAATGCCCGCTCTATATTGAGCCGATTGAGCTTGCTATTCCGGTGCTGCACGAGCTCATTCAGCGTGCCGATTTGACCCCATATGACATTCCGGCCCGGCGCGGTGAGCTCAAGAATATTCTGGTGACCGCGTCCGAGACGGGCGAGCTGATGGTGCGGTTCGTGCTCCGCTCGAAGAAGCTGCTGGTGCCTATTCGCTGCCAGCTGGGGTGGCTGCAGGAGCGTCTGCCGAAGTTGGCGGTGCTGTCGGTGAATCTGCTGCGTGAGCATGTGGCGCTGATTGAGGGCGATGAAGAGATTATTCTGACTGAGCGGCAAACCCTGCCGATGCGCGTGAACGGCATGAGCCTGCACCTGCGACCGCAGAGTTTCTTTCAGACGAACACGCAGATTGCGCAGGCAATGTACGCGCAGGGCCGCGACTGGGTGGGGCAGGTTCAGCCGCGCACGCTCTGGGATTTGTATTGCGGCGTGGGCGGTTTTGCCCTGCACGCGGCGCAGGTGATGCACGGTGAGGTCACTGGGATCGAAATCAGTGCGGAGGCGATTCGCAGCGCCCAGCGCACCGTCGCCGAGCAGGGGCTTGAGGGCGTGAAATTTGCGGCGGGGGATGCGACCGAGTTCGCCATGAACGCCCGCGAAATCCCTGAGATGCTGGTGGTGAACCCGCCCAGGCGAGGCATTGGCGAGAGGCTGTGCGCCTGGGTTGAGGGTTCGGGGATTGAGCACGTAATTTATTCAAGCTGCAACGCAAAAACCCTTGCCGCTGACCTGGCGCGCATGCCTCCTACAAGCCGGTCGCCGCGCGTTTGTTGGATATGTTCC